>Ga0256839_1000455_pt1 | contig 53011 bp, 57 predicted proteins | sample 354166metaG_FD_185968 | JGI IMG/M metagenome (GOLD analysis project Ga0256839, IMG submission 185968) | Hydrothermal vent microbial communities from Mid Atlantic Ridge, Atlantic Ocean - 354-166 | ecosystem: Environmental > Aquatic > Marine > Hydrothermal vents | place: Atlantic Ocean: Mid... | reverse complement strand
CGCGTGCGCGCACGCAGACGGTGTTGGCGAAGCTTGCTGTAGAATGACTACAGCGGCGCTCCGCCGCCTTGCTGCGTGTCCGCACGCGGCGGCTGAACATGACATATATTGTTGCCGGGTTAATAACCCGGCAACTATATATCAGGAAGAACGTGATGATCGAGATCAAGACACTGAATGCTGCGGAGCCCGGTTTCCGGGAAAGACTGGACGAACTGCTGGCCTGGGACACTGTCTCCGACGAGGCCATTCAGGCCAGGGTGCGCGAAATCCTCGATGCGGTGCGCCGTCGCGGGGATGCCGCGGTGGTGGAATACACCAATCGCTTCGACCGCCTTCAGGCCGCCTCCATGAAGGACCTGGAAATATCCCCGGCGCGGCTGCAGGCGGCGCTGGGGGAGATCGGGGAGAGCCGGCGCCAGGCCCTGGAGCAGGCCGCGGAACGCGTGCGACGCTATCACGAGCGCCAGCGGCAGGCGTCCTGGTCCTACACCGAGCCCGACGGGACCCTGCTGGGCCAGCAGGTCACGCCCCTGGACCGGGTGGGCCTCTATGTCCCCGGGGGCAAGGCGGCCTATCCTTCGTCGGTGATCATGAACGCGGTGCCCGCCCGGGTGGCGGGGGTGCCGGAGCTGATCATGGTGGTGCCCACGCCGGAGGGCGCCGTGGATCCCCTGGTGCTGGCGGCGGCGGCCATCGCCGGCGTGGACCGGGTGTTCGCCATTGGCGGGGCCCAGGCGGTTGCGGCGCTGGCCTATGGCACCGAGACCGTACCCGCCGTGGACAAGATCGTGGGCCCCGGCAACATCTACGTGGCCACTGCCAAGGGCATGGTCTATGGCACGGTGGGGATCGACATGATCGCCGGCCCCTCTGAGATCCTGGTGATCTGCGATGGCGAAACGGATCCCGACTGGATCGCCATGGACCTGTTCTCCCAGGCGGAACACGACGAGGATGCCCAGTCCATTCTGGTGAGTCCCGACGGGGCCTTCATCGAGGCGGTGCGCGCCAGCATCTCGCGCCTGCTGCCGGAGATGGAGCGGGCGGAAATCATCCGCCGCTCCCTGGCGCGCCGCGCCGCCTTCATCCAGGTCCGTGACCTGGACGAGGCCGCCGAAGTCGCCAATCACATCGCGCCCGAGCATCTGGAGTTGTCGGTGGCCGATCCCCAGGCGCTGGCCGCCCGCATTCGTCATGCCGGGGCCATCTTCATGGGGCGTTACACCGCCGAGGCCATCGGCGATTACATTGCCGGTCCCAACCACGTCCTGCCCACCTCGCGCACGGCGCGCTTTTCCTCGCCCCTGGGCGTGTACGACTTCCAGAAGCGTTCCAGCCTCATCATGTGTTCGCCGGCATCCGCGCGCACCCTGGGGGCCACCGCTTCCGTGCTGGCGCGCAGCGAGGGGCTCACCGCCCATGCCCGTTCGGCGGAATACCGCCTCGGCGGGGAAGACTGAGGGGGCGATGAAAGGCGCTGCCTGGCATACGCCCGCGGAGGCGGCGGTGGCGCGCTGGATCCGGCCGGAGATCCAGGCGCTCGAGGCCTATCATGTCCCCGAGTCCACCGATCTCATCAAGCTGGATGCCATGGAGAATCCCTATGCCTGGCCACCGGACGTGGTGGAGGAGTGGCTGGCGGTGCTGCGCCGGGTGAGTCTGAATCGTTATCCGGATCCCAGCGCGAAGCGCCTGCGCGAACGCCTGCATCGCCTCTTCGAGGTGCCGGAGGACAAGGCGGTGATGCTGGGCAACGGTTCCGACGAGTTGATCCAGATACTCACCATGGCCGTGAGCCGGCCGGAGCGCACGGTACTGGCGCCCGATCCGGCCTTCAGCATGTATCGCATGATCACGCTTTTCAGCGGCATGCACTATGTCACCGTGCCCTTGCGCGACGATTTCGGTCTCGACCGCGAGGCCATGCTCCGGGCGCTCGCCGAGCACGAGCCGGCCATCGTCTTCATCGATTATCCCAACAATCCCAGCGGCCGCCTCTTCGATGCCGGCGATCTGCGCGCCGTCATCGAGGCCGCGCCGGGGCTGGTGGTGGTGGACGAGGCCTATCACAGTTTTGCCGGTGCCACTTTCATGCCCCAGTTGCGCGACTATCCGCACCTGCTGGTGCTGCGGACCCTGTCGAAGATGGGGCTGGCGGGGCTGCGGCTCGGCATTCTTGCCGGTGACCGGGCCTGGCTCGACCAGGTCAACAAGGTACGCCTGCCCTACAACGTCAACGTGCTCGCCCAGGTCAGTGCCGACTTCGCCCTGGGCCATCAGGCGATTCTCGAAGCCCAGGCGGCGGCCATCCGGCGTGACCGGGCGCATCTTCAGGAGGCCATGGCGGCCCTGCCGGGCATCACGGTCTATCCCAGCCGTGCCAACTTCATCCTCTTCAGGGCGCCTCCCGGGCAGGGGCCGGCGTTGTTCGAGCAGATCCGCGCGGCCGGGGTGCTCATCAAGAACCTGCACCGTGATGACGCCCTGCTGCGCGACTGCCTGCGGGTGACCGTGGGCACCCCGGAAGAAAACCAGGCCTTTCTGGAAGCATTGCGCGCGGGGCTTGCGACCTGCGCAGGCGGATGAGGGGCCCGAACCGGAACCGGAGACGGGATTCGGGCTATAATGCAGGCATGTTCTCTGGTATGTGACGTATCACTCATCGACTGAAGGCAGGCACGGTGGAACGCAAGGCGACGGTGGCGAGAAAGACGGCGGAGACCGACATCGAGGTCTTCCTCAATCTGGATGGCTCGGGGCAGGCGGACCTCGATACGGGGCTGCCCTTCCTCGAACACATGCTGGACCAGGTGGCCCGTCACGGGATGCTGGATATTGCGGTGAAGGCGAGGGGGGATCTGCACATCGACGCCCACCACACGGTGGAGGATATCGGCATCACCCTGGGGCAGGCCCTGGCCCGGGCGGCGGGCGACAAGAGGGGCATCCAGCGCTATGGTCATGCCTATGTGCCGCTGGACGAGGCCTTGTCCCGGGTCGTGCTGGATCTGTCGGGGCGGCCGGGGCTGGAGTACCATGTGGCCTTTCCCCGGGCGCGGGTCGGCGACATGGACGTGGACCTGTTCCGGGAGTTTTTCCAGGGGCTGGTGAATCACGCCGCGCTCACCCTGCATGTCGATTGTCTGCGCGGCGCCAACAGTCACCACATCGCCGAGACCCTGTTCAAGGCCTTCGGGCGCGCCCTGCGTTCGGCCCTGCAACGGGACGGGCGCAGCACGGACGTGCCTTCCACCAAGGGTTCCCTCTGAAACCGCGGCGCCCGGAAAAAAGAACAGAGACAGTATTCGCGACCATCGTTTGTCGGGCATCGCTTATCGGGATCGGGCAGCACCTATCATGACGGCAGTGGCAGTGATCGATTACGGCATGGGCAATGTCCGTTCGGTGAGCAAGGCGCTGGAGCACGTTCTGTCGGGCGCGGCCGGTTTCTCGTCCGGTTTACCGTCCGGTGGCGAGGTGGCAGTGACCGCGGACAAGGCGCGCATCCAGGCTGCCGAGCGGGTCGTGTTTCCGGGCGTCGGGGCCCTGCGGGACTGTCTGGCCGAGATCCGGCGCCGGGACCTGGAGGACGTGCTGCGCGACAGCCTCGCAAACAAGCCCTTCCTGGGTATCTGCCTGGGGATGCAGGCCCTCATGGATTTCAGCGAGGAAAACGAAGGCACGCCGGCGCTGGGGGTGATCCCCGGCTGCGTGCGCCATTTTGCCGGCCGCATCCCTGCGGCGGACGAACAGGGTCCCCTGAAGATTCCCCACATGGGATGGAATCGTGTCCACCAGGTTTGCGACCATCCGCTGTGGCAGGGGGTGCCGCAGGACAGCCGGTTCTATTTCGTTCACAGTTATTACGTGGAACCCGACAGCGAGGCGGTGATCGCGGCGACGACGGAATACGGCCTGCGTTTTGCTGCTGCGCTGGCACGGGACAATGTCTTTGCGGTGCAGTTTCATCCGGAGAAGAGCCAGCAGCTGGGTCTGCGGCTGCTGGCGAATTTCCTGCGGTGGGACGGCAGCGTCTGACCGTGGGGGCTGGTGAGAACTGACGCTGAGAAGCCGTCAGGAACGTCGAGGAGCGAGCGATAGAGGTAAGGATCATGCTGTTGATACCCGCCATTGACATCAAGAATGGCCAATGTGTCCGCCTGCGCCAGGGGCGCATGGAAGACGATACCGTGTTTTCCGATGACCCGGTGGCCATGGCCGCGCGCTGGGTGGAGGCCGGTGCGCGGCGCCTCCACATTGTCGACCTGGATGGCGCCGTGGCGGGGCGCCCGGTCAACATCGGGATCGTGCGCAGTATCGCGACGCGCTTTCCCGAGCTGCCCATCCAGGTGGGGGGCGGCATTCGCGACGAGGAGACCATCGAACTCTATCTGGATGCCGGCGTGAGCTACGTGATCATCGGCACCACGGCGGTGACCGAGCCCCATTTCGTGGCCGACGTGGCCCTGGCCTATCCGGGGCATGTGATCGTGGGGCTGGATGCGAAAGACGGCAAGGTGGCCATAGACGGCTGGTCCAAGCTCTCCCATCACGATGTGATCGATCTGGCGCAGCACTTCGAGCGTGACGGCGTGGCGGCCATCGTCTATACCGATATCAGCCGCGACGGGATGATGAGCGGCGTCAACGTGGAGGCCACGGTGGACCTGGCGCGCGCCGTCACCATCCCCGTCATTGCATCGGGCGGCATCGCCTCGCTCGACGATCTCCGGGCGCTGGCGGCCTGTGAATCCGAGGGGGTGACGGGGGCCATCCTGGGACGTGCCCTCTATGAAGGGGCGCTGGATTTCGCCGAGTGCCAGCAGCTGGTGGACAGCCTCTCTTCATGAGCGCACTTTCATGAGCGCACTGGCCAAGCGCATCATTCCCTGCCTGGACGTGGACCGCGGCCGGGTGGTGAAGGGGGTGCGCTTCGTGGACATCGTGGATGCCGGCGACCCGGTGGAGACCGCACGGGCCTACGACCGGCAGGGTGCCGACGAACTGGTGTTCCTGGATATCACGGCCAGTGCCGAGGAGCGGGCCACCATGCTCCATATCGTGGAGGCCGTGGCGGGGCAGGTATTCATTCCCCTCACCGTGGGGGGCGGCATACGCACCCTGGAAGACATCCGGCGCATGCTCCTGGCGGGTGCCGACAAGGTGGCCATCAATACCGCCGCCATTGCGCGTCCCGGTTTCGTGGGCGAGGCGGCACGGCGTTTCGGTTCGCAATGCATCGTGGTGGCCATCGACGCCCGGCAGGTGTCCTCCACGCCGCCGCGCTGGGAGATCCATACCCATGGCGGGCGTCGTGCCACGGGCATCGATGCCGTGGCCTGGGCGCGGCGCATGGCCGGGCTGGGGGCGGGAGAGATCCTGCTCACCAGCATGGACCGCGACGGGACCCGCGAGGGATTCGATCTGGCTCTGACCCGTGCCGTGAGCGAGGCCGTGGCCATTCCCGTCATTGCCTCCGGCGGCGTGGGTGAACTGGCGCACCTGGCCGCCGGCATCGTGGAAGGGAAGGCCGATGCGGTGCTGGCGGCGAGCATTTTTCACTACGGGGAATACACGGTGGCGCAGGCCAAGCATTATCTGGCGGAACGGGGCATCGAGGTGCGGCTGTGAGCAGGACAGGGGAGCGCGGCGTGCCAGAAGGGCGGCGTGGCGAGAGGGCGGCGTGGCTGGATGCGGTGGCCTGGAATGAGCAGGGACTGGTGCCGGCCATTGCCCAGGAGGCCGCCTCGGGCCGGGTGCTGATGCTGGCCTGGATGAACCGCGAGGCCCTGGCGGAGACCGTGCGCAGCGGTTATGCCGTGTACTGGTCGCGTTCCCGGCAGCGCCTGTGGCGCAAGGGCGAGTCCTCGGGCCATCGCCAGCGGGTGCGGGAGGTGCATCTCGATTGTGATGGCGATACCGTGCTGCTGGTGGTGGAACAGGCAGGGGGGATCGCCTGTCATACCGGCCGGGCGCACTGTTTCTTTCGACGGCTGCAGGAGGGGGGCTGGGAGGTGGTCGAGCCGGTGATCGAGGCCCCGGAGACGATTTATGGAGGGACGCGTGATGACTGAGCATGCCCAGGGGCAGACGGCCGGCAATGCGGGGACGGATGTCCTGCGCCGGCTGGCGCAGGTGCTGGCGGCGCGACGCGGCGCGGATCCGGCTTCTTCTTATGTGGCGGCCCTCTATGCCAAGGGGCAGGATGCCATCCTGAAAAAGATCGGCGAGGAGGCGGCGGAAACCGTGATTGCCGCCAAGAATGGCGACCCCGCCGCCCTGGTGCACGAGATCGCCGATCTCTGGTTTCACACCCTGGTGCTTCTCAGCCAGCAGGATCTGGGGCCTGACGATGTCCTGGCGGAGCTGGCGCGTCGCTTCGGACGTTCCGGCCTGGAGGAGAAGGCTGCCCGGCGGGGCGGTTGAGCTGTTTTCCGGCCCTGCGGGTGCCTGCAAAGTTGCCTGGGCCTCGTCGATATATCACAATGATCTGTTCCACTGCTGTTTTTGAGCCAATATCGAGGACGAGACGATGGGTATCAGTATCTGGCAATTGTTGATCATTCTGCTGATCGTGGTGCTGCTCTTCGGCACCAAGAAGCTGCGCAGCATCGGCAAGGACATGGGGGGCGCGGTCAAGGGTTTTCGCGATGCCATGCGCGAGGAGGAAAAGAACGACAAGGAAGAGCAGGCGGCCGCTCCGGAAAGCCTGGAGCACAAGGAAGCGGAGCGTATCATCGAAGGTGAAGTGACCCGCAAGGAGAATGAAAAGGCCTGAGGATTCGGGGCTTCGGATCTGCCACATCGCCGTCTCCGTGTCTCTTTGAGCGTTCTGCCCGTGGAAGGAGCCTGGATGCCTGGAGAAGGCGGTCGGGCTCTGCCAGGGGGGCGGGCGGGGAGAGGGATGGGACGGATCATGCTGTTTTCTGGCCATGTTTGATATCGGATTCTGGGAAATCGCCCTCATCGCTGTGGTGGCCCTGCTGGTGGTGGGGCCGGAGGAGTTCCCGCGACTGGTGCGGACCATCGGCGCCACCCTGGGAAAGATCCGGCGTTTCGTCCAGGAGGCCAAGCAGGAACTGGACCGCGAAGTGATCCGTGCCGATGAGCTGAAGCGCCTCATGGAGAAGGAAGCGAAAATCGCCGAGTTGCACGAGGCGGTGGAAGAACTCAACGCCACCATCCCCGTGGATCCCGTCCCGCCGGGCCTGGAGGGTTCAGAAGGCGGGCGGGAGGACAGGAAAAAGGGGGAGAATCAAGCGCCGGCCAGAGACAAGCCATCCGACAAGCCATCCGCAACGGAACGGGATCAACCGCAGGACCATGATGTAGCACAGGCCCATGGGACGTCCAAAAAAGAAATTTCCCCCTGATCCCGAGCAGCCGCTCCTGGCCCATCTCATCGAGTTGCGCACCCGCCTGCTGCGGGTGCTGGCCTGCGTGGGGATCGTTTTCCTGCTGCTGTTCCCCTTTGCCAGCGAACTCTACGAGCTTCTGGCCCTGCCTTTGCTGCGTCATCTGCCCGCGGAGAGCACCATGATCGCCACCGAGGTGGCCTCGCCCTTTCTCGCGCCCTTCAAGTTCGCCCTCGTGCTGGCGTTTTTTCTTTCCATGCCCTTCGTGCTCTATCAGTTGTGGGCATTCATCGCGCCAGGGCTGTACCGCAACGAACAGCGCATCGTCCTGCCGCTGCTGGTATCGAGTTCCCTGCTGTTCTATGCCGGCGTGGCCTTCGCCTATTTCATCGTCTTTCCCCTCATTTTCAGCTTTCTCATCGGCGCTGCGCCGGAAGGCGTGGCGGTGATGACCGACATCAGCAAATACCTGGAGTTTGTGCTCAAGCTGTTTTTCGCCTTCGGTGCGGCCTTCGAGGTGCCCGTGGCCACCATCCTCATGGTCTGGGCCGGTGTCACCACCCCCGATCGCCTGGTGGCCAAGCGGCCCTATGTGATCGTGGGGGCCTTCGTGGTGGGCATGTTGCTGACACCGCCGGACATGATCTCCCAGACCCTGCTGGCCGTGCCCATCTGGCTGCTGTTCGAACTGGGGGTGTATGCCGCGCGGATCATGGTGCCGCCCCGGGAGGAGGCGGAGGACGACGGGTGAGCTTTGGCACCTGATCCACCTCCCCCCTGTCATTCCGAGCGCAGCGAGGAATCTGAAACCGCTGGCACAAGATTTCTCCCTTCGGTCGAAATGACAGGAATGGCTGATACAGTCCCCACGATCCGGTTCCCGCCATGCGCCCGATAGGCGCCGTCGTGCTGGGCTGCGGTCAGGGGCGTCGCGTGGGGCGCCTGCCCACCTTCGCTTCCAGCTCGAACTTGCGGCCGTTGCGCAGGCCGCGCAAGCGGATGGACTCCCCGGGGGGGGTCTGGGCGATGAGATTGAGGGCGGCGGTGGCGTCTTCCAGGGGCTGGTCCTGGATGTGGGTGATGATGTCTCCGGCCCGCAGGCCCGCCTTATCGGCCGGTCCCCCGCGCAACACCCCGGCGATGACGATGCCCTTGATGGCGGCATCTCCGAAGGATTCCGCGAGTTCCGCGGTGAGCGTCTGGATTTCCACGCCCAGCCAGCCGCGAATGGGCTGGCCGTGCTCGATGATCTGCGCCATGACCGTCTTCACCAGGCTGACCGGGATGGCGAAGCCGATGCCCTGGGAGCCGCCGGATCGCGAGAATATCGCCGTGTTGATGCCGATCAGCTCGCCATAGGCATTGATGAGGGCGCCACCGGAGTTACCGGGATTGATGGCGGCATCCGTCTGGATGAAGTTTTCGAAGGTGGAGATGCCCAGGTGGCTGCGGCCGGTGGCACTGATGATACCCTGGGTGACGGTCTGTCCCACGCCGAAGGGGTTGCCGATGGCAAGCACCACGTCACCCACCCGGAGCTGGTCGGAGTGACCGATGACGATGCTGGGGATGTCCTGCAGGCCGATCTTGAGCACCGCAAGGTCCGTCTCCGGGTCGGTGCCCACGACCTCGGCGGCCACGGTGCGGCCATCGGCGAAGGCGACGAGGATTTCGTCGGAGCCGTCGATGACGTGATTGTTGGTGAGGATATAGCCATCGCTGCTGACGACGACGCCGGAGCCCAGGCTGTTCTGGCGTCGCTCCCGCGGCAGGCGCGGGTCGCCGAAGAAACGCCGGAACAGGGGGTCGTCGAAAAAGGGATGGCTGCGGCGGCTGATGAACTTTGTGGTATATATGTTGACCACTGCGGGCGCAGCGGCCTCCACGGCCGCGGCATAGGAAACGGGGGTGACGGGACCGGTGGCCGGCGTGTTGCCGGGACTGCGGACCGACTCCTTGATCTCCACCACCTGGGTGGGATGGAAGAGGTCGATGGAGTTGAGCAGGAACAGGACGAGCCCCAGAATCAGGCCGGCTGCGATGCCCTGGATGAAGTAAGGGAGCAGTTTGCGCAGGAACATGGGTCCATACTCTAACACAGACCCCCGCATGATGGGGGAGGAGAGGCGGCATGGTGACGCTGGATGCATTGGTGGAATATGTCGACGGCCTCCTCGATGTGAGCCGTTTCCAGGACTATGCCCCCAACGGTTTGCAGGTGGAGGGGCGGCGCAGGGTGCGGCGGCTGGTGGCCGGCGTCTCTGTCTGCCAGGCGCTGCTGGAGGCCGCACGCGAGCGTCAGGCGGACATGGTGCTGGTGCATCACGGTTTTTTCTGGAAAAACGAATCGCCGCGCGTGGTGGGGATCAAGCGACGACGCCTCGCGCTGCTCCTCGGCGAGGAGATCAGTCTGCTGGCCTATCACCTGCCCCTGGATGCCCATCCGGCGCTGGGCAACAATGTCCGGCTCGCACAGCGGCTGGGTATCGAGGTGCTGGGCGAGCTGGACGTGCCACAGGCCCAGGGGCTGGTATGGCACGGGAGGCTGGCAACGTCGCAGACCCCGGGAGATTTTGCCGCCCATGTGGGCCGTTGCCTGGGGCGGCCCCCGCTGCACCTGCCGGGTGAAGGATCCGAGATCCGGGACATTGCCTGGTGCAGCGGCGCTGCGCAGGGTTATTTCGAGGCGGTGGCCGCCAGGGGGGTGGACGCCTACCTGACGGGAGAGGTGTCTGAGCCCGTCGCGCACATTGCCCGCGAATCGGGGGTTCATTTTTTTGGCGCCGGTCATCATGCCACGGAGCGTTACGGCGTTCAGGCATTGGCCGCGCACCTGTCAGAAAAGTTTTCCCTCGATTGGGAATATGTAGAGATCGAAAACCCGGTATAGTTCCGGTAGAGTCTGCGCACACCGGGTTGCGTGACGGGGGTCGGCGACAATACCCCGATAAAAGTTGATTCAGAATACGTTTTTCCCGGCAAAACGAAGGCTTGGCAGCAGCATCGTTCTGTCCTTCCCAATTGTTGAGGAAGACGCTAAGGTGATTGACAGGGCGGTTTGAGTTGGTCTAGGATTCTACCTTCGCCAGCCTGGGCATGTTCCGGGTTGTGCGCAAAAAGAAGCGCCCATTGATCCGTTTTCCTTCGCCGGTGCAGTTATTCCGGCGATTTTCATCTCTGGGGGTTGCTGTCCCGCGCAGGGTCGGATTTGCAGCCGGCTTGCAGACAGCGATGAAGGATTGGATGAGCATCACAGGGGCCGGCACAGGGACCGGTTGTCGGCCCGGCGGATTCCAGGGCGCCGGATCGAGGAAAAACAAAAAACACAGCATGCAAAAGGGTGCCGGAGAGGATTACGCACCGGGAGAGCCGTTTTCCCAGTGCAGGGAGCGGCTTTAACATTTGTCCAAACGTGGAATCGAGGGGGGAGATGTCAAATATTCAGCAGTTGCCTTCGAGGCAGGTCTCTAACCGTGGCATGGAGGGGGGGCGGCGCTCACTGTGTCGTTTCCTGATGCCGTTGTCGTTCCCATGGGTTCTTTTATGGGTACTCGCCCTCGGCGGGCTCGTCCTGATGCCTGGCGCCGTGCTGGCCGAGGTGCCCAATGCCGTTCCACCCGAAGGCACCTACGAGGGTGAGCACGTAGAACAACCCATCGAGTTTCCGCACGATACACACGCAGACGTCAACAAGATCAACTGCATGTATTGTCATACCTATGCCCGCCGCAGCCCGGTGGCCGGCATTCCTCCCACCAGCAAGTGCATGGGCTGTCACAGCATCATTGCCACGGACAAGCCCCGCATCAAGCAGCTGACGGAATACTGGGACAAGCGTCAGCCCCCGCCCTGGAAGAAAGTGCATGATGTCCCTGACTTCGTACACTTCACCCACGAGAAGCACCTCAAGCGCTTCGTATTCGACAATGAAGGGATGGATGTGGAGAACGTTGCGGAGGTCTGCGCCTTCTGTCACGGGGAAGTCAAGAAGATGACCGTTGCCAACAAGGTGAAACCGTTGACCATGGGCTTCTGCAGGCGTTGTCACGAAGCCAACGACGGGCCTTTCGATTGTTGGAAATGTCATAAGTAATTCACGCTGCGCCCGCGCAGCCGTGTAATGAAACGGGGTATCCACGATGAGCAATAAAGTCAATCGCAGGGATTTTCTCAAGATCATGGGGTGGAGTGGCGTGGGCGCGACACTTGCCGGGTGCGACCTGCCCACGACCGTCACCCTGGAAGAGGGCAAGGAGGAAGTTGTTTCCTATCTGATGCCCGAGGAGTTCGTCATTCCCGGCATCGGGGTCTGGTATGCATCCACCTGCCTGCAGTGTCCGGCGGGTTGCGGCGTGCATGGCCGGGTCCGCGAAGGCCGGGTCCTGAAGCTCGAAGGCAATCCGGAATCCCCCATCAACCGGGGGCGCCTGTGCCAGATGGGGCAGTCCGGTGTGCAGGCCCATTACAATCCGGATCGCATCACCCAGCCGATGCTGCGCAAGAACGGCGGCCTCACACCGGTGTCCTGGCACGATGCGCTGGAGGTTCTGGCGCAACGCACCGGGCCGGGCTCGGGGCTGACGGGGGAACGCTTCGCCTGGTTCACCGACACCATCAGCGGACATCAGGCGGTATTGCTGGATGCCCATCTCAAGGCCATGGGCTCGGATAATCACTATGTCCACGAGGTGATCAACAACAGCGTGACGCGGGCGGTGAACCGCGACATGCTGGGCGAGGAGCAGCCGCGACTGCGTTTCGACAAGGCGCGCGTGGTGCTCTCCTTCGGCGCGGATTTCCTGGGTACCTGGCAGTCGCCCGTGCACAATGCCACGGAATATGCAAAATTCCGCAGCCCGCCGCGTGGTGTCCTGGTGCAGGTGGAGCCCAACATGAGCCTCACCGGTGCCAATGCCGATCTGTGGGTGCCCGTGCGTCCCGGCACCGAAGGGCTGCTGGCGCTGGCCATTGCCAAGGTCCTGGCCACCAAGCACCGCAAGCCCCTGGACAAGCTGCCGGCTGCCGTCCAGGAGCTGATCCTCGGCTACGACGTCAACGAGGTGGCGCGCATCACCGGCGCTTCCGGGGATCACATCATCAAGATTGCCGGCTGGCTCAGCGAGCGCAGCCCCAGCCTGGTGATTGCCGGTGCCACTGCTGAGGGCCACGAACAGGGCTACCAGATCGTGGCGGCGATCATGCTGCTCAACATCATCCTGGGCAATGTGGGAGAGACCATCGAGCCTGCGGGCGAGTTTCCTTTCCCGCAGCTCACGGCCAGGACCGGCGGCACCCGCAGCCTTGTGGATTTCGCCAAGGCCCTGGAGGAGAAACGCTACGACGTGGTGTTCTTCCGCGGCGCCAACCCGGTCTACACTGCGCCCAAGGCCCTGGGGCTGGCTCAGAAACTGGAGGGCGTCGGCTTCAAGGTGGCGTTTTCCATGTTCCAGGACGAGACCACGGCCCTGGCCGATCTGGTCCTGCCCATGCGCTCCCCCGCCGAGGACTGGGGCACCCATGTCCCTGCCTATCAGGGCGAGGACCGGGTGATCAGCGTGCAGCAGCCGTTAATGGAGCCCCTCTATACCGAAACCCGGGGCTTTGGCGATGTCATGCTGAGCCTGCTGAAGATGCACAAGGTGGCGGGTTACAGCGACTACGAGGATTATTACGCCTATCTGCGCGACGCCTTCGCCGCCATGCCGGCCGTCCTCAAGGAGAATCACAGTGACGACAGCTTCTGGGCCAGGGCATTGCAGAAGGGCGTGATCCCCGTGCCGACCACGCAAGGCAGCCTGACGGTGAAGACGGCTGCCGTGGAGGTGCCGGGGGATTCCGGCCGCGGCGAGTATCCGTATTTTCTCGTTCCCGCGGCGCGCCTCGGCATGTGGGACGGGCGCCATGCCAACATCCCGTGGCTGCAGGAGGCGCCCGACCAGATCACCAAGGTGGTGTGGAACTCCTGGGCCGAGATGCATCCCAGCACCGCCCGCAAGCTGGGTGTCAAGACTGGTGATGCGGTACGCATCGCATCCTCCCAGGGGACCATCGAGGCCAACGTCTATGTCTACAAAGGCATCCATCCCGATGTGATCGCGGTACCCATGGGACGCGGGCATGAGGCCTATGGCCGTTATGCCCAGGGTCGCGGGGTCAATCCGCTGAAGATCCTCGATCCCGTCACTGAGCGCAAGACCGGGGAGCTGGCCTTGATGGCCACCCGTGTGCAGGTGTCCCGGGCCAGCAACGAGAAGGTCATGGTCAAGCTGGGGGGGAGTGAATCCCAGCTGGGCCGTAAGATCGTCGCCACGGTCACGGCTGATGTGTTTGAGCGTACAGAAGGAGGCGCGTGATGTCGCTGAAAAATGTTTTTACCGACTGGTCGAGATATCGCAAAGGCATCGAGGAAGGCGGCTTTCACGATTATGAACACATGTGGGGCATGGCCGTCGACCTCAACAAGTGTATCGGCTGCAATGCCTGCGCCGTGGCCTGTTATGCCGAAAATAACCTCGCCGTGGTAGGAGAGGAGAAGTTTTACAAAGGCCAGGCCATGCACTGGATGCGTATCGAGCGTTACTGGGACGAGCCGGACCTGGGCGAGGACCGGGTCAAGGAGTTCAATCATCATGGCGCCAATTTCATTCCCATGATGTGCCAGAACTGCAACGCGGCCACCTGTGAACCCGTCTGTCCGGTGGCGGCCACCTACCATACGCCGGACGGTCTCAACGCCCAGGTGTACAACCGCTGTATCGGTTCCCGTTACTGTTCCAACAACTGTCCTTATCGCCTGCGGTTCTTCAATTTCTATTCCTATTATGAAAGCTCCTGGCCAGAGCCGCTTCACATGCAGCTCAATCCCGATTTGACGGTGCGCGACAAGGGGGTGATGGAGAAGTGCACTTTCTGCGTGCAGCGCATCCGTGCCGCCAAGGACAAGGCACGGCGTGAGGACCGCAAGGTGCGCGACGGGGAGTTTCTGCCCGCCTGTGCCCAGACCTGTCCCACGGGTGCCATCACCTTTGGTGATCTGCTGACCCTGCACACGCCGGGAGGCGGTGTCGGCGAGACCAAGGTTGCCCAGATGTGGCGGGATCACCAGGTGGAACTGGGCAAGACCCGGCAGACCAAGCAGAATCCGGAGCTGCGGGGTTATCGCGTGTTCGAGGGCCTGAACACGGATCCTTGTGTCATGTATCTGGAGCGCGTGAGGGAGGTCTGAGGCGGGAGGCAGCGCCGAGCGCGTGGATAGCAAGCATCGTTATGTGAAACGGATAATAAATTTGGGATCGGTGTAACCATGCAAAGCAAAGACATAAATGAAGATATAAGGTGGGCGCAGATCAACGAGGACGTACTCCGCTCACTGGAGAATCCCCGGATGGGTTATTGGGTTGCAGTGGGCGTCTGCTTGGCCTTGCTGGCCCTGGCGATCATCGCTGAGATATACCAATACCGCGTCGGGATGGGTGTTGGCAATCTCAACTGGCCCCACATGTGGGATCTCTACATCGCCACCTTCATCTTCTGGATCGGCATGAGCCACTCGGGCACGTTGCTGTCGGCCATTCTGCATATCACCCATGCCGACTGGCGAAAGCCCATTTACCGGTTCGCCGAGGCCATGACGACTTTCACCCTGATGACAGCAGCCTTGTTCCCTGTGATTCACCTGGGCAGGCTGTGGAACATGTACTGGGTGCTGCCCTATTTCAGCGACCGCGGTATCTGGCCAAATTTTCGTTCGCCGCTGGTGTGGGATGCGTTTGCCATTTTTACCTATCTCACAACTTCGGCCCTGTTCCTGTATATAGGTTCCATCCCCGATCTTGCGATCTGCCGAGACAACGCCCGGGGCTGGCGCAAGAAACTCTACACCGCGCTTTCCCTGGGCTGGCGTGGTGATGACCGGCAGTGGCGCAATTTCCGCAAGACCTATCTGGTCATGGCCTGTTTTCTTATTCCGCTGGCGGTCTCCGTGCACTCCATCGTCTCGTCGGATTTCGCCATGTCCATCATGCCGGGCTGGCATGTGACCACGTTCCCGCCCTATTTCGTGGCCGGAGCGCTGTATTCGGGATGCGCAGCCATCATCACGCTGTTCATCCTGTTGCGGTATTTCTTCCGCTTCGAGGCCTACATGACCATGCCCATTCTGGACAAGACATGTAAGCTGACCTTCGCCATTGCCATGGTCTGGACCTACCTCAACCTCATCGAGTTCGCCTCGGTCTGGTACGGGCATGACAAGGTGGCCAAGGAACTCTTGATAGCCAAGTTTACCGGGCCCTATTCGCCCTATTTCTGGGCCATGCTGATATTGGGGTCGGTTCTACCGTTCACCCTGGCATTCGAGAAACTCCGAACCAACATTCCGGTCATGTTCGTCGTTTCCATCCTGCTCAATGTCGGGATGTGGCTGGAGCGCTGGATGATCGTGGCACCGACGCTGTCCCTGTCCTATCAGCCATTCGCCTTCGATGTCATGTGGGCCAACTGGGTGCAGTGGTTCATTGTGATCGGGAGCTTCGGCTGGTTCGGGCTGCTGTTTCTGATCTTCGTCAAGGTGATCCCCTCGGTCTCCATGTATGAAGTGAAGGAGATGATCTTCCACCGCCGCCATATTGCCAACAAGGACATTGCTGCGGTGATGCACCGTCGCGCCACCGATCCCAAACCGGCTGGTGGGCAGCCCTCAGGGGCTTCGGGATCGACACCCGGAACACCAGGACTGGAAGGAGCTTGATCATGAGGAAAGGTCGTATTCTGGCTTTGTTCAGCAATTTCGATGAGGCCTTCGCTGCCATCTCGGATATCCGTCACTACAAGGTTCCCGGCGTGTCCGTGGACGACGTGACGGTTATCTCTCCCATTGAACACCCGGAAATTGAGGAGGTGCTGGGTGAGCGGCCATCTCATGTGCCCAAGTTCACCCTGTTGGGTGCTTTGACCGGCGTTACCTTCGGTTTTTTCTTCCTGGCATCGGCTCAGGCAACATTTACCGTGCAACCTCAGGGTGGGAAGCCGGTTATCCCGCTGCCTTCCAATTTTGTATTGATGTACGAAATGCTCATCCTGTTTGCCATGCTGTTTACAGTGACTGCCTTTGTGATCGGCGCACGCCTGTTCCGCAAGCGCAAGAGCTTGTACAGCGAGAAGGTCAGTCTTGACCAGGTCGGCATCGAGCTGGAGGTGGATGAGAAATATATCGAGCCCCTCAAGGAGTTGTTCAACCAGCATCAGGCGCTGGAGATTCGCGAAGAGGTCATAAAATAATGAAAAAGCTGTTGATCGCACTGGCATTGTTTCCCACCCTGGCGTATGCCTGGCCCTGGTCCACGGATATGATGAACCAGCCGAGCATCAAGCCCCAGGAAGGAGAAATGGTTCCTTTTCCGCGGCGTTCCATTCCCGTGACGGGGATTCCCACGACGGTATCCAGCCGTGAAGAGGCCAAGAGCCTGGTTAATCCCATATCGCCCACGCCGGATTCCATTGCCAAGGGTAGGGTACTCTTCAAGATCTACTGCGCTGCCTGTCATGGAATGACGGGAAAGGCTGATGCTCCCATCGCGGGGAAAATCGGCGCCATCAGCCTGGTGGACAGCTATGTGCAGGAGACGCTTACCGAGGGTTGGATCTTCGGCACCATCACCTTCGGCAGTTTCGTCATGCCCGCTTACGGCAAGCCCATGGGACGCGATGACCTGCGTGGATCCAACGATCTCTCGGTGGAAGAGCGCTGGCACGTGGTCAATTACGTCAAGCATGCGCTCCTGAAAGATGCCCAGTCGGATGTGACCCGTACTGCTGCAACCGAATGACGGGTGAGTGACTCGAAAGAAAAGATCTAAAGAGAAGCGAGGGATACGATGGAAGAAAATTTTGGCAGCTGGTCGGTTCTGACCACGAATTTCCTGATCACTTTATATCTTGCGCTGGGTGGGGTGACATTTTGTTCTGTTTTGCATCTTGTCAATGGCAAGTGGCGTTTCCAGGTCCGCTACCTGGCCTGTACCTTTGCGGTCCTGTTTCCCGTCGCCGGCGTCCTGTTGCTGATCCTGCTGGCCAACGGAGAAGCCACTTTTCAATGGCTGTCCAAGGCCCACGAAGGGGATGTGCATCTGCCGGGCTGGCACAACTACACGTTCCTGGTATTGCGCGAAATCATCGGCTTTATCATCGTGGTGACACTCTATGGTCTGTTTATCAAGTACCAGTACCTGAGTGACGTGGACAAGTCGCCGGCGGTGCAGCGCCGTTTCCGGAACATCGCGCTCTTGATTCCCTTCGCCTATTTCATCTATGGATCCATGGTGGCCTGGGACTTCGAAATGACCATGCTGCCCAACTGGCACAGCGCCAGTTACGCGGCCTATCATTTTCAGAGCAATTTCCACATGTTCCTGGGTGCCTTCACCCTGTTCCTGTTCTACCTGTATCGCTCGGAGCGCCTGACGCGGCCGTTCCAGGTGTACATCTTCAACTACATGGCCCAGTTCATGCTCGCCATGACCATTCTCTGGACCTACCTGTATTTCACCCAGTACCTGATTATGTGGTACGGGCGCCTGCCGGAGGAGATGCACCGTTTCAACAGCATGATGCTGGAAGGCTTCGGCCCCTTGTGGTGGACCTTCCTCACGCTGAAGTTCATCATCCCCTTCTGCACCCTGGTGATCACGCCCAACCGGCACAACCCGGTGATCATCACCATGGTGGCGGGTTCCATCGTACTGGGTACCTGGATCGAGCGTTATACCTGGATCGCCGGTTCCATCGACAGCCAGTATTACCATATGCCCATGACCTCCATGTTCGATATCGTGGTCACGCTGGTTGTGTTCGGTGTTTCCTGGTGGGCCGTGAAAAAGACGCTGGAGCGCTACGGACTGGTGCGCAGCAACGCCTGAGCCGATCAGGTAAAATGTAAAAGAAAAGGGGCCTGCGGCCCCTTTTCTTCTTCTGTGCCCCAGATAATGGCAAAGAGCTACGGCTGCTCCATGACATGTCGGCGCAGCCAGCCCAGGATGTATTTCAACAGAGGTTCCTCGAAGCCCCGATAGTCGTGTCCGGCACCGCTGACCAGCTGGGGGCGATATCGCGTGCCGGATTGTGGTAGCCCCTCCTCCTGAAGCTGCGGGTCGCCTGGATGGAACGGCGCCGGCTTCATCCATCCTGCGCGACGCGCGTTCCGTATGCGCGCTTCGATATGGCGAATCACCTGGGGCAGATCCCGCTCGCCGAACACATCGAGCAGGGGGGGCGTGGCTGGAAATGTCTGCGCGGTGGAGGCGAGGGGTTCCATGAGGTAGGGGCTGACGGCAACGAGCCCCTTGACCTGAGCTGCGGGTGCTTGCGCCAGGTAGGCTTGCGCCAGGGGGGCAGCCAGACCGTATCCCAGCAGGATGATGACGGAGGCACCCTGTTTCTCCAGGTGCGCGATGGCGGCATCGATGCGCACGCGTACCGCCTGCTCCCAGGTGCCCCGGCCATCGCTGTCGCCGGCCTCGATGTCCGGTGCTGCCGGGGGCGGCGCTGGGAGCCGCAGGGCCAGGGTGCTCCAGCCATGGCGCGGCAGCCCGCGTGCCAGGGGCGCGACGACATCGGGCCAGGCAGGATATTCCCCCCGCTCGTGGAGAATGAGCACGGCGCCGCTTTCGCGGGCGCCCTCGTGGCGATGATAAAGGGCGGGGATGCGCTCTTCCCCTGCGGCGAGCTGGATAAGCTGGCCTGAATCGGCGCCGTTGTAGCCAGGGCCATTGTGGTTCCAGGCCGGATCCACCGGCAGGGACACGGCACGGCAGAGCGGTGCCAGCAAGACCAGGAGCAGGAGAGTGATGCTGCGAGTGGATGTCAGTGTTTCCATGAAAGGAATATCGGCAGCTTGTTAATACACTGAAGTAACAGGGGATTCTGTCCGTATCCTTCTTCACCTGGGTGCCGGTCTTTCCCTGCCGGTGTTCCCGTCGCGTTTGTCTTGGCAGCGGCCAATGGGTTAAAGTAAGCGGCTTGGCAACGAAGAGGTTTCTGTCACCATGAAAGATTTTCTCATTGCTCCTTCCATCTTGTCGGCGGATTTTGCACGCCTGGGAGAGGAGGTCAGCGCCGTTCTGGCGGCGGGCGCGGATATCGTCCATTTCGATGTCATGGACAATCATTACGTGCCCAATCTCACCATCGGGCCGCTCGTGTGTGAAGCCTTGCGCAAACACGGCGTCATGGCGGATATCGACGTCCATCTCATGGTCAAGCCCGTGGACCGTATCATTCCGGATTTCGCCAAGGCGGGGGCAAGCTATATCACTTTCCACCCGGAGGCCAGCGAGCATATCGACCGCAGCCTCCAGTTGATCCGCGATTGCGGCTGCAAATCGGGGCTGGTGTTCAATCCGGCGACCCCCTTGGACTACCTGCATTACGTGCTGGACAAGGTGGACATGGTGCTTTTGATGTCGGTCAATCCCGGTTTTGGCGGCCAGAGTTTCATTCCCTCGGCACTGGACAAGCTGCGGGAGGCACGCCGGATCATCGACGACAGCGGCCTGGATATTCGTCTCGAGATCGATGGCGGCGTCAAGGTGGACAATATCCGCGCTATCGCCGAGGCGGGTGCGGATACCTTCGTGGCCGGGTCGGCGATCTTCGGCACCGACGATTACAAGGCCACCATCGATGCCATGCGCGCGGAGCTGGCAAGTGTCGCCAGATGAGGCGCGCCGCCTGGAACGTCCCGCCATGATTCTCATCGACCTGGACGGCACCCTGGTGGACACGGTGCCCGACCTGACCCATGCCGTGAACGAGATGTTGAGCCGGCTGGGCATGTCCACCTGTGAGGAAGACCGGGTGCGGGAATGGATCGGCAATGGCGCGGAGCGCCTGGTGCGCCGTGCCCTGGTGGGTGCCTATGCAGGGGAGCCTGACCCGGACCTGTTTCAACGCGGTTATCCCATTTTTCTCCAGTCTTACCAGGAAAACGTCTGCCGCGACAGCCGTCCCTATCCCGGTGTCGTTACCGGCCTCCAACGTCTCCAGGCGGCGGGTTACCCGCTGGGGTGCGTGACCAACAAACCGGCCCGGTTCACCGAGCCGCTGCTGGAGAAGCTGGGGCTGGCGCCCTTTTTCAGCATCACCGTCAGCGGCGATACGGTGCGCAACAAGAAACCTCATCCCGAGCCCCTTTTACACGCAGCCGGCTTTTTCAAGGTGTCGCCCACCGAGTCCCTGATGGTGGGGGATTCCATCAATGACGTGGAGGCGGCGCGGGCCGCAGGATTCCGGGTGGTCTGTGTGAGTTACGGTTACAACCACGGCCGTGACATCCGCGAGGCCCGTCCCGATGCAGTGATCGACTCATTGGATCAGCTCCCGGAGCTGCTTGCCTGAGGAGGCCGTCATGGTGACGCCTGCCCGGTTCCGGTCCCTGTGCAAGGCGGGCCATACCCACGTCCCCGTGGTGCGCGAAGTGCTGGCCGACCTGGATACGCCGCTGAGCACCTATCTCAAGCTGGCGGACGGGCCGTATTCCTATCTCTTCGAATCGGTGCAGGGTGGCGAGAAGTGGGGGCGCTATTCCATCATCGGCCTGCCCTGCCGCACCGTGCTGCGTGTCCGTGGCCGGGAAATTACCCTGCAGAAGGGCGGTGAGATCGTGGAGCAGGTGGCCTGTGCCGATCCCCTGGACTGGATCGCGCGTTATCTGGCGCGTTTCAAGGTGGCGCCGCTTGCCGGGCTGCCGCGCTTCTCCGGGGGGCTGGTGGGCTGTTTCGCCTACGACACGATTCGATACATTGAGCCCCGCCTCGCCGACTGTGCCAAGACCGATCCCCTGGAGACACCCGATATTCAGCTGCTGCTCTCCGAGGAGGTGGTGGTCTTTGACAACCTGGCGGGGCGGCTCTATCTCATCGTCCATGGAGATGCCCGGGAGGCGGCGGCCTGGGAGCGGGCCCAGCAGCGCCTGGACGAGCTGGAACAATGCCTGCGCGAGCCGCTTTCCTATCCCGCGAGGGAAGCCGCCATGCAGGCGGTGGATGAAGGCGATTTTGTCCCGGGTTTCGAGCGCGCCGACTTCGAACGGGCGGTGGTGCGCATCAAGGACTATATCGCCGCGGGAGACGTCATGCAGGCGGTGCTTTCCCAGCGTCTCTCCATTCCCTATGACGCGCCGCCCCTGGACCTGTATCGCGCCCTGCGCGGTCTCAATCCCTCTCCCTACATGTACTATATGGACATGGGGGAATTCCACGTCGTGGGTTCCTCGCCGGAGATCCTGGTGCGCCTGGAAGACGGCGAAGTCACGGTCCGCCCCATCGCGGGCACCCGGCCCCGGGGAAAGGGCGAGGCGGAAGACCGTGCCCTGGAAGAAGAACTGCTGGCGGATCCCAAAGAGCGTGCCGAGCATCTCATGCTCATCGATCTGGGACGCAACGACGTGGGCCGCGTGGCGCAGACCGGTACGGTGCGGGTCACGGAGCAGATGGTCATCGAGCGCTATTCCCACGTCATGCATATCGTCTCCAATGTCACGGGCAGGTTGCGTCCGGGCCTCGGTGCCCTCGATGTGCTGCGCGCCACTTTTCCCGCCGGCACGGTGAGTGGCGCGCCCAAGATCCGTGCCATGGAGATCATCGACGAGCTGGAGCCGGTGAAACGCGGCATCTATGCCGGTGCGGTGGGTTATCTGGGCTGGCATGGCAACATGGATACCGCCATTGCCATCCGCACCGCGGTGATCAAGGGGGGCCGGCTGCACATTCAGGCCGGTGCCGGTATCGTGGCCGATTCCGTTCCGGCGCGGGAGTGGGAGGAGACCATGAACAAGGGGCGGGCCATGTTCCGTGCCGCCGCCCTGGTGGCCGATGGCCTGATCACCGGGGCGACTGGCAACGGCACCACAGGCGAAGCCGGAAAAGAGACGGGGGAAGGGGGTTGAGCATCGCCATGCTGCTCATGATCGACAATTACGACTCCTTCACCTATAACCTGGTCCAGTACCTGGGCGAGCTGGGTGCAGAGGTACGGGTCTGCCGCAACGACCAGATAGACATTGACGGGATCCGGCGCCTGGCACCGCAGCAGATCGTGATCTCGCCGGGGCCATGCACGCCCAACGAGGCGGGTGTCTCCCTTGCGGTCATTCGGCACTTTGCCGGACACATTCCCATCCTGGGCGTCTGTCTTGGGCACCAGAGTATCGGCCAGGCCTTTGGCGGGCGCGTGGTGCGGGCGCGCCGGGTGATGCATGGCAAGACCTCGCTCATCCACCATCGCGGCGCGGGCGTCTTCCGCGGTCTTCCCTCGCCCCTGGAGGCCACCCGCTATCACTCCCTGGTCATTGAGAAAGAAAGTCTGCCGTCGTGTCTCGAGGTGACTGCCTGGACCGAGGGAGAGGACGGCGTCCAGGACGAGATCATGGGCATCCGCCATACCTCGCTGGCCGTGGAGGGGGTGCAGTTCCATCCCGAGTCCATCCTGACCCAGTATGGTCACGAACTGCTGCGGAACTTTCTGGAAGACGGGTATAATTGCCCGAGATACTGAGAGTCTCGTAGTTGAATGGACATGGTCCGACTGTTGGTACACCGGTTCGGTAGCGTGGATGAAGCGCTGCAAAAGCGCAATCCAGGAAACCAGCCGGCAAACCCCCGCACCCGGATTACGTTCCACTCCATCCGGGCTGTATATTTTGATATGGACGATTAAATAAGGCGAGTGAACGGTGATGGGGCATGGGTGATGAATGAGAAATAACCGCCCCATCACCCGTTACGAGACAAAACCATGGACATGCAACAAGCCATACGCGCCGTCACCGAGGGCAGGGACCTGTCCTCGTCCGAGATGACCGGGGTGATGCGCGCCATCATGAGCGGCGCGGCGACACCCGCGCAGATCGGCGGTTTCCTCATCGGCCTGCGCATGAAGGGGGAAACCGTGGAGGAGATCGCCGCGGCAGCCCGGGTGATGCGCGAGCTGGCCACGCCCGTGGCGGTGGACAAACACCGCCTCGTGGATACCTGTGGCACGGGGGGCGACGCCGCTTGTACCTTCAACGTCTCTACTGCCAGTGCCTTCGTCGCCGCGGCGGCCGGTGCCCGGGTGGCCAAGCACGGCAACCGTTCCGTGTCCAGTCGTTCCGGCAGTGCCGATGTGCTCGAGGCAGCGGGCGTCAGGCTCGATCTTGCGCCCGAGGATGTGGCGCGTTGCATCGATGAGATCGGGGTCGGCTTCATGTTTGCGCCCATGCACCATGGCGCCATGAAACATGCCATCGGGCCACGTCGCGAGATGGGGGTGCGCACCCTGTTCAATCTCCTGGGACCCCTGACCAATCCTGCCGGGGCGCCTTGCCAGCTCGTCGGCGTCTTCGATGTCCGCTGGCTGGAACCCCTGGCGCAGGTGCTGGGACGCCTGGGCAGTGAACACGTGCTGGTGGTGCATGCCGAAGACGGCATGGACGAAATCAGCATTGCCTCGCCCACACATGTCGCTGAGCTGCGCGCCGGTGAGGTGTACACCTATAGCGTGACGCCGGAACAGTTCGGCATGCAGCGCACCGGTCTGGCGGCGTTGAAAGTGGCGGATGCCGGACAGAGCCTGGCGTTGATCCGGCGCGTGCTGGATGGAGAGGCCGGTCCCGCGGCCGATATCGTGGCGCTCAATGCCGGCGCCGCCATTTATGCCGCCGGCGTGGCGAGCACCCTCGACGCGGGAATCGAGCAGGCACGCCGGGTCATTGCCAGTGGCGCCGCCGCCGAAAAGCTGCGTGCGCTGGCGTCCCTGACGCAGTCTCTGGCCCGGGCGTGATGGGGAAGCGCTATCCTTGATTGTGTCTTCTTTGTACCCCCGATCATTGCATAGACTTCGGTACCATCGTGTAGCCTGGATGCAGGCCCGCAGGGCCGTAATCCAGGAAAGCGCTCACGATGGCATTTTCAGCAGATCGGTGTGACTGAGTGGCTGGTACTCCAGACATCCTGAAAAAGATCCTGCGCCGCAAGGTGGAGGAGATCGCCCGGCGCCGGGCCCGCGTGCCTCAACCGGTCTTGCAGGCGCGCGCCGCCGCCCAGCCCCCGGCACGGGGTTTTGCCGGGCGCATCGCCTGCCGGGTGGGGCAGGGCAGGACCGCGGTGATCGCCGAGATCAAGAAGGCCTCGCCCAGCAAGGGCGTGTTGCGCAGCGATTTCGATCCTGCCGGCATTGCGCGCGCCTATGAACAGGCCGGTGCGGCCTGCCTGTCCGTACTCACGGACAAGGATTTTTTCCAGGGGGACGAGCGCTTCCTGCAACAGGCCCGGGCTGCCTGCGCCCTGCCGGTATTGCGCAAGGATTTCATCATCGATCCCTACCAGGTCTATGAGTCACGCTGTATCGGTGCCGACTGTATCCTGCTCATCGTCGCGGCGCTGGACGACGAACGGCTCAAGATGCTTGCCGTCCTGGCGCAGGAACTGGGCCTGGACGTGCTGGTGGAGGTGCACGATCGCAGTGAACTTGAGCGGGCACTGGCCTTGCCCGTGACCCTGGTGGGCATCAACAACCGGGACCTGCACAGCTTCGAGACGCGCCTGGAGACGACACTGGCACTGTTGCCCCATATCCCGGACGACCGCGTGGTGGTCACGGAGAGCGGTATTCTGGAGCCCGCGCACGTGGCCATGATGGAGGCGGCCGGTGTCCATGCCTTTCTGGTGGGCGAGGCCTTCATGCGCGCGCCGGATCCGGGCGTGGCGCTGCGGCATCTGTTCTCCCTCTGACCGGCGTCCTTTTGCCCTGTGCCGGGACCAGACGGTATCATACCGAGTGTGTCCTTGGGGGCACGTCCCTAAAGTGTCAGGGGTGAGCGCGTGAGGAAGCCTTCGCTGATTGCCGTGGTCGTGGGTTGCGGTCTCTTCTTGTCTGCGTCTCATCCGGCCCGGGCTGAGGTGGATGTAAACGAGGTCATCCAGCAGTGTTACTACAAGGACTGGGGACGGGATCAGCGCAGCCGGCTCATCTTTACCATGAAGAACAGGTCCGGGAAGGTCACCAAGAAAATGGAATTCGTCCGTTACTGGAAGGATTACCGGGGCAAAGACGGTCTGGTAAGCAAATGGATGCTGTTTACCGTGGCCCCGCCGGAATACAGGGACAACAACTACCTGCGCATCACCTATACCCTGGCTTCAGGCAGGATGCCGGAACAGTGGGTCTATCTGAAGCGGCTGCAGTCGGTGCGGCGGCTCTCCCTGCGGGAGCAGGACAACCTCAGCTGGGGTCTCATGGGAGAAGACCTGGCCATACGCCAGCCCGACGAGGATGAACACAGCCTGCTGGGCGTGCGGGAGGAGCATGGCAACATCACCTACGAGGTGGAGAGCCGACCCCGCCTGCCGGGACCGGCCTATGACAAATATATCTCCTACTACGTGCGCCTGCGCAGCGACAGCTGGGAGGATTGTACCCTGACTCACCGCGACTATTATGACGCCCGCGGACATCTCTTCAAAAAGGCGGATTACGCGTGGCAGCAGATCGATGGCGCCTGGGTGCTCTCCAGCCTGGATATCGTGATCGAGCGTGCCGAGAAGAAGCCTGCCGAACAGAAGATGGGCAAGAAGGCTTCCCGTCTTTTCATCAGCTACCGGTTTCTGGATCCCGAGGTCAACGTGGGTCTGGAAGACAGATTCTTCTCCCAGCGCAATCTGCGCCGCGGCCTGAGATGACGGCAGACGCTTCATCTGCCGTCGTCAACCGCCTGCTGGTCACCATTGCCGCGGTCATTGTCATCATTGCCGGCATGCGGGCCGCAGCCCCCCTGCTGGTGCCTTTTCTGCTGGCCCTGTTCATCGCCATCATCATTGCCCAGCCGCTGGCCTGGCTGCGCCGCCGCCGCGTGCCGTCCGTGCTGGCCATGCTGGCGGTGATGGGGAGTTTCGTGGTTTTCATGATGCTGCTGGCCCTGCTGGTGGGCAGCTCGGTGGACGACTTCATGCGTGATCTGCCCCAGTACCAGGCCCGCCTCCACGAGAGCACTGCGGGCCTGATGGTCTGGCTCGAGCAGCGGGGGCTGGCCCTGTCGCCGGATTTCATGAACAATTTTTTCGATCCGGCCCGTGCCATGAAGCTGGTGACCGGCATCATCAGCGGCATGGGCGGCATTCTGACCAACGGTTTTCTGATTCTCATCACCGTGATCTTTCTTCTCATGGAGGGGGCCAGCCTGCCCGGGAAATGGCGTGCGGCCTTCCGTGAACCGGAATCTTCCCTCGCGCACATGCGGACCATCATGGACAATATCAACCACTACATGGGCATCAAGGCCCTGACCAGCCTGGCCACGGGCGTCCTGGTGGCATTGTGGTTGTGGGTGCTGGGCGTGGACTATCCCCTGTTGTGGGGCGTGCTGGCCTTCCTGCTCAATTTCGTTCCCAACATCGGTTCCATCATCGCTGCGGTTCCCCCCGTGCTGCTGGCCATGATTCAGCTGGGACCGTGGCCGGCACTGCTCGTGGTACTGGGTTACGTGGTGGTGAACGTGGTCGTGGGCACGATTCTGGAGCCCCGCTACATGGGCAAGGGCCTGGGACTGTCCACGCTGGTGGTGTTCCTGTCCCTGGTGTTCTGGGGCTGGGTGCTGGGCCCGGTGGGCATGCTGTTGTCCGTGCCCCTGACCATCGCCGTGAAGATCGCCCTGGACAGCAATGAAAGCACCCGGTGGATCGCCATCATGCTGGGGCCCAAGGTCGCTCCCGGGCGGGAATGAACAACGCCTGCGGGATGCACCGGTACCGGTGCTGGCGTTCTCATTCTGCTGAACGGAGTTTCGAGACAGGGAGCCTTTCTCCAAAGACCGGCTCGATGCGGAAGGTCAGAAAATAGGTGGGATCGTAGTCATCCCCCTGCTGGAATCTCACCTCCGGGATCAGGTCCATGAACAGCCATTCCCTATAGACCAGGCGGCGGTAACGGATCCAGATCCGGTGCTCGGTGACATCCCAGTCCTGCCATTGGTTATTGCCGAAGCTGCCCACGTGGTAGGCCAGATTGGCCTTTTCCGACAGGTGCTGATAAATGGAAAAGGTCTGAGCGGCCTCGGTGTAATCCTTCTCCTCGGTCCACTTGATCTTCGACCGGCTGCGGAACAGGAGGTGTTTGCTCAGTGCCCGGCTGAACTGCAGGTTGCCGTCGCCTTCCGCGCCGGCATCAACGAGATAGACGCCGGTCGTGGAGAAGCGTCCCAGCCATTTGCGGGTCACGGCGAAATAGCGGATGGCGCGCAGCCGGACGAAAAGATCCGGAGGCAGGCTGAACTCGATGCCCGTGGCCGGGCGGATTTTCCAGCGCCCGGTTTTCTTGAGCTGTGTCTCCAGGGACAGGAAATAGTCAATATCACTGACCGCCTCCGGAGGGGTGGCGGCAAACTGCTCATCGGCGAGCGGCTCAGTGATGTCGCTTTCAATGAGCAGTCTCAGGCGCCGCTGGGTATGGGGCAGGCTGAGTTTGCCCTTGATGCGCACCTTGAACGTGGCATCTTCATCCTCTTCCAGGATGAGATCCATGGGGATGCGGGCATAGCTGGCATTGGTCTCTTCGAAGACATTCTCGGTGGCAAAGAACCTGTCGGCCCGGTGGACGGCGGCCGACAGCCTTCTGGAGATGCCCGCGTGGGTCTTGTCCAGCAGGGACAGGAGGCGGGAAGGCGGCGGCTGGCTTGACGGCTGTTTTCCGGCCTGGGCCTCGGTGGAAGGCTCTGTTTCTCCCGCGTCAGTCGAGGTTTCCTCGCCTGCGCCTGGAGCAGGAGAAGAAACCACGATGACCAGCAAGGCCCAGCAGGCCGCCCCGGCCCGTTTTGCATGCCTCCGGCCGCCAGGGGATGAAAGGGAGACCGCAGGCCCATTCGGAGATCCGCAGCGGGGTGGGGCCGGGGGGCGTGGAATCGTCAGTTTCATCCAGGCTGCTGCGGGTTGCTTTGTGCCTCAGGGTAGCAGCTGCCCAGTGTCTGTAGCAAGGTGTCCGTAGCAAGGTGTCCATAGCAGGGCCGTCCGTAGCAAGGCGGCCCAGCTATGCAGTATCAGTGGAAGGAGATGGCCGGTTTCAGCGGGCGCCGAAGACCACGATGGTCTTGCCCTTGGCCGAGATGAGGTTCTGTGCCTCCATGTTTTTCAGCACCCGCCCGACCATTTCCCGCGAGCAGCCCACGATACGGCCCAGTTCCTGCCGGGTGATGCGGATCTGCATGCCGTCGGGGTGGGTCATGGCATCGGGTTCCTTGCACAGGTCCAGCAAGGTGCGGGCGATGCGTCCCGCCACGTCCATGAAGGCCAGGCGTCCCACCATGCTGCTGGTACGGCGCAGGCGGACCGCCATCTGTCCTGCCAGCTCGAACAGGATATCGCTGTTGCGCGCCGCCAGATCGCGGAATTTCTCGTAATTGATCTCCGCCAGTTCGCATTGGGTGCGGGCGCGGATCCAGGCGCTGCGTCCTGCGCCCTTTTCGAACAGGCCCATCTCGCCGAAGAAATCGCCGGCATTGAGATAGGAAAGGACGATTTCATGGCCGTCGTCGTCCTCGATGAGCACGGTGACGGATCCCTCGATGATGTAATATAGTGAGTCCGGCGTATCGCCGGCATAGATGATGACGCTCTTGGCGGGGTAGCGCCGGCGGTGGCAGTGTTGCAGGAAGCGCTCGATCGTCGGGTTGATGACCTGTTTTCTGTATGTCATGGGAACTTCCTCACAGAATGTCTGAGCTCTTACTACCAGATAAACCATGCAACACGCAAGCCAGAAAGAGCGTTATGTGAGGCGGTTCACAATTCGGGAGAAGGGATGAAAGCACGGATCAAGTGGGTGGAAGAGGCCATGTTCGTCGCCGAGGGCGGCAGCGGGCACGCAGTGGTGATCGACGGGCCGCCGGAAGGCGGCGGGCGCAACCGGGGCTTGCGGCCCATGGAGCTGCTGCTGCTGGGGCTGGGCGGCTGCACGGCCTATGATGTGGTGAGTATCCTCAGGAAATCCCGGCAGGCGGTGGCGGATTGCGTGGTGGAAATCACGGCGGAGCGCGCCTCCGAGGTGCCCAGGGTTTTCACCCGGATCCACGTGCATTTCATCGTCAGCGGCAAGGGCCTGAGTGAGCCCGCCGTGGCGCGCGCCGTGTCCCTGAGCGCGGAAAAATACTGTTCCGCCTCCATCATGCTGGGCAGGACGGCGGACATCAGTCACGATTACGAGATCCGCGATGACAGGATTCGGGAAACCGCAGAGGAGTCGGGCAATGCATGACAGGGGAGAAATGCCGGGAGAGGACAGGCCGGAAGAGGAGAGGCCGGGGCCGACCGCAGGGCTGCGCCACGTCGCCTTGTACGTCAACGATCTGGAGGCCTGTGAGCGGTTCTACGTGGAGCTGCTGGGCATGCGGGTGGAGTGGCGTCCCGACGCCGACAACGTCTTTCTCACGTCCGGTTGCGACAATCTGGCCTTGCACCGGGCGCGGGAGGCCCTGGACAGGGAGGCCCCCCAGGCCCTGGACCACATCGGCTTCATCCTGCGCAGTCCGGCGGAGGTGGACCGGTGGCACGCCTTCCTTGCTGCCCGCGGCGTGCCCATCAAGGCGGCGCCCCGCGATCACCGCGACGGCGCACGCAGCTTCTACTGTGAGGATCCCGATGGCAACACGGTGCAAATGATATATCATGTGCCGATTGCCCGGCAGGGCGTGGAGGACTGAACCGGATCCCGTGTCGTGGTGACGGAGACCATTGAAGCAGATCGCGTGGCGGCCCGTCGGGACGGGCGCGGGAACCTGTCGGCCACAGGCCCGGTGGGGGACCGCATGGCCAGGCCGGCAGGCACGGCTGCGCAAGCGATGGATGCCGGGGGAGCCTATTCGAGGACAGCGATGAAAAAAGCCAAGGGGATGCCCAAACAGCGCAGGCTCAAGCTGCACGGGTTCAACAACCTGACCAAGACGCTGAGCTTCAATATCTACGATATCTGCTATGCCAAGAGTCCGCGGCACCGGCGCGAGTACATCGAGTACATCGACGAAGCCTACAATGCGGAGCGGCTCAAGCAGATCCTCACCGATGTGGCCGAGATCATCGGCGCCACCATCCTCAATGTGGCGCACCAGGATTACGAGCCCCAGGGCGCCAGCGTCACCATGATGATCTCGGAAGAGCCCGTGGTGGCGGAGGACATCAGCAACACGGAGGCCCCGGGTCCCTTGCCGGACAGCGTGGTCGCCCATCTCGACAAGAGCCATCTGACCGTGCACACCTATCCCGAAAGCCATCCCGACAACGGCATCAGCACCTTCCGCGTGGACATCGATGTTTCCACCTGCGGGCGTGTCTCGCCCCTGCGGGCGCTTAATTACCTGATTCACAGCTTCGAGTCGGACATCGTGACCCTGGACTACCGCGTGCGGGGGTTCACGCGGGACATCCGCGGCAAGAAACACTTCATCGATCACAAGATCAACTCCATCCAGAATTTCCTCTCCCGGGATACCAAGGAGCGCTACCAGATGATCGACGTCAACATCTACCAGGAGAACATCTTTCACACCAAGATGATCCTCAAGGAGTTCGAGCTGGACAACTATCTGTTCGGTACGGGCGAGGCGGATCTCTCTCCGCAGGAGAAAACCCGGGTGAAAAAACAGCTCCAGCGCGAGATGGCCGAGATCTTCTATGGCCGCAACATGCGCAAGGTCTGAGCCATGGAATCCGCCAGGCAATCTCCCTATACCCTCTGCGACCGGCTGGTGATGACCCTGGACAACGGCTTGCGCACCGTCTTCGGCCGCCCGCCGGTCTCGGAGCGTCCCGATCCCGCCGATGCCCACGAGGAGGCCGATCTCGGCGAGGCGGAGAAACGGCTGGCGGCGCGCCTGATGCGGGTCAATCATGCCGGCGAGGTTTCCGCACAGGCCCTCTACCAGGGACAGGCCCTCACCGCGCGCCTGCCCGAGGTACGCGACAAGATGGAGCGTGCCGCCCTGGAGGAGAACGATCACCTGGTGTGGTGTGAGCGGCGCGCCCGGCAGCTGGGCGGCGGCGTCAGCCTGCTCAATCCCCTCTGGTATGGGGGGTCGCTGGCCATCGGCGCCCTGGCCGGTGCCCTGGGCGACAAGTGGAGCCTGGGTTTCATCGTCGAGACCGAACACCAGGTGGTGCGTCACCTGGAAGACCATCTGGCCCGCCTGCCCGAGAAGGATCGCAAGAGCCGGGCCATCCTGGAACAGATGAAGGAAGACGAGGCCCACCATGCCACCACCGCCCTCAAGGCCGGGGGGGCTCCCTTGCCGGCTCCAGTGAAGAAACTCATGAGACTGACTTCCAAGGTGATGACGAAGACGGCCTACTGGATATGACGGCAGTGCGGACACGTGATCCGGATGAGGCGGCGCGGAACCCGGAGGCAGTGGTGTAAGATTTCTCCCTTCGGTCGAAATGACAGCAAGGGTTCGGTTGAAGTGACAGCAAGGGTTTCGGTTGAAACGTCAGAAAGGGTTCGGTTGAAGTGGCAGCAAGGGTTCAGTCGAAACGACAGCAAGGGTTCGGGTGAAATGACAGAAAGGGTTCGGTTGAAACGACAGGTGGCGGTTTGCCACCCCCTGTCATTTCCCCTCTTGCCATTCCGAGCCTCCCCTTTGTCATTCCGCGCCCCCCACTTGTCATTCCTCCTCTTGTCATTCCGAGTCTCCCTTTTGTCATTCCGCGTTCCCCTTTTGTCATTCCGAGCGCAGCGAGGAATCTTGAAGCCACCGACGAAATGACAGGGAGCGTCTGGTTGGCAGGACAGGGACGCATGACTGAGGCCTTGGTGGGATTTTTTCTGTGCCATTTGCGGGCAGAGCGCTGTTCCTCCCGGCGGCGATGGCGCTCAGGCTCAAGGCGACTTCTGGCCGATCTTCGGCTCCCTGCCCTGCAGAAGATTGTGGATATTGCTGCGGTGGCGCAACAGCAGCAGCAGGCTCATGAAGGCAATGGCAGACGGATAGGCGGGTGCCGCCGTGAGCCAGCCGCCGAGGAAGGGCGCGGCAACGGCGGCGCTGATGGCGGCAAGCGATGAGAAACGGAAGGCGAAGGCCATCGCCAGCCAGATGGCCATCGTCACCACACCCAGCAGCCAGGAGAAACCCAGCAGCACGCCCAGCGCCGTGGCCACGCCCTTGCCGCCGCGAAAGCCGAAATACAGGGGATAGAGATGGCCGCAGAAAGCCGCCACCCCCGTGAGCGCCACGGTGGCCGGCACCATGCCCAGGGCCTGGCCCGCCCATACCGGCAGGAGTCCTTTCAGCAGATCGCCCAGCAGGACGAGGATGGCCAGCTTCCTGCCGCCGAAGCGCAGCACGTTGGTGGCGCCGGGATTGCCCGAGCCCTGTTCGCGGGGGTCGGGCAGGCCGGCCAGGCGGCACAGAATGATGGCGCTGGACAGCGAGCCCAGCAGATAGCCTGCGATGACGAGACCGATATCCGGGAACATGTGCGGGAGCATGGGTGATCTTTCCGGCGATGATGCGTGATGACGCCCAGTAGCATATCATTTCCCCCTGGTTTCCTCCCAATAACAAACGGCCGTCAGGGGGCATCATGGCGCGGGACATCATCTATCTCTACGATCTCAAGGTGGACACCATCATCGGTATCTTCGAATGGGAGCGGCGCGTGCGCCAGACCGTCAGCCTGGACCTGGAAATGGCCACGGACATCCGCCGTGCCGCGGCCAGCGATGCCATCGAGGACACCCTGGACTACAAGGCCGTGGCCAAGGCGGTGATCCGTTTCGTCGAAGAGAGCCGCTTCCAGCTCGTGGAGACCCTCGCGGAACGGGTGGCCGAGCTGGTGATGCGGGAGTTCGGCGTGCCCTGGCTGCGTCTGCGGGTCAACAAGAAAGGGGCCATCCGCGGGGCGCGGGACGTGGGGGTGCTCATCGAGCGGGGCGAGGCTGGCTGATGCCCCGGGTCTATGTCAGCATCGGCAGCAACGTGGACCGCGAGGCCCATGTGCGTGCCGCCGTACAGGGCCTGCGCCATCGCTATGGTGCGGTGCAACTTTCCTCGGTCTACGAGACTGCCGCGGTGGGTTTCCCGGGCGCGGACTTCTACAATCTGGTGGCAGCCTTCGACAGTGACGAACCGGTTGCGGAGATCGGCGCCCACCTGCAGGCGCTGGAGGCCCGGCACGGGCGCAGGCGCGAAGGACCGCGGTTTTCCGACCGCACCCTGGACATGGACCTGCTGCTGTACGGCGACGCAGTGCTGGAAGAGGGTCGCATCCGCCTGCCCCGCGAGGAAATCACCCGGTATGCCTTTGTCCTCTGCCCCCTGGCGGAGATCGCCGGGGAGCGGCGTCATCCCGTCCTCGGCCGCAGTTTCGCGGCCCTCTGGCGGGATTTCGATGGACAGGATCAGGGCCTGCGCAAGGTGTCCTTTTCCATCTGAGAGTGCCTGCCTGAAACCTAATCACCCAGCAGGCGTCCGCCGTCCACCGCGATGATCTCGCCGCTGATGTAGTCCGCATCGCGCACCAGGAACAGCACGGCACGCGCCACGTCCACGGGATGTCCCTGGCGCTTGAGGGCAGTGCGGGCGATGATGCGCTGCTTGACGATTTCCTCCACTTCCTCTTCCGGCCACAGAATGGCCCCCGGCGCCACCGCGTTGACGCGGATCTCGGGACCCAGTTCCCGCGCGAGGCTGCGGGTGAGCATGACCAGCCCCGCCTTGGCGATGCTGTATACTGGGTAGGACTTGAGGGGGCGCTGGGCGTGAATGTCGGTGATGTTGACGATGCAGCCGCCCTGTTCGCGCAGGGCCGGTGCTGCGGCCTGGGAGAGAAAGAGGGGCGCCTTCAGGTTGCTGCCCAGCAGGTCGTCCCAGTGGGCCGGCGTGATGGTGCCCACGGGCGTGGGGTAGAAGCTGGAGGCATTGTTGACCAGCACGTCCAGACGACCCCAGTGCGCTTTCGCCTGCGCCACCAGGGTCGGCAGGCGGTCCGTGTCGTGGAGGTCGCAGTCCAGCGCGATGGCGGAGTTCTCCCGCTCGGTGTTGAGGCGCTGGCACAAGGCCTCGGCGGCCCCGCGCGAGCGACGGTAATGAAGCGCGATGTTCATTCCCTCGCCGTGCAGGACCTGGGCGATGACTGCCCCTACGCGCCGCGCCGCGCCGGTAATGAGGGCGACCCGCCCAGGCAGGGCAAACGGCGCGCCGGTCTGGAAGCCAGGTTGGTTCATGGTCGTCCAGTATAGCCTACACGTAACGAATCCAGCGCAATTGTGGTGAAACCGGAGAGATCTGAAAGGTGAGACAGCAGGAGCCGATGCTTCTCCCCGCGCCGGATGCGGATGAGGCCGCCCACAGCGAACGGGTGCTGGCGCATGTCAGGGCGGCGATCAGGGCCGGCGGCGGGCGTATTCCCTTCGCCCGTTACATGAACCTGGCGCTGCACGCCCCGGGGCTGGGTTATTATGCCGCGGGCAGGCGCCAGTTCGGCGCGCAGGGAGACTTCGTCACCGCGCCGGAACTCTCCCCCCTCTTTTCCCGCTGTATGGCGCGGCAGTGTGCCCAGGTACTGGCAGGGCTTGAGGGAGGCGAGATCCTGGAATTCGGTGCCGGCAGCGGTGTCATGGCCGCGGAGGTCCTCGGGGCGCTCGCAGACGACAGGGCCCTGCCACGGCGCTATCTGATTCTGGAGACCAGCGCGGCCCTGCGCGCGCGCCAGGCCGAGCTGCTGCGTGAACGCCTGCCTGCCTCGCTCATGAGGCGCATCGCCTGGCTGGAGGCCCCGCCGGGGAAGGGATGGCAGGGCGTGGTGCTGGCCAACGAGGTGCTGGATGCCATGCCCGTGCACCGTCTCGTGAAACGGGGCGGGGATTTTCTCGAACTCTATGTCACGCTCGCAGACGATGGCAGTCTGGCCTGGGAAGAAGGCCCTCTGAGTCATCCCCGGCTCGCCCAGGCGCCCTTGTCTTGTTGCCGGGACCTGCCCGAGGGATACGTCTGCGAAGTCAATCCAGCGGCCTGCGCCTGGGTGCGCGGCCTGGGGGCATTTCTCGAAAAGGGTGTGGCCCTGCTCGTGGATTACGGTTACCCGGCGGCGGAGTATTATCATCCCCAGCGCCTCGCCGGCACCCTCATGTGCTATTACCGCCATCGTGCCCATGACGATCCCCTGCGCTGGCCGGGCCTGCAGGACATCACTGCCCATGTGGATTTCACGGCGCTCGCCGAGGCCGCCGTCTCGGCGGGGCTCGACGTGAAGGGATTCGCCAGCCAGGCGGCCTTTCTCCAGGGCTGTGGCATTGCCGAGCTGGCGGTGGATATGGCAGCGCAGGCAAATTCGCCCCAGGCGCAGGTGGAACAGGCCCGGCAGCTGCGCACCCTGCTGCTGCCGGGAGAGATGGGCGAGGCCTGCAAGGTGCTGGCGCTCAGCCGCGGCTGGGATGGTCTCCTGTGCGGGTTTGCCGTCAGGGATGACCGGAGGCGGTTGTGAATGCTTCGGTAGTGGTGCACCATACCGGCCGTCGCAGCGATGGGGCCGTTCCCGCCCCGTTGCATTGTTGTGGCATTATGAGAGTCAGCCGGGTCCATGGCATAGGTAGTCTGTATGGGGTGAAATGAAACTTGGAACAAACCGCGTTTTCCCCTGGATTCCGGTCCTTCAGGCCTGCATCCATATATGGGCTATGCGATGAACATCGATAGATGACGTAATCTTCAATTAGAATACCTTTCCCTCCGCCGCCTGGAGGTCGGCGTGATAGGACGAACGGACCATGGGGCCGCTCGCGACATTGCGAAAGCCCATGGCGCGCGCCGTCTCTGCGAGCCTGTCGAATGCTTCCGGCGTGATGAACCGGCGCACAGGCAGGTGATATTTGCTCGGCTGCAGGTACTGGCCCAGGGTGAGCATGTCGCAGCCATGGGCACGGAGGTCGGCCAGCACCGCTTCCACTTCATCGAGCGTCTCCCCCAGTCCCAGCATGAGTCCCGACTTGGTGGGGACATCGGGCAATCGCGCCTTGTGCTGTTGCAGTAGCGCCAGGGAGGCATGGTAATCGGCGCCGGGCCGCACCTGGCGGTAGAGCCGGGGCACGGTCTCCAGGTTGTGGTTGAAGACATCCGCCGGCGCGGCCGCCAGGGCTTCCAGGGCGCTCGCCATGCGGCCGCGGAAATCCGGCACCAGGATCTCGATACGGGTGGCGGGCGTGGCGGCGCGGATGGCCTGGATGCAGGCGGCGAAGTGGGCCGCGCCCCCGTCGCGCAGGTCGTCCCGGTCCACCGAGGTGATGACCACGTAGCGCAGTGCCATGGCGCGCACGGTTTCCGCCAGGCGCCGGGGTTCGTCGGGATCCAGGGGCAGCGGCCTGCCGTGGCTCACATCGCAGAAGGGGCAGCGGCGGGTGCAGATGTCTCCCATGATCATGAAGGTCGCGGTGCCATGGCCGAAGCATTCGCCCAGGTTGGGGCAGGAGGCCTCTTCGCAGACTGTGTGCAGTCCCTGGCGGCGCAGGATCGCCTTGAGGCGAATGACGTTGGGATGGCCGGCGCCCCGGGCGCGGATCCAGCGGGGCTTGCGGGGGGGGCGCTCGGTGGGTTCCACCTTGACGGGGATGCGCGCCACCTTGTCCCGGCCACGCTGGCGCAGGCCGGTTCGTTTGCTGGGGGAGGAACTCATGGGGCTGTCTGCTCGCTGTGTGTGGTCATTCCGGCAGCGGCGGGATATCCGCCGCTGCCGCCATTGTAACGTATTCCCAGCGTCGTGACAGATGCCGGGCGAGATCGTCCGCCACCCGCGACAGGTCCGAGGGTCCCCCCAGGTCGAGGAGCTGGGTGACGCCCAGGCCTGGGTAACCACAGGGGTCGATGCGCTGGAAGGGGGAGAGGTCCATGGCCACGTTGAGGCTGAGGCCGTGGTAACAACAGCCGCGCCGGACCCGGAACCCCAGGGCAGCCACCTTGTCCTCGCCCACATACACCCCGGGCGCGCCGGGGCGGCGCCGCGCGGCGATACCGTAGTCCGCCAGCAGGGCGATGAGCGCCGCTTCCGTATCCCTGACCAGCGCCTTCACGCCCAGGGACAGGCGGCGCAGGTCCAGCAGCAGATAGGCCACCAGCTGGCCGGGACCGTGATAGGTGACCTGCCCGCCCCGGTCGCAGCGCAGGACCGGGATCCCGCCGGGGGCCAGCACATGCTCTGGGCGGCCTCCCAGGCCCAGGGTGAAGACGGGCGGGTGTTCCAGCAACCAGAGTTCGTCCGGTGTGTTCTCGTCCCGCCCAGCCGTGAGGGACTGCATGGCGCGCCAGACGGACAGATAGTCGCGGCGGCCGAGGTGGCGTACCAGCAGGCTTCGGTTCATGGCATCAAAGCACCATGAGGATGCGCTCGCAGGCGGTCAGCTCCCGATAAATGGCATCGAGCTGCGCCCGGCTTGTGGCGCGCACCACCACGGTGACGGCCTGGTACCTGCCGCCGCCACTGAGCCGGGAGCGCAGGGCGCCCTCGCCGAGGTCGGGGGCGTGAGCACGCACGAGACCAAAGACCAGTGCGTCGAAATCCGGCGCCGCCCTGCCGATCACCTTGATGGGGAAATCGCAGGGGAATTCCAGCAGGGTGTCTTCGTCGTTGTCCCCGTGTGTCGTCATTCACGCCTCCGCGCGGCCGGCGTTGCGGTAGCCGGCCTTGTAGTGCGCGTACAGCGCCATCATGCGTTGCCAGCAGGGACCGGGAGAGCCGCTGCCCACCGGCCGGCCGTCGAGGCGGGTGACGGGCAGAATCTCGCGGGTGGAGCTGGTGAGCCAGATCTCGTCCGCTGTGCGGAGCTGCTCCGGGGTGATGGTCTCTTCGGCTACCGGGAGGCCATGGGCCCGGCCCAGTTCCACGACGAGGTCCCGGGTGATGCCCGGCAGCAGCCGGGGGCCTTTGGGCGGCGTGACGACGCGCCCGCCGTGTACTGCAAACACGTTGCTCGCGGCACCCTCCGTGACCTCGCCGTCGCGGACCAGGACGGCTTCCACGGCGCCGCGGTCCAGGGCTTCCTGGCGCAGGAGGAGATTGGGCAGCAGGGCGATGGTCTTCAGATGGCAGTACTGCCAGCGGATGTCCTCCAGGAGGACGGCGGCGACGCCGCGTTGGCGTACCGAGTCCGCCATGGGCTCCAGGGGGCTGCTCATGACGAAGACCGTGGGCCGGGTGTCCTGGGGGAAGGCGTGGTCCCGGCGCGCCACGCCCCGGGTCACCTGCAGGTAAACGGACTGTTCGGTGCCGGGGTTGCGGCGCAGGATCTCCTCGAGAATGGTCCGCCACGCGCGGTGGTCGTGTGGCGGTGCCAGGCGAATGCCGGCCAGGCTCAGATCCAGGCGCCGCAGGTGTTCGTCCAGCCGGAAGAGATGGCCGTTGTAGACCGGGATCACCTCATAGACGCCGTCGCCGAAGATGAATCCGCGGTCCAGGGGTGAGATGGCCGCCTCTTCCAGGGGCATGAAGCGCCCGTTGAGATAGACGATGGGCACGCGGGCCTTATTACTCGAACAGGAGGAGAAATTCATCGCTGAGGCGCTGCACGAGGCTGCCCTCGGCCACGCTGCGCAGGGCCACCAGGGGGCGGCTTGCCACCAGTTCGCCGTCCAGGCGGATCTCAAGCGTGCCATAGGCCTGGCCCCGTGAAGCGGGGGCGGAGATCCGGGGGGCGATGTCCATGGCAGTCTCCAGCCTGTCGTATTGCCGGCGGGGGATGGTGACATACAGGTCCTCGGTGAGCCCCAGGGGGAGTTGTTCCACCTCGCCTTTCCAGATGCGGGCCGAGGTCAGGACCTGGCCTGCCGGATAGAGGCGGCGGGTCTCGAAGAAGCGGAAACCGTAATTGAGCAGTTTCTGGGTCTCCTGGGCGCGCCCGGATTCGCTGCGGGCCCCCAGGACCACGGAGATGAGGCGCATGTCCTCGCGCCTGGCCGAGGCGATGAGGCAGAAGCCGGCTGCCTTGGTGTGCCCGGTCTTGACGCCGTCCACGGAAGGATCCCGCCACAGCAGCTTGTTGCGATTGTACTGGGTGATGTTGTTGTAGGTGAATTCCCGCTGGGAATACCACTGGTAGTATTCCGGGAAGTCGCGGATCAGGGCGCGGGTGAGCAGGGCCAGGTCACGGGCCGTGGTGTAATGGTCCGGGTGGGGCAGCCCGGTACTGTTGACGAAGTGGGAATCGGTCATCCCCAGGGTGGCGGCGTAGTTGTTCATGAGGGAGGCAAAGGCATCCTCGCTTCCTGCCACGTGCTCCGCCAGGGCCACGCTGGCATCGTTGCCCGACTGGACGATCATGCCCTTGAGCAGGTCCTCGATGGTGACCAGTTTGTCTACCTCGATGAACATCTTCGAGCCGCCGGTGCGCCAGGCCTTTTCGCTCACACGCACGGTCTCGTCGAGACGGATGGTGCCGGCCCGCAGCTCGCTGAACACGATATAGGCCGTCATGAGCTTGGTGAGGCTGGCCGGCTCCACCCGCTCGCGGGCGTTGGCCTCGGCCAGGATGCGTCCGCTGTGGAAATCCTGCAACAGGTAGGCGCGGGCGGCCACCTGGGGCGGATCGGGGATGGGTGTCGCGGCAGCGGCAGTGAAGGCCTGCGCCAGCAGAACGGTGAACAGGATGATGGTTCGGGCAAATTCAGGCAGGGGCATGCCTCGGAATCTCCATGTATCGCATTGCTGGCGTATTCTACTATCAAGCAGGGCGGCAAATCATCGTTCTTATGCCTCGTTCGCATGTCGGGGGTTTGCCTGAGTCCGGGTAACCGATGAGCAGGCCGACCAAACGGAACGGGCGAACAGGGTTTTCAGTAGACGACGATATGGGGTTCGCCGAGCCCCAGGGTGACGAGGTCACGGCTCAGGCGGTCGGCATCCTCGACGCTGGAGAGGGGGCCGATGTGCACCCGGTAGAGAGGCGGGCCGGCCGCCTTCGCATGCACGATGCGGATATTGCCCGGTGCCAGGGGTTCCAGTCGGCGGCGCAGCGCTTCGGCATTCTGGCGCTGGCTGAAGGCGCCGATCTGCAGATAGAGGGTGGCGTTTCCGTTTTCCACCGTATCGTGACCGTCAGCACCGTTCGAGTCGCCAGTTGAAATGCCAGTTGAAATGCCAGTTGAGATACCGGTTGCAACGGGCCTGGGCGCCGGCGCCGGAGAGGGGGCGGCCGGGGTCGGGGGGCGGGCCTCGTCATGTGCTGTGGCCCGGCGTGAAACGGGCTGGTGTCGACGTGCCTGTTGCCAGGCCACGGGATCGATGGCCCGGATCTCCACGATGCCCGTGCCTGTCTCCACGATGCCCAGCTTGGCTGCCGCGGCGTAGGAGAGATCGATGATACGGTTGGCCTTGAAGGGCCCCCGGTCGTTGACGCGCACGATCACCTTGCGCCCGTTTTCCAGATTGGTGACTTCCACATAGGTGGGCAGGGGCAGGGTCTTGTGGGCGGCGGTCATGGCGAACATGTCGTAGGGTTCGCCGATGGCGGCCCGGCGGCCGTGAAACTTGGTGCCGTACCAGGAGGCGATGCCCCTTTCCACGTAGCCGCGGCTGTCCGCCAGGACCTTGTAGCGCCGGCCCGCCACTTCGTAGACTTCGGGATTGCCGTAGGGGCTGCGCGGCTCCACGCGGGGCACGGCATCGGGAATGGCATTCACGTCCACGGCATAGCCGGGCGGCCCATCGGCCTGGCCTGGGATGTGGCGGGGCAGGCTGCCGCAGCCCGCCAGAAAGACGGCGAGTCCGGCAACCCAGCACCGCCAGTGATGCCGGACCCGGTGATGTCCGCCGTTTGTTGCGTCAGTGGCCATGGGCGGCGAGTTCCCCGCTGCCTGTCTCTTTGGCGAGGGCGCTGATTTCCCTGCTGAGCTGATAGACGGCCATGGCATACAGGGGGCTGTGATTGTAGCGGGTGATGACATGGAAATTGGTGAAGGTGAGCCAGTATTCGGGGCCTGATTCAGTCTCCAGTGCCAGCAGGGCGGCCCGCGTGTCTTCCGCCAGCGGCCTGACAGACCGGATGCCGTGGCGCTGCAGTTCGCTCACGGTATGGGCCGGCTTGCGAGGTCTCTTGCGGTAGACGAACTTACCGTATTCGTTGCCTTCGACCCTGGCGGGTACGGCGACGGCGGCATCGCGTTGCCAGCCATGGCGCTGGAGATAATTGGCAATGCTGCCGATGGCGTCCGCCGTGCTGTTCCAGATGTCACGGCGGCCGTCCCCGTCGAAGTCCACGGCATAATGACGGAAACTGCTGGCAATGAACTGGGGTTGTCCCATGGCGCCGGCATAGGAGCCCAGTGCGGAGAGGGGATCCATGTCCTCTTCCCGTGCCAGCAGCAGAAACTGTTCCAGTTCGCCACGGAAGAAACGGCCGCGCTGGGGATAGTCGAAGGCGAGGGTGGTGAGGGAGGCGAGCACGGGATGGCGGCCGCGGTGCCTGCCGTAGAAGGTCTCCACGCCCAGGATGGCCGTGATGAGTTCTGCCGGGACGCCGTATCCGGCCTCGGCGCGGGCGAGGCTCGCCCGGTTGTGCCGCAGGAATTCGGCGCCTTCCCGGATGCGCCGCTCGGTGAGAAAGATGGGCCGATAGCGGTGCCAGGGTCTGGCTTCGGCAGGACGGCTGATGGCCTCGAGCACTTCCCGGCGCGGCTGGATGCGGGCGAACAGCCCTTGCAGCTCGGAAGACGAAAAACCATGCCGGTCTGCCATGGTGGCGATGAAGTCACGCACCTCGGGGCGCTGCTCGTAACCGGCCAGGAGGGGGGCGGCAAAGAGCAGCAGGCAGGACAGGCAGGACAGGCGCACGCTCATGGGGTTCAGGTGGACAGCAGTTTGCGGTGGGTGTGGATGGACATGAGAATGCCGAAGGCTGCCATGATGGTGACCATGGAAGTGCCGCCATAACTGATCAGGGGCAGGGGCAGACCCACCACCGGCAAGAGACCCGTCACCATGCATATATTAACGAATATGTAGACGAAGAATGTCAAGATGAGGCTGCCCGCCAGGAGGCGGGTGAAAGTGTCCTGGGCCTGGGTGGCGATGTAGAGTCCGCGCACCAGGATGAAGATATAGAGGGCCAGGAGCACCATGATGCCGATAAAGCCGAATTCCTCGCCAAAGGCGGCAAAGACGAAGTCCGTGGAGCGCTCCGGCAGAAACTCCAGTTGCGACTGGCTGCCGTTGAGCCATCCCTTGCCATAGAGCCCGCCGGAGCCGATGGCGATCTTGGACTGGATGATGTGATAACCGGCGCCCAGGGGGTCGCTTTCCGGGTCGAGGAAGGTCAGTACCCGTTCCCGCTGATACTCACGCATGCCATACCACAGCAGGGGGGCGCTGGCGGCAATGACGCATGCCGACCAGGCCACAAGGCGCCAGCTGATGCCGGAGAGCAGCAGCACGAACAGCCCGGAGCCGGCAATGAGCAGCGAGGTGCCCAGATCGGGCTGCCTGGCGATGAGCAGTACGGGGACGACGATGATGAGCAGGGCAACGGCACAGGTGCGGGGGCGCGGGGGAAGGGGGTGTTCCGCCAGGTACCAGGAGACCATGATGGGCACGGCGATTTTCATGATTTCGGAGGGCTGGAAGCGAAACAGTCCCAGGTCCAGCCAGCGCTGGGCTCCCTTGCCGGTTTCGCCGAACAGCAGCACGGCCACCAGCAACAGCAATCCCCCGCCGAATACCCAGGGTGCCCAGCGCTCGATGTGATGTGCCGGAATCTGGGCCAGCATGAACATGACCAGGAAAGCGACCCCGAGGCGGATCAACTGACGTTCCACCATGGCCATGTCCTGGCCGCTGGCACTGTAGAGGGTGGCCAGTCCCAGCAGGGACAACAGGATCAGTGCCAGGACGAGGGGAATGTCCAGATGCAGGCCCCGCACCAGGATGCGCGCGCCCCGACGGTCGCCCCAACGTCTTTCCGGACGGGCATGACCGATCATGAGGACGGCTCCTGGCTGCTCAGGTAATAGTCGATGAGCTGGCGGGCGATGGGGGCCGCCGTGGCGCCGCCGCTGCCGCCGTTTTCCACGATCACTGCGACCGCGATGCGCGGTTCTTCCACGGGCGAGAAGGCAACGAACAGGGCATGATCACGCAGGTGTGCGGCCACCTCTTCTTCCTTGTATTCCTCGTCCTGTTTGATCCCGAACACCTGGGCCGTGCCGGTTTTTCCTGCAATGCGGTACGGGGCATCGCGGCCGATACGATACGCCGTGCCCCGGATGCTGTGCACCGCTTTTTCCATGGCGGCGATGATCTGGTCCCAGTGCCGGGGCATGGCCAGTTCCACCGGTGGCAGGGCCTGGGGTTCCAGGGCATGCAGGGCGGGCTCTTCTGGATCCCTGCGGGCATAGAGGATATGAGGCCGGATGCGTTCCCCCCGCTGCGCAATGACCGCGGTGGTGACGGCAAGCTGGAGTGGCGTGGCGAGGGTATAGCCCTGGCCGATACCGGTGATGAGGGTTTCACCCAGATACCAGGGTTCGTGGCGTCTGGCCTGTTTCCAGGCCCGCGAGGGGAGCAGTCCGCCGGCCTCTCCGGTGAGGTCGATGCCAGTGGGCTGGCCGAACCCGAAACGGGCAAGGAAGTCGTGAATGCGGTCGATGCCCAGGGACAGGGCGAGGTCGTAGAAATAGACGTCGCAGGACTGGACGATGGCCTTTTCCAGATCGGTGCGGCCATGTCCCTCTTTTTTCCAGTCCCGGTATCTGTGATCATCGCCGGGCAGGGAATACCAGCCCGGACAGAAGGAGGTGGTGCCCATGGCGAGCAGCAGGTAGTCCAGCCCCGCCAGACCGATGAAGGGCTTGATAATGGAGCCGGGTGGGTATTGGCCCCGCAGCGCGCGATTGAACAAGGGCTTGTCGGGAGAGGACTGCAGGGCCTGGTAGGCTGCGGGATCGATGCCCGTGACGAAGGGATTGGGATCGTAGCCGGGCATGCTCACGAGCGCGAGTATCTCGCCGTTGCGGGGGTCCAGGGCCACCACTGCGCCGCGGCGCTCTCCCAGGGCCTGTTCCGCCAGGACCTGGAGGTTGATGTCCAGGCTGAGATAGATGTCGGCGCCGGGGACCGGAGGGGTGCGGCTCACTTCGCGCAGGATGCGCCCCAGGGCGTTGGTTTCCACATGCTTGTAGCCCACCCGGCCGTGCAGGAGGTCCTCGTAATATTTTTCCACGCCCGTCTTGCCGATGAAGCGGGTGGCGCTGTAGTTGGCGGCATCCAGGGTCTTGAGCTCCTCCTCGTTGATGCGCCCCACGTAACCGACGGCATGCACCGCCAGCGGACCCAGGGGATAGTCGCGGATCAGGCGGGCCTCGATGTCCACGCCGGGAAAGCGGTGGCGGTTGACGGCGAAGCGGGCCACTTCTTCCTCGCTGAGATGGAATTTCAGGGGGATGCTGTTGAATGGCCGGTTCTGCCGGGCCTGGCGGTGAAAGCGGCGTACTTCCTCGTCGCTGATGTCCAGCAGGCTGCGCAGGCCGGCGATGGTTGCCTCCAGATCGGGGGTCTGTTCCGGCGTGATTTCCAGGCTGAAGGCCGGCAGGTTCTGGGCCAGAAGCACGCCGTTGCGGTCATAGATCAGGCCGCGGGTGGGGGGGATGGCCACGATGTTGATGCGATTCTCGTCGGCCAGGGTGGCGAAGTGCTCATGGCTGATGATCTGCAGGTAGACGAGGCGGGCGATGATCACGCCGATGAGCAGCAGGGCGATGACCAGGGCGACCGCGGCCCGTTCGTTGAAGAGCCGGCTTTCGCGGATATGGTCTTTGATGGTGGCGCGCATCGCAGGCTTCCCCGCCGGGTATCCGTCAACCGATCTTGTAATGGCGTCGCAGGCCGCGCAGGAAAACGAACAGGGGAGGCCACAGCAGCATGCTGGTCAGCGCCGGCAGCCAGTACGGCCACGATCCCGTGGGCTGGCCGGTGATACCCTTCACCCACAGCATGAGCAGCAGATGGAGCGCGGTGAGCACCAGCACGCTGCAGGCCTGCTGCCAGAGGGGGAAGACCCGCAGGCGCTGATAGAGGTGGTGGGTGATGTAGGCGATGATGCCGAAAGACAGGGCATGCTGTCCCATCAGCCCGGCGCGCAGCACGTCCATCAGCAGTCCCACTCCCCAGCCGATGCCCACGCCGATGCGCTCCGGCAGGGCCATGCACCAGTAGATGAGTACCAGGACGGTCCATTCGGGACGCAGCGGCGCCAGCCAGTGGGGCAGGGGGATGACGGTGAGGGTCAGGGCGGCGGCGAAGGTGGCGGCGATGACCCATCCGCCCCGGCGGGCCGCTGCCATCATGGTCCTGCTTCCCCGTCTGGCGCGTCTGGCACAGGCGCGCCGGCCTGTTTCTCCCGGATGTCCTGTTCCCGCTCTTCGCCCGGCTGGGGTGCGGTCCAGACCAGCAGCACTTCGCGACTGCTTTCCAGGTTGCCGGTGGGTTCGGCCTCGATGCGTGCAAAGGGCAGATCGGGGTTGCGTTCGATGTGGGTGACCCGTGCGACGGGGTAGCCCGCGGGAAAGCGCCCGCCCAGGCCCGAGGTGATGAGCAGGTCTCCGATCTCGATGTCCGCCGTGTTGGGGATATGGGAAAGTTCCAGGCGGTTGGGTTCGCCGGTGCCCACGGCGATGGCGCGCAGGCCGTTGCGGTTGACGGCCACGGGCAGGGCATGGCTGGGGTCGGTGATGAGCATGGCGGTGCTGGTGAGCGGGGTCACCGCTACCACCTGGCCCAGTACGCCGGCGGCGTCGAGCACCGGCTGGCCACGGTAGACATCGTCGTAACGCCCCTTGTTGAGGGTGAGGCGGCGGGTGAAAGGCGCCATGTCCACCGCCAGCAGTTCCGCGATGAGGACCCGCTCCCCCACCTTGAACGAGGAATCCAGCAATTCCCGCAGGCGGTCGTTCTCCGCCTGCAGGGCTTCCAGTTTCTGCAACTGGAATTCCAGCAGCAGCTGCCGCTTGTGAAGGCGTTCGTTCTCTTCCAGCAGTGCCTGGCGGGAGGCGAGATTCTCCGACAGCCACAGGCCGGTATCCCGGGGGAGGCCGATGAGATACTGGATGGGGTAGAGCACCACTGAAAGTACCGAGCGCACGTTTTCCATGTGCTGCTGGCGATGATCCAGGGACATCATGGCGATGGCGAGCAGGGACAGGACGACTACCCGCAGCGTGGTGGACGGGCCCTGGGCAAATAGGGGTTTTATGTTACACCTCTCGCGTTCATTGCTGCCGCCGCGCTGCCCCGCCTGCCGCCCGCCTGGGGTTCCCGGTCAATGGTGCCGCTCATTCGAGGGCGAAGACATCTCCACTGTGTTCATCGATCATCTCGAGCGCCCTGCCGCCGCCGCGGGCGACGCAGGTCAGCGGGTCCTCGGCGACGATGACCGGCAGGCCGGTTTCCTCTGACAGCAGGCGGTCCAGGTCGCGCAGCAGGGCGCCGCCGCCGGTGAGCACCATGCCGCGTTCGGCGATGTCGGCTCCCAGCTCGGGTGGTGTCTGTTCCAGCGCCGTCTTGACGGCGCCGACGATGCCGGACAGGGGTTCCTGCAGGGCTTCCAGGATTTCGTTGCTGTTGAGGGTGAAGGTGCGCGGCACGCCCTCCGCCAGATTGCGGCCGCGGACCTCGATCTCGCGGATCTCGTTGCCGGGATAGGCCGAGCCGATCTTCTGCTTGATCATCTCCGCGGTGGACTCGCCGATGAGGCTGCCATAGTTGCGGCGCACATAGCTGATGATGGCCTCGTCGAAACGATCCCCTCCGATGCGCACCGAGGCGGAATAGACGATCCCGTTGAGGGAGATCACCGCCACTTCCGTGGTGCCGCCGCCGATGTCCAGCACCATGGAGCCGCTGGCCTCGGCCACCGGCATGCCGGCGCCGATGGCCGCCGCCATGGGTTCCTCGATGAGATAGACATCGCGCGCGCCGGCGCCCGCCGCGGATTCCTTGATGGCGCGCCGCTCCACCTGGGTGGAACCGCAGGGCACGCAGACCAGCACCCGGGGGCTGGGGCGGAAGAATTTGTTTTCGTGGACTTTGCGGATAAAATGCTGGAGCATCTTCTCCGTCACCGTGAAATCGGCGATCACGCCGTCTTTCAAGGGGCGGATGGCCTTGATGTTGCCCGGGGTACGGCCGATCATGAGCTTGGCCTCGGCGCCGACGGCAGCGACCGAACGCTGTCCGCCCGCTGATTCATGGCGGATGGCCACGACGGAAGGTTCGTTGAGCACGATGCCCTGGCCGCGCACATAGATCAGCGTGTTGGCCGTGCCCAGGTCGATGGAGAGATCGTTGGAGAAGATGCCACGCAGACGTTTGAACATTGAAAATTTTCCTCTACAAATGCGCCAAATACTCTATCAGCGGGTAGAACCTCGGGCAAGCAAATACTGAATTGGTACCGAATTGGTACCGAACTGGCCATTACCACTCATCCGGCACTAACCCTCCGGCAGGAAATTATGCTAGCCTCCATGTCCGTCACAGGATGCTCCGCCATGCCGACAGTTCCCATGTCCCGGACCCATGGGCGCCGGGACATGTCAGAGGCGAGAACGCGGGGCAGGACCGGCACTTCCTCCAATGTCCTGGTAATCGGCTGAAACGGAGTATTTTTTATGTCTCTTACCCGTAGCGACGTAGAGAAAATCGCCCATCTCGCCCGCCTCGCCCTGCGCGAGGAGGACATCCCCGGCTATGCCCGCACCTTGACCGCCATCCTCGACATGGTGGCGCAGATGAATGCCGTGGACACCCGTGACGTGACGCCCATGGCCCACCCCCTGGATGCGGTCCAGCGGCTGCGCCCGGACGAGGTCACCGAGACGGATCAGCGCGAGCGGTTTCAGGCCATCGCGCCCCAGGTGGAAGCGGGGCTGTATCTCGTGCCCAGGGTGATCGAGTAAGGTGCTGTGAGATGTCCGTAATGAGGTCTTGGTAATGAGATTCTGGCAATGAGGTTCTGGCGGGTATTTCTGCGGGGGGCGGCGTGACGGATCTCCATCGCGCATCGCTCACACAGCTCAGCGCCGCCCTCGCCGCCGGCGAGTGCAGCAGCGTGGAACTGACCCGGCTCTTTCTTGGGCGTATCCAGCGCCTGGACGACCGCCTCAACAGTTTCATCTCCGTCTGTGCCGAGCAGGCCCTGGACGAGGCGCACGCCGCGGACCGGCGCCGGGCCGCGGGCGAAGCGGGACCGCTGACGGGCATCCCCCTGGCTCACAAGGATATTTTCTGCACGGACGGGGTGCGCACCAGCTGTGGCTCACGCATGCTGGACAATTTCGTCGCCCCCTATGACGCCACCGTGGTGAGTCGTCTCAAGGCGGCCGGCGCCGTGATGCTGGGCAAGACCAACATGGACGAGTTCGCCATGGGTTCCTCCAACGAGACCAGCTATTACGGCGCGGTGCGCAATCCCTGGGATCCTGCGCGCGTCCCGGGCGGATCCTCCGGCGGTTCGGCGGCCGCAGTGGCGGCGCGTCTGGTGCCTGCGGCCACCGGCACGGATACCGGCGGCTCCATCCGCCAGCCGGCGGCCCTGTGCGGGCTGACGGGACTCAAGCCCACCTATGGGCGGGTTTCCCGCTATGGCATGATCGCCTTTGCCTCCAGCCTGGATCAGGGCGGCCCGCTCTGCCAGAGTGCGGCGGACGCCGCCCTGCTCCTCCAGGCGATGGCGGGTTTCGATGAGCGGGATTCCACCAGTATCGACCACCCCGTACCCGACTATTCGGCCATGCTGGATGCGCCCCTGTCCGGTCTGAAGATCGGCCTGCCCAGGGAGTATTTCGGGGCGGGGCTGGATCCTGCCGTGGGTGAGCGGGTCGATCAGGCCGTCAGGGTCTACGAGACGCTGGGGGCCCGGGTCCGGGAGATCAGCCTGCCCAATACCACCCTGGCGGTGCCCACCTATTATGTGGTGGCGCCTGCGGAGTGTTCCTCCAACCTCTCCCGCTATGACGGCGTGCGTTTCGGTTATCGCTGCGAAGACCCCGAGGATCTCATGGACCTGTACAAGCGCAGCCGGGGTGAAGGCTTCGGCGCCGAGGTGAAAAGGCGCATCATGGTGGGCACCTATGTCCTGTCCGCCGGCTACTACGATGCCTATTACCTCAAGGCCCAGAAGCTGCGCCAGCTCATCAGTGACGATTTCCGGCGTGCCTTTGAGACGGTGGATCTCATCGCGGGTCCCACTTCGCCTTCCGTGGCCTTCCCCCTGGGGGCGCGCCTGGAGGATCCCATCCAGATGTATCTCTCGGACATCTATACCATCGCCGCCAACCTGGCGGGCCTGCCGGCCCTGTCCCTGCCCTGCGGTTTCGTGGATGGCCTGCCGGTGGGGTTGCAACTCATCGGTGACTATTTCACCGAGGACCGCCTGCTCAATGCGGCCCATCGTTATCAGCAGGAAACCGACTGGCATGAACGTGTGCCGCCCGGATTCGATGAGTCTTCGCAAGCTGTGGGTGAAGGTGACTAGGATGGACTGGGAACCCGTCATCGGCCTGGAGATCCATGTCCAGCTTGCCACCCGGAGCAAGATCTTCTCCGGGGCGTCCACCGCCTATGGGGCGCCGCCCAACACCCAGGCCTGTGCCGTGGATCTGGGCCTGCCCGGTGTGCTCCCGGTGCTCAACGAGGCGGCGGTGCGCATGGCGGTGAAATTCGGCCTGGCGGTGCAGGCCCGCATCGCCCCGCGCTCCGTTTTCGCCCGCAAGAACTATTTCTATCCCGACCTGCCCAAGGGGTATCAGATCAGCCAGTATGAGCTGCCCGTCGTGGAGGGCGGCCGCCTGGAGATCAGCCTGGAAGAGGGCGGAAGCAAGCTCATCGGCATCACCCGGGCCCACCTGGAGGAGGATGCGGGCAAGTCCCTGCATGAGGATTTCCATGGCCTGAGCGGTATCGATCTCAACCGCGCGGGCACGCCCCTGCTGGAAGTGGTCTCCGAACCCGACCTGCGTTCCGCCCGGGAGGCGGTGGCCTACATGAAGAAACTGCACACCCTGGTGCGTTACCTGGAGATCTGCGACGGCAACATGCAGGAGGGGTCCTTTCGTTGTGATGCCAACGTCTCGGTACGTCGCCGCGGCCAGCATGAACTCGGCACGCGCACGGAGATCAAGAATCTCAATTCCTTTCGCTTCGTGGAGCGGGCCATCAATTACGAGATCGAGCGCCAGATCGATATTCTCGAGGGCGGTGGCAGCGTGGTGCAGGAGACCCGTCTCTACGATGCGGCCCGGGACGAGACCCGCCCCATGCGCAGCAAGGAGGAGGCGCTCGACTACCGCTATTTCCCCGATCCCGACCTGCTGCCCCTGGTCCTGGAGGAGGATTTCATCGCCGCCGTGCGCGCCACCCTGCCCGAACTGCCCGACGAGAAGCGGGAACGCTTCATCTACGAATTCGGATTGAGCCCCTATGAGGCCGAGGTGCTTACCGCCAGCCGGGAACTGGCCGACTATTTCGAGGCTGCCGAGCGTGCCTCGGACGGTGAGACCAAGCTCACCGCCCACTGGGTGATGGGCGATCTGCTGGGGGCCCTCAACAAGGCGGGCCTGGAGATTGCCGACAGTCCCGTCACGGCGGAGATGCTGGGTGGCCTGATCCGGCGCATCGGAGACAACACCATTTCCGGCAAGATCGCCAAGCAGGTCTTCGAAGCCATGTGGCAGGGCGAGGGGGATGCCGATGCCATCATAGAGCGCCGGGGCTTGAAGCAGGTCACGGACAGCGCTGCCATCGAAAAGGTCATCGACGAGGTGCTGGCGGCCCACCCCGCACAGGTGGAGCAGTACCGGGCCGGCAAGGACAAGCTGTTCGGTTTTTTCGTCGGCCAGGTGATGAAGGCCACCCAGGGCAAGGCCAATCCGGCCCAGGTGAACGCATTGCTGAAGAAAAAACTCACCTGACAGGCTGCTGAGAGTCCCTCTCGCCGGTTGACGCGGAGCCGCCTATCCCGGCACGGGCAGATGGCCCGCCTTGAAGAAGACCAGCGTGCCGTCCTCGGCGGTGAAGGTATGATCGCTGAGATGCGGGCTGCGGATCCAGGTGTGATTGGGGTATTCGCCCTGCTCGTCGGCAAGCCGCCCTTCGAGGATGAGGATCTCCTCGCCGCCCCAGCGTTGATGTATGCACTGGCATTGTCCCTGCGGCCACCTGACGAGCGCCGTGATTTCGTTTTCGTGCTGATGCAGTACGGCGATGGAATGTCCTTCTTCCTTCCTGGTCCATGGCATTTCATCGGGCAGGATCACGACACGCCGGTCATCCGCCGGGTGGAAATGATCCAGCTTGACGAACAGGATGCAGCCTCGCTCGCTGTAGGGGGTGTGAGTCGAGCCTGGTGGATTGCGCAGATAGGTCCCCGCCGGATAATCCCCGTGTTCATCCGAGAACACGCCTTCCAGCACCAGGATTTCCTCCCCCAGTGGATGGGTGTGCGTATCGTAACCCGAGCCTGCCTGATAACGGACCAGCGAGGTGGCACGGCCGCGCTCAGGATGTTCCCGCTCGAACTGCTTGCGCCAGACCCGGGGCGGTGGCGCGGGTATCCAGGCAAGCTGGCCGGCGTTGATGGTCAGGCGTACGCTGAAATCGAGATTCAGGTTGTGTTTGAGCATGGTGACATCCCCGGTAGCCAGTTCCCTTCGCGCGGAGGCGGCGCCCCTCAGGGTATCGATTGCATCGCAGGAACGGCCCCCGGCTGCGAAGCCCTCTCTCCAGTGAATCGAACGTGCGCTATAATAAATTAGCTCCGGACAGCGATCGTTTCAATCCCCGTATTGTATTTCCCCATGTTGTATTTCGACCTGTGCGCTTGCGGCATTTTTGTCTTTGTTGCGACAAGTCGTTAATATGCAGCTTTTGTGTTGGTTGCAAGCCATACAGGGGGTGTGGATGGTGAAACGCATGATGGGCATCGTCTTCGCGGCGCTGCTGGTGCTGCCGGGTGAGCGGGCGCAGGCTTCGTATGACTATTTTCCGCATTTGATTACACTCATTGCCCAGCTGGCCAACCTGGCGGCGGAGGCGGATAATTGTGAACGTCAGTTGACCTTCTACGCCCGCAAGGGGCTGGAGAGCGAGGCCTGCAGAAATTTCAAGAAAAACTATTACAGCCAATGGGCGGACCGCGAGGCCTTGCAGGAAGAAATCCTGTCTTATGTGCTGCGTTCTGAAGCCGGAGAGTTCGTCTGCGACGAACGTTGCCGGGACATGTTGATGCGTTGCGAGGAGCTGCGCATCACCATTGCCTATGTGCTGGATTACATGGAATTCGCGTTGGATTACTGACCTGGCCTGTCATTTCAAGCGCAGCGAGAAATGGCAGAGAAGCGTGGTCGCAATGACAACGCACTGTGGTGGCAATGGCAAGGAGGTGAGAGGAATGACATCATCCTTGTCATTTCGAGCGCAGCGAGAAATCTTGGGGCAGTGGGACAGGATTTCTCCCTTCGGTCGAATGACACTTCTTCGTCATTCCGAGCGCAGCGAGGAATCCGAAGCCGCTGATGCAAGATTTCTCCCTTCGGTCGAAATGACAGTGAAATGTGGTCGAAATGACAGGGAGTGCGGAGGAGGAGACAAGAGGGTGAAGTCGGAATGACAGGG
>Ga0256839_1000454_pt1 | contig 53318 bp, 43 predicted proteins | sample 354166metaG_FD_185968 | JGI IMG/M metagenome (GOLD analysis project Ga0256839, IMG submission 185968) | Hydrothermal vent microbial communities from Mid Atlantic Ridge, Atlantic Ocean - 354-166 | ecosystem: Environmental > Aquatic > Marine > Hydrothermal vents | place: Atlantic Ocean: Mid... | reverse complement strand
ACCACCGGCTGGCCATGGCCCTGGCCGTGGCCGGCCTCATCGCCAAAGGGGTGACCACCGTGCTCAACGCCCACGTGACCCAGGACAGCTTTCCCGGGTTCGAGGCCACCCTCCAGGCCCTGGGGGCCCGGGTGGAGGAGGTGACCCAGGACACGAACGCCTCGGCCCGGGTCACGGAGGAGACGGAGGCCCTGGACCATGGCACCTGAAGAAGTCGAGCCCACTCCCTCCCCTAGGAGGCCCCCAATGCACGCAGAGGATGGGTGGATCCGCCAGTTGGACATCACCGGCCACACCCGACTGGTGGGCATCCTGGGCTGGCCGGTGGCACACAGCATCAGCCCGGCCATGCACAACGCGGCCTTCACGGCCCTGGGGATGGACTGGCGCTATGTGCCCCTGCCCGTCCCCCCAGATCGGGTGCCGGAGGCCGTCCGGGGTCTGCGGGCCCTGGGCTTCCGGGGCGCCAACGTCACGGTCCCCCACAAGCAGGCGGTCATGCCCTACCTGGACCGTTGGGAGCCGGCCGCGGCGGCCATCGGCGCGGTGAACACCATCGTGGTCCAGGAGGACGGCGAGCTGGTGGGCGACAACACGGACGCGGCCGGCTTCGTGGCCGACCTGGAGGAACAGGGGGTGGACCTGTCCACGGTGGAGACAGCCCTGGTGCTGGGCGCGGGGGGCGCGGCCCGGGCCGTGGTCTACGGCCTGGCCCAGGCCGGTGTCCAGCGGATCGTGGTCCTCAACCGAACCCGAACCCGGGCCCAGGCCCTGCTCCAGGACATGGCTGCCCACTTCCCGGATCGCACCCTGGAGGCCGGGCACCTGCCCCAGGACGTGGGCCGCTTCGCAGGCCAGGCCCAGCTCATCGTCCACTGCACCACCCTGGGCATGCACCCCCGGGTGGACGGCCTGCCCTGGGACGAGGAGGTGGAGTTCGCCCCCCACCAGACAGTGTACGACCTGGTCTATACCCCGTCCGCCACCCGGCTGCTCCAGTTGGCCACGGCAGACGGGGCCCGAGCCCTCAACGGCCTGGGCATGTTGGTCCACCAGGGGGCCATCGCCTTCCGCCACTGGACCGGCGAGGCCCCTCCTCTGGAGGTGATGCGCCGGGCCGTGCAGATCGGGCTGGATCGATGACCTGTGCCCTCTGTGACAGAGGCCTTTGTGCCGGAGAAGACCGGGCCCCCGCGAGCCCCGGCCTTCTCCTCCTTCCACGGTTGCGAGGTTCGCCATGACCCAAGCCACAGCATCCCCTCCCTCCTTGGGCTCCGTGCCCGATGAACACGGCCGCTTCGGCCCCTACGGCGGCCGTTACGTGCCCGAGACCCTGATCCCGGCCCTGGAGGAGCTGGAGGCAGCCTACCTGGAGGCCCGGAACGATCGGGCCTTCCAGGCCGAGCTGGCCCACCTCCTCCGCACCTACGTGGGGCGGCCCACCCCCCTCACCTATGCCCGCCGCCTCAGCGAGCACCTGGGCGGGGCCCGCATCTACCTGAAGCGGGAGGACCTGGCCCACTCGGGCGCGCACAAGATCAACAACGCCCTGGGCCAGGCCCTGCTGGTCAAGCGGAAGATGGGCAAACAGCGCATCGTCGCGGAGACCGGCGCAGGCCAACACGGGGTGGCCACCGCCACCGCGGCCGCGCTCCTGGGCCTGGAATGTGTGGTCTACATGGGCACCGTGGACATGGAACGGCAGCGGCCGAACGTCTTCCGCATGCGGCTGCTGGGCACCCAGGTCCGGGGCGTGGACAGCGGCTCCAGGACCCTGAAGGACGCGATCAACGAGGCCATCCGCGACTGGGTGACCCACGTGCGGACCACCCACTACCTGCTGGGCAGTGCCCTAGGTCCCCACCCCTACCCGGCCATGGTCCGGGACTTCCAGGCGGTCATCGGCCGGGAGGCCCGGGCCCAGATGCTGGACCCCCAGACGGGCCCCGGCCGCCTGCCGGACGTCATCGTGGCCTGTGTGGGCGGTGGCAGCAACGCCATCGGCATCTTCCACCCCTTCCTGGAGGACCGAGCGGTGCGCCTCATCGGGGTGGAGGCCGGTGGCCTGGGCATCGAGAGCGGCCAGCACGCGGCCCGTTTCGGGGATCCCAGGCTGGGGCGGCTGGGCGTGCTCCACGGCACCAAGAGCTATGTGCTCCAGAATCCGGACGGCCAGATCGCTCTCACCCACAGCATTTCCGCAGGGCTGGACTACGCCAGCGTGGGGCCGGAACACGCCTGGCTGCGAGACCTGGGCCGGGCCGAGTACACCTACTGCACCGACGACCAGGCCCTGGAGGGGTTCCAGCTCCTCTGTCGCTTCGAGGGCATCATCCCCGCGCTGGAGAGCGCCCACGCGGTAGGCCATGTGCTGGAGCTGGCCCCCCAGATGGGACCGGACGAGGTCATCCTCATCAACCTCAGCGGCCGCGGGGACAAGGACCTGGACACGGTGATGGCCGCCCTGGGCGAAGATCTGGGGGAAGGAGGCAACCCATGAGGGGCGTGGAACGGATCCAGGAAGCCTTTGCCCGGGCCCGGGCCGCAGGCCGCGCGGCCTTCATGCCCTACCACGCCATGGGATATCCGGATCGGGAGAGCTCCCTGGCGGTGATCCACACCCTGGCCCAGGTGGGCGCGGATCTCTTCGAGATCGGCATCCCCTTCAGCGACCCCCTGGCCGACGGCCCCACCATCCAGGCCGCGACCCACCAGGCCCTGAGCCAGGGTACCACCGTGGCAGACTGCCTGGCCATGGTGCGGGAGCTCCGAACAGCCGGGATCGCCCAGCCCTTCTGCGCCATGAGCTACTACAACCCCATCCTGGCCTACGGCGAGGAGCGTTTCGTGGCCGACGCCCGGGATGCGGGCATCGACGGCCTCATCGTCCCGGATCTGCCGCCCGGCGAGTCGCCCGAGCTGGAGACCGCCTGCCGGGAGGCCGGCCTGGGCCTCATCTTCCTGCTGGCCCCCACCAGCACCCCAGAGCGGATCCGCACCGTGGTGGCCCACGCCACCGGCTTCGTCTACCTGGTCAGCGTCACGGGCATCACCGGTGCCCGGGATCGGCTGCCCCCCGACCTGGTGGCCTTCGTGGAACGGGTGCGGCGTTTCACGGAGCTGCCCCTGGCCGTGGGCTTCGGCATCGCCAACCGGGAACAGGCTGCCCAGGTCGCGGCCGTTGCCGACGGCGTCATCGTGGGCTCCGCGCTGGTGAAGGCCGCGGCCCAAGGGCTGGATGCAGTCCGCGAGCTGGGCCGAGAGCTGGTGACAGGTACCCAGGTCCCCTTTTCGACATAAGTATATCGGCGCAAATAAGCCATTTGCCACATTGCCTGGGCTGGAGGGGGTCGGTACCATGGAATCTGGTCCCACGGGTGGGCTCTGCCCTGCCCGTGCACCGAACGCGAGACCGTGTCGATCCAGCTCGCCGCACCGTTGTACGGGAATCGACCATGACCGTCCCTCACTCCTTGTTGCCGGAGAGCCCCGTGGCCAAGGCCAAAGCCGCCACCCGCATCCTGGTGGTCGACGATGAACCCCTGCTCTGTCGCATGTTGGCATCCATCCTCCAACGCACCGGCTATCAGGTGGAGACCGCGTACAACGGCGCGGAGGCCGTGGCCGCGGTCAAGCGCTTTCGCCCCCATCTCATCACCCTGGACGTGATGATGCCCGGCATGTCGGGCATCGAGGTGGCCCAGACCCTCCGGGCCGACCAGGAGACGGCCACCATCCCCATCATCTTCATCACCGCCCTGGATCGCAGCGTCTCCCAGGACCTCCAACGCATCCTCAACGCCGACCGATACACCTACCACATGGACAAACCCTTCAACCGTCAGCAGCTCCTGATCCAGGTGGAGACGGCCCTGGAGACCCGGACCCAGGGGCAGGAGAGCTGAGGACCGTCCGCGGCCCGGCGGAGATGGGGTCCTCTCCACCCATGCCGGGAGCCCCTCGCGCGGGGAGGCCATCGGCCTCCCCGAACCGGTCCATTGGGTTCGCCTGTCGAGGGAAGAGGGCTGGAGAGCCCTAGGCAGGCCCCAGGCCCGGACGCCCCGGCCCCCGTCGGGGCCCTTCCAGGACCGGGCGCAGTTTCAGCGCGAGCTGGAGCGCGAAGCGGGCCTCGGGATCGTCCAGGTCCAGCCGGGTGATGGCGCGGATCCGCTCCAGGCGGTAGGCCAGGGTGTTCCGGTGCACGTGCAGGCGGGCCGCGGTCTGGCTCACGTTGCCGTGGCAGGCGAAGAAGGCCTCCAAGGTCTCCACCAGATCGCCGTTGCGGGCCGCATCGTAGTCCAATAGGGGTTGCAAGGTCTTGCGGAAGAAGCGGAGCGCCTCGCCGCTGTGGCCCAGGCCGGTCAGGAGCTGGTAGAGCCCCAGGTCGCCGAAATAGCTCACCGAGGCCCCGCCCCAGGCCCGGCCCATGTGCCAGCTCTCCCGGGCCTGACGATAGCTGCGCAGCCATTCGCTGGGCCGGGTGGCCGGCCGACCGAGCGCGATCAGCACCTTTGCCTGGGGATCTTGGGCCTGAAGCCGGGAGGCCAGGGCCTGGGCCAGGGGCTTCAGATGGCGGGCGCTCTTCGGATGTTGGCTGGGCCAGAAGAGCAGGGTCCCCTCGTTCCGCTGGGTCATGGGGACGGCCACCCTGTGCTCCTCCGCGAAACGGTGGAGCACCTGGAGTCCGTCCCCCGTTCCCTGCACGTCCACCAGCCAGGCCGCGTGGGGACGGTCCAGCTCGTAGCCCAGGGCCCGCCCCCGCTGGATCCAGGCCTCCTCGTCCGCCACCGGGGTGGCCAGGAGCTCATCCAGGAAGGCCGCCTGCATCCGGGTCCGGACGGCGTCCACAGTGTGCTGGCGGCTCCACTCCAGGGCCGCCGCGTCCGCGGCCTGGTCCAGGGCGGCCATCTCCAACGGGTCCAAGGGCACCTGGCTGGGGACCTCGGGCCGCAACAACAGACAGTAGCCCACCCGCCGCCCCTCCACCCACACCGGCCGCAGGGCGCCGGCCAGCTCCTTTCCCCGCCGCTGGAGGGAGATCAGGGCCGCCTCCGGGGTTCCGGCCTCCAGGCCGGCCACCAGGCTGTGGAGCGCGGTCCGGTTGGGCAAGGCCTCCAACCAGGCAGAGGCGACCCGGCCCGGACCCGATCCAGGGGAAGCGGCCAGGCCGGCATAGGCCTGAGGACGGCCATGCTCGTCCAGGAAGATCAGGGGTTGCTGGATGAACGCGTGGATCCGCTCGGCCATGGCGGCCAGGCCCCTGCCGTCCAGCCCCAGGCGGGTCAGGTCCCGTTGGAGCTCGGCTACCCGGCCGGCCACGTACCCCTGGCGGTCCACGATGTAGCGGATCACGTCCCGCTCCACCTGGACCAGGCTGCTCTCCTCGGGCAGGCGGAAGAGGGGCAGGCCGGCGTGGGTCGCGGCCTCCAGGGCCCTGGAGGCCACCCGGCCGCGGACGGCCAGCCCGGCCGCGCCGGCCCGACGCAACAGCTCCACCACCCGCTCCAGCCGTTCCCGGGGATCCAACTGGCGCAGGTCCTGCATGTCCACCAGGGCCAGCTCATCGCCGGTCAGGCGGGGAAAGGCCGGCGGGCTGGGCCGCATGGAGACCGCCCAGCTCACCGGCCGCTGCAACAGGTGCTCCCCCCACACCAGCCGGGTCTCCCGGGGCAGGACCAGACGGTAGATCTCCTGCAGGGAGGCGCCGTTGCGGTAGGAGAGGCTCATGGGCTTCGGTCCAGGCGCGTGGCCAAGGCGTGGACAAACCGACACGCCCGGTCCAGCGCGCCCATCTCCAGCTTGTCCAGGGTATCGGCCATGGAATGCCAGTAGGCCGCGTCCTGGCCGGGCACCAGACAGTTCAGGGTGATGGTGTCGTATCCGGCCTTGTGGATGACAACCGACTCGCCGTAGGCACCACCACGGTGGGGCACCGCGGGGAGGTCCGGCTCCTCTCGGGCCACCTGTTCCGCCAGGGCCCGCAGGCGAGGCGAGTAGCGATGCCGCCGGATCAGGCCCTCCTCCACCAGATAGCCCACCACCGAACCCACGCCCACCAGCTCCAGGTCGATGAAGTCCGTGGAGAGCCGGTCCAGCTCCGCCCAGTGCCGGCGCAGGAAGTGGCGGATGCCGTAGCAGCCCACCTCCTCGCAGCCGGTGAAGAGACACCAGACCTCCGTGTGGCGAAGGGGATGGGCGAGAAAGTGCTCCGCCAGGGCCAGGAGACAGCCCACCGCTGCCGCGTTGTCGTTGGCTCCCGGGGAAAAGGGGCTGCGGTCCGCGTCCACGGCCAAGGCCAGGGTCACGGCCTGGGGCAGGGCGAGAAGGCCGGCCACGCTCCGGGGCACCGGCCCTCGGGGCCCCCGGGCCCAGCAGAGCAGGGTGCTTGCCGCCAGACTGAGGAAGCCGCCGGTCACCAGCCGGCCGAACCAGGCCGTGCGCGTCGGGGTCTGGAAGAGCCAAGGGCTGCGGTGGGTGTCCAGATGGGCCAGGATCACCAGCCGCCGGCGGGGTATGGCCGCCGTGGCAGGGATCCGGATCCACACGTTCTGGCTGGCCCCCTGGGGCAGGGCCTGACCCAGCCAGGTTTCCTCCAGATCGCTCTCCCGGAAGCCCCACCACAGGGCCAGGCCTGCCAGGGCAGCGGCCGTCCACCGGGCTGCCGGGGAGGTCCGGGTGGCCAGGCCGTTGGCCAGGAGGCCCATGGCCGTCGCCACCCCGAAGGGACGCCAGGCTGAGGTGGGCGCCCGGAACCGTTCCCAGTGGACCTCCGGCGGATCCCACCCGCTCACCTGCCGGTGGACGTACTCGGCCGCGGCCCGCTCCTGGGGGGTGGTGCTGCCCCGAGGGCCGATCTCCTCAAGCAACCAGCGGGCGTGTGCGTACGCCCGCTGGCCCCAGTCCACTCGGTTGGGCTCGGTCATGCTCCGTGGGCCGGAGAGCTCATCGCCCCATGCCGATGGCAACCGCCGCGCCCCACACCCCCCAGAAGACCATGGCGCCCGGGGTCAACCACCCGTAGGGATCCTGGCCCAGGGTGGGGGCCACCACCACCAACACCGCGACCACGCCCAACACCAGGCCGATCAGGCTCCAGAGGAACAGCCGCCCCAGGGAGAACGCCTGCACCATGGCCCCCACCACGATGGGCCACAGGATCATGGACAGGATGCCCAACAGCGGCACCATGATGGGCGCGGCCCCGGGCATGAAGAGCGCGGCCAGAAAGAGAACGTTGCCGATGAGGCCCGCTACGACCGGCCGCCAGCTCCTGCCGAAGGCCCCTCGGGCGAGATCGAAGCCCACAACAGGCGCCGCGCCCAACAGCAGCCCCAGGAGGGCCGGCAGGACAGGGGTGTTGACGAGGGAGACCAGCAGGGCGGCCACGATGGCCGTCGCGACCCCCGCGAACAGGGCCACCTTCCACTTCCGGGTGGAGGTCTCCATGGCTGTGGTGGCGGTCAACAGGATCATGCCTTCGCTCCTCTTGATGGATGTGGGCCCTTGGTGGAATGTCCGGACAGCTCGGAGGAATGGGGGCCGATCCGCCCAGGGCCATCAGGAACCTCCGGGAAGCCGATCCCATTCGCCCAGGCTCCAGCCCCCCACGTCCAGATACAGCCGGGGTTCCCGATGTCGGGCCAGGATCAGGACCAGCCCACCGTCCTCGGTGGAGGCGATCTCGTCCAGCCAGATGCCCTGGGTCACCAGATCTGCCCCTATTGTACCAAGTTGATCCAGCCCGCGCAAGGGGAGCTCTGAGGGATGGCGGTGCACGTGCACCCCGTACAGCTCCAGGCAGGTGCGGTTCTCCAGGTAGAGGTCCATGTCGAAGACCGCCCGCTCCTCCCCGGGAACCCGGCCCCCCTCGGGGTCGGCCAAGGAGGTCTCCCAGAGGACCAGGCTGACCACTCGTCGCCCCTCCACCTGCTCCACCAGCTCCTGATACCGCTCCTCGGTCAACTCCGTGTGGAGTTCCGGGTCCGTGGGAGGATCCGCGTGGGCTGTCATGGGGCACGCTCCGGGCCGGTGAGGATCATGCGGGTGGGCACGGTGATGGGCTGTTCGTACCACTGGCCCGCGGCCCAGAAGTGGCTGAACTTGACCGGCAGGCCCTGGTCGATGAAGGCGTTCGGCCCGTTCATCAGGTGGAAGTGCAGGTGGGGCCCAGGGCTGTTGCCGCTGTTGCCCACCCGACCGATGAGCGTCCCCCGGCGTACCGTCTCGCCCACAGCCACCTGGACGCTGGCCTGCTGCAGGTGGCCGTAGAAGCTGAACTCGTCGTTGCCGTGGGCGATGACCACTGCATTGCCCAGGGCCCGACGCCAGTCCCCCCGGAGGATGAGCTGGTCGGGGACCGCGCCGGGGGCCATGTCGGGCATGTCGTAGCAGATGTAGGCCACCTTGCCCCCGGCCGCCGCGTAGACCGGCTGGTCCCAGCTATAGTGGTCGGAAAGAGCCCGGCCATCCCCCCGGTAGATCTGGTTGTCCGGCCCCAGCTTCACGAAGTCGTACGCGAAGGGCTGGCTCACCACCTCGGTCTTGTGGAGGTCGCTCCAGTCCCCAGCCTGGATGGCCCACCAGGTACCGACCAGGGGGAAGTGGAGGTCCGTCCTCTGGTCGAAATAGTGGACAGCCACCTGCACCATCCCCTGAACGGATTCACCCTCCTCAGGACCCTCCGCCTTTCGGGCCACTGCCGTGATCTGCATGTGGGTCAGCCGGCGGTACGCGTGGAGGAGGAACTGGAGGCTGCGCAGCCCCAGCCCCATGCCCGGCTCGATGCGGAGGTCCTCCTCTCCGATGCGCGCGCGGATCACGTCCTCGGGCCAGCGTTGCTCGAAGAGGAGCTGGTGGCCGTGGTAGCCCTGGAAGACCAGCCCCCGGAGCTCCAAGGGGACCTGGGTGGCCACCACGCCCACGTCCAGGGCCACCTCCTGCACCGGGCCGATGGTGGGAAAGGGCAGGTCGTCGTAGACCGCGGCCACCAGGTGCTGGGGCCGGATCTCGAACTTGAGCAAGGAGGAACCGTGGGTCTCCATGGGTATAGGGACGCTCCTGGTGGATGGTGGACGGATGGGCGGTTCGATGGCTGCCGGGAAGGGAACCTCCTGTCAGCGACCCTGGCGACGCTGGTGGCTCAGGGGCGTCCGCTGGGCCAGAAAGCCGTCGATCCAGGCCCGCTCCTCGGTCCGTTTCTCCCGCCCTCGGGGGTGCTCACCGCCGGGTACCCGATGGATCCGGGCCAACACCGTCAGGGCCTCCATGGGAGCCAACCGGAAGTAGCGCTCCTCGGTCTCCAGGCTGTCCAGCCGCTCCCAGCGGTCCACCCAATCGTTCAGGTACCAGGTGCCGCACAGACGACAGCGCCACACGCTCACCGTACGTTTGTCCCCCTCGGAGGTGGCCAGGGTCAGGGCCCCCCAGTTGGCCAATCGCCCCTGACAGGCAAAACAGGGCTCGGTCCCCGCGCCCACGCCGCTGCGCTCTGCCAGCCGCTCCCACCAGGAGGGGGCCTTCCCGGTGTCCTGCGGCCGAGACCGACGACGCCAACGGTCCCAAAGCCGTTGCCATCCCCGCCCAGGGGGATCCGGATCCGGGGCCGGGGAGGGAGCCGGCCGCTCCCCGGCGAGGCGCTCGGGGGGCCGACGCTCCGCCTCTGGGCACCAGTGGCTGCAGTCCAGGGCCAACAGGGACTGGCAGAGAAATTCGGTGGGAACGGGCTCGGCCATGGGATCTTCCCCCCGCCAGCTACAGAGGCCCACGGGCAGCCCATCCGGATGGTCCTGGTCGGGGGTCGGATGCCAGCGGCCGCACGTGCCACAGGTGAGGAGAGACCAGCCTGCCTCCTCCAGCCGAGCCACCAGGGCCGCCCGAAACCCGTCCGCCTGGGGAGTGTCCACCACACAGAGGGGCGTCTCTGCCCAATGGTTCGGGCCGGTGGCGCTCTGGAGGTGGACCGCCCAGCGGGGAGGAGCCTCGTGCCAGCGGATCTGGGCCCAGCGCACCGTGTCCCCTTCCCGGGACCGCAGCCGGATCTGTTGGTACACCCGGGTGCGGCTGCCGGGGTGGACGCCGGACATGGTCTCCAGGTTGAAGGGCTCCAGCGGATGGGCCCCGGTTCCCTCGGTCATGGCCCCGTCTCCTCCTGGATCAGTGTGACCGCTTCCACCACCGCCTGCTCGGGGGAGGCATCGCCGCCCAGCACCTTCAGCACCATGTCCCCCGCGTAGGTGTAGACCGCGACCATCTCCGGCCGGTTGGGCTCGGGCAGGGCCTGCTGGGCCTGGGCCAGGAAGCCCCGGACCAGGCGATCGGCGCCCACATCCGCCTCCACCTGGGCCGGGATCCGTCCCGAGGTCTGGGCCCACAGGCTCCCGCTCTCGGCAGAGCTCACGTGGCGGGCCAGGGCCAGGGCCCGGGCCGTCTGTGCCGGGGAGATGTTGGGGTTCAGGAAGACCCCGTCCGCGCTGAGCCAGGGCCGGGCAGGGCCCGCCGGCCCCGCGGGCAGGGGAGCCACGGCCAGGTCCGCCCCCAGAGCCTCTGTGAGCTCTGCCCGGCTCCAGGGCCCGTCCACGAAGAAGGCGAACTCTCCCTTCTTGAAGCGGTCGATGAGCATGCCGTAGTCCGGCGAGACAAAGATGCCCGGTGTCTCCTGGGCACGACGCAGCCATTCCAGGAACCGGGCCGCGCCGTCGCCCTGGTCCAACACCAGCCGGCCCTGGGCATCGAAGAAGGTGGCCCCGTACGCGGCGAAGCCCCAGGAGAGATGGTAGAGGTTGGCATACAGGCCGGCTCCCAGGCGAGGGTCCTCCCGCGCGTACGCGAGCAGCTCCTCGGTAGTGGCCGGCACCGGCCGGTCGCCCAGCAGCCGTCGATTCACGTAGAGGGCCACCAGCTCCACGTGGGTGGGCAGACCGTAGAGCCGGCCGTCGTAGCGGAGGTTCTCCACCGCGGCCGGGAGGTAGCCCTCCAGGACCTCCGGGGGCACCTGCTCGTCCAGGGGGGCCAGGACCTCCGCGGCCACCAGGTCCTCCAACCACCAGTTGGGCCCCAGCAGCAGATCCGGGCCACCGCCCGCGGAGACCGCGGAGGCGTACCCCTGGGCCAGGCGACTGTAGCCCACGAACAGGGTCTCCAAGGCCAGTTCCGGGTAGCGGTCCTGGAAGCCGGCCAGGATCTGGGCCAGCGCGTCCCCGTCCTGCCCGGCCCAGGAATGCCAGAGGGACAGGGTCCCGGCCATGGGGACCGGGGCCGTGGGTGTGGGAGCGGGAGGGGCCGGAGGCAGGGTGTCCGGGGAGACGGGCATCTGGGGGGAGGCCTTCTGGACCACGGGCTCGTCGGAGATGGGGCCGGCCACGGGAGCGGGGGTCGGCGTGGGCTCCGACCGAGCTCCCCGGCCACAGCCGGCCAACAGGGCCAGGGCCGCGACGACCAGGAAGGGCACCAGATTCCGGGTGGACAGCACGTGCACGGGACTCCTCCTTGCAGGCCGTCGGCAGGAGGGCTCATTCCTCCTGGTCGAGATGGGGCGCGTAGGCCAGCTCCAGAGCGGCCTGGGTCACCCGGGTGTAGATCTCCCGGAGCCGCTCGTAGATCTCCAGGCTCTGCCGGGAAAAGGGAGGGGCCCCCAGCCGACGCAGCAGGGCCAACTGGATGGGGGGCGGACCGATCCGATGGGCCAGCTCGTCCAGCTTACGGGCCTGGCCCCAGAACGCGTCCAGCTCCACGCTGAGGGGCACCGAGGGCGCCCGCCCGGCCAACGTGCCCAGTTCGGAAGGGGCCGGAGCCGCCTCCCCGCTGGAGAGGTCCGATTGCCGCAGACGCCGGAGAGCCTGGAGGACCTGGTGCCGATCGCGGCCGCGGAGGCGAAAGAGGATCCATGGATCTTCCGCCACCATCTGGCCCAACACGTAGAGTCCAGCGGCCACGTGGCGGCAGGGCATGGTCTCCTGGCCACAGCCGCTGCAGGCCATGGCCATCTCGTCCATCTCCTCGGGCAGGAGATCCACGCCTGCCCGGCGGAAGAGGGCCTCCACCTCCTGGGGCATCTCCCCGGCCAGGAGCTGGGCGGTGGCCAGGGTGTCGTGGGCCAGATGGCCCAATACCGTCTCCCATTCCCGGTCGGAGAGGGGAGCCCATCCCAGAGTGACCTGACAGGTCTGGGCACCGTCGTCCACCTGGATGTGGGCCTGGCCACCGTAGATCTGGGCGCTCTGGATGGCGCCGCGCTGGGCATAGCGACGGCCCTGGCGCATGTACACGTCCAGGCCCAGGTGGGCCAACCACCGGTGCCACCGTTGCGACCACTGGGGCGGGGTGTTCCACGGACCGCGGCTCACTCCAGGACCTCCACCGCGTCCACCGCGTCCCGGCGCAGCTCCAGCAGCCGGCGCAGCTCCTCTGTGTCCAGCTCGGCCAGCCAGTCCTCGCCGCTGCCCACAATGGCCTCGGCCAGGTTCTGTTTGCTCTCGATGAGCTCGTGGATCCGTTCCTCCAGGGTACCGGCCACCACGAACTTGTACACCTGGACGGAACGCTGCTGGCCGATGCGGAAGGCCCGATCGGTGGCCTGGTTCTCCACGGCCGGGTTCCACCAACGATCGAAGTGGAAGACATGGTTGGCCCGGGTCAGGTTCAGGCCCAGGCCGCCGGCCCGGAGGCTGAGGACGAAGATGGGCGGCGCGTTCCGGCCCTCCTGGAACAGCTGGACCATCTCGCCGCGCTGGGCCGCGGAGAGGCCCCCGTGGAGGAAGAGCACCTCCTGGCCGAAGAGCTCTTCCAGGTGGGCCTTCAGGAGCTGGCCCATCTCCACGAACTGGGTGAACACCAGGGCCCGGTGCCCGCTCTCCAACACCTCCTCCAACATCTCCGCGAGCCGGGTCAGCTTGCCGCTGCGCCCTCGCAACGGGCCCTTCTGGCCCAGGTAATGGGCCGGATGGTTGCAGATCTGCTTCAGCTTGGTCAACAGGGCCAACACCTGCCCCCGGCGCTGGATCCCCTGGGCGACATCCAGATGTTCCAGGGTCTCCCGGACCACCCGGTCGTAGAGGGCGATCTGCTCCGGAGTGAGGGAGCAGTAGACCACCATCTCGTTCTTCGCCGGCAGGTCCGACAGGATGGAGGGATCCGTCTTCAGCCGGCGCAGCAGGAAGGGCTGGACCAGCCGCCGGAGGGTGGCCGCGGCCTCGGGATCGTTGTAGCGCTCGATGGGCAGGACGAACTGCTTTCGGAACCGTTCCCGCCGCCCCAGGTAGCCCGGGTTCAGGAACTCCATGATGCTCCAGAGCTCCAGGAGCCGGTTCTCCACCGGGGTGCCGGTGAGGGCCACCCGATTGTCCGCGCGCAGGCGCCGCACGGCCTGGGTCTGTTTGGCCCCGGGGTTCTTGATGTTCTGGGCCTCGTCCAGGATCACGTCGCTCCAATGGACCTGCTCCAGGAGCTCCAGATCGCGCCGGGCCGTGCCGTAGCTGGTGATGACCAGATCGTACCGGTCCAGGCCGCGCCGGAGCCCATGGCCGTTCCAACGTCCGCTGCCGTGGTGGGCCAACACCCGCAGCCCTGGGGCGAAGCGCTCCACCTCGTGCCGCCAGTTGGTGACCACGCTGGTGGGGCAGACCAACAGGGCAGGGGCCAACCGCTCCCCCCGGGCAGCGGCCTGGTTCCGGGTGTGCAGCAACAGGGCAATGGCCTGGATGGTCTTGCCCAAACCCATGTCGTCGGCCAGACAGGCCCCCAGGCCCAGCTCCCGCATGGTCACCAGCCAGGCCAGCCCACGGCGTTGGTAGGGCCGCAGACGGCCCACAAAGCCCTCGGGCTCCTCCAGCTCCTCCAGGGGTGCCGTCCCTTGCAGCCGGTCCAGGGCCTGTTCCAGCCATCCCTGGATCTGGACCTGTTCCAACGGGAGCAGCTCGGGCAGGTCCAGGCCATCCACGGGGAGCCAGCTCCGGCCGCTCTCCACGCCTGGCGCAGCCTCCTCGGCCTGGGTCCGGTGGACCTGGGCCAGGCGAATGGCCTGGAGGAGAGGCATCCGCCCCTCGGTCCGGTTGCGTTCCAGGAAGCGGCGGGCCACCGCCACCTGCTCCGGATCCAGCTCCACCCAACGGCCGCCCACGTGGATCAGAGGGGTGTCCAGGCTGGCCAGGCGCTCGAACTCCTCCGGGCTGAGCACCCGGTCGCCCAAGGTCAGGTCCCAGCGGTAGCGGACCTCTGGCCGCCCAACAGCATGGCTATCCGCAGAGCCCGGCTCCGGAGAGAAGAGACGCAGGCGAAGGCCCAGACGGGCCACCTCCTGCCGATGCCACCAGGAGGGCAGGACGACCCCGAAACCGCTGCTGGCCAACAACGGGCCCGCGTCCCGGAGGAACTGGTAGGCCTGGGCCGTGGTCAGGCGGACATGGATGGGGCGAGAGGTGCGCAGGCTCTCCTGGATGGGCGGAAAGAGGCGGCTGGCCGCGCCCAGGCCCGCCAGCAGACGTTCCTGGGGCTGATCGAAGCGCCGGCCCTCCACCCGCAGGCTGGTGCCCTGGGCCCGCCAGACCTCCTCCGCGGGGACACGGATCTCCGGATCGTCCTGGGCCTGCAGGCAGTAGTGCAGGGTCCAGAGGGCGTCCTTCTCCAGGGTCTCTGGGGCCCCAGGCGCAGACGCCAACTCCGGCGGCTCCAGCTCGAAGGCCACCCGGACCTGGGCATCCCAGGCAGTGGCCCGAAGCTGCTCCAGCCAGCTCACCCAGTCCTGGTAGAGCCGATGGGCCGGCTGCGGAGGGAGCGGCAGGCGGTTCGAAGGGCTCTGGAGGCTTGCCAGCCAGAGGGCACCGGGAGAATCCCCCACCGACGGCAGCTCCGCGGTCCAGAGACGGACGGCCCGGTCCACCAGGGTGGCGAGAAAGTGTTCCAGCAGGTGGTCGGGCGCCGGAGCCTGGTCCAGGGTCTCCAGCCCGTAGGCCCGACAGACGGGGGGCATGGCCTCCAGAAGTCGGGCCACCTGCTCCTGGAGGCGGCCCTCGGTCAGGTAGGGCGTCCAGAGGCTGTGGAATCCGCCCTGGGCATCTGCCTGGAGGCCGGGCAGGTAGTGCTGGCCGGCCAGGATCTCCAGGGTGAACTTGGCAGCGTGTCCCCAGAAGCGCAGGTCGTTGCCCAGCCGGATATGGCGCAGGTAGGTCTGGCCCAGCACCACATCGGCTCGACGGCGGTCCTGCAGGGAGGCCAGGAAGGTCAGGGCATCCATGGGCCCCAGGACCAGGCCCGTCACCTGCCAGGGGGCCAGATGGACAGGGGCCTGGGCGTCCCGGTCCGGAAGGGGGGCCGTTCCCAGGGAACGGGTCCGGGTCTGGGGTTCGCCCCGACAGGTGGGCAACCAGACCTGGGTGTTGGCGGGTCGGGTCTCCGGGACCATGCCTCCGCCCAAGGGGCCCAGGAGAGGGCGAAGCTGGCCCACAGGAACCTGGGCCGGATGAGAGGGGATCCGGCCGCGACCGTTGGGGGTCCGCTGGTCGGCCGGCCGGCCGTTCTGGGCCGCCGCCCCCTCCGCATCCCGGCGGGCCCCGGGAATAGCGTGGTATTCGGCCCAGATGAACAGCTCGCCGTCTGGAGCTGGGCTCTCGGCACGGATCAGCCAGGCAGCATGGATCGTCAAGGGCATACAGGACATTGTACCGGGAGAGAAGACCCGGGGGCAAATCCTCGGCCCGCTGAAAAAGAGCGTGTTCTCAGTGGAACGGCGGCAACCAGTCCCCATGGGCCTGGATGAGCTCGTCCACCAGGGCCACGATCTGGTCCATGTCCAGCTCTGCCGCGGTGTGGGGATCCAGGAGTGCCGCGTGGTAGATGTGTTCCCGCTTCCCGGTGAGGGCCGCCTCCACGGTCAGGGCCTGGACGTTGATGTTGGTCTGCATGAGCCCGGCCAGTTGAGGGGGCAAGGGGCCGACGCGGACGGGCTGGATCCCGTTCCGGTCCACCAGACAGGGAACCTCCACGCAACATCCCGGCGGCAGGTTGTCGATGAGGCCGTGGTTGGGCACGTTGCCGTAGATCACCCGGGGGGTATGCGTCTCCATGCTGTGGATGATCTGGGAACCGTACTCCATGCTCCGCCGGACGGTGAGGATCGGGTCCACCTCCCGTGCCTCCCGATCCGGGGCGTCCTCCTGGTACATGGCCACCTCGGCCGGGATGTGCTCCCCCGGGGCATGGACCGCGGCCCGAAAACGGACGTTCTCGTCCTCCAACAGGTGGCGCAGCCGCGCCCAGCCCCGGATCTGGAGCTCGCAGCGGCGGATGTACTCGTCCAGGGGAATGTGGAAGCGCTCGATGAGGTCGGGCCGGTCCCGCTTGATGAACCAGGGCACGTACTCCGCGAAGTGCTCGCTGGACTCGGTGACGAAGTAGCCGAACCGCTGGAAGACCGCATAGCGCACCCGGTTCCACGGAGGCACCCGGCCCTCCTCCAGGACCCGCCGGAGCTCCGGGTAGAGGTCCTGACCGTTCCGCTCGAAGCGCAGGTAGAAGGCCATGTGGTTGATGCCCGCACACAGGTAGTGGACCTCTTCGACGGGCACGCCGATGTCGTGGGCCAGTTGGCGGGCCGTGCCCTGGACACTGTGGCACAGGCCCACGGTCCGGATGCCGCTGGCCCGGCTGATGGCCCAACAGTTCATGGCCATGGGGTTCACGTACTGGAGCAGGGTGACGTCGGGGCAGACCTCCTCCATGTCCCGACACATCTCCAGGAGCACCGGGATGGTCCGCAGCCCTCGCATGATGCCGCCGATGCCCAGGGTATCGGCAATGGTCTGGCGCAGGCCATACTTCTTGGGGATCTCGAAATCGATGACCGTGGCGGGCCGATACCCACCCACCTGGACCATGGTGATGGCGTAGTCCGCGCCCACCAGCGCGCGGCGCCGGTCCAAGGTGGCCTCGATCCGGGGGGAGACGCCCAGGGCCTCGGCCACCTTGTGGGCCACGATGGCCGAGGTGCGCAGCCGTTCCGGGTCGATGTCGTGGAGCACCAGATGACAGTCCTGGGCCAGCTCCGGGTAGCTGAGGATGTCCCCCATCAGGTTCTTGGCGAAGACGGTGCTGCCCGCGCCGATGAAGACGATCTTGGCCATGGCGGACCCTCCTGGACAGGGTGGAAAGCCGGACGTGGACAGACCCCAAAAGCGTTTTAGACCCCGCACGGGTTGGACGATCGGGCGCAGCTCCAGCCCGGTGCGCTTCTCCAGAGAATCCAGAGAAGTTCAGGACGGGGCGGAGGGAAACGGCGGGTGCGACGAGGGGCAATGGACCGCGCCCTGGGGCCATGGACAACTGGCCCCTCCTAGGAGGGTTGCCCGGGATGCTCGGCCCGGATCTGGTGGACGGCACAGAAGGGGGAGCCTGGCTTGCGACGACGTCGGCACCGCCGGCCAGAACGGGTGGTGGCCCGGCAACGGTCCGGCTCGGGGTCGTCCTTCAGGGACAGGAACTCCTGCAACAGGGCATCGGCCATCCTGTCCGCCTCCGCGAGGGTGATCTCCTCGGTGGAGAGGGCCGGGGAGGGGGCCTCCTCGGGGCCGGTGGGAACCTCCTGGGCCGACCGCCCATCCGGGTCCGGAACCTGGAGGTGGGCGCCCCCCTGGGCACGCCGGGCGGCCTCCACCCTGTGGGGCACCTGGGCCAGGGCCAGGAGCTCGTCGAATTCCCGGTGGTACGCCTGCACCAGATTCTCGGGATCCGGCACCAGGTGGGCGTCGCTCATCACTCCCACGGTCACCTCGCCCCCGTAGCTGAAGATGCTGAGGCCCAGGCCGATGTTGCCCGATTGGGGCACCCAGAAGACCAGGGTGTCGAAACGACGGCCCGCGAAGTAGAGCTTCTGGGGGGGCCCCGGTACGTTGGTGAGGACCGCGCTGGCCTTGCTGGCGAAGTATTCGATGAGAGGCCCGGCCAACTCACCGGGAGCCCGTCCCAGCGCCCGGATGATCTGGAAGGTGATCAAGGCCTCGGGAGAGGCCTTGATGTGGTCCATGCGCCGTTTCACCTCGAAGAGCCGCGCCAGGGGATCCGGGATCCCCACGGGGAGCCCCAGATAGACCAGGGCAAACCGGTTGCCCATGGAGACGGGCGCGTCCTTTGGCCGCACGTTCACCGGCACCATGGCCCGAAGCTCCTTGCCCTCTGGATCGTCGCCCCGGGCGATCATGTAGCGGCGAAGCGCGCCGGTGAGGGCGGCCACCAACACATCGTTCACGGTGGCGCCCAGGAGCTGCTTGACCGTCTTCACAGCTTCCAGAGGGATGGGATCCGACCAGGCCACCCGCTTGGCCACCCCCAGCTTGCCCTTGAAGACGCCGGGGCTGTCCGGCGGCATGAGGGCCAGCTTGGCCAACACCTCGGCCACGCTGCCCGTGACACGCCCCCCCTGGTCCAACAGCTCCAACAGGTGGCCGGGCCGGGAGAGGACCTCCAACCCCTGGTTGGCCAGGGCCGCGCTCAGGTCCACAGCGGTCTCCAACACGTCCAACGCGGTGCGGGCAGTGCCCTGCAGCCAGCGGGCCAGGGGATGGCCGCGCCCCCTGGCCCGCCGTCGTCGCGGTGGGCGCCAGGTCCCCTCAGGAGAACGGTCGGCCAAGGAGAGGAGCACGTGGACCAGGGCCGCGCCATCTCCGACCGCGTGGTGGATCCGAGCCATCAACACGTTGCCGTCCAGGTAGTTCTCGATCAGGTAGAACTGCCACAGGGGGCGTTCCCGGTCCAACGGGTCGCTGGCCAGGGTGGAGATGAAGGCCCGCAGGGTCTCCGTGTCCCCAGGAGGAGGGAGGGCCACCCGACGAACATGGGCCTCCATGTCGAAGTAGGGATCCTCCTCCCAGTAGGCCTGCATCCCTGTGGGGCCGGTGACCTCTACCACCCGCTGACGAAAGCGGTCGTGGATGAGCAGACGCTCCTCCAAGGTCGCCACAACCCTTTCGTATTCGATGGGCTCCTGGAAGATCCAGAAACCGTTGATGACCATGCGGTTGGTGGGGCGGTCCATGAGGAGCCAGGCCCGGTCCACCGAGGACATGGGCTCACGTTTCGGCATGGGCGGCCTCCTCCCGGGGATCCCCAAAGGGGTGAATGGCGGGCACCTGGGGCTCTATTCTACCCGCGAACCGGGCCCAACACAAGGCATTCACGGGAAATCGGGTAGATCTCAGGGTCATCGGCCCGGTGAGGGCTCCTGCCCACCCGGGGCGTGAGAGCAGGCCCTGGCGCTGCCGAACCCAACCCTCGTGGATGTGCCCCCGGGAATGGAGGAGAGGGCACCGGAACCCTGAACCCGTCCTTCCAGGTCGTGTCCGCGTTGCACGTGGCCCAAGGGGAACCCCAGGCCCGGGCCATACGTATCACAGGGGGATCCGAGCTGGGGTCCACGGCCTCCCCCTGGGCCGCCGAGCCGCCCGGATCTCTGCGGATCCATTCTCCAGGCAAGGGGAAAAGACCATGCGAACCGCTGTGCTCTGGGCCCTGGGCCTCGCCCTGGGGCTGCTCACCGCCTGTGTAATGCCGCCGGCGCCCACTGGATTCGAAACCGCCCAGCCCTGGCCGGCAGAGGTCTCGGCCAGCCCCACACCGTCCAGGACCGGAACGCCGGCCCCCTGGGCGAAGTTCAGGGCCACGCCGTTGACCCCTCTGGCCAGGCTCCAAGGGGAGAAGCCCACCATGACGCCTCCGCCCTCTGCGCCTTCGGATCTGCGGAACCTGCCCCAGGTGGCCCTGGCCCGGGCCGATCTGGCCCGTCGACTGGGCATCGCGCCGGAGTCGATCCAGGTGGTCCAGGTGGAGATGGTGGTCTGGCCAGACCAGGGCCTGGGCTGTCCACAGCCCGGCATGGCCTACCTCCAGGTGCCAGTGGACGGGCTGCGGATCCTGTTGGCCTACGGTGGACGCACCTACGCGTACCACAGCGGCGGCCTGCGGCCTCCCTTCCTGTGCGAGCCCCCCTGAGCGAGGCCTGCCCCTGGTGCCCAGGGCGCCGGGGCCGAGCAGAGAGACGGGGATGCCTGCAGGCATCCCCGTCTCTCCACCTCCATCGGTTCGCGGAGGTCTCTACCCACCGGCCTCTCTCCCCGGTCCTCCGGCACCGCCCCCGGGATCGTCCGGGAGAGCCCGGGGACAGACCGTCCTCTTCGCGTCCACGGCCTGCCCCTCAGTCGCCGTCCCCGGGGTCTTCGCCGTCCTCCCCGTCATCGTCGTTGTGGTCATCGTCCTCGTTGTGCGCATCATCGTCCTCGTCGTCCTCGTCGTCATCGTGGTCCTCGTCGTCCTGCCGATCGTGCTCCTCCTGGGCGTGATCATCGTCCTCCGCGGGCAGGGGCATGGGGATGGGTCTCACCTTGTGGACGACCCGACCCTCGAAGCAGACGATGTTGGTGCCGAAGAAGGCATCGCTGGTCATCTCGGGGCAGTTCCTGTATGTGCCCTTGCGCTTGCCCTCGGCCACGAAGGTGATGACGTGGGTCTCGCCCGGGGCCCCCGGTGTGGAGATGACCCGGAGCTCCGTGCCGGCCTGGGGAAGAGCCCCGGTGCCGTTCACGTACCAGCTGGAGCCTCGGTTCCCGAGCTGGTTCTCCGCCCCCACCGTGAGCAGGCCTCGGTTGCCGTCGCCCACGGGCCCATAGACGAAGCTGATGTCCTCCACCCCGTTCAGGCCGATCCAGATCTGGAAGGAGGCCGGGGTACCGTCGTCGAACTCGGGGACCCGAGCCCACTCCAACACGATCCACTGGTTGGTGCCGTCCGTGATCACCGCGGCATAGACGGCCCCTCCCGCCTCGGGGTTCAGGTCGGTCCAGAACGGCGCCAGGACGTTGTTGGGCGGCGTGGGATCGGGCAGAGCCTGGTTGATGAACTGGACGTCGTCGACCGTGCCGCCCCCCACCACCGCGTAGCCGTTGCTCACCAGGCCGATCTGGGTCCACGTCTGGCCCAGGAACAGGAAGGGAGGCGTGCCCAGGTTCACGATGGTCTCATCGGTGACACCGGGAATGGGCGACACGCCCAGCTTCTCCAGGGGGAGGTAGCCTCCCACCGGACTGGTTCCGGTGCCATCGACCACGGTGACGTCGGGGGGTTCAGCCGGGGCCAGCGTGCCGGAGAAGCGGATCTCCCGCCTGGAGACCACGGTGGCCCCCTGGACACTGTCCGGGTCCAGCTTCAACCGCCGGGGGATCCGGTCCACGATCTCCACGGAGGCGGGTTCGAAGCCGGTGTTGGTGGCCTGGACGGTACATCGGGTGGGGGAGCCACGGAGGATCTCGGCCGGCTCGCACCAGGTCTCCAGGGTGACAACGGGTTGACGGCGCACGATGGTGATGGGGAAGCGGAGCCGTCGGTTCTTCCGCCCGCGCAGCGTCAGGGTGGCGTGGCGGACCTCGCCCAAGGGGACGTCGCGGGCGTCCACGGTGATCCGGAAGGTGGCGGTGCCGTACGGCGGCAGGACGAGCCGCCGGGGGACCCGGATCTTCACGTCCTTCGGGGCCCTCACCTTGAGTCGCCACCGGGCCCTCTTCCCCGTCTCGTTCCGGACGGTCCGCTCCACGGTGATCCGTCCGGGCATGATGGGCACGTACAGGCTGGGGTAGTTGGCGCTCCACAGTTCGTTCCGCAGGCGCAGGTAGTTCCGGGCGCTCTCGTCCATGGTCAGCCCGGGATCACCGGCCTTTCGCAGGGAGAGACGGCCGGAGCCGTAGTCGAAGGGATCCCCGGGGGTGACGCCGTCCTCCTTCACCACCTTCCGGGTCCGGGCCGTGAACATGAGCGCGGACTTGATCTGGCCAGGGGTCCATGTGGGATGCAGGGCCCGGAGGAGGGCCGCTGCGCCGGCCACGTGGGGGCTGGCCATGGAGGTTCCCTGGATGGCCTGGAACAGTTGGCCGGGCACCCCGCCCACCAGGGTCGCGGGCATGGGGGTGTGGCCGGCCAGGATCTGGACGCCGGGGGCGGTGAGGTCGGGCTTGCTCACGCCCAGGGTCTGCCCCGGCCCGCCTCGAGAGCTGAACGCGGCCATGACATCGCCCCGGACGCGGGTGGCCTGGCCCGGGGTGAAGGTCGCGACCACGCCGGGACGGGTGTTCACGAAGTCCAGCAGCCGTTTGCCCGCGTCCGCCTCCAGGTGGATGGTCGGCAGGAAGTGGTTGTCCGTGGCCACGCCCTGGAACTCGGGGTTGTAGAGGATGAGCCCGCGGGCCCCACCGGCCCGCACATTGTAGCTCTTGGCCACCCGGGGAATGACCCCTCGGCGACAGATCACGATCTGGCCGTCGAAGGTCCCGGGCGGGAAGGGGGTCAGACACAGCTCCTGGCCCTCTGGTGGAAAGACCACCGGGGTCGGGGTGTCGATGCCCTGGGTGACGGAGGCTCCGGTCAGCCGCAGGGTCTCTCCATTCGCGGCCCGCAGGGTGAGGGTGCTGAGGAAGTGACGGTCCGTGGTGCTCGCGGCCACCGTGGTGACCCAGGGCGAGCGATGGGAGACCGTGTCCGGTGCCGGTCCGGCATTGCCCGCGGAGGCCGCCACGAACACACCGGCCTCGTACGCGGCCAGAAAGGCCAGCTCCACGGGGTCCGCATAGGGCTCTTCGCCGCCGGCGATGGAGTAGTTGATCACGTCCACCCCGTCGAAGATGGCCTGCTCGATGGCGGCCAGCAGGTCCGAGACATAGCATCCCGCATCGCCGCAGGCCCGGTACACCGCCACGTGGGCCCGGGGGGCAATGCCGGAGACCGCGCCCCGGGCCACGCCCAGGAGCACGGCCCGGACGCCGGCGTTGCCCGCCGCGGTGCTCGCGGTGTGGGTTCCGTGGCCGTTGCTGTCCCGGGCCGAGTCGAACTCGGTGGGCAGGAGGCCGACCAAGGCCTTGTAGCCCTCCAGGAAAGTGGCCGCGCCGATGAGCTTGTTGTTGCAGCGGAAAGGCCGGTCGTTCGGGTTCCAGGCCGTGTTGCCGAAGTCGCACTCCCGGCCCCGCCAGTATCTAGGGGGGCGCGGATAGGGCTTCCCCGCGGGATCCGGGTCGGAGAAGGAGGGGTGTTCGGGCCAGATGCCCGAGTCGATGACACCGATGATGACCCCTTCGCCGGCCTTCTCCACACCCCCCAGTTGACGCCACAGCTTGGGCGCACCGATGAAGTAGGGACTGCGCTCGGTGGCCAGGGGCTGGAGTTCGTCCACGAAGACGGCGGCCACCCCGGGCAACTGGGCCACCTCCTTCACCGCGTCCGCGGGCACCACCATGGCCATGCCGTTGAACACCGTCCGGTAGGTGTGGAGCACCCGGGCCGAGGGGGCCACCCGGGAGACGCTCTGCACGAACGCGCGGTGCTGTTTGTCCAGGTAGTCCAGATAGGCCCGGCTCTGGGGGCTCTCCGGATCCAGCCGAGGCTGGCCCGCGCTCCGGGGGCTGGTGGCCGGGATCCCGGGGATGTCGCCCCGATAGGTGGCCAGGCTCTCCCCCTCCAACTGGACGATGATGCCGACCAGGGGCCGGTCCACGCCCGGGAGGGGCTGTCCGGTGCGACTCCGGGCTCCGGGCTTGACCACCGCGGGCACCTCGACCCGGGCCGTGGACAACACGCTGGCTACCCGAAAAGGCCCTGGATCGAAGGGCGGCTCCGGAGTCGGAGAGGGGGTGGGCGCTGGAGGGGTCTCGGGGGTGGCTCCCTGGCTGATGAGGGGAAGATAGACCGAGGAGGCCGGCGGTGGATCCTCCTGAGCATGGGAGATACCGGCCAAGGAGATCGCCGCCCATCCAACGAACAACAGGACGAGACAGAGCAGGCGTTTCAAGACGTTCTCCTCCTTTTTTAGCCTATTTCCCGTTTCCGGGATTCCGTTTTCAGTGACGACTTTCGGTGGCGATAGGATTTTGGATTTTGGTCGCACGGATCACGCAGACGTGAACCACACAGACGAAGTGGACGACGACCCAGGGAACTGAGGTGTGGCCCCATCCGTGTGGCCCGAGACCCCTGGCGGCCGGTGTAAGCCAGGTGTCAATATTTCGTTGCCGAACGTTGACATAACCGCTTTAAGGAGGGGGGACAGATCCTCAATTCATTGATGTCGATCACAGAAAGCCTATCATAGGTCCCCCGGGTTGTCGAGAACTGAAAGCTTACGATTCGACACACTGGACGGCCAGATCTGACCTGCAGACGGCCGCACCTGCAGGGGATGGGCTCCTCGCAATGGGGAAGGGAGAACCCGACGACCGAGGAGGAGATGCCGGGCCCGGGGCCCATGCACGCCGGCCGAACCCTGCCATGCGGAACGTCCTGCCCCTCTTCCCCGTTCCCACACCGACAATCCTTGCGCCGAATGGCGGAGACCCGGCCTCCTGCCTCCGCCTTATGGCCCAGTCGCCTTCGCGGCCGGCCCCGACCCACCCCCCTACGGCTGCCCTCTGCAAGAGGATTCGGGGGGGAGACGTCGTGCCCAGGCCGGTTGGTACCCCCTGGGAGTTCGGCTATAATGGGGCCATGATGCCCGAGCGCACCGCTGCCCAGCGCCCAGAGTCCGTGGAGCCGCTTGTCCAGGGGGGCGTGGTCCCCATCGTTCGGCTGCCCGATCTGGACCTTCCCACCGCCTCCCGGCTGGCCCAGGCCCTGCTGTCCGCGGGGCTCACCGCGCTGGAGTTCACCATGACCACGCCCGGGGTCCTCTCGGTGATCTCCCGGCTTCCCCAGGAGATCCCCGCGTTTCGCCGAGGCGATGCCCTGTTGGGCGTGGGCTCTGTGGTGGACCCCCGCCAGGCAGCCGCCGCCCTCCAGGCCGGTGCCCAGTTCATCGTGGCCCCGATCTTCCACCCGGCCACAGTGGACTTCTGCACCGCCGCGGGGGTGCCCGTGATCCCGGGGGCCTTCACCCCCACGGAGATCCAGACCGCCTGGCAACACGGTGTGCCCTTGGTGAAGGTCTTCCCGGCCCGGACGTTGGGCCCTCAATATCTGCGGGACCTGCGAGCCCCCCTGCCCCACCTCCGGCTGATGCCCACGGGCGGCATCGACCTGGACAACGTCGGCGCCTACATCCGGGCCGGCGCAGCCGCGGTGGGCGTGGGCAGCCGTCTGGTGCGTGCGGACTGGATCCAGACCGGCTCCTGGGATCGGCTCACCGAGCTGGCCCGCAGCTACGTGGAACGGATCCAGGAGGCCCGTTCATCGGCCTGAGGGAGGCGCGGCGCCATGGGCTCCCAACCGACATACCACCTGGATCTGGTCACCCTGGGCGAGACCATGTTGCGCCTGACGCCCCCGGCCTCCCTGCGCCTGGAGCAGACCCCTGTCCTGGAGGTGGGCGTGGGGGGCACCGAGTCCAACACCGCGGTGGGCCTGGCTCGGCTGGGTCTCCGGGTGGCCTGGATCTCCCGTCTGCCGGACACACCCCTGGGGCGCCGGGTGGCCCAGGCCCTGGCCGCCCAGGGAGTGGACACGGCCCACGTGGTATGGGCCTCGGGGGAACGGCTGGGCCTGTACTTCCTGGAACCGGGCACCACGCCCCGGGCCACCCAGGTGCTGTACGACCGGACCCACTCGGCCATGAGCCGCATGCGGCCGGATGAGCTTCCCCAGGAACCTTTCCGCCCCGGCGCGGCCCGACACCTCCACCTGACCGGCATCACCCTGGCCCTGGGCAAGGGCCCCCGGACCGTGGCCTGGGAGGCATTGCAACGGGCTCGGGCCGCGGGCATGACCGTGAGCTTCGACGTGAACTACCGGGCCCGCCTCTGGTCCCCATCCCAGGCCCAGGAAGCCTGTCGGCCCTTCCTGGCGGCCGCGGACCTGGTGATCCTTCCCCGGCGGGATGCCCACACCGTCTTCCAGGCCCCGAAGGCGGCCACCCCTGAGGAGCTGTTGACCCACATGGGCCGGCTGGCCCCAGAGGCCACCGTGGTGCTCACCCTGGGCCCCGCAGGGGCCATAGGCCAGGAGCCCGGGCAGCCCCCGGTCCACCAACCGGCCTACCCGACCAGCTCGGTGGACCGGATCGGCGTCGGCGATGCCTTCAGCGCGGGGCTGCTCTTCGGTTACCTGGGCCGGCAGGATACCATGCCCTGGCTGCCCCAGGCCCTGCGCTGGGCCAGCGCAATGGCCGCCCTGAAGTTCACCATCCCCGGCGACCTGCCACTGGTCCATCCTGCCGAGGTCCAGGCCCTGGTGGAGCAGGGGCCCCCGGCCGGAGGTGTCGAGCGATGAGACAGACCGAGCCCCACGGGCCGCCACCGGCCTCGGCCGCGCCGGAGCAAAGCCACCCCTCGGACCCCGCGGCCGAGAGGACCTACTACCAGATCCTGGGAGTACGCCAGGACGCGCCGCCCGATGTCATCGACGCGGCCTATCGCCGGTTGAAGCGCATCTACACCCGCTCCCACGCCCAGAGCCCGTGGATCGACATGGGCCCCGATCCCCTCGACCCGGAGCTGGCAGCCCTGGAACAGGCCTATCGAGTCCTGCGGGACCCAGTACGCCGGAGCACCTACGACCTGGCACTGGCCACACGCCAACAGCCGGCCTCGGACCCTTCATCGGCCCACCAGGGCTCGGATCCACGGCACACGCCCGGTGAACCCGAAGGCGCCTGGCTGGCCCACCAGGAGCACCAGGAGGGCTGGATCGAGTTCCGCATCGGCTGGGCCGCGGACTTCGACCAGGTGGCCCAGACATTGGCACAGAGCATCCCCGAGGAGCAGCGGAGCTACGATCCCCACACCCACACCTGGCGGGTGACCGCCCAGCACGAGGCCATCCTGCAGAGGCTCTTCGCCAACTACCGCCCTCGGGACTACGCCCCCCCTCCCCCACCGGCCCCCCCCATCTACCCCCGATGGCAGGGGCGCCCTTCGATCCATAGGGGATGGCAGCCCTGGCATGGATGGCCCTATCTCCTCCTGGGCCTCCTGGTCCTGGCCATCGCGCTCACCTGGCTCTTCCCCGATCACCAGGCCCCTCCCATCGACCTGGAGGCCACGGCCACCGCGGTGGCCATCGTCGAGATCCTGGCGGCCACAGAGGGACAGGCCCCCACCCCTGCCCCTCTTCCCACCCCCTGGATCATCCTCACTGCGCGGCCGGCCTATCCCACGGTGAACCTCCGGGCCGGCCCGGGCACCGACTATCCCTCCCTGGGCTTCCTCTTCGCAGAGCAGGAGTACCAGGTCATCGGCAGCACCGTGGACCGTTCCTGGGTGGTGATCTGGACCGGGGAACAGGTGGGCTGGGCCGCAGAGTGGACCCTGGAGATCCAGGGCGAGCTGGAGGACCTGCCCACCTACAACGCAGGCAGCACCCTGCCCCAGGTGGTCCCCACCCCCACCCCGCGCACCCTCCGCTTCCCCTGAACCATGGACCGTCGCCCCCCAGCACGCCCCTCGTCACCGGGCCCCAGGGCCGACCGTCAGGCCACCGGACGGTACGGAGAGGAATTGGCCGTGGAGGCCCTGCGCCGGGCCGGCCTCACCGTCCGGGAACGGAACTGGCGCAGCCCCGTGGGGGAGATCGACATCGTGGCCGAGGAGCTGGCCCCGGATCTGCTCCAGGACGGACAGCCGGTCACCTGGCTGGTCCTGGTGGAGGTCCGCACCCGACGGGGCACGGCCTACGGCACCGCGCGGGAGGCCTTCACCCCCCGCAAACAGGAGCAACTGCGTCGGGTCGCGGCCCACTACGTCCAGGAGACGGGCTGGCAGGGGCCCTGGCGCATCGACGCGGTGGCCGTCCAACTGGATGGCCGGGGACGGCCGGTCCAGATCGAACACATCCGCCACGCGATCGTCGGATGAACCCCCAAGCCGAACGCCCTGGCCGGGCCACAACGGCCCCGGAAACCCCGCCGACCGACCAGGCTCGTCCCTCTGTCATGCCCCCTGGACCCCGTGGTCCCCTGGTGGTCCTCATCGGGCCGACCGGTGTGGGGAAGAGCGAACTGAGCCTCCAACTGGCTGCGCGTTTCCAAGGAGAGATCATCAACGCGGACAGCCGCCAGGTATACCGGGAACTGGACATCGCCACCGCGAAACCCATCCCCCAGGAGCGCGCCCGGATCCCCCACCACCTGTTCGACTTCCGGGAGCCGGACAACCCCCTCACCCTGGCCGAGTACCAACGGCTGGCCTACGCCACCATCGACGCGATCCATGCCCGAGGACATCTCCCCCTGCTGGTGGGCGGCACCCCCCTCTACATCCGGGCCGTGGTCCAGGGGCTGCGGATCCCGCCGGTGCCGCCCCATCCCGAGCTGCGCCGTCGGCTGGAGGCCCAGGCCTGGGAGGAGGGCCCGGAGGCCCTCCACCGCACGCTGGCCCAGCTGGATCCGGAGAGCGCCCGCCGCATCGATCCCCGAAACGTTCGCCGGGTCATCCGGGCCCTGGAGATCGTCCTGGCCACCGGGCAGCCCAAGAGCGCGCTGGAAGGCCAACGGCCCCCTCCCTACCGCATCCTCCAGATCGGGCTCACCATGCCCCGGAAGGTCCTCTACGCCCGGATCGACCAGCGGGTGTGGCGGATGGTCCAGGCGGGGCTGGTCCAGGAGACGGCCCGCCTTCTGGAGCGCTACACCCTGGAGCTTCCGGCCATGACCGGCCTGGGCTACCGGGAGATCGCGGCCCACCTGCGGGGAGAGATCTCCCTGGAGGAGGCGGTCCGTCGGATCCAGGCCCAGACCCATCGCTACGTGCGCCATCAGTTCAGTTGGTTCCGACGCATGGCAGATGTGGAATGGTACCCGTGGAACCCTCCACAGGTGGATGCGGTGGTCCGCCGGATCCAGGGATGGCTGCAGGAAGGCGGCTCCGGGGGAAGCGGATGAGGAGGGCCCTCTGGACACCGATCCAGGGACATGGAGGCGATCCAGGGGATGGACCCCGTGGAACGCATGGGGATCGCGGATTGATCTCCCCCCCGGCCCAGGGTATAATGGAACCTGACGAAGCGCCTTGGGGCGAGGAGAGGGGGACACCATGACCAGCCAGGCGGATTCCACCGTGGAGAAGGAGCATGTAGACAGGTCCACCGCCTCGATGGAGGCCTCCATCACCTGGGAGGCCAACGGCCGAGGGGCCGAGAACGGCCCGGCCGTCCGTCTCCCGAGCGGTTCCGAGACCCGGGTCCCCGCGGAATGCCACCCTGTCCTCGCGGACCTTCCGGCCTGGCCCCCCAACCCTGCAGAGCCGGACCTCCTCCTGCAGCCCACCCTCTACCCCACCGAGATCCAGGCCCTGGAGGCCCTGTTGGCCCAGCTCCCCGAGAACTTCACCCCAGAACAGCGGGCCCACGTGCTGCGGGCCTATGTGGTGGCCTCCTACGCCCACCGCAACCAGGAACGCCTGACCGGTGGCCCCTACATCGTCCACCCCATCGAGGTGGCCCGCATCCTGGCCGATCTCTGCCTGGATCCCGACACCCTGGCCGCGGCCCTGCTCCACGACGTCCTGGAGGATTCGTCCGAGTTCACCCTGGAGTACCTGACCCAGCACTTCAACGCGGAGGTGGCCGAGCTGGTGGATGGGGTCACCAAGCTCAAGCGCATCAAAGAGCTGAGCAACATGCGCCACAGCGTGGCGGACGAGAAGGCCGAGTCCCTGCGCAAGATGTTCCTGGCCATGGTGGAGGACATCCGGGTGGTGCTGATCAAGCTGGCGGATCGGCTCCACAACCTGCGCACCCTGGAGGGGATGCCGGACCACAAGCGGCGGCGTATTGCCCGGGAGACCCTGGAGATCTTCGCGCCGCTGGCCAACCGCCTGGGGATCTGGCAGATCAAGTGGGAGCTGGAGGACCTGAGCTTCCGGTATCTGGAGCCCAGCACCTACAAGGAGCTCGCCCGGGCCATGCAGGCGAAGCGGACCGAGCGGGAGCAGTGGGTGGCCAAGGTCCAGCGGGAGCTGGAGGAGGCCTTGGCCGGCGCCGGCATCCGGGCCGAGGTCCGGGGACGGCCCAAGCACATCTACAGCGTCTACCGGAAGATGCGGCGCAAGGGCATCCCCTTCGAGCAGATCTACGACATCCACGGCTTCCGCATCCTGGTGGACTCGGTCGCGGACTGCTACGCGGCCCTGGGCGTGGTCCACAGCAAGTGGCGCCCCATCCCCGGGGAGTTCGACGACTACATCGCCAACCCCAAGGACAACCTCTACCAGAGCCTCCACACCGCGGTCATCGGCCCGGACGGCAAGCACATGGAGGTCCAGATCCGGACCTGGGAGATGCACCAGGTGGCGGAGTACGGCATCGCCGCGCACTGGCGCTACAAGGAGGGCGGACGGCCCAACAAGGCCCTGGACGAGAAGATCGCGTGGCTGCGCCAGCTCATGGAGTGGCGCCAGGACGTGACGGACGCCCAGGAGTTCGTCAGCGGCATGAAGACCGATGTCTTCCAGGACCGGGTCTACGTCTTCACGCCCAACGGCGACGTCATCGACCTGCCCCGCGGCGCCACCCCCATCGACTTCGCCTACCACGTCCACACCGAGCTGGGACATCGCTGTCGAGGGGCCCGGGTCAACGGCAAGCTGGTCGCCCTGGACTATCAGCTCCAGAACGGAGACATGGTGGAGGTCCTCGCGGCCAAACGCGGCGGCCCCAGCCGAGACTGGCTCAACCCCAACCTGGGATACGTGGTCACCACCCGGGCCCGGAGCAAGATCCGCACCTGGTTCCGGAAACAGGCCCGGGAGGACAACATCGCCCAGGGCCGGCAGATCCTGGAGAAGGAGCTGAAGCGGCTCTCGGTGAACCTGCCCTTCGAGACCGTGGCCCGGCTGTGTGGCTACGAGCGGCTGGAGGACTTCCTGGCCGCCATCGGCTACGGCGACATCACCAGCCAGACCATCGCCCAGAAAATCCTGGAACACGAACGGCAGGAGCAGGAGGCCATCTCCCCCGAGGCCACCGAGATCCGGGGCAGGCGAAGGGGCACCCACCGGGGCATCGGGAGCGTCATCGTGGCCGGCCACCAGGGGATGCTGACGAACCTGGCCCGCTGCTGCAACCCGGTGCCCGGGGATCCCATCGTGGGCTACATCACCAAGGGACGAGGCGTGACCGTCCACCGGGACACCTGTCCCAACATCCGGGCCCTGATCCTGCGCAAGGAGAACACCCGACTGGTGGAGGTCCAGTGGGGCCTGGACAGCGAGGAGGTCTATCCGGTCAGCATCGAGGTGGTGGCCTACGACCGGGCCGGCCTGCTGCGGGACGTGACCAACGTGGTCGCGGACGAGAAGATCAACCTGCGTGCGGCCAACGCCACCACTGGGCTCAAGAACAACATGGCCGTCATCCACGCCACCCTGGAGCTCTACAACGCAGCCCAGCTCAGCCGTGTCCTCACCCGGATCGAGAACCTCCCCAACGTGATCCACGCCCGGCGCAAGGTCGGGTAGCCCCGAGATCGGCCCTTTCCTCCCCGGGCCAGGTCCCGGCGCGGATCTCCGCGGTCCCGAGGCCTCACACCGTGAACCGGTAACCCACCCCGCGCACCGTCTGCAGATAGCGGGGTGCAGAGGGCTCGGGCTCGATCCGCTCCCGCAGCCAACGGATGTGGACGTCCAGGGTGCGAGTGTCCTTGAGGAAATCCGTCTCCCATACCTGTTGCATCAGCTCGGCCCGACGGACCGTCTCCCCGCTCCGCTCCATCAACACCTGCAACAGCCGACACAGCTTGGGCGAGAGCACGGAGTGCCCAGCCGGCCCGTCCACGGTCCGTTCCACCAGGTCCAGGCGGAAGGGGCCCCGCACGATCTGGGTGGCCACGTCGGTTCCCAGGAGCCGATCCCACAGGGGGGCCAGGTCCCCGGGCTGGACCGGGGGCACCACCGTGTCATGGAAGGGGAACCGGTAACGGACCTCCGGGGTTCGGGTCACCGCGACCAGGCACAGGTCTGGGAAGCGTTTGTGGATCGACTCGGCGAAACGGGCCCGGCTGTTTGGCTGGGGGCCAGCCTCCAGGAACAGGGCGTGAGGGGTCCAGCCGGTGACGAGTGCCTGGGCCTCCGTCTGGTTGCCCGCGCGACGCAGCTCCCAGGCGGCCTCCAAGGGGCGGGATGTCAGCCCTCGGTCGATCGCCTGGCGCACCTGCTGGTAGAGAGACCAATCTCGGCCCAGATACAGAAGCCGCAGTTCTGAGGAAGAGCCCACAGACAACCGATCCCGGTGCGGAGGGGACAAGGGACAGGATGCAGGAACAGGCTGTGCAGGCTGGTTCCAAGACCATGTGCCCAGGACCTCCTCCCGGAATGTGGACCTGGGACATGGATGCAGGGACATGCTGGGAAACAGGGGGCTCGTCTCTCCGACCTGGAGGGGCCACCGCTGGAGGAACAAGCCCGCGTCCCCCATCATACCATCTGGGGTCGGGGAAAGGGAAATGGCCTGGGAAGCAGCACCGGGCCGAGGACGGAAGCCGGCGGCTCCCCCGAAAGGATCTTGAGGCCGCGGAAACTTCCCCCGGCCTGGGGCCGTAATGCCCGTGGGGAGCCGCTCTTCCCCGGTGTCCCACACAACGGAGGAGTCGCGCCATGCCTGAGCCGGTCGTGGATGTCCGCCATCTGACCAAGTCCTACGGCGATTTCGTCGCGGTGCGGGATCTCTCCTTTGCCGTGCATCCCGGCGAGATCTTCGGTCTCCTGGGCCCCAACGGTGCCGGCAAGACCACCACCATCCGCATCCTCATGGACATCTACGCGGCGGATCGAGGCCAGGTCCGGGTGTTGGGGGAGCATCCCAGTCGGGTCCGCTCCAGGGTGGGGTACCTGCCCGAGGAACGGGGTCTCTACCGGAACCTGAAGGTCATGGAGGTGTTGGTCTACCTGGCCGCGCTGAAGGGGGTGCCCCCAGCCCAGGCTCGACGCCAGGCGGAACACTGGCTGGCCCAGGTGAAGCTGGACGGGTGGGCCGAACGCAAGGTCAAGGATCTCAGCCGAGGCATGCAACAACAGCTCCAGTTCGTGGCCAGCCTGGTCCACGATCCCGAGCTCCTGGTCCTGGATGAGCCCTTCCAGGGGCTGGACCCGGTGAACGTGGAGCGGCTCAAGGCCATCCTCCAGGAACTGCAGGCCGCGGGCAAGACCATCGTCCTCAGCACCCACCAGATGGGCCTGGTGGAGGAACTGTGCAACCGCATCGTCCTCATCCATCGAGGCACCGCGGTCCTCTACGGCCCGCTGGACGAGATCCAACACCGACATGCTCCCCGCCGGGTACGGATCCGCACTTCGGCCTCCCTGCCCCCACTGTCGGGAGTGGCCCGGGTGGAACGCCGCGGGGACACCTACCAGGTGGAGCTGGCCGACGGCACGCCCCAGGAGCTGCTCCGGGCGCTGGTCCTCCAGGATGTCCCCATCCACAGCTTCGAAGTGGCCCGGGTGCCCCTGAACGAGATCTTCGTGGCCGTGGTCCAGGGAGAGAAGCCGGGGGCCGCCGAGAGGCCGGAGACGGAAAGCCAGGAGGCCGCGCCGTGAACGTCCAGAAAGTCCTGGTCATCGCACGCCACGAGTACCGGGTGAACCTCCGCCGGCCGGGCTTCCTCATCGTGACCGGGCTGGTTCCCCTCCTGGGCCTGGCGGTGCTGCTCCTGGCCGCGCTCGCGTCCGGGCCCACCGCGAGCGCGCTGGAGCGGGTCTTCGTGGGCCGGCAGATCACCGGCGTGGTGGACCGCAGCGGGCTCTTCACCCCTCTGCTGCCCGAGTACACGGAGGTCTACCGCCTGTACCCAGACGAGGCCCGTGGCCGGGCAGCCCTGGCCACGGAGGAGGTGGACCGCCTGGTCCTGGTGCCGTCGGACTACCTGGACACCGGCCGGATCACCGTCGTGGCCCGGTCCACCGGCCTCATCGCGGTGGAGCTCGAGGAGGCCACCGACCTGGAGCGCTTCTTCGTCGCCCATCTGGCCCGCGACCTGCCCGATCCCCGGCTGCGGGCTCGGTTGGTGGACCCCTTTGAGCCCATCCTGGACACCCTGGACCGGGAGTCTGGCCCCCAGGAAGGAGGTCCCCTCTCCATCGTGGGCCGCTTCGTCGTCCCCTATGTGCTGAGCATCCTGCTGATCATGACCATCTTCGTCTCCTCAGGCTACCTGCTGCGGAGCGTGGCCGAGGAGAAGACCAACCGGGTCATCGAGATCCTGCTCTCCTCCGTCACCGCCCAGGAGCTCCTGGCCGGCAAGGTGCTGGGCCTGGGTGCCCTGGGGCTTACCCAGATCGGCGTGTGGCTGCTGTCCGGCTTCGGGCTCAGCAGCGGCGCATTTCTGCTCCTGGGGCTGGTGATCCCTCTCTTCACCCAGCCCACCGTCCTGCTCCTGGCCGCGGTCTACTACGTCCTGGGCTTCCTGATGTACGCGGTGCTCATGGCCTCGGTGGGGGCTCTGGGCACGGATGTGCAGGAGGCTCAACAGCTGGCCGGGCTCTTCTCCCTCCTGGCCGCGGTGCCCCTGATGTTGGCCAGCGTCTTCTTCGCCAACCCAGACTCCGCCCTGATCCGGGTCGTCTCCTGGTTCCCGCTCACCGCCCCCACAGCCATGATGTTGCGGCTCCCCATGGCCCAGGTCCCGGCCCTGGACATCGGGGGAAGCATCCTCTCCATCCTGGGCACCATCCCCCTCATCCTGTGGTTGGGCGGGAAGCTCTTTCGGCTGGGGCTGCTCATGTACGGCAAGCGTCCAGGGGTACGGGAGATCCTGCGGCTGCTGCGGGAGGCGTGAACCGGGCCCTCACCATCCTCGGAGCTCGCGGATGGCCCGGTCGATGGCCGGGATCCGGGCGTATTCCTGGTCCCAGAAGTCCTGGGAGACCATCCGACGGATGTAGGCCTCGTCGTAGCCGAAACGGGTCCACAGCTCTGCCTTCATGCGCTGCAGCCGTTCGTGGTGTCGCCCCTGGTTCAGGTCCAGGATCTCCCCCAGGCTGGCGCCCAGGAACGCGCTGCGGGCCCACATCTCCAACATGTCGTCCGTGGGTTTGCCCCCGACGCGGCGGTAGAGCTCCTGGCTCACGGAGGGATAGCGGTCGTAGCTGTCCGTGGCGATGGTGACCACGTTGTCCTCCCGGCCCAGGCCCAGGTAGCGGGCGGTCTTGATGGCGCCGATCACGTTGCACACGCCGCTGGGGCCGAACTTGTCCACCAGACCTCGGGCTGCGTCCTCGGCCACGCCCAGCCGCTCCACCAGCACCCGGGTCCCGGACTGGAGGGCCTCCATGCCCCGGACGGTGTCCTCGTCGTGGACCAGCATGAGCAGATCCGTGTTGAAGACGTTGTGGATCAACGTCACCATCTTGTCGCCGATGCCCTCGATCCGATGCTGGCCCTGTCCGCCCCGGTAGAGGGTGGGGCACTCCCGGGGCTCCAGGGCCACCACCACGCTGTCCCGCCACAGGCTCTTCACGTGGTCCCCCGCGGCCAGGGTGCCCCCGCTCCCCGGCGCGCTGACGAACGCGGCCACCCGGCCATTGCCCAGATCCCGGACGGCCTGGACCACCGCGTCCCCGGTGACGTGGCGGTGGAAACGGTAGTTGGGCAGGAGCTCGAACTGGGCCAGGACCACGTACTCGTCCGGCTTGCTCACGTACTCGCTGTGGGTGCGCTCCAGGGTGAGGATCACGTCCGACTCGGTGCCGGGGGTCAGGTCCAGCTCCCCGCCGTACCGGCGGATCCGCTCGTAGCGCTCCTTGCTCATGTTGTCCGGCATGACCACCACGGCCCGGTACCCCTTGAGCTTGCTGATGTAGGCGGTGCCGATGCCGAAATTGCCCGTGCTGGGACCGATGACCGTCTTCGCTCCGGGGCGCAGGCCGCTCAGGGCCTCCTCCTCGGCCAGGGTCGCGTAGGCCGGGCCCACCTTCATGCTGCCCGAGGGAAAGTGGCGGCCGCTGAGGACAACGATGTTCGCGTCCACCCCGGTCAGCTCCCGGGGGAGGACGATCCGCTCCACCTGAGTCCCCGTCCGCTTCCAGTTGATGTTGAACAGGTTCACCGGGTCCTGCTCATCCGCGTCCAGGGCCTGGACAGCCCGTCGACGCAGCTCCTCGGGCAGCAACAGGGGATCCCGCATCTCCGCGTAGGTGGGTCCGGGAACGATGGGTCGCGACATGGTGGAAAGTCCTTTCTGTGAAACTGGCCGAAGGAACTGAATGAAAGACGAGACCACGGAAGACGAAGGGCGATGGCAGGGAACTGGGCGAGCAGATCCGTCGGAGAAAAGGAGGTGATGCGTGATGAGTAATGAGTAAAATGAGCAATGAGTGATGGGTGATGGGTAAAAAAGAGACAGGAGGAACGTCTCGTTCTTTACTCCTTACTCCTTACTCATTACTCATTACTCCTTACTCCCTCCCCAACGCCTCCCGTACCGCCTCCAGGTCCGGGGGGATCGCTGTGGGCTCCCCCGCGACCTCCATGGCCGCGTTCACGTCCTTGAGCCCGGTTCCGGTGACCAGGAGGACCACCGTCTCGTCCCGGCGGACGGTCCCGCTCTCCAGGGCCTGGAGCAGCCCTGCGTAGGCCGCGGCCCCGGCCGGCTCGGGGAAGACCCCCACCCGCCGGGCCAGGGGAAGGATGGCCTGGAGGATGGCCGAATCCTCCACGGCCAGGAAGGCTCCACCGGTCTCCCGGACCGCTCGCAGGGCCTTCACCGGATCCCGGGGCGCGTTGACGCCGATGGAGTCGGCCCGGGTGGTGGCCTCCACAGGTTCCGGGATCTCCAGCCCTGTCTGCCAGGCCCGATACAGGGCCGAGCTCTGGGTGGACTGGATCCCGTAGATCCGGGGCATCCGCCGGATCCAGCCCAGGGCCAACAGGTCCTGGAAGCCCTTGTGCACCCCGCCGATGATGCACCCATCTCCCACGGGCACCAGCACCGCGTCCGGTGCCAGGAAGGGCTGTTCCCCTCCGTGGGCCTGGGCCATCTGGGCTGCCAGCTCCAGGGCCACGGTCTTCTTGCCCTCGGTCATGAAGGGGTTGTAGCCGGTGTTCCGGTTGTACCAACCCAAGGCATCGCACGCGGCCACGCACAGGTCGAACGCGTCGTCGTAGCTGCCCTCCACGGCCAGGACCCGGCTCCCGTAGGCCAGGTGCTGGGCGATCTTGGCCCGAGGCGCGGCCTGGGGCACGAAGATCACGCTGGCAAGCCCGGCCGCGGCGGAGAGCGCGGCCAGGGCCGCGGCCGCGTTGCCCGTGCTGGCCGTGGCCACCGTCTCCCGCCCCAGGGCCTGGGCCAGGGCTACCGCGATCGCGGAGGCCCGATCCTTCAACGAGCCGGAGGGGTTGCGGCTGTCGTCCTTCACCCAGAGCCGCTCCATGCCCAGGGCCGCGCCCAGCCGCCGGGCATGGAGCAAGGGCGTCCTGCCCACCGGCAGAGGGGGCAGATGGCCCGGGGCCACGGGCAGCAACGGCTCCCAGGCCTCCAGGCCAGAGGCCGGGGACCGGGCCAGGGCCCCAGGCGTCACCGCCTCGCGGAGAGCCCGGTAGTCGTAGACCGCGTCCAAGGTGCCCAGGTCACTGCCCACATTGGGGCGACATCCGCAGACATAGGCCACCTCTCCGGCCGCGTACTCCCGGCCACAACGGGTACAGCGCAGCCCCTGTAGGAAGGGCGAAAAGGGTCCCCCCATCCTCCGTCCTCCTCTTTCCATTTCGGACACATCGGCCCCCAGCGCCCCCATCGGGGACTCATTTCCCGGGGGACAGGCTCTCCACCTGCTCCATGGCCATCCCCGGCTCCACCCACACCAGGCTGTCCAACTGGACGGCCACCGCGCCCAGGGCCAGGGCGTCCCGGATCTGGTCCTGGGTGTGGATGCCGCCGCAGGCCACCAGGGGCACGCCCAGGGCGGCCGCGGCCAGGCGCTCCAGGGCATGGAGCATCAGGGGAAACACGGCTGGGCCGTAGAGTTCGCCCCGGAGGAAGGGACCCTGGGGGGTCCGGGCGATGGCCCGGGGTGGACGCCCCACCACCAGGCAGTCCACGCCGGCCTCCACCAGGGCTCGGGCCCGCTCCGGCGAGGTGTGGAGGGGCAGTTTGGCCAACAGCGGAACCTCCACGGCCCGACGGAGGGCCTGTACCAGGGCCCGATCGGCCTCGGGCGTGGCCTCTGGAAGCAGGAGCAGCTCCAGCCCGGCCACTGCCGAGGAGACCATCACACTCCGGGCCGTGCTCGCGGCCTCCCCGGGCTCGGTGTCCCCGATCTGGACCAGGATGGGGAGGCCCAGCCGCTCCCACAGCCTGGCATACCGACGCACCACCCGGCGCACCCCGCGGTTCTGCAGGCCCCGATCCAACACCAGCCCCCCGGGCACATCCGCCAGCCGGGGCGGTGCCGGGCCGGACCGGGGATGGCGGGTCACCGGCCCCACCACCAGCGCGCCCAAGGCCGACAGATCCCAGCCCGGCGGCAGCGCATCGCCGTAGGCCACCGTGCCACCGGCCACCATCACCGGAGAGTCCAGGACCAGGCCGGCCTTGTGGCCCGGAGCCAGATCGATCATCGCCGGTTCACCAGGTGACAGAAGGTGGCCGGATCGATGTTGCTGCCGCACAGGACCAGGGCCACCCGTCCTCCGGCCACCCTCTCTCGCAGCGGCCCCAGGAGGGCCGCGGTGGACGCAGCCCCCGCGGGCTCCACGGCCAGCTTCATCTCCTGGAAGAGCAGCTCCATGGCCTGGACGAGGGCCGAGTCGTCCACCCGGACCACATCCGCCAGGAGCTGACGGCAGAGCCCAAAGCTGTAGGGTTCGGCCCGGGGAGCTCCCAGGCTGTCCGCGATGGTGCGCACCCGATCGATGGCCTGGGGCGTGCCGGCCTGGAAGCTCCGCCACATGGTGTCCGCGCCCTGGGGCTCCACCCCGTAGATGCGCACCTGGGGCTGGAGCTGTTTGAGCGCGCTGGCCATGCCCGCGGCCAGGCCTCCGCCTCCGATGGGGACGATCACCGCATCCAGCTCTGGGACCTGCTGGGCCAGCTCCAGCCCCGCGGTGGCCTGCCCCAGGATCACCCGGGGATCCTCGAAGGGGTGGATGAAGGTGCGTCCCTCCTCCTGTTCGATCCGGCGCACCCGGGCAAAGGCCTGGTGGACGTCGTCCACCAGTTCCACCTGGCCGCCATAGGCCTGGCATCGGGCCACACGACCTGGAGGGGCGCTGCGGGGCATGACCACCTTGGCCGTGCTCCCCAGGAGCCCGGCCGCGTAGGCCACGGCAATGGCGTGGTTGCCCGCGCTGACCGCGGTGACGCCCCGTTCCCGGGCCTCTGGGTCCAGGGAGAGGAGCGCGTGGACCGCGCCCCGGGCCTTGAAGGTGCCGGTCTCCTGGAAGAGCTCCAGCTTGAGGAAGAGCCGGGTTCCCCTGGGCAGGCGGCGTTGGATCTCCCGAGTGCGCCACTCCCACACAGGCGTCTCCACGATATAGGGGGCGATCCGGGCCCGGGTGGCCCGGATCTGGGCCAGGGAAGGGATCTCCGGCACGGTGGATGGCAGGCTGTGCATGGTGGACTCCGGACCCGTGGGGGTGGCTATGCGATCAGAGTGCCCTTGGTGCTGGGCACGTCCGAACGACGGGGATCCAGGGAGGTGGCCTGGTCCAGGGCCCGGGCCAGGGCCTTGAAGAGGGCCTCCGCCCGGTGGTGGTCGTTGCGGCCGTACAGCACCGCGGCGTGGAGGTTGAGACGGCCGTGGATGGCCAGGCTCTCGAAGAGGTGGAAGAGCAGGTCCGTGGCCAACTGGCCAAGCCGGGGGGTGGAGAACTCGGCCTGGAACACACAGTAGGGCCGCCCCCCCAGGTCCACCGCCACCCGGGCCAGGGCCTCATCCATGGGCACGTAGCTGTGGGCCGTGCGCACGATCCCCCGGCGATCGCCCAGGGCCTGGTCCAGGGCCTTGCCCAGGCAGATGAAGACGTCCTCCGCGGTGTGGTGTTCGTCCACGGCCAGGTCGCCCTGGGCCCGGACCGTCAGGTCGAAGAGGCCGTGGGATGCGAAGAGATCCAACATGTGGTCCAGGAAGCCGATGCCCGTGTGGACCTGGGAGCGCCCCTGGCCGTCCAGGACCAGGGCCACCTGGACATCGGTCTCTCCGGTCTTGCGATGGATATGGCCTGCGCGCATGGCTCCCCCTCAACGGGTGCAGGGGCCGAGGACCACGGCCAGGAGCGGGCACCTGCGCCTGGATCGCTGGCCCCTGGGTGTGGTTCAGGTCGACATGCCCGGCGCCTCGGGTTCGTCGGGCCCGGGGAACAGCCGAAAGGCCTGGGGGTCCACCCGTCGGGCCTGGTGGACCAGGACCGCGTTCATGAGCTCGATGGCCATCCGAGACTCCAGAGTGACCCCGGCCCGGACGCCCACACAGGGGTCGTGCCGTCCTCGGCGCAGCCGGAACTCGATCTCCTCCAGGTCCTTCCGCACCGAGTCCTGGGGCAGGGTGATGGAGGAGGTAGGTTTGAAGCCCACCCGGGCCACCAGGGGCATGCCGGTGGTGATGCCCCCGATGAGCCCGCCGTGGCTGTTCCCCGTGTAGCCCCAGGAGCGGATGGGGTCGTTGTTCTCGCTGCCCCGCCGGGAGGCCACGGCCCGCCCATCGCCGATCTCGCACGACTGGACCGCGTGGAGCCCTCCCAACGTGCCCATGAGCCGCAGCTTCAGGCTGTTGTACAGGGGCTCGCCGACCAGGGCCGGCGGGTTGACCGCCACCACCTCCACCACCGCGCCCAGGGAATCGCCCTGGATCCGGGTGCGTCGGATCAGGGCCGCGGCCTCCTGGGCGAAGTCCAGGTCCAGGGTGGGCAGGGTGGCTGCCTCCAGGGCCTCCTGGGCAGCTCGGATGGCCTCCGGGGCGACCTGGGTCGACCGCCGCTCTCGAAGATGGGCCATGAAGTGAGCGGCCAGGGTCTGCTCGGTACGCAGGGGCCCCACCTGGACGATGGCCGAGAGGAGGACGGTGCCAAAGGTCTGCTCCAGGAAGATCCGGGCCACCGACCCGCCCACCACGTCCGAGATGGTGGCCCGATAGCTGGAGCGCCCCCCACCCCGGATGTCCACAAAGCCCTGGGACTTGTACCACTTGACCAGATCCGTGTGGCCGGGCCGCACCTGGCCCCGGGGTCCCGCGAACTGGACGTAGTCTCCGGACCGTTTGGAGGTGGAGAGGACCAGGGCCCCGATGGGCTCGCCCGTGGTGTAGCCGGCCTCGTAGCTGGGTGTGGCGAAGAGTTCCTCGCCCACCTGGGCCGTGACCTGGGGGCCCGCCAGGAGCCGCTCCAGCTCTCCCTCGCTGTAGAGCCCGGAGAGGAGGAGGACCTTGTCCGCCTCGCGCCGGGGGGTGCCGTGCTTGGTGCTCCCCGGGCGTCGTCGATCCAGGTAGCGCTGGATGGTCTCCCGCTCCAGGTAGAGGCCCGGCGGACAGCCGAAGACGATGGTCAGGACACCGGGGCCGTGGGATTCGCCTGCGCCGGCCACGCCGAAAAGGGGGCCACCGAGGATCTCCATGGCTCAGCTCTGGTCCAGATGTTCGATCTCAAACACGTGGGAGTGGAGGTTGGCGATCCACTGCTTGCCCTCCTGGGTGACCCGAAGATAGCCCAGGGCGTCCTGGATGTAGGGGCTCACCATGGTCCAGTAGAAGCGGGCATAGTCCCGGCGCAGGTCGGCCAGTTCGGTGTAGCCCATGGCCTGGTGGGCACCGGTCTCCGCGAGCTCGTAGTAGAGGGCCGGAAGCTTGCGGAGGTAGTCCGGGTCGCCGAGCTGGCCGATGAAATCCGCGGCCCGCACCAGCCCTCCGTAGCTGGCCGTCTCCTGGTAGGCCGGGTCGTCGGGCACCGGGAAGCGGGTCATCTCGATGTAGCTGCACACCGTCTCCACGTCGATGTCCATGAACAGGGGCTGGCTGAAGCGCTCCCGGATGAAGAGCTTGGAGCGATCCACATGGTAGGGGGCCAGGGCCGCGTCCGTGGCCGAGGGCGGCAGGACCACGGTCTGGCCGTCGATGCCTGTGGCCACCACCGGGCCCCGGTCCTCCTTGCACACCCCGCGCACGAAGCCGATGTCGTGGCACAGAAGAGCCATGGTGAAGTTCAGCCAGTCGATGGGGGTCACCCGTCCCTCCAGGAGATGCCTTCCCTGGAGGATGGACAGCCCCACCAGGGTCACCATGATGGTGTGGTCCAGGTCGTGGTAGAGGGCATCCGAGTTCGCGATGTTCTCCAAGGCCAGCCGACCGCACCAGGTGACCGTCTCGCCCACCAGGGGGGATCCAGAGCCGTAGGTGATCCGATAGGCCCGCTCCAGCTCGTCCAAAGTCCTCTCGATGACCGTCTGCCGCAGGTTCAGCATGAGATCGGCGCTCCATCAGATGATCAGATGTCAGATGATCAGATGGATGGTAAGGATGGAAAAGGACACGGGGTCCATGGGCCGAAGCGGGCAGGAACCGGTGCATCGCCTCGGGACGACATGGACCGGGTGGGAAACCCCAGGGGCTCCCCTGGGCGCCGCGGCCAGCCCCCCCGGGCCACGGCGTTCAACTGATATCGCCGTGGCCGCGCCAGAAGGTCTCCACCTGGCTCCTCAGGGCCGGGTGGCCGGTCAGCTCCGGATCCTGGGCCAGGAGCTCTCGGGCCGCCTCCTGGGCCAGGGACAGGGTCCGCATATCCGTGAGGTTGGCCATCCGCAGGGGCGGGAGGCCGCTCTGTTGGACGCCGAAGAAGTCCCCCGGACCGCGCATTTCCAGGTCCTTCTCGGCCAGGGTGAAGCCATCGTGGATGGTCTCCAGGGCCTCCAGCCGGGCTCGGGCCTCGGGGGAGTCGGCCTTGCTGATGAGCGCGCAGTAGCTGGGGTGCTCTCCACGCCCTACCCGTCCCCGGAGCTGGTGGAGCTGGGCCAGGCCGAAGCGATCCGCGTCCTCCACCATCATCACCGTCGCGTTGGGCACGTCGATGCCCACCTCCACCACGGTGGTGGCCACCAGGATCTGGATCTCCCCGGCCACGAAGGCCTGCATCACCTGGTCCTTCTCGGGGCCGGCCATGCGGCCGTGGAGCAGGCCCAGGTGGAGGTCGGGGAAGACCTCTGTGCGCAGGAACTCGTAGGCCTCCACGGCCGCGCCCACGTCCAGCCGGTCGCTCTCGTCCACCAGAGGGTAGATGATGTACCCCTGACGCCCCTCCGCCACCCGGCGGCGGAGGAAGGCGTAGAGCCGTTCCCGTTCGGCCGGCCGGAAGAGCTTGGTCCGCACGGGCTGACGGCCCGGGGGCCGTTCGTCGATGACACTCACGTCCAGGTCGCCGTAGAGGGTCAAGGCCAGGCTGCGGGGAATGGGGGTTGCGCTCATCACCAGCATGTGGCTCACCTGGCCATTCGCCTCCAGCCCCTTGTCCCGAAGACGGGCCCGCTGCTCCACGCCGAAGCGGTGTTGCTCGTCCACCACCACACAGGCCAGGTTGCGGAAGGCCACCGGTTCCTGGATCAGGGCGGTGGTGCCCACCACGATGTCGATGGAGCCGTCCGCGAGCCCTTCCAGGATGGCCTCCCGCTCCCTGCCCGTCACCCGGCCGGTGAGGAGGGCCAGGCGCAGGGGCACCCCATCCGGTCGAGCCAGGGGCTCCAGCAGCCGGGTCAACCCTCGGAAATGTTGTTCGGCCAGGATCTGGGTGGGCGCCAGGAGCGCGGACTGGGCCTGGTTCGCCGCGGCGATGTACATGGCCCCGGCCGCCACCACTGTCTTCCCGCTGCCCACATCGCCCTGGACCAACCGGCTCATGGGCACGGTGCGGGCCAGGTCCCGAGCCACTTCCTGGAGCACCCGTTCCTGGGCCCCGGTGAGGGCGAAGGGCAGGGCCTGCTGGAAGCGCGCCAGGAGCTCCGGCGTGCTGGACAGGGCCGGCGCGGTGGCCTGGCGCAGGCGGCGACGTCGCATCTGCATGCCCAGCTGGATCGCGAAGAGCTCGTCGAAGGCCAGCCGCTGTCGGGCCGCCTCCAACTGCTCGGGGCTGTCCGGCAGGTGGATCTGCTTCAGCGCGGTGGCCAGGTTGCGGAGGCCGTAGCGTTGGCGCAGTTCCTGGGGCAGGGGGTCCTGGATGGCATCCAGGGACTGTTGGATGACCTGGGCCACCAGGCGGCCGATCTGGAGGCTGGTCAGACCTTCGGTGAGGGGGTAGACCGGCAGGATGGGGCCATCCCGCAGCGCGTCCACGTCCATGGGTTCCACGTGGGGGTTGTCCAGGGTCTTGTACCCCTGGAAGAGCCCCACCCTCCCGCTCAGGCGATAGGTCCGACCGACGGTCAGCTTCTTGGCCATCCACCGGTTCCAGAAGGCCACCCGCAGGGTGCCCGTGCCGTCGTTGAACAGGGCCAGGACCATCTCCCGCCCTCGGCTGAGCTTGCGGGTCTCCATCTTCCACAGGTTCGCGGCCACACTGACGGTCTCCCCTTCCACCATGTCGCCGATGGAGACCACCCGGCTGTAGTCCTCGTAGCGGCGGGGATAGTGGTGGAGCAGGTCCTGGTAGGTGTGGATGCCCAGACGAGCCAACCGTTCGGCCACGGCCGGTCCCACACCCCGTAGCCGGGTCACCGGCGTGTCCAGGGGACTGGCCGCCCGACGGGTGGAGGTCGGTCGGGGCTTTTCCCGGCCCCGGGCGCCGGCCGGCCGGCCTCGGGGCGTGGGCCGGGCCCCCGGCGGGGGGACCTGGGGCTCGGGGACGATCTCCCCTGGGGGAGGGGGTTGCGGCCCCGGCGCGTCCGGGACCGTTGCCCGGGCCTCCTCGGGGGTTGGCGCCGGGCCCTCGTCCTCCACGGGGGCGGCGGTCAGCGCCAGGAGTTCCTCCAGAAGAGGGCCCCGTTCCTGGGCCGATGCCTCTGCGTAGCGTCGAAGCCGAGCCGTGATCTCCTCGATCCGGGCCGGAGGCACCCCCTCGGCCTGGGCATCCCGGCTCCAGCGTTCGGCCAGGGCCTCCATGCCACCGATGACCGCTCGATTGCGATATCCCTGGCGCCGCTCCAGGTTCAGGATATTGTGCAGCCGTTCCAGCGCGGATTGCTCGAGCATGGTCACAGGGTTCCCTCGTACACGATGGCCCCCAGGACATTGGGGCCCAGGTGCGCGGCCAGGCTGGGCACGTAGGGGACCAGGCGCACGGGCACGTGGGGCATCCCCTCCTTCAGCCGTTCCAGGAACATCTCCTGGGCCTGCTCGTAGCGGTGCTGGACCACGCCGATCTGTTCGATGCACGCGAACTCGGCCACAAAGTTGTACAGCTTCTCCACCACTTCCTCCCTCTCCTGGACCTTCTCCAGGGGAATGAGGGTGCCGTCCTCCATGATCAGCATGGCCTTGATGCCCAACAGGGTGCCCAACACGCTCTGGGCAACGCCCAGGTCTGCGCTCCGCTCCAGGTAGTGGAGGGTCTCGGCGAAGAAGGTCGCGTACATGCGGGGAATGGCCCCGTTGACCATCCGAGCCACCTCGTGGATGGTCGCGCCCTCGGCCGCGGCCTGGGCCGCCATCTCCACCAGCATCCCCAGGCCCATGGAGGTGGTCTGGCTGTCGATGACCCGGATCCGGTAGCGCCCCATCATCATCTCCGCGGCCCGGCGGGACTGGCGCCACATGGGGCTCAGGTGGCTGCTCATGTGGATGGCCAGGATCTGCTCTGCCTCCTGGCCCCACTGGCGATAGAGGTCCACCAGCCGGTTGACGTCCGGGGCCTCCAGCCGGGGGAGCTGGGTGCAGTTCTCGTTCCGGTTCTCCCGGACCATCTGGAAGAGCTGATCGGCGGTGAAGTCGGGGGTCTCCTCTCGGCGGGCCCGCCCCACCCGGATGATGTGGGGGATCACCTGGATGTTGTAGCGCCGGATCAATTCCGGTGAGAGGCTGGCGTTGCTATCCGTGACAATCCGCACGCTGCTCACAGAAACGTTTCTCCGTCCGGGCTGGTCTGGTTTTGACAGTCGGTCCGCTCTCTGTTAAGCTAAAGGGGTTGTGGAGCCAGGTCTCCAGGCCTGGACGAGGCTCTGAACGGGATCCACAGCCCAACGCGATGGACAAAGGAGTGCGATCATGGCCAAGTGCGAACGGTGCGGCAAGGGCCCCAGGTTCGGCAACAACCGGCCCTGGTCCAAGAAGGCCACCCGCCGCCGCTGGAACGTCAACATCCAGAAGGTCAAGGTGATGGAGAACGGTCGGCGGGTCTCCCGGCGGCTGTGCACCTCCTGCATCAAGACCCTGACCAAGGTCTGAGTCCTGGGACGGAAGTCCCGACCTGCCCCCCGGCCCCATGGACGTCGGCCCAGAGGGCCTGGGGCCGAGCCCTCCCTCCTGCCTTCCAGGCAAGCGCCGGTCCCTGGCTGTGGACCGGCGCTTGTTGCGCTGGGGGCCCGGTGGCTCAGGCAGCCGCCTGGTCCTGTTGGGCCAGGCGGCGACGGAGCTGGCCACAGCCCGCGTCGATCTCGATGCCCCGGCGCAGACGCACCGTGGTGGGGATCCCGTGGGACCGGAGGACCTGGGCAAACCGCCGGGTGTCCTGGGGGCTGGTGGGCTGGAACGGGCTGTGGGGGATCGGGTTCCACGGGATCAGGTTCACATGACATAGGATCCCCTGCAGCCGTTGGGCCAGCTCGTGGGCCAGGGCTGGGCTGTCGTTCACCCCTCGCATCAGCGCATACTCGAAGGTCACCCGTCGGTGGGTCCGGTCCACATAGCGTCGGACCGCGGCCAGGAGCTCCTCCACCGGCCATCGTCGGTTGATGGGCACCAGTTGGCTGCGCAGCTCGTCGTTGGGTGCGTGGAGGCTCACGGCCAGGTTGACCTGCAGCCCTTCCTCGGCCATCCGGTCGATCATGGGGACCAGCCCCACCGTGCTCAGGGTGATGTGCCGGGCCCCCAGGCCGAAGGCCTCTGGGTGGGTCAACAGGCGGATGGCCGCCCACACGCTCCGGTAGTTGTGCATGGGCTCCCCCATCCCCATGAGCACGATATGGGTCACCCGGGTGGGTCGCTCCACGGCCATGCCGGGGCCGGCCTGGGGATCGGCCAGGTAGCGGGCGAAGTAGAGCACCTGGGCCACCATCTCCCCCACACCCAGGTTGCGGGCCAGCCCCCCTTGGGCAGTGGCACAGAAGGTACAGCCCATCGCGCATCCCACTTGGCTGCTGATGCACAGGGTGCGCCGCCGTCGGTAGAGCATCAGCACCGTCTCGATGGTCTGTCCGTCCGGCAGGCGGAAGACCACCTTCTGGGTGCTGCGGTCCTGGGAGACCACCTGGGCCAGGGGCTCCAGAGGCCATATCCGAAAACATCGGTCCAGCTCCTGCCGCAGGGCCCGGGGCAGGTTGGTCATCTCCGCGAAGCGCTGGGCGTAGCGCCTGTAGATCCATTCCCGGATCTGGGCCGCGCGGAAAGGGGGCTGGCCCTGGTCCCGAAGGCAAGCCTGCTGCTCCTCCGAAGACAGGTCCAGCCAGACCGCCCGGGGATCTCCCTCGTCGGGGCCGTCCTGGGATGGGGTGGAGCGGCTGGGTGCCGCGGCGGTTCCGTGTTCGGTCATATCGTCTGATTGTAGCGTATCCCTTCGCGGCGGGTCAAAAAGTCGTGGGATCCGCCCTCCTCACCGAGAGGCCCGGTCCGCGGCCTGGAACGCGGCCAGCAGGGCCGGCAGATCGGGCAGGATCCAGTCGGGCCGCGGCCGCGACCGCTCGAAGGTCTCCCGGTCCGTGATGCCGGTCAACACCGCGGCGGTGGCCATGCCCAGCCGGGCCGCGCCCAGGATGTCTGTCTCGTAGCGATCGCCCACCATGAGGGCGGACCCCGGATCCGTGCCCAGGGCCTGAAGGGCCTGTTCGTACATGCCGGGATTCGGCTTGCCGATCACCGTGGGCTCCACCCCCGCGGCCGCCTGGAGCAGGGCCAGCAGGCTCCCGGTTCCGGGGATGATCCCCCGCTCGGTGGGGTAGGAACGATCGCCGTTGGTGCCGATGAAACGGGCGCCGTGGCGGAGAGCCAGGGTGGCATCCGCCAGCCGCGGATAGCACACCTGGAAGTCGATCCCACACACCACGAACCGAGCCTGGAAGGGATCGTCTACCAAGGCGAAGCCCGCCTGTTCCAGGGCCCACCGGAGCCCCTCCATGCCCACCATGAAGACGGGGCCCCGTTCCGGGTGGTGAGCGGCCAGCCACTGGGCCGTGGCCATGGCGCTGGTCAAGATCCGGTCGGGGCAGGCCCGGATGCCCATGCCGGCCAGCTTCTCCGCGAACTGCTCCGGACGCTGGGACGCGTTGTTGGTGACGAAGAGCCACCCGCGCCCGGTGGCGTCCAGGTAGTCCAACAGCTCCTGCACGCCGGGCAGTGGACGGTCGCCCACGTAGACGACGCCGTCCATGTCCAGGAGCACGCCCCGGATGCGGGCCAGATCCGGCTGCACAGCGACCATGCCCATCTCCTCTGCCGCGGTGGGCTGCCCACAAAGGCTGGGCAGCGGACGAAAAGAACGGCACCTCCTGCCTATTCTGCGTCCGAGGGCCGAGTTCGGTCAAGTTGTGCCAGCCAAGTTGTGCTGGAGTTGTGCTATAATAGCGGCCATGCCGCGCCAGATCCTGTTGCTGATGAAAGGCCATCCGGCCACGGGCAAGAGCACCCTGGCCCGGGCCCTGGCCCAGAGGCTGGGATGGCCGCTCCTGGTGAAAGACGACTTCAAGGACCGGGTGCTGGACTGTCCGGATGCCAACGGTCGGGCCTACCGACTCCTATGGCACGTGGCCGCAACCCAGCTCCAGGTCGGCCTGAGCCTGGTGGCGGACTCCCCCCTGAGCTACCCGGAGCAGTTCGCCCGGGCCCAGGCATTGGCCCGCCACCACGGGGCCGAACTCCGGGTGGTGGAGACCCGGCTGGCCGAACCCCTGTGGCGCGCTCGGCTGGAGGCACGGCCGGCCTCGGACCACCGGATCCGGGGCTGGCAGGCCATGCAGACCCTCCTGGAACGCTACAGGGGCTGTTGGAACTATCCCATCCCCGCCGCGATCCACCGGGTGGTGGACACGGCCCTGCCCGTGGAACGGCTCGTCTCCCAGGTGCTCCACTGGCTGGACGTCTCCACCCCTGAATCCACGCCTGCACCGTGAACCCTGCCATGCCCCACCCCAACCACACCGGAGCCGCACGGAGACCGCTCCCGCCGGAGCAGAACCTCATCCTCACCGGGTTCATGGGCACGGGAAAGACCACCGTGGGACAGCTCCTGGCCCAGCGGCTGGGGCGCCCTTTCGTGGACATGGACGCCCAGTTGGAGGCTCTCTTCGGCAAGCCCATCCCCCAGATCTTCGCCGAGGAAGGCGAGGAGACCTTCCGGGCCGCGGAGGCCCGGCTCTGCCAGGAGCTGAGCCGACAACAGGGACTGGTCATCGCCACCGGCGGAGGCGCGCTGATGGATCCGGCCAGCCGGGAGGCCCTGGCCCGCTCTGGCCCCATCGTGTGCCTGACCGCGAAGGTGGATACCCTCCTGGAGCGGCTGGACAGGGCCCAGGACCGGCCCCTGCTCTCCGGCGACCGGGAACGCCGCCGAAGCCAGATCCGGGCCCTCCTGGCCCGGCGCCAGGGCGTCTACACGGGCTTCGCCCTCCAGGTGGACACCGACAGACACACCCCTGAAGAGGTGGTGGAGCGGATCCTGGCGCTCCTGGCCCTCCAGGGCCGGCTGCCCGGCGCCACCCAGATCCCGGTGCCCACGCCCCAGGGAACCTATCCCATCTACCTGGGCTCCGGCCTGGTGGAACACCTGCCCGAGCTGCTGGCCGAACACCGCCTGCCTCCCGGACCGGTGGCCGTGGTCGCGGACCGCCAGGTGGCCGCCCACCACGGCGAGACCGTGATGGAGGCCCTGTCCCGGGCCGGCTATCGTCCCACCCTGCTCCAGGTGCCGGCCGGAGAAGTGCACAAGACCCTGGACACCGTGGCCGAGCTGTACCCCGGGCTGCTCGCGGCCGGGTTGGACCGGCAACGGCCGGTCATCGCCCTGGGAGGCGGGGTGGTGGGCGATCTGGCCGGCTTCGCGGCCGCCACCTTCCTCCGGGGAGTGCCCTTCGTGCCCGTCCCCACCACCCTGCTCGCCATGGTGGATGCCTCGGTGGGGGGCAAGACCGGGGTGGACCTGCCCCAGGGCAAGAACCTGGTGGGTGCGTTCAAGCAGCCCGAGCTGGTCCTCATCGACCCGGACCTGCTCCGTACCCTCCCCGCCCAGGAGTTCCGGGCCGGGCTGGCCGAGGTGGTGAAACACGCGCTCATCGCCTCACCGGAGCTGTTCCACCAACTGGAGGGCGAGGGGCCGGCCAGCCTGACTGCCCTGATCCGGGACGCGGTCCAGGTGAAGGTGGACGTGGTGAGCCAGGACCCCTTCGAGCGAGGACGCCGGGCAGTCCTCAACCTGGGGCATACCTTCGGCCACGCCATCGAACAGGTGAGCGGCTACACCGTGCGCCACGGCGAGGCCGTGGCCGTGGGCCTGGTGGCCGCCGCAGACCTGGGGGAGCGGCTGGGACGGGCGGAGAGGGGACTGGCCTCTCGGGTGGCCAGGCTGCTGGAGCGGCTGGGGCTGCCCACCCGGCTCGACGGATACTCGGTGGAGGCCGTACACAGGGCCATGGCCCACGACAAGAAACGCCGAGGCCAGGTGCTGCGCTTCGTCATCCCCGAGGCCATCGGCCGGGTGACCCTGGTGGACGATCCCGGCGAGCCCGTGGTCCGGGCCGCCTTGGCCCGGGTCCTGGAAGGCCCCGACCCAGGGGCCGGATAGCCCCGAACACCGCCCAACCCCAACCGGTGGAGAGGAACCCGATGGAGATCCTGGTCCTGCACGGCCCCAACCTGAACCTCCTGGGGATCCGAGAGCCGACCATCTACGGCACGGTGACCCTGGCGGAGATCGACCGGAGGCTGCAGGAGGCCGCCGCCCCGGACCACGCCCTGCGAAGCCTCCAGAGCAACCACGAGGGCGCGCTGATCGACGCCATCCACGAGGCCCGGACCTGGGCCCATGGGATCCTCATCAACCCGGGCGCCTACACCCACACCTCCTACGCCCTGCGAGACGCCATCGCGGGCGTCGGCCTGCCCACCGTGGAGGTCCACCTGAGCAACATCCATGCCCGGGAGCCCTTCCGCCACATCTCTCTCCTGGCGCCGGTCTGCCTGGGGCAGATCTGCGGTTTCGGCTGGCGCAGCTACCTGTGGGGGCTCCAGGCCCTGCTGGCCCACCTGGAGGAAGAGAGCCAGCCCGGGAAGTAGCGGGACCTCCTCGCCATCTGGGATCCCGGCGCCGGGAACCGCGGGCAGAAGGGCAACAGGGCCCCGGCGACAGAACCTTGGCGCCAGAACAATGTCGCCTGATACGTCAAAGATCTTGCTTGACATTTCCTCTGCCCCGTAGGAAAATGAAAGCGAGTCTTCGGCCGGTTGGTGCGATGTCACGGCTGTGGGACCTCACGGCATGTCCCCCATCACCCTTCACCAGGAGGTCACCGATGCCCAGCACACTCACCGTTCCACGGCTGTTCCATGTCCTGGTGGCCGTGCTCCTGGCCCTGGCGGCCACCACCATGGCCTGGCCACAGCCGGTCTCCGCGGCCCCCGCTTCGGCCCAGCCGGAGGCGAAGGCCGCCTCCCATGTCACCCTGTACACGGTCCGTCCGGGAGACACTCTGTCCAAGATCGCGGCCCGCTACGGCACCACGGTGCAGGCCATCATGGCCGCCAACGGGCTGAAGAACCCCAACCGGATCTATGTGGGACAGGTGTTGAAGATCCCCTCCCCAGACCTGTGCGCCCGCTATCACCGGGTGGTCTACGGACAGACCCTGAGCCGGGTGGCGGCCACCTACGGCATCTCCCTGAGCGCGCTCATCGCGGCCAACCACATCGTAAACCCCAACCGGATCTACGCAGGCCAGGTCCTGTGCATCCCCGGCGTGGGTGGGCCGACCCCTCAGCCGGGCGGCGGCTTCTGGTACACGGTGCGGCCAGGGGACACCCTGGCAAAGCTCGCATACCGCTACGGCACCACGGTGCAGGCCATCATGGCCGCCAACGGGCTGAAGAACCCCAACCGGATCTATGTGGGACAGCGGCTCTGGCTCCCGGGATACGCGCCCGCACCGCCGGCACCCAAGCCACCTCCCAAGCCCCCCACCCCTGCACCGCCCGCCACGGCTCCCTGGGCCGGGCTCTTCTTCAACAACAAGGACTTCAGCGGACCGCCCGCGCACATCACCAGCGCCCCCCGGCTCAACTTCGACTGGGGCCTGGGAAGCCCGGCCTCGGGTGTGAACGCAGACGGCTTCAGCGCCCTGTGGACCACGAACCAGTACTTCGCCGCAGGCACCTATCGTTTCTTCCTGACCACGGACGACGGAGCCCGGGTCTACGTGGACGACAACCGCATCATCGACGCCTGGCGGATCCAGCCGGCCACCAACTACTTCGCGGACGTCACCCTGAGCGCCGGGTACCACACCCTGCGGGTGGAATACTTCGAGGAGAGCGAGTTCGCGGTGCTCAAGCTCAGCTGGCAGCGCCTGCGCTGAGTCCACCCCCATGGGCCGGCTCTTCCCCGCCGCGCTCACCGTGGAGCTGCTGAACCGGATGCACCAGGACTCCATGGTGAGCCATCTGGGCATCGAGTTCACGGAGATCGGCGAGGACTGCCTCCGGGCCCGGATGCCGGTGGACCGACGCACGGTCCAGCCCTTCGGCATCCTCCATGGAGGGGCCTCGGCCACCCTGGCGGAGACGGTGGGCAGCGTGGCCTCCACCGCGCTCATCGACCTGGAGCGCCAACGAGCCGTGGGCCTGGAGATCAACGCCAACCACATCCGTCCTGTGGACGGGGGGTACGTCTATGCCACAGCCCGGCCCATCCACATCGGCCGCCGCACCCACGTGTGGGACATCCGGATCGAAGACGAGGCCGGGCGACCGGTCTGTGTCAGCCGGCTGACCATGATGATCCTGACACGATGAGAGAGCGGCCCTGGGGAGACAAGATGGTATAATTGGAACCCGGCCCCTCTTCCCGGAGCAAGGTGGGCCCTCACCGGCCCGTTGCAGAGAGGGACGAGGACGGACCAGGCATGCGGACAAGGAGCATCAGTAATTCACGATTTTAGCCAAACGGAGGAGTGAGCATCCTCCGTTGCGGCATCGCCCCTCTGGAATCGGCATCTGAGGATGCCGATTCCGCTACGAATTCGTGAACTGCTGAGCATGGACCGTGAACTGCTGAGCATGGACAAGGTGGAGCATGGCCGTTCGCAAGATCGTGACCCCTTGGGATGAACAGGGCGATGT
>Ga0256839_1000453_pt1 | contig 53383 bp, 47 predicted proteins | sample 354166metaG_FD_185968 | JGI IMG/M metagenome (GOLD analysis project Ga0256839, IMG submission 185968) | Hydrothermal vent microbial communities from Mid Atlantic Ridge, Atlantic Ocean - 354-166 | ecosystem: Environmental > Aquatic > Marine > Hydrothermal vents | place: Atlantic Ocean: Mid... | reverse complement strand
GTTGCATTGCCCGCTGCGCTCGGTCTGCTCGATGTCGCGCAGCAGCGCGTTCATTTCCGGCAGGGTCAGCGGGCGATTGGCGCGTACCGAGCCATGACAGGCCATGGTCGAGAGGATGGCGTTGCTCTCCTGTTGCAGGCGCTGGCTGCTGCCGTGCTCCATCAGATCGCTGAGCAGATCACGCGTCAACTGCTCGATATTGCCATCGCGCAACAGCGCCGGCACCTCGCGCACGCGGATCTGTTCATGGCCCAGGCGTTCCCAGTGCAGGCCCAGCGCGGCCATCTCATCCTGACTCGACTCCACCTGCTCCGCCTCGGCCGGGCTGACATGCAGGGTCAGCGGCACCAGCAACGGCTGGGAGACGATGCCCTGTTCGTCATGGGCCTGCTTGAGCCGCTCGTAGACGATGCGTTCATGGGCGGCGTGCATGTCGACCAGGATCAGCCCGGCCTCGTTCTCGGCCAGGATATACACCCCCTTGAGCTGTGCCAGCGCGTAGCCGAGGGGCGGCGCGCGCTCCGCCTCTGCCTCGCCCGACGCGGGTGCATCTGCCAACAGACTGCCATAGGCATCGATGCGCTCGCGTACCTCACCCGTGGAGCGGCCGGCAGGCGGGGCCTGCCAGCCCGTATTCGTCGTGGTCATGACGGAAGGGCTCTGACGCAGCGGCAGGTCGCCCTGATGCGCCGCTGGCGTAGTGGTTGCCCGATCCAGCGGCAGCGCAAAGGCCGGCGCGGTCTGCTGGTCGTCCGGTGACACCTCCGCCAGTGCCTGGTGCAGGCTGCGGTAGAGAAAATCATGCACCGCGCGGGCATTACGGAAACGCAATTCGTGCTTCTGGGGATGCACATTGACATCCACCTGCCGGGGATCCAGTTCCAGATACAGGACAAAGGCCGGATGACGGCCGTGAAACAGCACATCCTGATAGGCCTGCCGTACTGCATGGCTGATGACGCGGTCGCGGACCGCGCGACCATTGACGAAAAAATACTGCATGTCGGCCTGGGAACGGGAGAAGCTGGGCAGGGCCACCCAGCCGCGCAGCACGAGTTCGCCGCCGGCCTCGGCATCGATGGGCACCAGGCTGTCGGCGAATTCACGGCCGCAGATGCGCGCCAGCCGTTGCTGCACGGCTTCTCCGGACTGGGCCGGCGGCAAGCGGTAGATCGTCTTGCGGTTGTGGATCAGCCCCATGCCCACCGCCGGATTGCCCAGCGCCAGGTTCTTGAACACGGATTCGATGTGGTTGAATTCGGTGCGTTCGGTGCGCAGAAACTTCTTGCGTGCCGGCACATTGTAGAACAGGTCGCGCACCTCGATGGTAGTGCCCGCACTGTCGGCGGCAGCGGGCACGGGTGGCGCTTCGCCACGCCCTTCGATGCGCCAGGCATGGTCCGCATCGGCAGTCTTCGAAGTGATCGACAGCCGCGACACCGATGCGATGCTGGGCAGGGCCTCGCCTCGAAACCCCAGGCTGGCGATTGCTTCCAGATCACCCAGGCTGTGGATCTTGCTGGTGGCGTGACGCGACAGCGCCAGCGGCAGTTCTTGTTGGTTCATGCCGCTGCCGTTGTCGCGGACACGAATCCGTTTCATGCCCCCCTGCTCCAGCTCCACGCTGATCTCACTGGCTCCGGCATCGAGGCTGTTTTCCATCAATTCCTTGACCACCGAAGCCGGGCGTTCCACCACCTCGCCGGCGGCAATCTGGTTGATCAGGTGGGAAGGCAGTAGCTGGATGCGGGGCATGGCGAAACCGGTGTCGGGCAGTATGTCATTCTACCGGAAACGAAAAACGCCGCGCCACTCGAAGAGCGGCGCGGCGCAGGAGACCGTCAAGCGGGAATCAGTCGTTGATGATCTGGCTGAGGAACAGCTGGGTGCGTTCGTTCTGCGGATTGCTGAAGAATTCCTCGGGCTCGTTCTCCTCGATGATCTGACCCGCGTCCATGAAGATGACCCGATCCGCCACCTTCTTGGCGAAACCCATCTCGTGGGTCACGCAGAGCATGGTCATGCCTTCCTCGGCCAGTTCGACCATGACATCCAGCACCTCGGAGATCATTTCCGGATCCAGCGCCGAGGTCGGCTCGTCGAACAGCATGACCTTGGGCATCATGCACAGGCTGCGGGCGATGGCCACACGCTGTTGCTGACCGCCGGAGAGTTGACCCGGGTACTTGTCGCGCTGCTCCGGGATCTTCACCCGCTCGAGGTATTTCATTGCGATCTCCTCGGCCTCGGCGCGCGGCATCTTCTTGACCCAGATCGGCGCCAGGGTGAGGTTTTCGAGGATGGTCAGGTGCGGAAACAGGTTGAAGTGCTGGAACACCATGCCCACTTCGCGGCGAATCGCCTCGATCTGCTTGATGTCTTCCGTCAGCTCGATGCCATCGACGACGATCTTGCCGCGCTGGTGTTCCTCAAGGTGGTTGATGCAGCGGATCATCGTCGATTTTCCGGAACCGGAGGGGCCGCAGATGACGATGCGCTCGCCCTTCTTCACCTTCAGATTGATGTCCTTGAGGACATGGAAGCTGCCATACCACTTGTGGACATCGATCATCTCGATGATGTAATCGTTATCACTCATTGCACTTACCTTTTATGACCGGTGTGAAGTTTTTGCTCGAGCGCGATGCTGTAGCGCGACATGCTGAAGCAGAAGATCCAGAAGATGAGACCGGCGAACACATAGCCTTCGGTATCGAAGCCCAGCCATTCCGGATCGGAGTTGGCCTGCTGGATGATCGCCAGCAGATCGAACAGGCCGATGATCAAGACCAGCGTGGTGTCCTTGAACAGGGCGATGAAGGTATTGACGATGCCGGGGATGACCAGCTTCAGCGCCTGCGGCAGGATGATCAGCCCCATGCTTTTCCAGTAGGTCAGGCCCAGTGAGGCCGCGGCCTCGTACTGTCCCTTGGGTATCGCCTGCAGACCGCCGCGCACCACCTCCGCCATGTAGGCGGACTGGAACATGATGATGCCGATCATCGCCCGCGCCAGCTTGTCGAAATCGGTGCCTTCGGGGAAGAACAGCGGCAGCATCACCGACGACATGAACAGCACGGTGATCAGCGGCACGCCGCGCCAGAACTCGATGTACACCACGCACACCGACTTGACGATGGGCATGGTCGAGCGCCGTCCCAGGGCCAGTACGATGCCGATCGGCAGCGAGGCGACGATGCCCACGGCCGACAGGATCAGGGTCAGCATCAACCCGCCCCACTTGTTGGTCTCCACCAGCTCGAAGCCGAGGTAGCCGCCATGAATCAGCACGAAGGCAATGAACGGATAGACCAGCAGAATGAACGCGCCCAGCTGCCATTTCCAGCGGAAGGACTTGATGAACAGCGGGATCATCAGCGCGATCAACAGCAGGCCCGCCGTATTGGGCCGCCAGTACAGCTCCTTCGGATAGAAACCGTACATGAACTGGGTGAAGCGGTTATCGATGAAGGCCCAGCAGGCGCCGGCGCCTTCCGCGTCACAGGGCACCCGGTCGGGGCTCGACCACACCGCCTTGACGAACATCCATTCCACCAGCGGAGGCAGATAGAGGTAGATCAGGTAGAAACCGAACAGCGTCAACAGGCTGTTCCACCAGTTGGAAAACAGGTTCTCGCGCAGCCAGCCGATGACGCCGATGGTCGATGCCGGCGGCTCGAGATCCGGATGTTCGCCCACGGCATAGGATGTTTTGGACATGCTCATGCTCCTATCGCTCGATCAGCGCGACATGCTTGTTGTACCAGTTCATGAAGAACGAGATGGTCAGGCTGATGGTGAGGTACACCGCCATCGTCATCGCCGTGATCTCCACCGCCTGACCGGTCTGGTTCAGCGTGGTGCCCATGAACACCGCCACCAGATCGGGATAACCCACCGCCGTGGCCAGCGACGAGTTCTTGGTCAGGTTCAGGTACTGGGAGGTCAGAGGCGGAATGATCACCCGCATCGCCTGGGGGATGATGACCAGGCGCAGGGTCTGCACCCGGGTCAGGCCCAGCGCCAGCGCCGCCTCGGTCTGGCCGTGGCTGACCGAATTGATCCCGGCACGCACCGTTTCCGCGATGAAGGTGCCGGTATAGATGGTCAGTGCCAGCAGCAGCGCCAGCAGCTCGGGGATGATGGTCATCCCGCCCTTGAAGTTGAAACCCTTGAGCTCCGGGAACTCCCAGTGCAGCGGCGAGCCCAGGATCAGGAACGCGATCAGCGGCAGACCGAAGGTCAGCCCCAGCGTGGTCAGGAACACCGGGAACGGCTGACCGGTGGCGTCCTGGCGCTTGCGCGCCCAGCGCTTGACGAAACGGGAGACAACAAATCCGATCAGCACCATCCACAGCACGATGGAGAAACCGTTTTCGGGAATCGGTTCGGGCAGATAGAGTCCCCGGTTGTTGAAGCGTATGCCCAGGCCCAGATCGAGGCTCTGACGCACACTGGGCAGGGCACCGAGCACCGCGAAGTACCAAAAGAAGATCTGCAGCAGCAGCGGCACATTGCGGAAGGTCTCGATGTACAGCGCGGCCAGCTTGGCGATCAGCCAGTTGTGGGACAGACGCGCCACGCCCATGATGAAACCGACGATGGTGGCCAGCACGATGCCCAGTCCCGATACCAGCAGCGTATTGAGCAGCCCGACGACAAAGGTACGGCCGTAGGTGTTGGCCTCGGTATAGGGGATCAGCGATTGCAGTATGCCGAAACCGGCCGGCTCGTCGAGAAAGGCAAAACCGGTGGTGATTCCCCGCGAACGCATGTTTTCGAGGGTATTGTCGACGATGGTCATCAGGAAATAACCCAGCGCGACGATCAGCAACACCTGGAAGAACAGTGCGCGGACCTTGGGGTCGTTCCAGAAGGCCGGTTTGGAAGGTTTCAGTCCGGAATCAGGCTCAGACATGGTTGGCTCCGATGCGGTTACGGCTCAGGCGGTTCGGGCATTCTCCACCCATGCAGCATCGAACAGCCCCGTCACGGGACGATCTCGATGCTGCATGGAAAGAAAAGCCGAAGGGCATGCCGAGGCATGCCCTTCGGGATCAGACTCCGATCAGCGGATCGGCGGAGCGTATTGCAGGCCGCCTTTCTTCCACAGCGCGTTGAGGCCGCGGGAGATCTTCAGCGGAGAACCCATGCCGACATTGCGTTCGAAGGATTCGCCGTAGTTGCCTACCTGCTTGATGATGTTGTAGGACCAGTCGTCGGACAGACCCAGCTTCTCGCCCTGGCCACCCATCAGACGGGCGATCGCGGGGTTCTTGCTGTTCTTCATGCTGTCGACGTTCTTGGAAGTGACGCCCATTTCCTCGGCGTTGACCATCGCGAACAGGGACCACTTGACGATGTTGAACCACTTGTCGTCGCCCTGGCGTACCACGGGACCCAGCGGCTCCTTGGAGATGACCTCGGGAAGAACGATGGCGGACTTCGGATCCTTCAGCTTGATGCGCAGGGCATACAGCTGGGACTGGTCGGAAGTCAGCACGTCGCAACGGCCGGCCTCGAAGCCCTTGACGGTAGCGTCGGAAGTGTCATAGGTGATGGCCTTGTACTTCATGCCGTTCTCGCGGAAGTAGTCGGCGAGGTTCAGCTCGGTGGTGGTGCCGGACTGGATGCAGACGGCCGCGCCGTCCAGTTCCAGCGCGCTCTTGACGCCAAGGTTCTTCTTGACCATGAAGCCCTGGCCGTCGTAGTAGTTGACGCCGGCGAAGTTCAGACCAAGTGACGCGTCACGGGTCAGGGTCCAGGTGGTGTTGCGCGACAGCATGTCGATCTCGCCGGATTGCAGCGCGGTGAAACGCTCCTTGGCGGTCAGCGGGGTGAACTTGACCTTGCTGGCGTCTCCGAGGGTGGCGGCAGCCACTGCGCGGCAGACATCGACATCGAGGCCTTTCCAGTTGCCGGACTTGTCGGCATTGGAGAAGCCGGGCAGACCAGTGCTGACGCCGCACTGGACAAAGCCCTTGCTCTTGACGGAATCGAGCGTATCGGCTGAAACCGTGTTGGCGGCCAGCGCCAGGGCGGATGACAGCAACAGGGTGGAAGTGATTTTTGACATGAAATATCCCCTCAGATATTGGTTTCGAGTTATTGATTGAATGCCTGGAACAGTTGCTCTGAACCACGGACTGCGGCAAATGTATCACTCTGCGCCTTGAATGCAAGGCCAATCCTCGGCGGGCCGAGGAGCGGCATGAAAGCGGCCGGGTTACGCACCAAAATGACCTCGAATGGGTGGAATCCCGCCATTTTCAGCGGTTTCGGTGGCGATTGATCTTTTCCCCGCCAACCCCTACAATACCTGAGTATTTTAATCAGGTATTACCCATGGCCTATTACTTCATCTTCAAGATCACCGATACCGGCAGCGATCTGGTCAAGCAGCTGGAGAAGATCGACCGCTTCGGCAGCTACCGCGAAGCCAAGCAGCAAGTCAAGCAACTGCGCAACGACAATCCGCCCGGCAACGGCGTGATCTACCGCATCATCTTCGCCGAAAATGAACTGCAGGCCGAGGAGCAGCTGCAGGAGAAGCGTGAGGCGCCAATCGTGCAGGAGTGGGAGAAGTAGGCGCAGTGGACGAAAACGAATACCGCAGCACCTACCACAGCCTCAATGGCCTGCGTTGCGTGTTCGAGAAATCCATCCTCACCCAGAACTGCGGTTGCCGCCTGCACCAGCGCTTCAACCTCGCCGAACGCGAGGGCATACGCTGCGGCGATGCCGATGCCCAGGCGCAATGCAAGACCTTTCTCGACAATGCCCGTGCCCGCGCGCGTTTTGCGCTGCGGCTCACCGACATCGTTGGCAACCTGCTGCCCCACAACAAGGAAATCCAGGTCCAGAAAGGCGCCTTGCTGGCGCTCAGACCGGAACTACCCAACCTCCCCGACACCCCGATCGATAACATCCGCGCACTGATCGAAGCCGCCGCGGCCGAATGCGGCGGCGACCTCGAAGCCTTTCCCTACGAGCGACTGATGCCCGGCATCGTGCACCACCCTCCGCGTCCGCCGAGATCACGCCGTCGGCGGCGGCAGACCGACGGCACGCAAAATAAAGATTGATACCGTCCCGGGCATTGCATAGGCTTCGCCGATCATCCCCGGCCTGCACCCGATGCCTGCGAATACCCCAACCCTGCGTGAAATGATGTCCCGGCTGATCGCCACGCCATCGATCAGCTGCTCGCGTCCCGATCTCGACATGAGCAACGCCCCGGTCATCGATCTGTTCGCCAACTGGTGCGCCGATGCCGGCTTCCATTGCCAGCGACAACCGGTCGCCCCCGGAAAATACAACCTGGTGGCGACCCTTGGCCACGGCGACCATGGGCTGGTGCTGTCGGGCCATACCGACACCGTTCCCTGCGACGAATCCCTGTGGCGCAGCGATCCTTTCCGTCTCAGCGAGCGGGACGGCCGGCTCTACGGGCTGGGCAGCTGCGACATGAAAAGCTTCATTGCGATGGCGCTGGCCGCCAGCCAGGCCTTCGCGCCCGAACAGTACCGGCGACCACTGACCCTGGTGGCCACCGCCGACGAAGAAACCAGCATGGCCGGTGCCCGTCTTTTGGCCGAAAACGGCCAGCCGCTGGGCCGCTATTGCGTGATCGGGGAGCCGACGGGGCTGACCCCGGTGCGCGAGCACAAGGGCATACTGATGGAAGCCCTGCGCCTGACCGGGAAATCCGGCCACTCTAGCGACCCGGACCTCGGCAACAGCGCCCTCGAAGGCATGCACGAATTGATCGGCCGGTTGCTCGAACTGCGCCGAGAGCTGCAGCAGCGTCACCGCAATGAAGCCTTCGCGGTCGCCGTGCCGACCCTCAACCTCGGACACATCCACGGCGGAGACAACCCCAACCGCATTTGCGGCCAGTGCGAGTTGCACATCGACCTGCGCTTTCTGCCGGGGATGGAGATCGCCGAACTGCGCCAGATGATCCATCAGCGGGCTGCCGCGGTGGCCCGGGAACGGGGACTGGAACTGGAAACCGAAACCCTGTTCGAAGGCGTGCCGGCGATGCACACCGCGGCCGACAGTGACCTCAACCTCTATCTCCAGGAGGCCACCGAGCGGCGCAGCCGCGCCGTCGCCTTCGGCACCGAGGCGCCCTTTTTCAATGCGCTGGGCTGCGAAACCATTGTCATCGGCCCCGGTTCCATCGACCAGGCCCATCAGCCCGACGAATACCTGCCCATCGACCAGATCGAACCCACCCTCGGGCTGCTGCGCGGCCTGATCCACCGCTACTGCATTCAACCCGTTTCATGAACATCATCGCCGACGAGAACATCCCCTTCGTCCGGGAAGCCTTTGGCCGCATCGGAACCGTCTCCACCCTGCCCGGGCGCAACATGACCGCCGGAGATCTGCGCAGTTGCAATATCCTGCTGGTGCGCTCGGTAACGCGGGTGGACGCGGCGCTGATCGGCGACGCGCCGATTCGCTTCGTCGCCTCGGCCACCATCGGCACCGATCACATCGACCTCGAATACCTGCGCCAGCGCGGCATTGGCTTTGCCAACGCGCCGGGCTGCAATGCCGAATCGGCTTCGGAATACATCATCGGCGCACTGTTCCATCTGGCGGAACGGCGCGGCTTCGACCCTTTTTCGCTGCGCGCCGGCATCATCGGTCACGGCAATGTGGGTTCGCGCGTGCGCCGCAAGCTGGAGACACTGGGCATCGAGGTGCTGCTCAACGACCCGCCAAAACAGCAGGCCGGCATCGACGAGCACAACTATGTCTCGTTGCAGACCCTGATCGACGAATGCGACTTCATCACCTGCCATGTGCCGCTGACCCACGACGGTGAGCACCCGACCTGGCACCTGCTGGACGCGGCACGGCTGGCTGAACTGCGACCGGGTTGCATTCTGTTCAATGCCGCCCGTGGCGCGGTCATCGACAACCCGGCCCTGTCGGCCCTGCTCCGGGAGCGCCCGGACCTGACCGTATTTCTCGACACCTGGGAAGGGGAGCCGTCGATCGATCTCGAGCTGATGCGCCAGGTCGATCTGGCTTCGCCCCACATTGCCGGCTACAGTGTCGAGGGCCGGCTGCGTGGCACGCAGATGATCCATGATGCCTGCTGCCGCGAACTGGGCATCGACAGCCACTGGTTCATGCAGGACCACCTGCCCGACCCCCAGCCCCTGACGCTGGAAGACGGTATACCGGACTTCTGGTTCCGGGTGTTCGAACGCCATTATCCGATCCAGCAGGACGACCGGGCACTGCGCGCGCTGGCCGAGCACCCGGCTCATGCGGCCGCCGGATTCGATCGCCTGCGCAAACAGTACCCCCCCAGGTATGAATACCCACAATTCCGCATCAGCGGGGACCCTCACAGCTCGCTGCGCCGGACCCTTCAGCAACTGGGGTTCAGCCTCGAATCCTGAACTTCGCAGCCCGGCATCATCCGGGGCTTCTTTACTTTGCCGGTCGATGGTTGGATACTCGGCCTGTGAGGAGTGACCAGCGGCCCCGGCCGAATCCGTCGGACCCCGCCTTGGCCATATCAAACAACCATAAAAAAGTGTCGAGACATGAAAAAATTCCTATTGATGACGACCGGCCTGTGCATGGCCACCAGCGCCCTTGCCGGGGGCTACCGCGTCTCCATCCAGGGCCAGCAGGCGCTGGGCATGGGTCACGCGGCCACCGCCATGAGCGACAGCGCGGAAACGGTGTTCTTCAACCCCGGCGCGATCACCCGAATCGGCGACGGAGAAACCATCACCGGCGGTCTCACGCTGCTCAAGAGCCAAACCATCTTTCAGAACAGCAATACCAGCTACTATGCCGAAACCGACAGCCCGATCGGCACGCCGGTCAATTTCTACTATGTCAGCAAACCGGCGGACAGCGACATCGCGGTCGGGCTGGGCGTCTATACGCCCTACGGCAATGTGGTCGAATGGCCCACCGACTGGGCCGGATCGCACCTGGTCAACACCATCGAACTGAAGGCGGTGTACATCCAGCCGACGATTGCCGTACAGGTCAATGACCGGTTCAGCATCGGCTTCGGCCCCACCTACGCCATCGGCAAGGTCGATTTCAACCGCAACCTGAACAGCTCCCTGGTCGATGAGAACGGCGATCGTGCGAATGTCACCGTCGAGGCCAGCGATGTGAACGCCTGGGGTTACAACCTTGGGCTCATGTTTCAGGCCAGCGACCGCTTCGCCATCGGCCTGGGCTACCGTTCCAAGATCACCCTTGAGGCCCGCGGCGAGCAGGCCGATTTCGAGAACATCCCCAGCCTGCTGCGTACCGTCTATCCCGACACCACGTTCGATGCGGACCTGATCCTGCCGGCGGAACTGGCCATCGGCATCAGCTGGTCCTTCAACGAGGACACCACCCTGGCCATCGACTTCAATCGCACCTACTGGGGCGAATACAAGGCACTGGACATCCAGTTCCACAATGGCGCCGGCGAATCCCTCAATCCGCGCAACTGGGAAGATTCCGACATCTACCGCATCGGCGTACAGCACCGCCTCAACGACGACTGGACCCTGCGCGGCGGCGTGTATGTGGACAAGACACCGATCCAGGAGGGGTACTTTGCACCGGAGACCCCTCGCAACGACGCCACCGGCTACACCCTGGGCGCCAGCGTCAGGGTCAATCCGCAGATGGATGTGGACATGAGTTTCCTCTACATCACCTCCGACGAATTCAACGCCTCCTATGACTACCACAACGACGGCCCCTTCGGCGGCCGTTACGAAACCTCGGCCACTTCCATCGGCCTCGGCATCAACTACCGTTTCTGAGGCATCGACATGAACAGAAAAGCTATCCCTTTCAAGAAACTGGCCATTGCCGGCTCCGTCAGCCTGGCCCTGACCGCCTGTGCCCCCGAATTCGACGATTCGGTCAAGGACATCACCTTCAAACCCGGCAGTGCCGACTTCAGCACCTATGTGGCCGTCGGCGACTCACTGACTGCAGGCTATGCCGACGGCGCACTCTATCTCGACGGCCAAAAACACTCCTTCCCGGCTCTGCTGGCCGGCAGCCTGGCCAAGGCCGGCGGCGGCGCCTTCAGTCAGCCGCTGGTGGCCGACAACAACGGCGGCCTGCTGCTCGGCGGCAACAAGATCGCCGAGACACGGCTGGTACTGGGGCTGGTCAACGGCAAGCAATCACCGAAGCGCCTCGACGCCGACCCCACCACTGACATCGCCAACCCGGTCGACGACATGCCCAACAACATGGGGGTGCCCGGCGCCAAGTCCTTCCATCTGGGCGCGCCCGGCTATGGCGCTCTGGCCGGCGTGCAAGCGGGGACCGCGAACCCTTACTTCGTGCGCTTCGCGTCCTCGGATACCGCCACGGTGATCGGCGATGCCGTCGCGCAGCAGCCCAGTTTCTTCACGCTGTGGATCGGCAACAACGATGTGCTCTTCTACGCCACCTCAGGCGGTGACGGCGAGGACCAGACCGGCAACATCGACCCAACCTCCTACGGTCCCGATGACATCACCGATCCGAATGTCTTCGCGGCCACCTACCAGCAACTGCTGACCGCGCTCAAGTCCGCCGGCGGCAAGGGCGTGCTGCTCACGATCCCCGATGTCACCGACATCCCCTACTTCACCACCGTGCCCTGGAACCCGGTGCCGCTGGATCAGGCCAATGCCGACGCGCTCAACGCCGCCTATGCCGCCTACAACGGTGGCATCCAGCAGGCGCTGGCCAACAACCTGATCGATGCCGACGAGGCGGCCGCCCGCACCATCTCCTTTGCCCCCGGGCAGAACCCGGTGGTGATCGAGGACGAGGACCTGACCGACCTCAGCGCATTGAACCTGCCGTCGATCCGCCAGACCACGGCCGATGACCTGCTGGTGCTGACTGCCGGCTCCAGGATCGGCACCCTGGCCGACGAGGACGACCCCAACTCGGCATGGGGTGTCGGTACGCCTTTGGAAGATGGCGATGTGCTGGTCAAGTCGGAGCGTGATGCCATCGCCAACGCCACCGCCGCCTACAACGCCACCATCAAGAACCTGGCGGACGCCGACGATGACCTGGCCCTGGTGGATGTCAACGGACTGATGAGCCAGGTCGCCAGCGCCAACGGCTACAGCTTCGGCACCGGACAGGTAACTGCCACATTCGGCAGCGGCGGTGCCTTCTCGCTGGACGGCATCCACCCGACCCAGCGCGGCTATGCGCTGATCACCAATGCGGTCATCGATGCCATCGAGAGCCAGTTTGGCGCGACCCTGCCCAGGGTCGAACCGATGGAGTACCCGACCATCTTCCTCGATCCCAACGGGCCGTCCTGACGGTGGCGAAACCGGCCTACCGGATCGCAAAAAGCCCCATCCACGGAATGGGGCTTTTTGCTGTCAGGCGCATTCGCAAGGGAGAGCTCATCGGTACGCTGCAGGGCGAGTACACGGATACCGACGGCATGCATGTGCTGTGGCTGGACGAGCGCACCGGCTTTCGCGTGGAGAACGACCTCAGGTACATCAACCATGCCGACCGCCCCAATGCCTGTTACTACGACGACCTCAGCGTGGTCGCCCTGCGCGACATCGCTCCGGGTGAAGAGATCACCCACGATTACAACGCGGATTGGTAAACCGAAGCGCGCGGAATGGGTCAGCCGGGCGGCCAACCCATGGGACGACCGCCCAACACATGCAGATGGATGTGGAACACGGTCTGCCCGCCATGGTCGTTGCAGTTCATCACCAGCCGATAGCCGTCCTCGGCAAGGCCCTTGTCGGCGGCGAGCTGCCTTGCGGTCAGCACCAGTTTGCCCACCAGTTCCGCATGCTCCGGCTGCAGGTCATTGAGGGTGGCGATGCGCTGTTTCGGAATCACCAGAAAGTGAACCGGGGCCTGCGGATTGACATCGCTGAAGGCCAGCACATCGTCGTCCTCGTAGAGGATGTCGGACGGTATCTCGCGGCGAATGATCTTGTCGAAGATGGTGTCATCGGTCATCGAAGGTCTCCTCACTTGAAGGTCTGGCGGCCGCTGAAGGCCTGGCTCAGTGTGCCGCTGTCAACAAACTCCAGCTCGCCCCCCAGTGGAACGCCGTGGGCGATGCGGCTGGTGGCAATGCCCCGCGCGGCGGCCAGATCGGCGATGTAGCGTGCGGTAATCTCGCCTTCCATGGTCGGGTTGGTGGCGAGAATGATCTCATCGACCGTCTCCTGTTCCAGCTGTTCGCTCAAACGGTCCAGCCCCAGCTGTTCGGGGCCGATGCCGTCCAGCGGCGACAGCCGGCCCATGAGCACGAAATAGCGCCCATCGAAGCTGCCGGCGGATTCTATGGCCAGCACATCGGCCGGGGTCTCGACCACGCACAGCAGCCGCTGGTTGCGCTTGCTGCTGGCGCAGATGCTGCATTGCGGCTGATCGGAAAAGTTGCGGCAGCGCTCGCACTGCCCGACCCGTTCCAGTGCGGTATCGAGGCACTCGGAGATCCGCCGCGCGCCCTCGCGGTTGCGCTCGATCAGGTAGAGTGCCATGCGCTGGGCCGACTTCCGGCCAACGCCCGGCAGGCAGGTCAGCGCATCGATCAGTGCATCGAGTGACGGCGAGGACGACACGGGTTCAGAACGGAAGCTTGATGCCCGGTGGCAGGTTGAGGCCGGCGGTCATGTCGGCCATGGCTTCCTGGTTGTGCTTGGCCACCTTGTGCACCGCATCGTTGACGGCCGCGGCGACCAGGTCTTCGAGCATGTCCTTGTCGTCGGCCATCAGCGCCGGGTCGATTTCGATACGCGTCACCTCGTGACTGCCGCGCATGGTCACCTTGACCATGCCGCCGCCGGACTCGCCGGTCACTTCGTGCTCGGCCAGCTCGGCCTGCGCCTTCTGCATCTGCTCCTGCATCTTCTGAGCCTGTTTCATCAGGCCGCCCAGACCACCTTTCATGGATACACCTCGTTGTCGGATAGTAAGGAATTCAGCGTGTTTCATCCGTCAGTTCGCGCACGCTGGTTTCGACCAGCTCGGCATCGAACCGCCGCTGCAATTCGTTCACCACCGGATCCTGACGGATGGCCTCGATGACTCGCTGGCGGCGTTGTTCGGCCTGGCGGCGGCCCGCCTGTTCGGGGGTCTCCCAGGGCAGGGCGTCACGGCTGCGGATGTCGAGGTCCAATGATACCCCAAGTTCGGCCTCGATGGCCGCGCAGATGGCGTCACGAATCTCGGGCTTGACCAGCCACTCCATCTCCGGCAGCAGCGCCAGTTGGAGCTTGCCGTCCGCGTATTCGGTGACGACACTGTTGAGCACCACCTGCCGCGCCAGGCTGTCCAGCTTGAGACGGGGCGCGAGATCACTCCAGCCCAGCGCGTCCTCCGCCGGTGGCGGGCCAGACTCCGCGGCAGTTTCGGCCACGGGCACGGGCGGTGTTTTCTGAGGCGTTGCGTGCGGGCCATCCGCCAAAGGCGCAGCGGGCGCCGGTTCGGGGGAGGCGGTCGGGGTGTATTCCGGCGGTGGCTCCGGCAGCGGTGGTTCTTCGATGGCCGGTGGCTCGGAGACGGGTGGCGGCTCCGCAACCGGAGGTCGTGGCGGACTTGCCGGTTCAGGTCGCGGAGCAATTGCCGCCTTCGCTGGAGCGGGAATTACGGGCTTTTTTTTTCCGCGGCCGGCGCTGATGCCGCATCCGGCTGCGGCGAGAAGGCCAGCAGCCGCAGCATCAGCATCTCGAAGCCGCTGGCCTCGTCCGGACTCAGTTCCAGATCCTTGCGCCCCTGCAGCAGGATCTGGTAGTAGAGCTGGATCTCTTCCGGCGACAGCCGTTGTGCGCTGGCGATGATCGCTTCCTTCATCAGACCGTCTTCCGGCTCGATGCGTGCCGGCGAGCGGTACAACGCCATCTGGTGCAACACATCGAGCAGATCGGCGGCTACCCGGCGGTAATCCGGGTTGCGCTCGATCAGCTGGCGGGTTTCATCGAGCAAGGCCCGGGCATCCTGATCGATGACTGCATCCAGCAGGCGGATCAGGAAATCGCGCGCAATCACGCCAAGCATGCTTTCCACCGCAGCGTCGCGCACCTCGCCGCCACCGAAGGCGATGGCCTGATCGAGCAGGCTCAGCGCGTCGCGCATGCTGCCATCGGCCGCGTGCGCGATCAGCCGCAGTGCGGCCTCGTCGGCCTCGATGCCCTCCTGTTGCAGCAGGGCCGAGAGATGTTGCCGGATCTGCGCCGGCGACATGCGCTTGAGGTTGAACTGCAGACAACGCGACAGCACGGTGACCGGCAGTTTCTGCGGATCGGTGGTGGCGAGCAGGAACTTGACATGGGGCGGTGGCTCTTCCAGCGTCTTCAACAGCGCGTTGAAGCTGTGCTTGGAGAGCATGTGCACCTCGTCGATCAGATAGACCTTGTAGCGGCTGCGGCTCGGCGCGTACTGGACATTCTCCAGCAGCTCGCGCATGTCATCGACGCCGGTACGCGAAGCGGCATCGATCTCGATCAGATCGACACTGCGACCTTCGTCGATCTCGACACAGGAAGCGCATTCCCCGCAGGGCTTCGAGGATACCCCCTGCTCGCAGTTCAGCGATTTGGAAAAGATACGGGCAATGGTGGTCTTGCCGACTCCGCGGGTGCCGGTAAACAGATAGGCATGGTGCAGCCGTTCGGAGTCCAGCGCATTGACCAGCGCCTGCAGCACATGCTGCTGACCGACCATCTCCTCGAAACGGCGCGGGCGCCACTTGCGCGCGAGGGCAAGATAGCTCATCGCCGCAGCTCCGCAAGCGCAGCGTTCCGGGCAGTGGTGTCGATCGGGCGATGGATCAAGACGGCCTCGTTCAGCGTCGTACGGCCGCAGCGCCGCTCGGGAACCGGACCCGGGCCTTGCCGGCGGCACAGGATGAAGTGGGAGGCGGCCGACACCAGCCACACCCCGGCGCCCAATGGCCCTGCTACCGTTGCTCCCTTCCGGGCCTGGCGGGGTTTGCAGTTGATTGTCGCGAGGGGACCGATGCCGACCACCACGGTCCGCGGATCGCCGCAGCGCTCCGCGAGGGACGGAATACTACTGCCTGGGGCAGCAAATTGAAAGCCGCGATGCAGGCTTGTGTTCCCCGCAGCCAGCCCGGACAATACGCGCTTCACATCCAGCCAGGCCGCGCATCATGGGCAAGAAGAAGAAACAGAAAGGACCGGACAACACCATCGCCGTCAACAAGGCGGCCCGCTTCGAGTTCTTCATCGAGGAAACCCTGGAGGTCGGCATCGAACTGCAGGGATGGGAGGTCAAGAGCCTGCGCGAAAAGAAACTGCAACTGCAGGAAAGCTATGTGTTCATCAAGAACGGCGAACTGTGGCTCTCAGGTGCGCACATCAGCCCGCTGACCTCGGCCTCGACCCATGTCCGCGCCGAGCCCACCCGCGTGCGCAAACTGCTGGCACACCGCCATGAGATCGACCGGCTGGAAGGTCTGGTCGAGCGCAAGGGCTACACATTGATCGCCCTCGACGCCCACTGGAGCCGGGGCAAGGCCAAGCTCACCATCGGGGTCGCCAAGGGCAAGAAGCTGCACGACAAGCGCGCCGTCCAGAAAGAGCGTGACTGGTCACGCGACAAGGCGCGCATCATGAAACACGGCCGCTGAAGCGAACCGCCCGTCAGTACTGTACCACTTCGAATTCGATGGCATTGCCGTCGAAGAAATAGAAGCGTCGCCCCGGGTCATAATCTTCGTGACCGTAGGGTTGCAGCCCCTCCTCCCGCACCTTGCTTTCGACCCGCTCCAGGTCATCGACCACCACTCCCAGGTGGTTGAAACCGGGCCGGCTCATGGAATCGCCTGTGCGGGCTTCCGACAGCTCGCCTGGCGGGCTGTAGAAGGCGATATAACTGCTGTCATTGCCGACATGGACCACCCGACCGCCCATCGGGGAAGTACCCTGCCAGCGGACGCTCCAGCCGAAGATCCGCTCCAGCACCGCCGCGCTGCGGTCCGGGTCACTCACCGTCAGGTTCACATGTTCCACCGAGTTTCTGTTCATTGCCATCTCCTGTGTTGAGGGTTTGCGTTGCCAAGGCTAATACCTCAACATTAGTTGAGGTCAACAGTCGAAACGGAGGAAATGTCATGGACAGCAACGGCGCACTGAGCATCGGCCAGATCGCGGAACGCACCGGCCTGTCGGTATCGGCAATACGCTTCTACGAGGCGCAGGGCCTGGTACAGCCGACCCGAACGCACAGCGGCCACCGCAGGTACCGGCGTTCCGACCTGCGCCGCTTGTCGTTCGTGATGATTGCCCAGCAACTGGGCTTCCCGCTGCAGGAGATCCGTGCACGGCTCGAGGGCTTGCCCGACGGCCGGACTCCGACCCGCAAGGACTGGCAACGGCTCAGCCGCGGGTTCCGGGCGGAACTGCAACGGCGCATCGAGCTGATGACCCGCCTGCGCGACCGTCTGGACGGCTGCATCGGATGCGGTTGCCTGTCGCTGGACCGTTGCGCCCTGTACAACCCGGAGGATCGGGTGGCACGGCAGGGCCCGGGGCCGCGGTTTCTGATCAACGAGGCCGCTGACGAACGCGGCTGAACCCCGCTGGCCCGCCTCTGCGGGACTCAGACCCGCTGGTTGCCGTGGTACAGGGTGACGACATGGCGCGCTTCGGCAAAGAACAGCCAGCGTTCGATGAGCACCCCGAGGAAGGCCGTCAGGGTCAGCGTCAACGCGCTTTCGAAGCTCATGCTCATCGGCAGGAACAGCGCCGGGATGATGAAGGCGAACAGGTAGACGGCGTAGCGCAACAACATGATGCGGAAGCGCGCCACCTGGTAGCCGAACTCGTCGGTGAGGAAGGTACCGGAGGTATGGCCGACATCGAACAGGCGCACCGTGGCACGGGTGAACATGGTGGCGGTGTTGATGCTCGGGCCATGGGGCTTGCCGACCCAGAAGAAATACATCAGTTTCAGCGTGCCGGCGGTGGCCAGAAAACCGAGATCAATGATCAGCAACTGTTCCACCGGCAGCCCGAAGTAGAAGCGCAGCGTGGTCAGCAGCAGGCTGCCCAGCATCATGCCCAGCATCATGAAGTTGGCCGGGGTCAGCGAGGTGTTCCACTGGGGAATGGTTTTCAGCGTGGCATAGAGCATGCCGGTGGCGAAATTGACCATCACCGATCCCATGAACACCAGTACCGTCAACAGCAGGGTCCAGCGGTTTTCAAGCCCGTGCCCCAGATACCACTGCAACAGCCAAAGGAAGGTGAACGGGTAGAAGGTGATCGCCAGCACCGCCTCGCGCGACAGCCAGGAGGTGCGAAAGCGGCTCATCGAACGCCAGGCGTTCTTCGGGTTGGCCAGATGAAAGCTGGACGACAGCAGGCCGGCGGTGATCAGCCCCAGAGCGACCAGCGAGGTGACGATGACCTGCTGATGGCTCATGCCGCCATCCACATCGAACACGATGCTGATGATGAGCAGGGTCATCAGGCCATAGCCGGAGCCGGACATGACGGTAAAGAAAATGACGGACAGTGCGGGATGCATGGAAGTCTCCGATGTTGAATGCGCGGCTCAGCGCGCGATGGACCGATTGACCCAGTCCTTGACCTTGCTGATGATGCTGTCCTTCTGCACCGTGGGCTCCTGCTTCACCGCGCGCGGAGGCAGGTACATGTTGGTGGGCCGGTAGCCCAGCTCCGGCATCAGCGCGTTGCCGCCGCGCTCGCGCACCAGCTTGTTGACATTGGAGTTGGGGTCGTCGAAATCCCCGAAATGCCGCGCATGGGCCGGACAGGTGATGACGCAGGTCGGCTGACGGTCTTCCGGGGCCAGGTTCTTGTCGTAGATGCGGTCGATGCAGAGGGTACATTTCTTCATCGTGCCGTCCTCGCGGTCCAGTTCGCGGGCACCGTAGGGACAGGCCCATGAACAGTAGTTGCACCCCATGCACTTGTCCTGATCCACCAGCACGATGCCGTCCTCCTTGCGCTTGTAGGACGCGCCGGTCGGACACACGGTAACGCAGGCCGCGTCCTCGCAGTGCATGCAGGACATCGGGAAATGCACCGTCTTGTTGTTCGGGTAATCCCCGATCTCGAAGTTGCGGATGCGGTTGAACCAGACCCCGCTCGGGTCCTTGCTGTAGGGGGCATAGTCGGTCAGCGGGCCGGTGGTGCCGGAGGTGTTCCACTGCTTGCAGGACACCGCGCAGGCATTGCAGCCGACACAGACGTCGAGATCGATGACGAGGCCGAGTCGCATTATTTCTGTCCTCTGGTCAGGATGTCGCACAGCGAGCGCGTGAGCCGCACCGGTGCATGGGTGTGGTAACGAATGGTGTCGAGCAGGCCCTGATATCCGGGCAGCTTGCGCACCGGATCGAATTGCGGCCAGACCCCGGTCTCGCCCTTTTTCGCCGGGTAGATCTTCACCTTCAGGTCGTACCAGGCTGCCTGCCCGGTGACCGGGTCGGAATTGGTCAGTTCACGACGGCCTGCCTTCGGCGGCAGCAGCTCGGAGATCAGGTGGTTCATCAAAAAACCTTCGGAGCTTTCGTTGGCGTTCTCGTCCAGGCCCCAGGCGCCCTTCTGCTTGCCGATCGCGTTCCAGGTCCACACCGAATCGGACTGCACACCCTCCATCAGCTTGACCTGGCAGCGGATCTTGCCGTTGTGGGACTCGACCCAGATCCAGGACTCGTCCTCGATGCCCATGGACTCGGCCTGCTGCCGGTTCATGTACAGGAAATTGCGGGCGATGATCTGACGCAGCCAGGCATTCTGCGAATCCCAGCTGTGGTACATCATCATCGGGCGCTGGGTGAAGGCGAAGAACGGGTATTCATCGTCGCAGGTCTGCTCCTGCTCGAGCGGCTTGTGGAAGAAGGGCAGCGGGTCGAAATACCTGGCCAGCCGTTCGCGGTCGACATCACTGGAGGGTTGCGGCCCGTCATACAGCCCCTGCCCCGCCAGCTTGAACTTCTGCATGGTTTCCGAATACAGCTCCATGATGATCGGCTCCGCCGAGTGGTTGAAACCGGCCTTGTGCGCCAGTTCCAGGTAATCCTTGTTGGCGAACTTGTAGTACTTCATGTGGTCCGGCAGGTGGTATTCGAAGAAGGCCTGATTCTCCTCGTAGCGTTTCCATTGGTCGGGGTTCGGTTCGCCGACCAGATGCGATTCGCCGTCCTTGCCGCGCCAGCCGGCGAGGAACCCCACGCCGGGCGATTTTTCGTAGTTGACGATGAAATCGGTATAGGAACTGAACCTCGGCGTGCCGTCCTCGTTGACGAAGGCCGGAAAACCGAGACGGCCGGCCATCTCCACCATCACTTCCTGCCAGGGCCGCACATCACGGTCCGGCTCGATCACCGGGATGCGCACCGAGTCGCAAATGGCATCCGGCTCCGAGATCGGCCGGTCGAGCAGCGAGATGGCGTCATGCCGTTCCAGGTAGGTGGTGTCGGGCAATACCAGATCGGCGAAGTTGACCGTCTCCGAATGGAAGGAATCGACCACCACCAAAAACGGGATCTTGTATTCGCCCTTATCGTCCTTTTCCTTCAGCAACTCCTGGGTGTTGGCGGTGTTCATGCTGGAGTTCCAGGCCATGTTCGCCATGAAGAAGATCAGGGTGTCGAGAGGATAGGGATCGCCCTTGACCGCATTGTTGATGACCATGTGCATCAGGCCGTGGTTGGCCAGCGGCGCTTCCCAGGAATAGGCCTTGTCGATGCGCAGAGGGTTGCCGTCATCGTCGATGACCAGATCCTCCGGCGCCTTGGGGAAACCCAGAGGCGGTGACGACAGGGGCGTGTTCGGGCGCACCTCCTTCGCCGGCTTGATCGGCGGCGGCACATGCTTGGGATAGGGTGCCTTGGAGCGATGGCCGCCGGGGCAGTCCACCGATCCGAGCAGGATCTGCAGAAAGTGGATGGCGCGCGCGGTCTGGAAACCGTTGGAATGGGCGGCGATGCCGCGCATGCCGTGCATCGATACCGGGCGGCCGATGAATCGGTCGTGCTTGCGCCCGGCCCAGTCGGTCCACTCGGTTTCGATCTCGATGGCCTCCTTGAAGGCCACATGGGCCAGCTCCAGCGCGATGCGTTCGATGTCGCGCGCGGCGATGCCGCAGACCTTCTCCGCGTTCTCCGGTGCGTAGGCGTCGTCCAGATAGCGTTCCGCCAGCAGCGTGAAACTGGTCTTCACCCGGGTGCCGTCGGGGAGGGTGTATTCGCCAAACAGGGCCGGTTCGATGTCCGGCAGCAGGGCATCGACGAAGGCTTCCGATTTCTGATCCCAGGCCAGCGGCCGGCCGTTGTCGTCGCGGGCGATCAGGCCGTGTTTCGCGGTGCCCGGCGCATCGATGACCAGTTGCGGCCCGTTGGTGTAGCGGACGATGAACGCGTGATCGATGAGGTCCTTCTTGAGCAGCACATGGATCATCGACAGCGCGAACAGGCCGTCGGTACCGGGGCGGATCGGCACCCATTCATCGGCGATGGCCTGGTAGCCGGTGCGCACCGGATTGATGGTGATGAATTTGCCGCCGTTGCGCTTGAGTGTCTCCAGCCCGATCTTGAACGGGTTGGAAGAATGGTCCTCGGCCACGCCCCAGAGCATGAAGTACTTGGTGCGCTCCCAGTCGGGATCGCCGAACTCCCAGAACGCATGGCCCATGGTGTAGAGACCGGCGGCCGCCATGTTGACCGAACAGAAGCCGCCATGGGCCGACCAGTTGATGGTGCCGAACTGCTGCGCCCAGAGTCCGGTCAGCGCCTGCATCTGGTCGCGACCGGTGAAGAAGCCCAGCTTCTTCGGATCGGTCTCGCGGATGTGGCGCAGGCGCTTTTCGAGAATATCCAGTGCCTCGTCCCAGGAGATCTCCTCGAACTCGCCGCTGCCTCGCTCGGAGTCGGGCTTGCGCCGCAGCGGTGCGCGCAGTCGCGCGGGCGATATCTGCTTCATGATGCCGGCATTGCCCTTGGCGCAGAGCACGCCGCGGTTGATCGGATGATTGCGGTTGCCCTGTATGTAACGGACCTGGTTGTCCTCGACGGTCACCTTGATGCCACAGCGGCAGGCGCACATGTAACAGGTGGTGTACTTGATTTCCTGCCGGTCATGCGGTTCGAACTGCGGCAGCGGATTGGCGTCGCAGGGGCGTTCGGCGGCATGGTCGAGATAGATCTCGTCCGGCAGATCGCGCATGAAGTTGTAGGTGACATCGGTCTTGAACACGGACATGAAGCAGTGAACCTATATTAGTAACGACTAATTCAATAGATTAGTCAGTACTGATGCAATCAGATAGATTCACGAAGGGGTAAACGGAAGGGCGGACGCCCCTCCCCAAAGAGATAGAAAAAAATAATAAGCTTGCTAGCCTTATAAATTCTATTTATTCATTGGGGTGCGTTCAAAACCGGCTCACCAGGCGGCTTTCCCCGCCTGTTCAGCGAGAAATTCCAGATAGGCCTGATGCGCCTCGCGCGCTTCCGCGTCCACCTCCCACACGGCCAGCCCGCTGGCATCGACCCGGGCGCGGTGGACCGCTTCGCCATGACCGACCTCGGCATCCTCCTCGGCATCCAGCATCAGCCGGGTCTGGCCGCCGGTCATCATCAGATAGACATCGGCGAGGATCTCGGAGTCGAGCAAGGCGCCGTGCAGGGTGCGCGCACTGTTGTCGATATCGTAGCGCTTGCACAGGGCATCCAGCGTATTCTTCTGCCCCGGATGCTTCTGCCGCGCCAGCACCAGCGTGTCCAGCACCTGCGCGACCTCCTCGATACGCGGCCGGGGCTCATCGAGCAGCGACAGCTCGTGGTTCAGGAACCCGACATCGAAGGGCGCGTTGTGGATGATCAGTTCGGCGCCGCGGATGTAGTCGAGAAACTCATCAGCCAGCTCCGCAAAGCGGGGCTTGTCGGACAGAAACTCGTTGGACAGCCCGTGCACCGCAAAGGCACCGGCATCGATTTCCCGGTCGGGATTGAAGTAGTGGTGCCAGGTATTGCCGGTGAGCCGACGATTGACCAGTTCGACACAGCCGATCTCGATGATGCGGTGCCCTTGCGTCGGCTCAAGCCCGGTGGTCTCGGTATCCAGTACGATCTGACGGTTCATGCGCCCTCCGCCCGTTTCACGCGTTCGTCGATGGCGCGGTTGGCCAGCGCATCCGCCCGCTCGTTGCCGGGCACGCCGGAATGGCCGCGTACCCAGCGCCAATCGATGTCATGGCGCTGTACCTCGGCATCCAGCGCCTGCCACAGATCCTGATTCTTGACCGCCTTTTTCGCCGCTGTCTTCCAGCCGTTTCGCTTCCACCCCGGCAGCCAGTCGTTGAGACCCTGCATGACATACTTCGAATCGGTATTGAGCTGCACGCGACAGGGCCTCCGCAACGCGCGCAGGCCTTCGATCACCGCCTGAAGTTCCATGCGGTTGTTGGTGGTCTCCGGTTCGTAGCCGTAGAGGGTTTTCTCGGTGTCTCCGTAGCGCAGCAACACGCCCCAGCCGCCGGGACCGGGATTGCCACGGCAGGCGCCATCGGTGTAGAGGGTCACCGTGCCCTTGTTCCTGAATGCCATTTATTTGCGGTCGTATTTCATGTCACGGCCGACACTGGGCCGGGCCACGCGCGGCCCCAGCAGGCGCGGGCTGACCCAGCGCCGGCTGCGTACCGGCGTCAGCGGTATCGTCGTCTTTTCGAACACCAGCACATTGACCGCGCCGGAAAAATCCAGCCAGCGGCCGGAAAACTTGCTGAACAGACGCGAACGGCGGATCAGTGCGGAGAACCCCAGAGGAAGGATATGCCCGCTGCGCCGATGCTGCAGCAGTTCGAAACCGAGCAGACTGGCCCAGTCCTTCAGTCGACGCGCGGTGTAGTAATGACCGGCCCAGGGCGCATCGTCGAGCCAGGACTGAAACAGGTGCCGCAATCCCCACAGCGACACCGGATTGAAATCGACGATCACCAGCTTGCCGTCGGGAATCAGCACCCGATGCGCCTCGCGCAACAAGGCGTGGGGATGGTGCGTCTGCGACAGAGCATGGGCGAGCACCACCAGATCGCTGCTGTCGCTGGCGATCGGCAAGGCGGCAAAATCGATGCGCGCATCCATTACCGGAACCCCGTCTGCGCCCGCCACCGGCTCCTGCCCCAGCAGGAACAGACGCTTGACGCGGTTGCCGCGCATGATCGTCGCGGCCGGCTCGGCGCACCCCAGATAGAGGGCGTAATAGCCGAAACAGGTGGCCAGCACACCGTCCATGACCTCGGCGATACGCCCGGACAAGTAACGACCGAGATCGCCGCGGTACCACTCGGACAGAGAGAGCGCATCGGGCGGCGGGATCGGTTCCGGCCGTTGGCGATCGGGCTTGATTTTCACGGGTCATCCACTAGGGTTGATGTCAAGGGCCAAACTGTGAAGCCGGTTGCAAGTCCGCACATCGGCGGGTAGCATGCCCGCAGCTTCGATACCCATCATCGACAGTACACACACAAGAATCATACGCCAAGTGAGAAAAATTCAAACCCTCGGCAGCCTGCTGCTGGCCCTGCTGACCACCACCGGCTGCCAAGCCCTGCGTCCCGACAGCCAAGGCCTGGCACGGCCCGCGCCGGAACTGGCTGAGGTCGTGGACACGGCTTCGGTCACAGCGCCCGAAACCGCCGCTTCCCCCCAACCGCGGATCCTGCCCGGCGGTGATTTCGAGGCCCTTGCGGCCCGCGCCGATGGTGAACCCCGATCCGGCGATGGCGAACCTCCTCCAGCCGTCATACCGGCCCCCATCGAACCCGCTGACGACATCCGCCAGCAGGCCGATGCCGCACTGCAACAGGAAAACAATGCCTGGACCCGCCTGCAGCGCGGCATGCGCATGAAACCGGTCCTCAATGCCCAGGTCAGGAAACAGCTGGACTGGTACCTCAAGCACCCCGAATACCTCAACCGCGTCATGCACCGTGCAAAGCCGGTGCTGCCGTTCATTCTCGATGTGCTCGAGGAATACGACCTGCCGAGCGAAATGGCCCTGCTGCCCATCGTCGAGAGCGCCTACCAGGCCTTCGCCTACTCCCACGGCCGCGCCTCCGGCATGTGGCAGATCATCCCCTCCACCGGCCGCCATCTCGGGCTGAAGCAGAACTGGTGGTACGACGGTCGACGCGACATCATCGAATCCACCCGTGCCGCGGCACGCTACCTCAAGGATCTGGCCGCACAGTTCGATGGCGACTGGGAACTGGCTCTGGCCGCCTACAACGCCGGCCCCGGAAAAATCCGCTCGGTGCGGCGATACAACCGCAAGAAGGGCCGCGGGCAGGATTTCTGGTCCCTGGGCAGAAAACTGCGCCGGGAGACCCGTGAATATGTGCCCAAGCTACTGGCGCTGAAGGAGATCTTCAGCAACCCGGACCGCTACGGCATCGACCTGCTGCACATCGAGGACGAACGCAGCTACGCGCTCGTCGAGCTGGACAGCCAGATCGACCTGGCGCTGGCTGCCGATCTCGCCGGCATCAGCACCGAGGAACTCTACCAGCTCAACCCGGCCTTCAACCGCTGGGCCACCCCGCCGGACGGTCCGCACCGGCTGCTGCTGCCCCGCGCATCGATGGATCGATTCAACGAAGCGCTGGCCAAGCTGCCCAAGAGCAAGCGCATCCACTGGGTGCGCTACAGGATTCGCAAGGGCGACACCCTGAGCCAAATCGCCCGGCGGCACAGCACCACCGCCCGCCTCATCCGCCAGGTCAACGGCATCCGTGGCAACCGCATCCGCGCCGGAAAATACCTGATGATCCCGACCGCAACCCGTTCGCTCAAGCAGTACACCCTGAGCCAGAGCGCGCGCCTCAACCGGTTGCAGAACAGCCCGCGCGGCAAGCGCAAGATCACCCACCGGGTGCGCAAGGGCGAGAGTTTCTGGAGCATATCGCGCACCTATGGCGTGAGCACACGCTCGCTGGCGCGCTGGAACGGACTGGCCCCCATCGACACCCTCAGGGTTGGCCAGAAACTGGTGATCTGGAAGAACACCAAGGCCCGCGCACGGCATGTTTCGCTGTTGCCGCGGTCGCCGGCAAGCCGCAAACTGCATGCGCTACGCTACACCGTGCGCAAGGGCGACTCGCTGTCACGCATTGCCAGCAAGTTCAATGTCCGCGTGTCCGATATCCGCAAATGGAACCGGCTGGGCAAGTACCTGCAACCCGGGCAAAAGCTGAAGCTCTATGTCGATATCACCCGTCAGTCCGGTTGACCGTACGGCGGATGGAAAGTGCGTCGGTTGATTTCTGCCGTCGTCATCGACAGAATACCCGCTCCCCCTCACGAGCCAGGATAGCCGCAGTTCATGCCCAACCCGATTGACGCCGCGTTCCTCAAGCAGCTGACCCCCATCAACTCCCTGAACAGCGAGAACATCGAGGATCTGCTGGGCAAGGTCAAGACCCACCACCTCAAGCCGGGAAAATACCTGTTCAAGCAAGGCGACATGGACAAGGCCCATGTCTACCTCGTCGAGGGCAGCGTGGAACTGATCAGCAACGGCAAGACGGTCAAGACCATCGAAGCCGGCAGTGAAGAGGCCCGTCACCCGCTGGCACATACCTTTCCCCGCACGGTGTCGGCGCGCGCCGCTTCACCGGCGACCCTGATCCATGTCAACAGCGACATGCTGGACATCATGCTCACCTGGGACCAGACCGGAAGCTACCAGGTGGAGGCGCTGGACGAAAGCGACGACACCGACGGCACCGACTGGATGACCCGCATCCTGCAGACCCGCGCCTTCCACCGCATTCCGCCGTCCAACATCCAGGCCCTGTTCATGCGCATGGAACCGGTCAACTTCAAGGCCGGTGATGTGGTGATCGAGCAGGATGCACCCGGCGACTACTTCTACATCATCAAGGAAGGGCGTTGCCTGGTCACCCGCTCCACCCCCGCCAACCCGAAGGGGGTGAAGCTGGCCACACTGGGCGTCGGCGACAGCTTCGGCGAGGAAGCGCTGATCTCCGACACCGCGCGCAACGCGACCGTGACCATGCTCACCAATGGCAGCCTGATGCGCCTGAACAAGGAAGACTTCAACTCCCTGCTCAACGAGCCGCTGCTCAACTGGGTCGATTACGACGAGGCGCGGCGCATCGTCGATGAGGGGGGGCTGTGGCTGGATGTACGCCTGCCCGACGAACACAAGACCAAGCACATCCGCAACAGCATCAACATACCGCTGATCTTCCTGCGCATGAAGGCCAACTCGCTGGACAGGGATAGCCGCTATGTCATCTATTGCGATACCGGCCGCCGCAGTTCCGCTGCCTCGTTCCTGCTCAACGAGAAAAACATCGAAACCTTCGTACTCAAGGGCGGCGTTGACGCCGCCGATGCCGCAGACATCGAGGAAGGCTGATTCCCCTCTGCCCGCCCGCCGTTGCCCAGTCATCCTGGGCGCTCCCCCCGCATCGATCAGGAGCCAGAGGCACCGGTAAGACGGTCGAAAAACCATCCACACACCAGAATCCGAGGCCGTCAGCGCCCATTAGCGCCATAAGCGTCACATTATTCCGGTTTCCGGCTGGCAAAATGGCGCGTTGAAACATATAGTCAGAAGAAATAAAAAAGCCCTCGCCCGGAGAGCGCATGAAACCCCGATTCTGGAACACTGACTGGTTCCTCGGCCTCGCTATCACCACCGTTTTCGTTTTCGCAGCCGGTACTCCCGCTCTTCAGGGACTGGAGCGCATCGCCTACGACTGGGGCGTGCGTTCCACCGAGCGTCAACCCTCGGATCGCGTCGCCGTGATCGCCATCGACGACGCCAGCATCGCCAACCTCGGCCGCTGGCCCTGGCCGCGCGACATCCACGCCGACATGATCCGACGACTGGCCGAGAGCGGCGCCAAGGTGATCGGCGAGACCGTCTATTTCCTCGAACCGCAGCAGGATCCGGGCATGGCCTACATCCGGCAGCTGATCGATTTCGTCTCCAACGCCAGCTTCAGCGAGGTTCCGGCCGACATCGATACCCTTACCACCCTGCTCCAGGCCCGCAGCGGCGACCGCCGCATCAAGCCGTTGCTGGAAACCTTCGCCGAATCCAGTCTTGCTACCCGCCTGCCACGCGACATCGATGGCCTCAAGGCCCGGCTGATCGAGGCCGAGCAGGCGCTGGACACCGACAGCAAGCTATCCGCCGCCATCGCCGATGCCGGCAATGTGGTGCTCGCCATGCCTTTCGTCATCGGTGAGCCGCGGGGGCGCCCCGACCAGCCTCTGCCCGACTATGTGCTGGCCAATGCCATTCCCAACATCTTCGACCGCATCGACGCCCAGGCCCAGGGCCTGTTCCCGGTGCCGACCCTCGACGCCATTCCCCCGATCCCTGCCGTGGGCAAGCCGGCGCGGGCCATTGGCCACCTCAATCTGATCCCTGACATCGACGGCGCGATCCGTTCCGAGGCGCTGGTGCTGCGCCACTATGACCGTTTCTACCCGTCGATCGCACTGCAACTGGCCGCACAGAGCCTCAATCTCGGCGTCGAGGACATCCGGGTGAACCTAGGCGAGAGCGTGGAAATGGGTTCGCTGAGCATCAAGACCGATCCCGAACTGCTAATGAAGACCTTCTACTACGCCAACGGCAGGGACGGGCGCCCGGCCTTTGCCATGGATTCCTTCTTCGATGTTTACAGCGGCAAGATCCCGCCGCAGAAGTACGCGGGCAAGATCGTGCTGATCGGCGCCACCGCCACCGGCGTCGGATCCGCTCAGGTGACACCGGTCGACGCCGCCATGCCGCCAGTGCTGGAGCTGGCCCATGTGGTGTCGAGCATCCTCAACGAGGATTTCTTCATCGAACCCGAATGGGGGATCTGGGCCACGCTGGGCGCTTTTCTGCTGGTGGCCCTCTACCTGATGCTGCTGATGCCCCGGCTCAAGGCCGGCGTCGCCGCCGCGGTCACTCTGTTACTGCTGCTCGCCCTGGTCACCGTCCACTACCTGTTGATGACGACCCAGACCCAGTGGGTCCAGCTGATGACACCGGCCGCTCTGCTGGTGGCCGGCCATCTGCTGATCACCACCCGCCGTTTCCTGCTGACCGAGCGGGGCAAACAACGCTCCGACGAGGAATCCTCCGAGTCCAACCGCATGCTGGGCATCGCCTTCCAGTCGCAGGGCCAGCTGGACATGGCCTTCGAGAAATTCCGCAAATGCGCCTTCGACGATCAGCTCATGGAAGCCCTCTACAGCCTGGCGCTGGATTTCGAGCGCAAACGCCAGTTCAACAAGGCCGGCAGTGTCTACCAGTACATGGCGAAACACGCCCCCGATTTCCGCGATATTCGCCAGCGCTCCGATCGGGCCCGCCAGATGGACGAGACCGTCATGCTCGGCAGCGGCGGTCACAAGGGCGGCACCCTGCTGCTCGACGACGGCAGCGTGGAAAAACCCATGCTTGGCCGCTACCAGGTCGAAAAGGAACTCGGCAAGGGTGCGATGGGCGTGGTTTATCTGGGCCGCGACCCCAAGATCAGTCGCGTGGTGGCGATCAAGACCCTGGCGCTGGCCGAGGAGTTCGAGCCCGAGGAACTGGACGAGGTCAAGTCGCGCTTCTTCCGCGAGGCCGAGACCGCGGGCCGCCTCAGCCATCCGAATATCGTCACCATCTACGATGCCGGCGAGGAGCATGATCTCGCCTATATCGCCATGGAATTCCTCAAGGGCCATGACCTGAGCCGATACACCAAACCGGACCGGCTGCTGCCGCTGGACCGCGTCGTGTCGATCCTGGTTCGCGCCGCCCAGGCGCTCGACTACGCTCACCGGCAGAATGTCGTCCACCGCGACATCAAGCCCGCCAACGTGATGTACGAACCCGAGTCTGACACCCTGAAGCTGACCGACTTCGGCATCGCGCGCATCACCGATTCGAGCAAGACCAAGACCGGCATGGTACTCGGCACCCCCTCCTACATGTCACCGGAACAACTGGCGGGCAAGAAGGTGGACGGGCGTTCCGACCTGTTTTCCCTGGGTGTCATGGGCTACCAGCTGATCACCGGCAGCCTGCCCTTCAAGGCGGAATCCATGGCAAGCCTGATGTTCAAGATCACCAACGAGGACGCCCCGGATCTGCGCCATCTGCGCCCCGATGCCCCTTCCTGCCTGGCCGCCATCGTCAACCGCATGCTCAGCAAGCAGGTGACGGAACGCTACCAGAAGGGAGAAGATCTGGCCCATGACCTCGAACTCTGCCGCCTGAAGATCCGCACATGAACCTCCGCGACAAACTCCAGATTGCCGGGTTGACCGACACCGGAAAGGTGCGGCGCCGCAACGAAGACAGCATCGGCTACGACAGCGTGCTCGGCCTGCTGGTGCTGGCCGACGGCATGGGCGGTCATCTCGGCGGTGAAGTCGCCAGCAGCATGACCGTGGATACCATCATTGAAGAGGTGCAGACCCATCTGCCGGCCATCGGTAGCGGTCAGGTGGATTCGGCCACCGGCTTCAGCCTCGAATCGATCTGTATCCAGGACGCCATCGAACTGGCCAACGACCGCGTCTACCGCAAATCGGCCGAAGGCCCCGAATTGCGGGGCATGGGGACGACCGTGGTCACCCTGCTGTTCTACGACAACCGGCTGTCGCTGGCACATATCGGCGACTCCCGCTGCTACCGCATGCGCGGAGGCCAGATGGAGCAGTTGACCAAGGACCACTCGCTGATGCAGGAACTGATCGACCGCGGCTTCTATACTCCGGAAGAAGCGCGCAAGTCCTTGAACAAGAACCTGGTAACCAAGGCACTGGGCATCGATCCCACGGTTTCTGCCGATCTTCAGGAAGACTTGGTGCTGAAAGGGGACATTTATCTGCTATGCTCCGATGGATTGACCGATCTGATCGAGGACGACGAGATTAGCTTAACTATCACCGAATTTAGTGATAATCTAGAAGAAGCCGCCAAGCAATTGATTACAAAGGCAAACCAAAACGGCGGAAAGGACAATATTTCGGTCATCCTGTGCCGGGTGAAGGAGGATTTCTCGGAATCCAAAGGCTGGTTCAAGAAACTGATCGAATGGTTCTAGGCCCGATAACAGGGACAACTGCATCTGGGCAGGCAAGGCCTGCCCTAACGACACAAGAGGCTGAAAAGAAGATGGTTGCAAAACTGGTAATGACATCGAGCGCCGGGGAGCGGCAGGAGTATCCCCTGACCAAGGAGACCACCACCCTGGGTCGCAAGCCCGGCAACGACATCCAGATCGACAACCTGTCGGTGAGCGGCAAGCACGCCCAGGTAATCACCATCCTGGAGGATTCCTTCCTCGAGGATCTGGGCAGCACCAACGGCACCTATGTCAACGGCAAGCTGATCAAGAAGCATGCACTCGAGCACGGCGACCGCATCACCCTGGGCAAGTTTCAGCTGGTGTACGAAAACGAGGGTGCGGCCGAAGGCGATTTCGAACAGACAATGATCATTCGGCCTGGCGAGGCCGGCATGCCGGAACAGGCCGGTGACAAGGAGATCGACCGCTCGGTGCAGAAAATCAACGCTGCGCTGCAATCGGAGAATGCCGCCGCATCGGCCTCCAGTACCGAAGGCAAGGAAGCCTGCCTGCAACTGCTCTCCGGCGCCAACGCCGGCAAGGAGCTGGTACTCAAGAAGGCCCTGACCACAATCGGCCAGCCCGGCGTACAGGTGGCGGCCATCACCCGCCGCCCTCAGGGCTTCTTCCTGATCCATGTCGATGGCGGACCCAACAATACCGTGCCCAAGGTCGCGGGCAGCCCGATCGGCTCCAATGCCCACCGACTCAACGACCACGACATCATTGAAGTAGCCGGCGTGAAGATGGAGTTCTATACGCGCTGAGGCACCCCGGAACGCAGCCGGTCCGCTGGACCGGCTTCGACCACCCACCGGAGACGCTCCATGCCGCTGCAGCGCATCGTCCGGCTCGCCGTCAGCCTGCTCATCCTGCTGTTCCTGCTGGCGCCGCTCAGCGGCCTGGTCCGGTATCCCTTCCTGCAGCAACTGGAAAACTGGACCTACGATACCCGTCTCAACCTGACGCTGCCACGCGGCATCGACACGCGCATCGTCATCGTCGATATCGACGAGGCATCCCTGGCCCGCATTGGTCGCTTTCCCTGGCCCCGCTACCGCTTGGCCGATCTTACCCGGCGTCTGTTCGACGACTACGGCATCCGCAGCCTCAGCTACGACATCCTGTTTGGTGAACCGGACCTGAGCTCCGGAGCCGATACCCTCCGTCGGCTTGCACGCGGGCCGCTGGCCGGAGACGAAGCGTTCCTGAGCGAACTGCAGCGCTTATTGCCCCAACTCGACTACGACCGGCGTTTTGCCCGCGCCCTCGAAGGCCGGCCCGTCACACTGGGGTATTACTTCAAGTCGCGCATCGAGGAAGGCAGCTCCGGAGACACCGGCCTGCTGCCGCCACCCATCAGCCGGGTTGACGGCCCGTGGAAGGAGCGGCTGCCGATCAACCGCGCCGTCGGCTACAGCGCCAATCTGCCGATATTGCAGCGGGCCGCGGCCAGCGGCGGCTTTTTTGACAACCCCTTCGTCGATGACGACGGCGTGTTTCGCCGCGTACCGCTGGTGCAGATCCACGGTGACGGGCTGTACGACGCCCTGTCCCTCGCCACCGCGCGCCTGGTTCTGGGCCAACCCGACATCGAACTGCTGATCGCCAGCGAAAACGATCAGAGCTATTACGCCCTGGAAACCATCGCCCTCGGCGATGCACGCATTCCGGTGGATCCACAGGGCGCGGTCTTCGTGCCCTATCGTGGTCCGCGCGGCAGCTTTCCCTATGTCTCTGCCTGGAAGGTGCTCGAAGGCAGTGCGGATCGCGAACTGCTCCATGACAAGATCGTGCTGGTCGGCACCTCGGCACCCGGGCTGCTCGACCTGAGGTCGACACCGGTGGAGAATGTCTTCCCCGGGGTCGAGGTTCATGCCAACCTCATCTCCGGCATACTCGACGGCCGCATCCGTCATCATCCGGCCTGGGTCACCGGCTTCGAATTCCTCCAGCTGATCCTGGTCGCCATCCTCCTCGGCGCGGCCCTGACCTGGCTGCCACCCCTGTCCGCCACCCTGGTAACCGTGGCCATCACGCTGGGCGTACTGGCTCTGTCTGTCATTGCCTGGCAGTACAACCTGATCCTGCCGCTGGCATCAACCCTGGTACTGATCGCCCTGCTCTTCGTGTTCCACATGACCTGGGGGTTTTTCGCCGAATCCCGGGGCAAGCGCAGGCTGGCCCGGATGTTCGGTCACTACATCCCGCCGGAACTGGTGGACGAGATGAACCGGAGCGGCCACCGGTTTTCCCTGGAAGGAGAAAACCGCGAACTGACCGTATTGTTCTCCGATGTCCGCGGCTTCACCAGTATCTCCGAAGGCCTGGAGCCCACACAGCTGACGGCGCTGATGAACGCACTGCTGACTCCGCTGACACGCGTCATCCATCAACACCGCGGCACCATCGACAAATACATGGGCGATGCGATCATGGCCTTCTGGGGCGCCCCGTTGTCCGACGAGAACCACGCCCGTCATGCGCTGCAGGCCGCCTTCGACATGATGCGCGCGCTGAAGGACCTGCAGCGGGAATTCCGTCAGCGCGGCTGGCCGGAGATCCGCATCGGCATCGGCATCAATACCGGCAGCATGAATGTGGGCAATATGGGCTCGGAGTTCCGCGTGGCCTACACGGTACTCGGTGACGCGGTGAACCTGGGCTCCCGGCTGGAAGGACTGACCAAGGCCTATGGTGTCGACATCATCGTCAGCGAGAGCACGCGGGAGCAGGTGCCCGACTTCGTGTTCCGCGAACTGGACCGGGTGCGCGTCAAGGGCAAGCAGGAACCGGTGGCCATCTTTGAACCACTGGGGCACAAGAACGACCTCGATGCGGCTGTCCGCGACGAACTGAACCGCTATCGCCAGGCGCTGCGTGCCTACCGCCGCCAGGACTGGGACGGCGCAGAAGTCGATTTCTACAATCTGTCACGGGAACATCCGCACAGCCGGCTCTATGCCCTCTATCTGGAGCGCATCGCCCGTTACCGCCACTCGCCCCCGGGCGAGGACTGGGACGGCACATTCACCCACGGCAGCAAATGACTTGACCGCCGACAGCCGCAGGAATAGGTTGATACAACCGGTCAGGGAACTTCTTGACCAAGGTCAATTCCCTTGCCGGACAACGCCCTACAATGACGGCATTGATCACTCAACCGGGGGAACTACCCATGGAAGTCTTCAAGAACCTGTTCAGCGACTGGGTCGGCCTGCTTTCGCTCGGCACCATTCTCTTCATACTTGGCATGATGGTGTTTTTCGTCATCATGTTCGTGGGCAAGGCGAAGCACGGCGACTGACGGTCAACGCCGTCTTCGCGGTTCAGCGATGGCGGCGCAACACCCGCGCCAGGATCTCCACGCCGCGGGCAAGTGCGGCTTCGTCCTGCACATAGTTCATGCGGATGCACTGGTCTGCATGGCTGCCTTCCCGCACTTCCTGTCCGGGGAAGAAATAGGCGCCGGGAATGACCAGCAACCCCTCCTCTTTCAGCTCCCGGTAGAGCTGACGGCTGCCGATCGGCAGTCCCTCGAACCAGAGCCAAAGAAAGATCGCCCCCTCCGGCAGATGGATGTGCAGCCGCGGATCGTCGATGGCCTCGCGCAACAAGCGGACCGTGTGCGCGCAGCGTTGCTGATAAAAGGGACGGATGACTTCATCGGCCAGACGCGTCAGTGCTCCGCTGCGCATCAGGTCTTCCACCAGTACCGGTCCCACCCCACCGGGTGACAGGCTGGTGATTGCGGTCATGTTGGCCATCTGGGCAATCACCTCTTCGTTGGCGATCACGATGCCGGTACGCACACCGGGCAGCCCCAGTTTCGACAGACTCATGCAGACGATGCTGTTGTCGTTCCAGAAAGGCGTTACCTCGTTGAATATGATGTGCGGAAACGGCGTGCCATAGGCATTGTCGATCAGCAACGGAACGCCCGCCTTGCGAGCCATGGAGTCCAGCCGCGCGCACTCATCGTCGGTCAGCACATTGCCGCTGGGGTTGGTCGGACGCGACACGCAGATCAGCCCGGTCTCGGGCGTGATTTCCACCCGGTCGAAATCGATGTGGTACTTGAAAAAACCGTCCTCGAGACGCTTGATCTCCGGCTCGCGACTGACGAACATTCCGTCCTCGATGCCAATATCACTGTAGCCGATGTATTCCGGCGTGATCGGCAACAGTACATGCCGCATGCGTCCGTTGCGGCGCCCGGCAAAGCTGTTGAACAGGGCGAAAAACGCGGTCTGGCTGCCGTGGGTCAGTGCAATATTGCGCCAGCTCAGCCCCCAGCCATAGCGTGCATTGAAATAGTCGGCCAGGGATTCGAGAAAGGCCTGCCGACCCTGGGGTCCGTCATAGTTGGACAGTGCGCGCAACAACTCGCCACTGGCATTGAGGCGATCGAGGCTGCGCTGGAAGACCTCCAGCGCTTCCGGTATCGCCGCCGGATTGCCGCCGCCGAGCATGATCGTATCGTCGCGGGCGAGGCCTTCGGCCAGGTCTTCCATCAGCAAGGTGATGCCGGAGCGACGCCGGAAACGCTCGCCAAAATCCGAATAGTCCATGGAAGGGTCCGTAAAAAAGCGCAAGCTTAACCCGGTCAGGGAAGCAAAGCGACCCCACGGACCCTTTCCCTGATGGGCCGCGATCCGGTCATGGCCCCGGCACGCCGACCGGGACAAACCCTACGGATACCCGCCGTGCTTATTCGACCCGGCAGCCGATGCGTTCTTTCGCCACCACCACATCGTCATAGAGGATGGTCTGGGTGGTGGAAGGGTTCATGCCCAGGTTCCTGAGCCGTTCCAGATCCCTGCGGAACGAGGCCAGTTCGTTGTACGCATCGAGGAAGCACTGGCCGAAGCGGACCTGTTCGCTGCTGCGGAAATTGAAGCCCTCGAAAGGACTCGGGTCCGGGCAGGACGACCAGGAGCAGGTGCCCGGCGCATAGAATTTGGCGCGCAGCCAGCTGCCCATGGGGCTGCCCTTGCGGTAGTGCTCGACCGGATCGTCATCGACCCAGAGCGCCAGTTCACCATCGGAATCCCCTACCGTGTTGGCCTTGGCCATCACTTCGATGCAGACCCAGCGGTCCCGTTCGATGGGCGCCTGGTCCGCGGGGTGGAACACATTGCCGTAAAAATAGTTCGTGCCCTGGTCACCGGCACAACCGGGGGTTGTCGAACCGTCGTTGCAGCGCCCTGAGCGCATCTGGTGCCAGTAGGCATAGAACATGAAGTCTTCGTTGCCGGCGTCATCGCGGGTGATGTCCAGGTCGAACCAGAACCCACCGTCTCCGGGCGGCACGGTATTGGCCAGGCCGCTGCTGTTCCAGCTGTCGGACTTGGCGGCAAAGCGCACCCAGTGCCCGGGCTTGGGCGAGACGCCGACCCGGCGCGCATAGAAGCGCACATACATGACATCGGACTGTTCATCGAATGTCTTGCCGGTACTGGAGGAGATGTAGGTATCGTCGTCTGCGGCAAGGTCCGCCTCGGACACCGAGGAGCGCAGGTAACGGCTGCCGGCATGGGCCTGGGCCGCGTCGTTTTCCAGGGTCAGATAGTCGGTATCCCTGCGGGGCCAGTCCCAACGGCCCCAGCCGGCCTCGAAATCGTCGAAGAACAGGACTGCGGGATCCTCCGCCATGCCTTCATCACAAGGGTAACGCTGAGATAGCGTACTGCCTATAGCTTCTACAGACGCTACACGACATTCAGAAGAACCAGTAGCGGCCAAATCCTCACTCTCAGCACAGGCGGTCAGCAAGACCAGAGGAACAAGCGCCGTTACGGTTTTCATCACAGAACCCCTATGTGTGGAGTCAACCGGTGATTGTATCCGCCTCACCTCCTCCTTGCGTCCTGCAACCGACGAAACCGCTTGCTGCTCAGCCAGACGGCGGCAGGTTCCCGGCAAAATGGCAGGCAACCCGGTGCCGCGTATCGCCTTCTTCGGCCAAGGGCTTGAGTTCCGGCGTCTGCTGGCTGCAGATGGCTTGCGCGTAGGGGCAACGGTCGACGAAATGGCAATGGGGTGGCGGGTTCAACGGAGACGGCACCTCGCCGGGCAGGGCTTCGAATTCCTTGCGCCTCCGCGGGTCCGGTACCGGGATCGACGCGATCAGCGCCTGGGTATAGGGATGCAACGGGTTTGCATAAAGGGTCCGGCTGTCGGCGATCTCGACGATGCGGCCGAGGTACATCACCGCGATACGGTCGGAGATGTGCTTGACCACGGCCAGGTCGTGGGCGATGAACAGATAGGCCAGACCCATTTCCTGCTGCAACTCGATCAGCAGGTTGAGGATCTGCGACTGGATGGAGACATCCAGCGCCGATACCGGCTCGTCACAGATGATCAGCCGAGGTCGCAGCGAGATGGCGCGGGCGATGCCGATGCGCTGGCGCTGGCCTCCGGAGAACTCGTGCGGGAACTTGTGGTAGGCATCCTCGGGCAGACCGACTCGATCCAGCAGTTTCATCACCTTGTCGCGGCGTCGGGCCGCGTCCTTCTCGCCGTGGATGACATAGGGCTCCTCCAGTATCGTGCCCACGGTATGTCGCGGGTTCAGTGACTCATACGGGTCCTGGAAGATCATCTGCATCTCGGCGCGCAGGCTGCGCAGGGAATGGGCGTCGAGATCTGCCACATTCTGCCCGTCGAAGCGCACTCGGCCTGCGGTCGGGTCATAGAGCCTCAGCAGGGCGCGGCCAACGGTGCTCTTGCCGCAGCCGGATTCACCCACCAAACCCAGCGTCTCCCCGGCTTCGATCTCGAAATCGACGCCATCCACCGCGTGCACGGTGGCGATCCGGCGGTAGAACAGCCCCCCGTGCACCGGGAAGTGCATCTTCAGCCCCTTCACCTCGAGCAGGCTCACCGGAATTCCTCCGCGCGAAAACAGCGTACCTGATGGCCTTCCCCGAGCAGTGGTGGCGTCTCCTCCCTGCAGCGCGGTTCGGCGAACTCGCAGCGGTTCTGGAAACGGCAGCCGGGCGGGAAATCGAGCAGGCTGGGTACCATGCCGGGGATGGTCTTGAGCAGCGACTTGGGTTCGGTATCCAGCTTGGGAATGGCCTGCAGCAGACCGCGGGTATAGGGATGCAGCGGATGATCGAAGAGTTCGAGAATTTCCGCCTGTTCGATGATGCGGCCGCCGTACATCACCACCACCCGGTCGCAGATCTCGGCGATGACGCCGAAATCATGGGTGATGAAAATGATCGACATGCCGTTTTCCCGCTGCAGGTCGCGCAGCAACTGCAGGATCTGCGCCTGGATGGTGACATCCAGTGCGGTGGTCGGTTCATCGGCGATGAGGATATCCGGGTCACAGAGCAATGCCATGGCGATCATCACGCGCTGGCGCATGCCACCGGAAAGCTGATGCGGGTATTCCTTCAAACGCCGCTCAGGCGCCGGAATGCCCACCTTCTCGAGCATCCCGATACAGGCATCGCGGCGCTGGCGCTCGTCGAGCTCCGGCTTGTGCAGCAAAAGGGCCTCTTCCAGCTGATGGCCGACCCGGTAGACCGGGTTGAGCGCCGTCATCGGCTCCTGGAAGATCATCGCGATGCGGTTTCCGCGTATGCCGTGCATGGCATCGGGACTGAGCTGCAGCAGATCCTGCCCGTCGAAGATCACCTCGCCACCGACGATGCGACCGGCCGGTTTCGGCAACAGCCGCATGATCGACAGCGAAGTCACGCTCTTGCCACAACCGGACTCGCCGACGATGCCAAGGGTTTCGCCGGCCTCGAGCCGAAAACTGATGTCATCCAGCGCGCGAGCCACGCCCTGCTCGGTATCGAATTCGGTGGCCAGGTGCCGCACCTCCAGCAGCGGCCTCGACGACGCACTCATGCCTTCATTCGACCGGCTTGTAGGTGGTGTCGATACGGGTCACCGGCGCGAAGGCCTTGCCCTGCTTCTTCGCTTTCAGCGTGGCCTTTTTCTCGTCCTTGTCGATCCAGAACAGCCCGCCCATGGATTCATCGAACGGTCCTTCGATGACCAGACCGCCGAGACGGGTGGCGGGAATCTCCGGCATCTTCAGCCAGCGCCAGCTGGCCATGCGCACAAAGGGCACATCGAGGCGCGGTATCCAGGCGCTCTGCTCGTGGATCAGCGCCTGGATCCGTTTGGCCAGGGAGGTTCGGTTTTCGTGGGTCATGGCCGAACGGTAGGCATCGATCAGCCGGTCCATCTCGGGGTCGTCGGTGTTGGTGAAATTGTTGGTCTGCGGCTTGTGGGCATTGGCCGAATGGAATTGTCCCCAGTACTGGGGACGCAGACCGCCGACCAATGCGCCCCACCAGATGTCGTGCTTCTTCTCCAGCACCGACTTGAAGGAAGCCGCCGGGTCGAGCTTGCGCAGCTTGAGTTCCAGCCCTGCGCGCTTGAACTCTTCCTTGATGACGACCAGCCGCGGTGTGTGCAGATCGCTGCCATAGGTCACGCTGAAGGACAGGCGGTCGCCCTTGTCGTTGACTCGGATGCCATCGGGTCCGCGCTTGCCAAAACCGGCCTTGCTGAAATAGGCGTCCGCCTTGTCGAGATCGAAGGGCCGCGCGCGCAGTTCGGTGTTGGTGTAATCGCCAAAACCGCTGGAAATGGTGTTTTTGCGCACATAGTCGCCGCGCAATACCTGCCGGTTGACCTTTTCAATGTTGAAGGCGTGGGCGATGCCCAGCCGGACATTGCGGTCGTCCAGGTAGGGCTTGTCCTGATTCAGCCACAGACCATAGCTCGGCTGTGGGGTGTCCTCGTAGAACCACAGCTTGTGAATGTAGCCCTTGTCGAACAGTGTACCGGTGGCCTTTTCGTGCCAGAAGCTGGGAGCGGTAATGCCGAAGGCGTCAATCTTGCCCTTCTTGAAATGTTCCCAGGCCAGATTCATGTCACGGATGACGGAGACCTTGACCTTGTCCACATTGTAGCGGTTCCTGAAGTATTTCAGATCCTTCGCCCACCAGTCCTTCTTGCGCTTGAAGGTGATGCTCTTGCCCTTCTTGATCTTCGAGATCTGGTAGGGCCCGGTATTGGGCACGATCGTCCAGTTGTATTTCTGCACGAAGCCCTTGAGGTTGTCCACGCTCTTGTAGAAATGCTTCGGTGTCGGGCTGATGGCCACGAAGGAATAGAGTTCATCGCGCGGGCGCGGCTTGCTGCTGGAGACGGCCAGTGTGTGATCGTCATAGACCGTCACCTTGTCCAGTTCCTTTCCGTAATAGGTGTTGTACCAGGGCGCGATGATGTCCTTGGAACGCATGAATTCCAGGGTGAAGGCAAAATCCTCGGCGGTGACCGGAGTGCCGTCGGACCAGCGTGCCTTGGGGTTGAGTTTGAAATACATGGTGCGGTTGTCGTCGCTGTAGGCCCAGTGGGTGGCCAGCGACGGCACCAGCTTGCGCGTATTGGGATGCAGCGTCACCAGCGACATCTGGTTGTCGAGGATCATCGGCCGGAAGCTGCCGTTGGAATCCGGTCCCACCGTGCGCAATGTCAGCGGGAAGCTCTGAATCCAGATATACAGCGTGCCGCCCTTTTTCGCATCGGGCGAGGCAAACACAGGATCCTCGTCGTTGGTCAGCCACTCCAGGTTGTCCGGCAGTTTTGGCGCGGCGTGCGCGACAAGCGTCAGCAGCAGAAGTGCAAGGGTCAGCGGCAGCTTGCGGATGATCGTGTCCATGTCGGTCGCTCCTGTAGGTTATTCGTAGGTCGTGTATTTCTTCGGATCGAAGGCCTCGCGGATCGCTTCGCCAACGAAGGTCACCATCACCAGGATCACGCTCATGGTGATCACCACCGAGGCGACGATCCAGATGGATTCCAGATTGGCCGAACCCTGGGCCAGCAACTCACCCCAGCTGGGCGTGGGCGGCGGCAGGCCGAAGCCCAGATAATCCAGCGAGGTCAGCGCGATGATGCCATTGGCCACCGAGAAGGGGATGAAGGTGACGATGATCGACACCGTATTGGGCAGGATATGCAAAAAGATGATACGGCTGTTGGATGCGCCCAGCGCCCGTGCCGCCATCACATATTCACGCGCCTTCTCCTTGTAGGTGGCGGTCCGCATGTACCAGGTCATGCCGATCCAGCCGAAGAACAGTATGATCAGGATCAGCATCGCGAAGTTCGGAATCATGATCGACGATATGATCATGATCACATACAGGAACGGTATATTGGACCAGATCTCGATGATGCGCTGGAACAGCAGATCGAACAGCCCCCCGAAATACCCCATAGCCGCACCGATGCTGACCCCGATCAGATAGCTGGCAAACAGCAGGATCAGGGAGAAGAAGATGGCCGTGCGGAAACCATAGACCAGCCGCGCCGCCACATCGCGGCCGGTGGTGTCGGTGCCGAGGTAGTGCCTGTCCTCGATCGACGGCGGAAACGGCGGATATTCACCATCGCGCAGGTCGTTCTCGTAGGGGTTGTAGGGAATCGGCGGCAGGATCACGAAATTGTCGGGGTCATCGGCCCAGCGCTTTTTCAGGTCTCGGTAGTTGGTCTCGTAGTCATAGTCGAGACCGAAGGTTTTGCCCGGGATCACCGCGCCATAGGTCGGGAAGAACCATTCCCCGTTGTAGTGCACCACCAGCGCCCGGCTGTTGACCAGCAGTTCGGCGAACACCGACAGCAGCACCAGCAGCACGAACAGGATGAAGGAATAATAACCTCGGCGGATCGATTTGAAGCGTTGCAGCTTCTTTTGCGTCAGCGGATCGAGTCGAAAGCCCAGCATCGTCGGCCTACTTGAACTGGACCCGTGGGTCAACGATGGCCACGCAGATGTCCGACAGGATATTGCCCAGCAGTTGCAGGATGGCCGAGATCACCAGCACCCCGAGCACGATCGGGTAGTCGCGTTCCACCACCGACTCATAGCCGAGCAGGCCCAGGCCGTCGATATTGAAAATCTTTTCGATGAGAAAGGATCCGCCAATGATCACCGAAATGTTGTTGCCGAAATGGGTGGCGATCGGAATCAGGCTGTTGCGCAGTGCGTGACGGGTGATCGCCTTGCGGAACGGCAAGCCCTTGGCAATCGCGGTACGCACATAGTCGGCGGCCAGGTTGTCCATCAGGGCATTCTTCATCATGAAGGTCATCACCGCGAAGCTGCCGGCCACATAGGCCAGCAGCGGCAGCACCGCATGGTAAAGGATGTCTTCCGCCTGTTGCCAGAAGCTGTCCAGATCCTCGAAATCCTCGGAATAGAAACCGCCCATGGGAAACCACTCCAGATTCGCTGCGAACACCACCAGCAGGATGATGCCGATGACATAGGACGGCACTGCATAGCCCACAAACACGATGAATGAAGACGCATGGTCGAAATGGGAATTGTGCTTGATGGCCTTCCAGTAACCCAGAGGAATGGAGATGAAATAGGTGATCAGCATCGTCATGATGCCGTAGAAGGCCGACACCGGCAGCCGCTCGAGGATGGTGTCCCATACCGGCTCGCTGTAGCGGGTGGAAGTACCCAGATCCAGCCGCAGCACCTTGAGCAGCCACTCCCAGTAGCTGACCAGCACCGGCTTGTCGAAACCGTAATACTCCTCGAGTTGGCGCAGCTGGTCTTCATCCAGCGTCTGCCCCCCTTCTCCCAGTTGCTGGCCGCCGCCGGACTGCAGGGACGCCTGCTGGGCTTCGGCGATCATGCGCTCGATGGGGCCGCCGGGCACGAAGCGCGTGATCACGAACACCAGGATGGTGATGCCGATGAAGGTCGGCACGATCAGCAACAGTCGGCGCAGGAAATACCAGGTCATGCTCGGTCCGGTTTGCAGAAATCAGCCGGCCACAGCCTCTCAGGCCGTGACTGAACAGCGCGTGAACCGCCACTCCGGGCCGGCTCGATGGGCGCACACTTTACCCTAGTCCCCGGGTCAAATGAACCGTCCCGAAAGAAAAAATCCTGATTTGAAACTTTTGTGAGCCACCGAATCGCACGGCATAGTATTCTTTGTTATAAGCCTTATTATCCGCCGTCCTCCAAACCGCCCTCAGCCGACCGATGGCCGAATGGAGCCTTCCTTATATATTTGTTCGGCTGCCGGAGTACAGCCACCAGGAGCCGACGAACGGCGGCACAATTCGTGGAACTTGATGCACATCCCCACTGGCAGCCGCTTGAAAAACCCCCGGCAAGCCCGTAGGCTACGCGAGTTTTCAAAAGCAACTAATGGCCGCCGCGTTGGCGGGACATCGGAGAGATCATCACATGCAAACCACCCGCCCCGGTCGCCTCCTGCTGCTGGCGCTGCCGCTGCTGCTTTCCTCGGCCGCCGCCTTCAGCCAGGAAAAGGTGAACACGATCATCGCCGGCGAAGAAGCCCGCATCCAGCAAAACGCCAAATCACAGAAAAAGATCAATACGCTCAGCGACCAGGCCGCCGACCTGCTCGCCGAATACAAGAGCGTAGCCAAGATCGTCGACGGCCTGGTCGTATACAACAAACTGCTGCAGAAGCAACTTGACAACCAGAACGCCGAGATCGCCAACCTCGAGAAGTCGATCCAGGACGTCTCACTGATCGAACGCCAGATCGTGCCGCTGATGGTGCGCATGATCGATTCGCTGGAACAGTTCGTGAAGCTGGATGTGCCCTTTCTGCCCGAGGAACGCGCCAAGCGCATCGAGCGCCTGAAAAAGATGATGGAGCGCTCCGATGTCACCGCCGCCGAGAAGTTCCGTCGGGTCATGGAGGCCTACCAGATCGAAAACGAGTACGGCCGCACCATCGAGGCCTACAAGGGCAGCGTGGTCATCGACGGCAAGGAACGCGAAGTCGACTTCCTGCGCGTTGGCCGCACTGCCCTGGTGTACCAGAGCATTGGCCGAGAACACACCGGCATGTGGAATACCCGGACCCGCCAGTGGGAAGCGCTTCCCGCCGAGCTGTACCGCAACCAGGTGGCCAAGGGCCTGAAGATCGCCCGCAAGCAGGTCGCTCCCGAGCTTCTGATGATGCCGATCCCGGCCGCGGAGGAATTGAAATGAGTATTCGCAGCCTGATTTCTGTAGCGACCCTCGGCTGCGCACTGATCCTGGGCCAGGCTCAGGCCGCCGAGACCCTGTCGCTGGACGCACTGCTCAAGCAGGTTCAGCAGGGCCGAGTCACCGATGCCAGGATCAACAAGCAGCGCGAACAACGCTTCCGAACCGACCGTGCCAACCAGAAAAAACTGCTCGCCGAAATGAAGGCGAAACGCAAGGCCGAGGAAGCACGCAGCGCCAAAATGGAAAAGCAGTTCGACGCCAACGAGAAGAAGATCGCCGAACTCACCGAAACCCTGAAAAACCGCCTCGGTTCCCTGAAGGAGCTGTTTGGCGTCCTGCAACAGGCTGCCGGCGATGCCCGCGGCCAGTTCGAAAACTCCCTCACCCAGATCCAGTACCCGGACCGTGGCCAGTTCCTCTCCGAACTGGTGGAGAAGATGGGCAGCAGCAGCCAGCTGGCATCCATCGACGACATCGAACGCCTATGGTATGAACTGCAGCGCGAAATGACCGAAAGCGGCCGCGTGGTCCGCCTGCCGGTCGAAATCATCGCCGCCAACGGCGACAAGGTGACCCGGCCGGTCACCCGCATCGGTGTCTTCAACCTGGTCTCCCAGGGCAAATACCTCGAATACATTCCCGAGACCGGCAAGGTGGTCGAACTGAATCGCCAGCCGCCACGGCGCTACCTCAAGGCCATCGAAAACTTCGAGGCCGCGAAAGACGGCGTGCACCCGCTGGGCATCGACCCCTCGCGTGGCCAGATCCTGTCGCTGCTGGTGGAATCACCCTCGTTGCGCGAGCGCATCGACCAGGGCGGGGTGGTCGGCTATGTCATCATCGCCCTTGGTGCACTTGCGCTGCTGATCGTGCTGGAGCGCCTGCTGGTTCTCGGCATCACCGGACTCAAGGTACGCAGTCAGATGAAGCACCTGGACCAGCCGAAGAAGAACAACCCGCTGGGCCGCATCCTGAGCGCCTACCACGAGAATCAGGATGTGGATCTGGAAACCCTGGAACTGAAACTGGGCGAGGCCATCCTGCACGAAGCGCCGAAACTCAACCGGCGGGTGATGCTGCTGAAGATCATCTATGTAGTGGCCCCGTTGCTCGGTCTGCTGGGTACGGTCACCGGCATGATCATCACCTTCCAGGCGATCACCCTGTTCGGCACCGGCGATCCCAAGCTGATGGCCGGCGGCATCTCGCAGGCACTGGTGACCACCGTGCTCGGTCTGGTCGTAGCCATCCCCACGGTGCTGCTGCACACGCTGGTCGCCAGCCGCGCGCGCAGCATCCAGCAGGTGCTGGAAGAACAGGCCGCCGGCATGGTGGCGGAATACGCCGAACAGCACGCCCGTCCGATCTGCGGCGACAAGGATGACGATGACGACATCACCCAGCCCAATGCGGAGCCACAGCCCGCCTGAGGCCTGAACCATGGCGAACCTGACCACCGATTTCTACACCCTCGTCGAAGCCGTCCGTGATTTCATGGAACTCGGCGGCCCGGTGTTGTACTGGATCGCCCTGCTGGCACTGGTGTTGTGGACCTTCCTGTTCGAGCGCCTGCTCTATCTCGGTTTCAGCCACCGGCAGGCCGTGCGCCAGGCCATCGACGCCTGGAATGCCCGCAACGACCGCAAGAGCTGGTACGCCCACCAGATACGGGAAAAGCTGATCTCCGAAACCGCCAGCCGGCTGGAGAAAAACCTGCCGATCATCAAGGCGCTGGTCATGCTGTGCCCGTTGATGGGCCTGCTCGGCACGGTCACCGGCATGATCGAGGTGTTCGAGGTCATGTCCATTTCCGGCTCCGGCAATCCGCGTTCACTGGCCGCCGGTGTCTCCAAGGCCACGGTACCGACCATGGCGGGCATGGTGGTCGCCCTGTCCGGTCTGTTCCTCAACACCTGGCTGCAGCGCAAGGCACAAATAGCGCGCGAGGAGATCGCCGAGCGCATGACCTTCAGCAAATGAACCCCGAGTCCGTCCGATGAGAAAGATATTTTCCAACATTCACAACCAGGAAGAGGAAGCCAGCATCGACATCACCCCGATGCTCGATGTGGTGTTCATCATGCTGATCTTCTTCATTGTCACCGCCACCTTCATCAAGGAGACCGGGATCGATGTCAACCGCCCGCAGGCCGCCACCGCGGTCAAAAAGGCCAAGGCCAACATCCTCATCGCCATCGATGCCAACAACGACATCTGGATCGATCGACGGCAGGTGGACATCCGCTCCGTGCGCCCCAACATCGAACGCCTGCACGCCGAGAACCCTCAGGGATCGGTCATCATCCAGGCCGACAAGGAATCCAAGACCGACACCCTGATTCAGGTGATGGACGCCTCGCGCCAGGCCGGCGTCTACAATGTCTCCATCGCGGCGCAGGAGCAGTAAGCCAATGGCTGCGATGCTGCGCCTTCTGCTGTCCGTCGCGCTCGCGGCCGCCGTCACTTTCGGCCTGATCTTCACCATGCAGTACCTGATCGCCACCGCCGACCGCAGCCTCGACGAGGATGCGGCCGGCCACATCGTCGATTTCGTGCGCGTCAAGCGGGACGAACAGGTCAAACGCAAGCAACGCAAACCGGAAAAGCCGCCCCAACCCAAGACCCCTCCCCCGGAGCCGCCGCCCCCGGAAATGGATGACGCCACCCCAGAGGCCGAAAAGCTCTCGGTGGCCGCCATCGATGTGGACACCGATATCAACATGACCTCCGGCGGCATCAGCCTGACACCTGGCGACGCCGAATACCTGCCCATCGTCAAGGTTCAGGCAGTGTATCCGCGCCGCGCCCAGCAACGCGCCCTCGAAGGCTGGGTGCTGCTGGAGTTCACGGTCACCCGGCAGGGCACCGTCAAGGACATCCGCGTCATCGACTCGGAACCCAAATCGAAGATCTTCCATCGCGCCGCCATCAAGGCCGCTTCGAAATTCAAGTACAAACCGCGTACCGAGGACGGCAAACCGGTCGAGGTGCCCGGCGTGCGCAACCGCATCGTATTCAAACTGGACGACTAGGCGCATGATGTACCTCACCCGATTCGCCGCTCCCGCCCGTACCCTGCTGGCACTGACCCTCGGTCTGGGCATCGCCCTCGGTGGCGGGCTGCACAGCGAAACCGCCTGGAGCGCCAGCGACAAGACCAAAAAGGAAGAGAAAAAGAACAAGGCGCCGCTGATCAGCCAAAAGGTCTACAAGCTGTTGACCGAGGCTCAGGAACTGGTCAACCAGAAAAAATACGACCAGGCACTGGTGGTGCTCGAGAAAATCAAGAAGCGCCGCCGCCTCAACAGCACCGAAAAGGCACAGTTGTGGAACTTCTACGCCTACATCTATTTCTCTCGCGAACAATACCGCAAGGCGATACAGGCCTATGAGACCCTGCTGAAACAACCCCAGCTGCAACCCGGCATGAAAGCCGGCACCCTCTACACCCTGAGCCAGCTCTATTTTCTGGAGGAAGACTACAAGACCGCGCTCGACCGTATTCTGCAGTGGATGGCGCTGACCGAAACCCCTTCCCCCGAATCCTACGCCCTGCTCGGCCAGGCCTATTACAAGCTCAAGCGCTACAAGGACGCGGTCCCGGCCCTGCGCAAAGCCATTACTCTGCGCAAGCAGAGCGGCCGTACCGTCAAGGAAAGCTGGTATCTGCTGATGCGCGCCAGCTATTACGAGCTCAAGGATTACAGGAACATGGCCAAGGTCATCAAGGAACTGCTGACCCTCTACCCCAAACCCCAGTACTTCCGAGACCTCGCCAGCGTCTACAGCCAGATGGGCAAAACCCGCAAGCAACTGGCGCTGATGGAAGTCATGTACGAGAAGGGCCTGCTGAAAAAAGCATCGCAACTGCGCAACCTGGCGAGTCTGTACCTGATCCATGAGGTGCCCTACAAGGCCGCCAAGGTGCTGGACAAGGGCATCGCCGAGGGTGTACTCGAGAAGAACCGCAAGAACCTCGAACTGCTGGCCCAGGCCTGGGTGCAGGCCCGTGAGGACCGCAAGGCCATCGGCCCGCTGACCGAGGCCGCCCGGCTTTCGGACACGGGTGAAGCCTGGATCCGCCTGGGGCAGGCCTATGTCAACCTGGATGAGTGGGACAAGGCCATCGAAGCACTGCAAGCCGGCCTCGGCAAGAAAGGCGTCAAGCGCCCCGGATCGGCCTGGATCCTGCTTGGCATGGGCTACTACAACCTCAAGAATCTCGAGCAGGCAAAACGCGCCTTCGCCCGTGCCATCGACGCTCCCCGGAGCACAAAACAGAATCGCAAGTCCGCGCGGCAGTGGATCAAGTACCTGGATACGGAAATCGAGAGGGAACGGACGCTCGCCCAACCCTGAGGATGGACCTGTGGGCACGGGAAAGCCCTCGCTTCCGCGCGCGGCTTTTTCCAGGCCATCTTGGTTGTTGCGCTCCACACAACCGGGTGGTGCGGAAAAGCAACAATACCCGATAACCGCCATCGGTCAAAAAATCTTCATTCGACCTCAAAAACCCCTCAAAAGTTCTTGACCCCTCCTCTACTACACGACTAATCTTGGCGCCAGCGAATTAGTTCACTTTCACAACTGATTCACTCTACACAACCAGCGTGGTGTCGTTTTTTCACCACAGATAAGAGGAGAACTACCCATGTCAACACTGCATAAGAAGAACGGGTTGCTCAAAGAAGCCATCCGTCTTGCCCTGTATGCCAGCCTGGCCACCGCTGCAGTCGCCCCTGCAGCCCATGCCCAGCAGAACGACGACGAGGTCGAAGAGGTGGTCACCACCGGTTCGCGTATCACGCGCACCACGATCGAGGAGTCCGGTAACCTGGTGTCAATGGACCGTGCCGACATCGATGCCACAGGCAACCTGATGATCGCCGATGTACTGCGCTCATCGCCGCTGAACACCTACGGTTCCTTCAGCGAGCGTTCCGGCAGCTCGGCCCAGTCCAATGCCACCATCAACCTGCGCGGACTCGGCTCCGACCGCACACTGGTGCTGATCAATGGCCACCGCATCCCCGGTTCTCCCAACCTCGGCGCTGCCTCGGTCAACATCAACATGATCCCGATGGCCGCAGTCGAGCGCATCGAGATGCTGCCGGACGCAGCTTCCGCCGTTTACGGCTCTGACGCCATTGCCGGCGTGGTCAACATCATCATGAAAAAGGGCTATGACGGCCTGATGTTCAACGCCCGTGTCGGTGAGCGCAGCCAGGACGACGGCGGCGAAGAAAGCTTCTCCATCGTCGGTGGCGCCTCCAGCGACCGCGCCAATGTCACCTTCGCCATCGAACGCAACCACCGCGATGCGATTTTCGACGCCGACCGTGATTACACCAAGGCCCGCGCCTTCGACAAGGACGGTGACGGCCTCGATGTCTACATCGATACCGATGGCATTTCCTTCTACGGCAAGACCGTCGAACTCTATGACCCGGATACCGGCTTCTACGACATCCGCGCCGCGAACAACTGCCCGACGACCGGCGGATTCATGGGCGTCATGTCCCTGGCCGCCTTCGGTCTGCCCAACAGCACGGCCTGTACCTATGCCTACGCCAATGTCTCTGCCAACAAGGCGGAACTGGATCGGGTCAACACCTACATCGATTTCAATTTTGAATTGACTGACAACACCGAGTTCTTCGCACAGGCCCTGTTCTCCCGCGTGGAGTCCTTCGGCCGTTACGCGCCGCCTGCCGCCGGATGGCCCGACTACCCGAAGGATTTCTCGGACAACCCCTATGACATCGACCAGATGATCGCGGATGGTGAGATCGGACCCAACTATGAGCTGTACGGTTACTACCGCTGGACACCCATCGGCAACCGCGACAACTTCGTCACCGATACCCAGTACGACCTGACCGCCGGCTTCAAGGGCGACATCACCGATGAGGTCAGCTATGAGGTCTATGCCCAGTACGACCGTTACGATTCCAAGGAACAGGGGCGGTATTACCTGTCCTATCTCGGACTCGACAAGGTCGTGGCCGATGGCGCCAACCCCTTCACCGATCCGGATGCGGCCGCGAGCCTGCGCGCCACTGTAGGCCAGGACAACTTCACCAAGATGAGCAAACTCTACGGCCAGATCCAGTGGTCCGCGGGTGACCTCTTCGGAGCCGGGGATGTCGCCATGGTCGCCGGTGCTGAAACCTTCACCGTCGATTACGCCAACCTCTACGACGCGGCTTCCGAGGCCGGACTCGTTGGCGGTTCCGCGGGTAACTCCTCATCGGGCGATCGGGATGTGACGGCCGTTTTTGTTGAAGCCATCCTGCCGGTGACCGAGGATGTCGAAGTCGACCTGGCGCTGCGCTCGGACGATTACAGCGATTTCGGCAGCAAGGTTTCACCGTCCATCGGCGTGGTCTGGGATGCCCGCGAGGATGTCAAGCTGCGTGCCCGCTGGAGCAAGGGCTTCAAGGCGCCGGCTCTGTCCGACCTCTACGGCCCGGAAAGCTTCTCGGCCGAAGACGCCACCGACTACAAGCTCTGTCAGGACAACGGGACCGCACCGGAAGACTGCCCGGAGCGTCAGTATGACACCTATTACTCCAGCAACCCGGATCTGGATGCGGAAACCTCCACCAACTACAGCCTGGGTGTCAACTGGGAGTTCACCGACGGCTGGACCGCCGACATCGCCTACTGGAACATCCAGATCGATGACGTGATCGTCACCCGCACCGCGCAATCCCTGCTTTATGCAGAGGCCGCGGGCATTGACCTCAGCGACCCGAATGCCGGCAACTATATCGAGCGCTCGAATGCCGGTAATGTTTTGCGTATCAATGCCACCTCGGACAACGAAGGTGAATTGAACGCCAGCGGTATCGACATCGAGATCAAGGGTGAAGTCGATACCGACAAGGGCCTGTTCGAGCCTTACCTGCTGCTGTCCAAGTCCTTGACCTACGAACAACAGGTCTACTACAAAGGACCTGTTCAGGATACGGCCGGCTTCAGCTATCAGCCCGAACTGCGCATGAACCTTGGTGCCATATGGAGCATGGGTCCGCACTCGGTCGACCTGCTGATCCAGTACATCGGCGATTATGCTACCGACGACTACATTCAAATCGTCAACGGCAAAGCCGAACTGGTGTCCTCGGATGAGAAGGTGGATACCTGGACCACGATCAACCTCGCCTACTCCTATGATGCCGACGAGTATGGCAAGATCACGATCGGCGCCACCAATCTGACCGACGAAGACCCGGTACTGGATCCTGAAGGCAAGTTCACCAGGGATGCCTATGACCTCTATGACAACACCGGTCGCGTCATCTACACGGAGTACACCATCGAGTTCTAATTCGCGGAATTCGATCGTACCCGACTTGAGGGGGGCCTTGCGGCCCCCCTTTTTCATGTACAGTAGGGTAAACAAACCACCGCTTTGACTTCATGGCCCACCACGATCACTGGCAGAATTACTGGAACAACTCGGTCACCGGCTCCTTCGGCAGTGAAGAACCCAGCTGGTACCGTTCGCACATCCTTCCGCGTTGGAGAACCCTTTTTGAGGCAGTGCCGAACGGAAGCCGAATACTCGACATTGCCACCGGCAACGGCGCGGTGACCCGGGTGGCATTGAAAGTCGCCTCATCCGCCGGCAAACAGTTGGAGATCGAAGCCGTGGACCGGGTGCCCACCCGGATCATCGACGGTGTTACGCTGCTGACGCCTTCGCCCCTGGAGCAGTTTCAGCCACAAGCGGAGCGTTATCAGCTGATTTCCTCCCAGTTCGGTCTCGAATACGCTCGACCGGAACCCGTCATTCCCAGGCTTGCCACGGCATTGAAACCCGAAGGCCGGATCGCAGTGATCGCCCATCATGTGGACTCTCTGATCAGCCACAACAGCCGCGAGGAACTGGCCCAGTACCGCAGCCTGCTGCAGGACTTCCCGGTCTTCGAACGCATGGAGAAACTGATCCTGGTCATGGGTGAAATCCGCAGCACGGGCGACCGCAAGCGTCTGCAGCACAACCCGCGCGCGCAGCAGGCCCGTCTGGCTCTGAACCGCTGCATTGCCCGGCTCACCGGCCGGCATCCACAAGGGATCGTCGTCGCAGAAGTACTGAAACAGGCCCAGTACCTCTTTCAGCAAGGTATTTCCCTGTCCGTAACGGAGCGGGTCGGTCATCTGAAGAGGCTGCGGCAACACACCCAGCAGGCCCGGCAACGCATCACCGACCAGCTGAACGCCGCACTGGACGGCGATCGCCTGGGGCGGCTTGAGCAATTGAGTATCAAAGCCGGTCTGGAAGCATTTCGGTCAGCTCCGATTCTCGACGAGCAAGGCCGCTTGCTGGCCTGGGAGTTGCACTGCCGCAAGCCCTGATACCCTCACTCAGTGTCACCCAGGTGACGATCCCCCTCCCGCAACACGGCGTCGAGCCTTGGTGAATCTCCCGCCCACCCCATATGGAATGAGCAAGCAGAGGAAGTCTCTGACTGGTTGCTGAAAAGCCACGGCATGGGCAAGTTCCGGGCGGTGCCAGCCAATTTACAGGCCGTAACTGTCCTGGCCCACTCGGATGCAGTCAGCCCTGCCCGTGGCTTTCTTTACCCCGCCTTTCACGGCTCGCCTGGCCACAGCCGCGCTGGGTTCACCCCCGGTTCATGCCCTTGGTTGTAAATTGCAAAAAACAACTGATTTTGATTGAATTTGCCGCGCTGTTGTGACATTTTGCGCATCACTGTATGCACGCCCTCCGGCTTCCGGTGGGGCCGTTCGCAAACCGAGGAATTCCTATGAAACGCTTTCTGCAGCTGATGCTGGTACTGGCCGGCCTGATGATGTTATCCACCGGCTTCGCGGCCAAGACCCATCCGGTCACCGGTGAACCGCTGGCCGAGCAACAGGTGTTCACCTACAACATGGGCGCCGAGCCGCCGTCGATCGACCCGCAACTGGTCGAGGATGTGACCGGTTCGGCCATTGCCCGCGACCTGTTCGAAGGGCTGCTGACCCAGAATGCCGACGGCACGCTGGCTCCCGGCGTGGCCGAGCGCTGGGAAGCCAACGACGCCAAGAACCTCTATACCTTCCATTTGCGCAAGAACGCACGCTGGTCCAATGGCGACCCGGTCACCGCTCATGACTTCGTCTATGCCTGGCAGCGTGCCGTCGATCCCAAGCTGGCCTCCCCCTATTCCGGCTACATGCGGTTGATGTCGATCCGCAACG
>Ga0256839_1000452_pt1 | contig 53437 bp, 46 predicted proteins | sample 354166metaG_FD_185968 | JGI IMG/M metagenome (GOLD analysis project Ga0256839, IMG submission 185968) | Hydrothermal vent microbial communities from Mid Atlantic Ridge, Atlantic Ocean - 354-166 | ecosystem: Environmental > Aquatic > Marine > Hydrothermal vents | place: Atlantic Ocean: Mid... | reverse complement strand
CGGCCCCACACAGAACCGCACAGATGCCGATGACCAGAATGTCCAAAAATCGGTGACGCTGGGACCGGCTATGGCGGGGGTCTGGAAGCTCCTGAAAGTAGGTGATGAAGGCTCCGGTCTTTTCTTTCGGGGACATGGGCGTTCCTCCTGGAGGGTGGGTAGGTCTTGGATCCGCTCCGGCCCCCTCACCTTGCCATAAAAACGGAAAACTGGCCACTTTTCACGCGATTGCCCTGCGCCCCCGGAAAGATCGACTTGACACGGCTTCGTCCGCCGTGATAAAAAGGTCCCGCGCCGAGGAGCTTCGGACAGCCCATATCCCGCGGCCCTTCCCCCTGCCTGGTGGCCAGAGCACTATGACCCACCCTGCCCAGAACGCGGTCCGGGGGCCTTCCCCGAACTCGAGCCCATCCACCCCAGGGCTGGCCCGGGGTCCATCCCTGGACGCGGAGACCCTCATCCGGCGGCGCTTCTCGGACAGCATCATCGACCACGTGAACGTCTGGCTCAACGTCCACGACAACGAGCTGAACATCGTCTACTGGAACAAGGTGGCCGAGGAGATCAGCGGCTACTCCCGGGAGGAGGTCCTGGGGCATAGCCAGATCTGGGAATGGCTCTATCCGGACGAGGAGTACCGACGGACCGCGCAGGAGCAGGCCTACGGCATCATCCACGAGGACCGGCCTGTGACCCACTTCGAGCGGGAGATCCGCTGCAAGAACGGGGAGCGCCGCACCATCCTCTGGAACTCCCGCAGCCTCATGGACGAACAGGGCCAGATCTACGGCGCCATCACCTTCGGCTACGACATCACCGAGCGCAAACGGGCGGAGGAGGCGCTGAAGAAGGCCCACGACGAGCTGGCCGTCCTCTACGATGTGGCCTCCGTGGCCAGCGAGTCTATCCACCTGGACACCATCCTGAACAGCTCCCTGGACCGGGTCCTGCCCATCATGGGGGCCCGCAAGGGGGCCATCCACCTCTGGAACGAGCGGACCCAGACCCTGAACCTCGCGGCCCACCGGGGCCTCTCCTCCTGGTCCGTGACCCAGTTGAAGTTCGTCCCCCTGGGCAGTGGCCCCATCAGCCGGGTCTTCCAGGAGGGAGCGCCCATCGCGGTCTCCGACATGGGCCATGTGCTGGAGATCCACAGCGCACCGGCCCAGGTGTTCCACACCTTCCTGGGCGCGCCCATGCGGGCCAAGGGCAAGGTCCTGGGCGTCATCAGCATCCTGGGGCGCCCGGGCAGGGGCTTCCGGCCAGAGCAGATCTCCCTGCTCACCTCCATTGCCCACCAGATCGGCGTGGCCGTGGAGAACGCCCGGCTCTACCAGGAGGCCGGCCAGTTGGCCGTCATGGAGGAACGCCGTCGCCTGGCCCGCGACCTGCACGACTCGGTCACCCAGTCCCTCTTCAGCCTGACCCTCTTTGCAGAGGCCAGCCAGCGCCTGCTGCGCAGCGGCCAGACCGAGGCCGTGGAGGAGCACCTGGCCTGGCTCAGCCAGACCGCGCGCCGCGCGCTCAAGGAGATGCGCCTGCTGGTGTACGAGCTGCGGCCCGTGGACCTGGAGGAGACCGGAGGGCTGGCCCTGGCCGTCCAGCGGCGGCTGGACGCGGTGGAGCGCCGGGCCGGCATCAAGGCCCAGCTCATCGTGGACCAGACCGTCCCGCTCCCCCTCCACGTGGAGGAGAGCCTCTACCGGATCATCCAGGAGGCCCTGAACAACTCCCTGAAACACGCGGACGCCCAGTCCGTCACCGTCCACTTCCAGGCCGACGACCAGGAGATCACCGTCACCGTGGAGGACGACGGCCAGGGATTCGACTGCGCCGCGATCCGGGATCGGGGCGGGCTGGGACTGCTGAGCATGTTCGAACGGGCCGAGACCATCGGCGGACGGCTGGACGTGGTCTCCCGCCCAGGTGGAGGCACCCGGATCACCGTCCACGTGCCCTGCCACGCACCCCGGCCCCAAGGAGGAGCCCCATGAGCCCGGACCCCATCCGTATCCTGGTGGTGGACGACCACGCCGTGGTGCGCAAGGGCATCCAGGCCCTCCTCGCGACCGAGCCCGGCATGGAGGTGGTGGGCGAGGCCGGAAACGGCCTCGAGGCCATCCGCCTGGTGGCACAGCTCCGGCCGGACGTGGTCCTCATGGACCTGGTCATGCCCTTCAAGGACGGCATCCAGGCCATCCAGGAGATCAGCCGCACCCATCCCCACGTCCGCATCCTGGCCCTGACCAGCTTCGCGGAGGACGACAAGGTCTTCCCGGCCATGAAGGCCGGAGCCCGAGGCTACCTGCTCAAGGACGCCTCCCCAGAGCAGCTCCTCCAGGCCATCCGGGACGTGTACCGGGGGGTGCCCACCCTGGACTCCACCATCGCGTTCAAGCTCATCCAGGAGCTCAACCGCCCCAACCAGGAGCTTCCCAGGACCCCAGAACCCCTGACGGAACGGGAGATCCAGGTCCTCCGCCTGGTGGCCCAGGGGCTGAGCAACCAGGAGATCGCGAGCCGCCTGGTCATCAGCGAGCGGACCGTCCGCAACCACGTGGGCAACATCCTCCACAAGCTCCACCTGGCCAACCGCACCCAGGCCGCGCTCTACGCCCTCCGAGAGGGCATCGCCTCCCTGGACGGCCCGTAGCCCGGCTCCGCCCCGGACCCGGACACCCCCCAACCAGGACAATTGTCCCCTCTCCGGGCCCGTGGCCTGGGTCAAAAGACCCAGGTCGCTCGGGTCTTTGGATCGATGACGTGCCCCCCAGACCGGGCTATACTGGATGGCGATCCCCCACCTTGGACGAGATCGGCTTCGTGGAGCCGTGCGCGCCGGCCTCCGGCGCGGGCACCCGCCGCCACGAATCACCCCACAGGAGGTTCGCCATGCCAAGACCCCTCGCCGCCCTCATCCCCGTCCTCGTCCTGGTCCTGGTGGCTGCCTGCGCTGCTCCCCAACAGCCCAGCGCGCCGGCCCCCCAGCAGGCCGCGGCCGACGCCCAGGGGGCCGGCCCGGCAACGGCCCCCGAGACCCAGGTGTTGCGGGTCTCCTTTGCCTGGCCCACCCACATCGATCCGGCCATGGGCTCGGACTTCTCCAGCGCCACCGCCCTGGCCAACCTGTACGACACCCTGGTCTTCCCCGAGCCCGACGGCGGCGTGAAGCCCTGGCTGGCCGAGAGCTGGGAGACCTCCCCGGACGGCCTGACCTGGACCTTCCGCCTGCGGCAGGGTGTCCGGTTCCACGACGGCAGCGAGCTGAAGGCCAGCGACGTGGTCTACAGCATGGAGCGGCTGCTCACCGTGGGCGAGGGCTTCGCCTACCTCTTCACCGGCGTGGTGGAGAGGGTCTCCGCGCCGGATGACTACACCGTGGAGTTCGTCCTCAGCCAGCCCAACGGACTCTTCCTCCCCAGCCTCATCCGTCTGTACATCCTGAACGAGGATCGGGTCCGGGCCAACACCAAGGCCGAGGGGCCCTACGGGGAGAACGGCGACTACGGCCAGGAGTTCCTCCAGACCCACGACGCGGGCTCCGGCCCCTATCGGGTGGTGGAGTTTCCCCTGGAGGAGTACCTGCTCATGGAGCGGTTCGAGGACTGGTGGGGCGAGTTCGTGCCCAACGCGCCGGACCAATTCCGCATGATCGCGGCCACAGAGCCGGCCACCGTCCGCACCCTGATGGCCAACCGAGAGCTGGACATCTCGGACCAGTGGCAGCCCATCGAGTCCCTGGAGGCCCTGCAGCAGATCGACGGCGTGGAGGTGGCCGCGTTCTCCAACATGACCGGCTTCTACTTCATGCTCAACAACCGGCTACCCCCTCTGGACGACCTCCACTGCCGCCGGGCCCTCTCCTACGGCTTCGACTACGACACCGCGGTGAGCCTGGAGTGGCCGGGCACCACGGCCATGGTGGGCCCCGTGCCCAAGGCCCTGGGCGGCCACAACCCAGAGGTGATGACCTACCCCTACGACCCGGAGAAGGCCCGGGAAGAGCTGGCCCAGTGCCGGTACGCGGACACCATCCAGGACTACCCCATCGAGTTCGTGTGGGTCTCGGAGGTGCCGGACGAGGAGAAGTTCGCCCTCCTCTTCCAGGCCAACATGGCCGAGATCGGCATCCCGGTGGAGATCGTCTCCATGCCCTGGCTCTCGGTGGTGGAGAACACCTCCAAGCAGGAGACCAGCCCCCACCTGGTGAGCATCTACGTCTCCTCGGACCTGCCCGAGGCCGGGCCCCTGCTGAAGCAACGCTACCACTCCAGCACCGCGGCCACCTGGTCCCAGAACGAGTGGCTGCTGGATCCGGAGCTGGACGCGGCCATCGACGATGCCCTGGCCACCCTGGACCCGGAGGAGCGCTTCGCCAAGTACCGGGCCATCCAGGCGGACCTGGCGGAGCGGGCCCCGTCCATCTTCGTCTACGACCAGGTGGAGAAACACGCCTACCAGAGCTATGTGGACTGGCCGGCTGCCCGGGGTGAGGTGATCCCGGTCATGGGCTACAACCTCTGGGCCCCGGCCATCGGCCTCGACAGGTAGCCTGTAGCTCCTTCCCACCTTGGGCGGCGTGGATCGGACGGTCCACGCCGCCCAGGAACCTCCATCGGGCCCCACCGAGCGAGGTCCTCATGCAGATCGCGGCCTTCATCGTGCGCCGAGCCGTCCACTCGGTGGTGGTGCTGCTCGGCCTGTCCATGGTGATCTTCGTCATCTCCCGCATCCTGCCCGGCGACCCGGCCCGGGTCGCCGCGGGGGCCCGAGCCCCGGACTGGGTGGTGGACAACCTGCGGGAGCAGATGCACCTGAACGACCCGCTGCCGGTCCAGTACGTCTACTGGCTGCGGGATGCAGTGCAGGGCGACCTGGGTCTCTCGCTGGTGACCCGGCGCAACGTGGCCCAGGACATCCTGGAGCTCTTCCCGGCCACCTTCGAGCTGGCCCTCTACGCGGGGGTGATGATGGCCATCCTGGGCGTTGGCCTGGGGGCTGTCTCCGCCCGGCACAAGGACCGCTGGCTGGACAACCTGGTCCGGGTCCTCTCCTATATGGGCGTGGTCACCCCCTCCTTCGTCTGGGCCATCCTCTTCCTGCTGGTCTTCGGCTTCACCCTGGGCTGGCTGCCCACCCTGGGCCGGCTGACCGAGGGGCTGCAGCCCCCGCCCCGGATCACCGGCCTCTACACCGTGGATGCCCTGTTGACCGGCCGGGTGGAGGTCTTCTGGGACGCGCTGCAGCACATCGTCTCCCCGGCCCTGGCCCTGGCCATGGGCTCCATCGCCCAACAGGCCCGCATCACCCGCTCTGCCATGGCCGACAACCTGGGCAAGGACTACATCGCGGCCCTGCGGGCCCTGGGGGTGCCGGAGCGGGTGGTCATGAACCGGTTCCTGCTCAAGCCCTCCCTGATCCCCACGGTCTCCATCCTGGGGTTGGACTTCGCAGCCACCATGAGCAACGCGTTCCTGGTGGAGCTCATCTTCAACTGGCCGGGAATCTCCCGCTACGGCATCAACGCCATGTTGCGCAAGGACCTGAACGCCATCGCCGGGGTGATCCTGGTGTTGGGCGTGGTCTTCATCGTGGCCAACATCCTGGTGGACATGGCCGTGGCCTACCTGGATCCCCGCATCCGCCTCCGCACCGCCCGGGGAAGATGAGACCATGTCGTCCCTGAACCCTTCCCGGACCGCGGCCTCTCCCAGGGCCTGGCGCGAGCTGGAGCGGGCCAGCCGCCGGGAGAACTGGGGCCGGGCCTGGTACAAGTTCTCCCACAACCCCCTCTCCGTGGTGGGGCTGATCACCGTCGCGACCATCGTGCTGCTCGCGCTCCTCGCGCCCTACGTGACCCCCTATCCGGAACACGCCGGCCCCTTCACCGACTTCCAGAACGCGAAGCAGCCCCCCAGCCTGAGGCACCCCTTTGGCACGGACGTGGTAGGACGAGATGTCTTCACCCGGACCGTCTTCGGCTTCCGCTTCTCCCTCACCATGGGGGTAGTGGTCCTGGCCCTGGTGGTGCCGCCCGGGGTGCTGTTGGGGCTGCTGGCCGGCTACTACCACGGCACCTGGGTGGACACCCTCATCATGCGGGTCACGGACATCTTCCTGGCCGTGCCGCCCCTGATCCTGGCCCTGGCCATCGCCTCGGTGCTGGAGCCCAACCTGTTCAACTCCATGCTGGCCGTCTCCCTCATGTGGTGGCCCTGGTACACCCGGCTGGTCTACGGCCTGACCGCCCAGATGCGCAACGAGTACTTCACCGTCTCCGCGGAGATCATGGGAGCCAGCCGCTGGCACATCCTCTTCCGGGAGATCCTGCCCAACTGTGTCTCACCCATCTTCACCAAGATGAGCCTGGACATGGGCTGGGTCATCCTCATCGGCGCCTCCCTGAGCTTCGTGGGCCTGGGGGTGCAGCCCCCCAAGCCGGGGCTGGGCACCATGGTGGCCAACGGCGCCCGCTACCTGCCGGACCTCTGGTGGATCGCGCTCTTCCCGGCCCTGGCCATCGTGGTCATCGTCCTGGGCTTCAACCTCCTGGGCGACGGCCTGCGGGATCTCTTCGCCGCGGAGGAGATCTGATGGACCGGCCCACGCCCCTGCTCCAGATCCACGACCTGCGGCTGCAGTACCGGGTGTACGGCGGCGCCCTCCAGGTGCTGGACGGCGTCCACCTCCACGTCCACGTCGGCGAGAAGGTGGGGCTGGTGGGCGAGACCGGATGCGGCAAGACCAGCACCATGAAGGCCGTCCTCCGGGTGTTGCCCATGCCCCCGGCCCAGATCACCGGAGGCTCCATCCGCTTCAAAGGCCAGGAGATCCTCGCCATGGACCCCCGAACCCTGCAACAGGTCCGTGGACGGGGCATCTCCATGATCTTCCAGGACCCCACCGCGGCCCTGAACCCGGTCTTCACCGTGGGCCAGCAGTTGGAGGCCGTCCTCCGCAGCCACTGGGGCCGCCGGGCCGACCGCGGGGAGATCCGGGCCGCGGCCCTGGCCGCGCTGGAGGAGGTGGCCCTGGCCGACCCAGACCGCCTGCTGGATGCCTATCCCGTCCAGCTCAGCGGCGGCATGCGCCAGCGGATCTGCATCGCCATGGCCCTGGCCACCAAGCCGGAGCTGCTCATCGCGGACGAGCCGGGCACGGCCCTGGACGTCACCATCCAGGACCAGGTCCTGCGCCTGCTCCACAACCTGGTGGAGGAACGGAACACCTCGGTCATCCTCATCAGCCACAGCCTGGGCATCGTGCGCCAGCTCACGGACCGGGTCTACGTCATGTACGCGGGGACCATGGTGGAGTCCGCGCCCACCCGCAAGCTCTTCACCCACCCCGGCCATCCCTACACCCAACAGCTCATGGAGGTGGTGCCCCGGCTGAGCGGGGGCGGCATCGCACCGGGCATCCCGGGCCGGATCCCCGACTACCTGGACCCGCCCACCGGGTGCCGGTTCCACCCCCGGTGCCCCCACGCGATGGAGATCTGTCGCCGGGAGAAACCACCGGCCTTCTCCCTGGACCAGGACCACCAGGTGGCCTGCTTCCTCTACGACCCGGCCCAGGGTTCCCCGGCCCCCTGATCCCACGGAGAGAGGCGATGGCGACCATCCTGGAGTACAGGAATCTGAAGAAGCACTTCACCGTGGGCTACCGAGACCTGCGCCGACGCCGGCCCATCACCGTGAAGGCCGTGGACGGGGTCTCCTTCCACATCCAGGAGGGGGAGACCGTGGGCCTGGTGGGCGAGTCGGGCTCGGGCAAGAGCACCGTGGCCTACACCACCGTGGGCATGTACGCGCCCACGGCCGGCCGCATCGAGTACCGGGGCGAGAGCATCTACCGCAACGGCCGCCGCCCTGCCCACCTGAAAAAGGAGATCCAGATCGTCTTCCAGGACCCGGGCTCCTCCCTGAACCCCCGCCACACGGTGAAACAGATCCTGGAGCTGCCCCTGCGCATCCACCGGCCCGAGGTGGGCAACCGCCTGGAGGAGACGGCCCGGCTCCTGGAGATGGTGGAGCTCCCCCTGGAATACCTCTACAAATATCCCCGGGCCCTGAGCGGCGGCGAGCGCCAGATCGTGGCCGTGGCCCGGGCCCTGGCCGCGGAGCCGTCGGTGATCCTGCTGGACGAACCCACCTCCGCGCTGGACGTCTCGGTCCAGGGCAAGGTGATCCACCTGCTCCTGCGCCTGCAGCGGGAGCTCCACCTCTCCTACCTCTTCATCACCCACGACCTGAGCCTGATGCGCAACGTGGCCGACCGGGTGGCCATCATGTACCTGGGCAAGATCTGCGAGATCGCGCCCACCCAGGAGTTCTTCCAGGCTCCCCAACATCCCTACACCCAGATGCTCCTCTCCGCGATCCCGGTCATCTCCGAGGAGGAGGAGCGGCTGAAACCGGAGAAGATCGTGCCCACCGGGGAGATCCCCAGCCCGGTGAACGTCCCCCCAGGGTGCAGCTTCCACCTCCGCTGCCCCTATCGGATGGAGATCTGTGCCCAGGTGGACCCGGAGATGATCCAGCTCACACCGGGCCATTTCGTCCGCTGCCATCTCTACCCGGATGGCCCCCCCACCCTCGAGAGCGCCAACGGAGATCGCCATGGAACCGATCAAGGTCATGTTCCTGAACCCCGTGGGCACCGGGGACTATGACGCCTTCTTCGCCCAGATGGCCGAGGAACACCGCCATCCGGCCACCGAGGTCCACGTGACCTCCCTGGATCCCGCGGTGGGGCCCTTCACCCACATCGAGTACCGGGCCTACGAGGCCATGGTGCTCCCCCACATCCTGCAGGCCACGGTCCAGGCCGGCCGGGAGGGGTTCGACGCCCTGGTTATCGGCTGCTTCTACGACACGGGCCTGCTGGACGCCCGGGAGATCTCGGACACCACCGTGGTGGTGGCGCCCTGCCATGCCTCCATCGAGACGGCCCTCCGCCTGGCCAACAGCTTCTCCATCGTCGTGGGACGGTGGAAGTGGGTCCACCAGATGGAGAACACGGTCCATGGATACGGCTACAGCCGCCAGCTCCGCTCCTTCCGCGCGGTGGAGATGGGGGTGGTGGAGTTCCAGCAGGACCACGACTGCACCCGGGAGCGGCTGGTCCAGGCCGGCCGGGCCGCGGTCCAGGAGGACCGGGCAGAGGCCGTCATCCTGGGCTGTACCCTGGAGACCGGCTTCTACCAGGAACTCCAGGACGAGCTGGGGGTCCCGGTCATCGACCCATCCATCGCGGCGCTGAAGGTGGCCGAGCACGCGGCCCATCTGCGGCGCCGACAGGGCTGGATCCCCAGCCGAAGGTGGAGCTCCCAGGCGCCGCCGGCCCAGGAGCTGGCCGCCCTCGGCCTCTTCCAAAGGCCCTACGCCTTCGGCAACCGCATCGTCGTGCCCCCGGCATGAAAGGACGAAGTCCGCCATGATCCGCCTCATCGTGCTCTACAACCTACACCCCTTCGTGGACGAGGAGGAGTTCCTGGCATGGCGGCTGGGCCAACACCAGGCCCAGAACATGGCCGCCTCGGCCATCCTCCGCTCGGACTTCGTCCGCATCTGCGACAGTTGGCCCGAGGACACCGAGCCGCCCTATCGGTTCATGACCACGGCCGACTGGCCCGATCTGGAGAGCTTCTACCGGGACTTCCTGGACCCCGAGGCCCAGGCCCGGCTTCGGGAAGACCTGAAGATGCTGAAGGACCCGGTCTTCCTGGTGAGCGAGATCCTCGTCAGCGAGGCCAAGGACAGCGAGAAGGAGAGCCCGTGATGCGTGTCGCCACAGACATCGGTGGAACCTTCACCGACCTGGTCTACGTGGCCCCGGACGGCCGGGTCCACACGGCCAAGAGCCACACCACCCCAGGCCAGTTCGAGCAGGGCGTCATGGACGTGATCCAGGCCGCGGGCATCGAACCCCAGGAGTTCACGGCCTTCGTCCACGGCACCACCCTGGTCATCAACGCCATCACCGAACGCAAAGGGGCCCGGACCGGCCTGATCACCACCCAGGGCTTCCGAGATGTCCTGGAGATCGGCCGAGGCAACCGGCCCGACTTCTTCAACCTGGAGTACGAGAAGCCCAGGCCCTTCGTGGACCGCTACCTGCGCCGGGAGGTGCCCGGGCGGATCAACTACAGGGGCGAGGAGACCGCCCCCCTGGATCTCTCGGGCCTGCCGGCCATCCTGGAGGACTTCCGGGGCGAGGGGGTGGAGGCGGTGGCCATCTGCCTGCTGAACGCCTACGCGAACGCGGCCCACGAGGAGGCCCTCCTGGCCGAGGTCCGCCGGCTGTGGCCAGAGATCGCGGTGGTGGCCTCCCACCAGATCACCCGGGAGTGGCGGGAGTACGAGCGGACCAACACCACGGTCCTCTCGGCCTATGTCCAGCCCCTGGCCCATCGCTACCTGGATCGGCTCACCGGCCGCCTGGCCCAGGCCGGCATGGCCTGTACGCCCTACATCATGCAGTCCAACTGCGGCGTGGACACGGTCCAGAACGCCCGCCAGATCCCCATCACCATGATCGAGTCCGGCCCGGCCAGCGGCATCTGGGGCGCGGCCGCGCTGGGCCGCCTGATCGACGAGCCCGAGATCATCGCCATCGACATCGGCGGCACCACCGCGAAATGCGGCCTCATCACCGGGGGCCAGGTGACGCTCAACACGGACTACTACGTGGAGCGGAGCCAGACCTCCGCGGGCTACCCGGTCATGGTGCCGGTGGTGGACCTGGTGGAGATCGGCCAGGGAGGAGGCTCCATCGCCTGGGTGGACGAGTTCCAACGCCTCCACGTGGGGCCCCAGAGCGCCGGAGCCCGCCCCGGCCCCGCGGCCTACGGCCTGGGAGGACAGGAGGCCACCACCACCGACGCGAACCTGGCCCTGGGCCGCATCAACCCCGACTACTTCTGCGGCGGCACCCTGGCCGCGGACATGGCCGGGGTGGCCCAGGCCCTGGGCCGGCTGGCCCAGCGGCTGGACATGACCCCCACCCAGGCGGCCCGAGGCATCGTCCGCCTGGCCAACAACAACATGGTGAACGCAATCAAGCTCATCTCCGTGAACCGGGGCCACGATCCCCGAGACTTCGCCCTGGTGGCCTTCGGCGGCGGTGGCGGGCTCCACGCCTGCGAGCTGGCCCGAGAGCTGAACATCTCCCGCATCGTCATCCCCAACCACGCCGGCGTGTTCTCGGCCTGGGGCATGCTCCTCACGGACCTGCGGCGGGACTACCTGCGGACCCGGATCGTGGAGCTGGATGGCCCAGGCGCCGCGGAGCAGCTCTCCCAGGTCTTCCAGGAGCTGGAGGAGCAGGCCCTCCAGGCGTACGCCGCGGAGGGCATCCCGGCCAGCCGGATCCGTTTCCTGCGCTACGGCCGGCTCCGCTACCAGAACCAGGAACACTCCACAGAGATCGACCTGCCCGGAGGCCCCATCGGGCCGGAGCAGATGGGCGCCATCGTGGAGCACTTCCACACGGCCTACGAACGGGAGTACACCTACCGGCTGGACGCGCCGGTGGAGCTGGTCACCTTCCACCTGATCGCCCTCGCAGAGGTGGACAAGCTCCAGCCCCAGGCCCGCCCCCTGAGCCACCGGAACCCCCAGGAGGCCCGCAAGGGAGAACGGGAGGTGGACTTCCTGGAGCTGGGCGTCCACCGAGCCACCCTCTACGACGGCGCCCGACTGGAGCCCGGCATGGCCTTTGCCGGCCCCGCGGTGGTGGAGGAGGCCGAGACCACGGTGGTGATCCCCCCAGACGCCCACTGTCGCCTGGACGAGTACGGGAACTACCGGATCGAGTTGGCCGCAGGACAGGCAGGCCCCCAGAGGAACGAGTAAAGAGTTAAGGAGTTAAGAGTTAAGGAGTTAAGGGGTAAGGGGTGAGTGTGTATGTGGCCCGGCTTGTTCCCCAAACCGGTCGGCCGAACAGCATCCAGCACACATCACTGCATCACGCATCGCTCATCTTACTCTCATGACCCATTACGCATTTCACTCATTACGCATCACTCGTCACGCTCCCTGTCTTCCAACAGACCCTTTCCCGTCGAGGAGAAGGCGATGACAAGCCACTACGACCCCATCACCCTGGAGATCATCCAGAACTCCCTGCAGGCCACCGCGGACGAGATGTTCGCGGCCCTGCGCCGCACCGCCATGAGCCCCATCATCTACGAGGTGCTGGACATGGGCACCGGCATCACGGACCGCCACGGGGAGATCGCGGGCTCCGGCGCGGGGATCCCGGCCTTCGTGGGAGTGCTGGACAAGACGGTGAAACGGATCCTGGAGAAGTACCCCCAGGAGGAGATCGAACCCGGGGACATCTTCATCACCAACGATCCCTACAACGGCGGCGTCACCCACCTGAACGACATGGTCCTCACCATGCCCGTCTTCGCAGAGGGAGAGCTGGTGGCCTGGACGGCCAACATCGCCCACTGGAACGACGTGGGGGGCATGGTCCCGGGCAGCATGTCCACCGAGGCCACGGAGATCTTCCAGGAGGGCATGATCTATCCCGGCGTCAAGCTCATCTCCCGGGGGGAGCCCATCCGCTCCGTCTTCCAGATCCTCACCGCGAACTGTCGCATGCCCGACTTCCTCACCGGGGACCTGTGGGCCGGCATCGCCGCGGTCCGGGTAGGAGAGCGGCGCATCCGGGAGCTGGTGGCCAAGTACGGCGTGGATGTCTTCCTCCACGCGGTGGACGCGTACATGGCCTACGGCGAACAGGTGAGCCGCCGGGCCCTGCGGGAACTCCCCAAGGGCACCTGGTCCCTGGCCGAGGAGCAGGACGACGGCCAGATCTACCGGGTCACTGTCACCATCACCGACGACCAGTTCGTCGTCGATCTGCGGGACAACCCGGAGCAGTCCCAGGGGCCCTTCAACATGAGCCGGGACGACACAGTGGTGGGCTGCCAGATGGCCTTCAAGAACATCACCTCGCCCCAGGACCGGGTGGCCAACGGCGGCACCTTCCGGCCCCTGCAGGTCCTGACCCGAAAGGGGACCGTCTTCGATCCGGAGTATCCCGCGGCCATGGGCATCTACTACGAGCTGGGCATCCGCCTCCACGACCTGATCATCCGCTGCATGGCCCCCCACATGCCGGATCGGCTGCCCGCGGGGAGCTTCTCCTCCATCTGTGGCACCCTCTTCGGCGGCATCCACCCGGACACGGGCCGCACCTACGCGGTCATCGAGCCGGAGCTGGGGGGGTGGGGTGGCTCCGCGCGCAAGGACGGCAACCCGGGCCAGTTCTCCGCCTTCCACGGAGAGACCTACAACTGCCCCGCGGAGGTGGCCGAGGCCCGCTACGGCGTCACCGTGGACTACCTGAGCTTCCACGACGAGGACGGGGGCGCGGGCCTGCACCGGGGCGGCAAAGGGGTCCGCATCGACTACCGCATCCGCTCGGACAAGGCCTGGCTCACCTTCGCCTACACCCGCTCCAAGGTCCCCCCCTGGCCCCTGGAGGGTGGGCAGCCGGGCTCCGCGAACCACATCATCATCCGTCGGGCCACCGGCGAGACGGAGCGCTACGCCGTGGCCAATGGCCTCACCCTGCACAGGGACGACGTGATCCAGATCATGACCGCCACCGGCGCGGGCTGGGGCGACCCCATGCAACGACCTCTGGAGCAGGTGGAGGAGGACCTGAAGAACGGCTACATCACCCTGGAACAGGCCAACCGCCACTACGGGCTGGAACGACGGAGACGCCAGCAGAAGGCCGCCCGAGCCTGAACCCCCACCGGGGGGGCCTCTGCCCCACCGCCGCGGAGATCCGAGCTTTCCATCCATCGTATCGTGCTCCACGAACACCCAAGGAGGACACCATGAGTTCCCGATCTCCACGTCCATCCCCCGAGATCCAGGCCCTGCTGGATCGCTATCTCCGGGGCGAGCTGAGCCGCCGGGACTTTCTCCGCACCGTGCTCGCGGTGGGGGGCCTCTCCGCGGCCCAGGCCATCCTGGCCGCCTGCGCGCCGGCCCCCCCTCCTTCCGGCGGGAGCCAGGCCGGCCCCGGTCCAACGGCCCAGGCCGGGGCCCCCACCGGGTCCGAGCCCCAGGTCCTCATCTACGCGGCCGGCCAGGACATCCCCACCATCGACCCCTCGGATCGGACCGACTACTCCATCGGCGCAGTGAGCCGGCAGCTCTACGACCGGCTCTTCCGCTTCGAGGGGGGCTGGCCCCAGCCCATCGAGCCCTGCCTCTGTGAACGCTACGAGGGCTCGGACGACGCCACCGAGTGGATCTTCTACCTGACGGACAGAGCGGTCTTCCACAACGGCGATCCGGTCACCGCGGAGGCGGTGGTCTACTCCTACCAGCGCACCCTGCGCTTCCAGAAACAGCGTTCCAGCGTCATCGCCCCCTTCCTGGACGAGAGCGGCATCCAGGCCCTGGACGACACCACCGTGCGCATGGTGCTCAAGAGCCCCTTCGGCGACTTCCCCCGCCTGCTGGCCTACCACGAACAGCCCATCGTGAACCCCAGGCAGGTGAAGGAGCACGAACAGGCCGGCGACGAGGGCGCGGCCTGGCTCCGGGAAAACGAGGCCGGCTCGGGGCCCTTCGTCATCAAGGAGTGGGAGCCGGGCAACCGCTACGTCTTCGAGGCCGTGCCGGACTACTGGCAGGGCTGGCCCGGGAAAGGCCGCCTGGCCGGCTTCGTCTGGCGCATCATCCGGGAGACCGCGGACCGGCGCATCGCCCTCCTGGCCGGGGAGGTGGACATCGCGGACACCATCTCCACGGACGACATCGACATCATCGCCAACACCCCCGGCTACCGCGTGGAGGAGAACTTCGGCCTCCTGGCGGGCTACGTGAAGATGAACAACCAGAAGGAGCCCACCTCGGATCTCCACTTCCGCAAGTTCATCGCCTATGCCATGGACTACGAGGCCCTGGTGGACGTGTTGGGCGGCCATGCCCAGCTCATGGTGGGGCCCATCCCCGAGGGCGTGCCCTACCACGATCCCGACGTCCAGCCCCTCTACCGCCACGACCTGGAGAAGGCCCGGGAACACCTGGACCAGACCCCCTGGAAGGACGGCGGCATCGAGCTGGACTACGTCTACGTCACCGGCCTGGACTTCGAGGAGCAACTGGGCCTCATCCTCCTGGAGCAGTTGGGCAAGTTCAACATCAAGGTGAACATGGTGCCCAAGGTCTGGCCCGACATGGTGGCTGCCTGCGGCTTCCCCGACACGGGCCCCCACCTGATCAACATCTTCGTGGACGCGGGCCCCATCCCCTACAACTGGTTCGCGGAGCAGTGGTATTCCAAGAGCTGGGACCGGGAGACCGGTGGCAGCTTCCAGACCTGCGATTTCTACCGGAACCCCCAGGTGGACACCCTGGTGGAGACCCTGCGGGGCGCGGTGGATCCCGGGGAGCAGGAGCAGATCGTCCAGGATCTCCAGCGGATCCTCATGGAGGAGATCCCCGGCCTGCCCGTCTACGTCATGCCCAACATCCTGGGCCTGAGCGAGCGGGTGCAGGGCTACGTCTACTACGGCGACATCAGCGTGGACTTCTGGCGGCTCTGGCTGGCCGACGCCTGACCCAAGACCACCATGCACCTGCGCTACTACATCCTGCGACGGCTGCTGCTCATCGTACCCGTCCTGGTGGGGCTCTCCCTGGTCACCTTCACCGTGGCCCGACTGGTGCCCGGGGACCCGGTCAAGCTGGCCGCGGGTCCCCGGGCCTCGCCCGAGGAGATCCAGCGCCTGCGGGAGGCGTTTGGCCTGGACCAGCCCCTGCCGGTCCAGTACCTCCAGTACATGCGGGGGGTGCTCCAGGGGGATCTGGGCCGCTCCATGATGAACGGCCGCCCGGTGACCACGGACCTGCGCCGCTACTTCCCCGCCACCCTGGAGCTGGTGCTGGTCTCCATGGTCCTGGCCGTGGTCCTGGGCATCCCCGGCGCGGTGGTGGCCGCGGTCTACCGAGACCGCTGGCCGGATCAGCTCTCCCGGGTCCTGGCCCTGGGCTCCATCAGCATGCCGGTCTTCTGGCTGGCCATCATGCTCCAGCTCCTCTTCGCCCAGTACCTGCGGGTGCTCCCGGTGAGCGGGCGGTTCGACGCCCGGGTCCCCTACCCGGAGACGATCACCGGCATGCTGATCCTGGACACCCTGCTCCGAGGCGACTGGACCAGCTTTCGCATCGCGCTGCGCCATCTTCTGCTGCCCGCGGTCTGCCAGTCCCTCCTGGCCCTGGCCCTGACCACCCGCTTCCTGCGCTCGGACATCCTGGACGTGCTCCAGCGGGACTTCGTGCGCATGGCCCGGGCCAACGGCATCCCGGAGCGGATCATCCTCTTCAAGTACGTGCTGAAGAACGCGCTGATCGCCACCGTCTCCATGCTGGGCTTCCTCTTCGGCTACTCCCTGGGGGGCTCGGTGCTCATCGAGACGGTCTTCGACTGGCCGGGGATCGGCCTCTACGCCATGAACTCGGCCCTGACCCTGGACTTCCAGCCCATCATGGGGATCACCCTCTTCGTGGGGCTGCTCTTCACCCTGGTCAACCTGGCCACGGACCTGCTTTACGGCCTGCTGGATCCACGGATCCGCTACGGATAGCACGGACAGGTGGGACATGACCTCGCGATCCTTTTCCCTGGATCCCCGCAGGGGCGGGTGGGCCCAGTGGCGGGAGGAACATCGGAGCTGGTGGGAGGAATGGCGGCGGGGCATCCATCGCTTCCGGCGCAGTCGGCTCTCCATGGTGGGCCTGGTGATGGTGCTCTCCCTGGTGGGGGTGGCCCTCACCGGCCCTTGGTGGGTGCCCCATCCCGAGGACGCCACCGGCGCCCTGCACATCAGCGAACGCTTCCAGCCCCCCAGTTGGGAACATCCCTTCGGCACGGACGAGGTGGGCCGGGATGTCTTCAGCCGAGTGGTGCTGGGGACCCGCATCTCCTTCCAGGTGGGGGCCATCATCCTCATCGTGGCCATCACCATCGGCGTGACCCTGGGCGGCATGGCCGGCTACTTCGGCGGCTGGGTCAACGAGGTCATCATGCGCGTCACCGACATCATGCTCACCTTCCCGGGCATCTTCCTGGCCCTGGCCATCACCGCGGCCCTGGGACCCGGCGTGCGCAACGCCATGCTGGCCCTCTCCATCACCTGGTGGCCGGGCTACGCACGGCTGGTCCAGGCCCAGGTCCTCTCCGCCCGAGAGGAGGACTACGTGGAGGCAGCCCGGGCCATCGGCGCGGGGCACGCCCGCATCCTCTTCCGCCACATCCTGCCCAACCTGCTCTCGGCCATCATCGTGAAGGCCTCCATGGACATCGGCTTCGCCATCCTGAACCTGGCCGCGTTGGGCTTCATCGGCGTGGGCGCGCAGCAGCCCACCCCGGAATGGGGCGCCATGGTGGCCTTTGGCCGGCGTTTCCTGCCCCACTACTGGTGGTACTCCACCTTCCCAGGGCTGGCCATGTTCTTCACGGTCTTCGGCTTCAACATGCTGGGGGACGGCCTGCGGGACGTGCTGGATCCCCAGAGCCGGCACGGGGTGTAGGAGGGGAAGGAGGAAGAAATGGAGAGGAGGGAGCCAGGGATCTTGGTTGCACTGCCCAGCTAGGCCTCGACAGCGAACTGCATCTCGGTGGCTTTCTCCACCGTCTTCGATGCCCGCAGGATCTCGATACGCACGAGCTGGTTGTCATAGCCCAGATCGGCAATGACGCCGGGCCGCAGTTCGGTGCTTTCCCGGATGGGCTCTTCCCGGAGGGTGATCACAAGGGTGTCCGTTTCCTTGTCGTAGAGCACTTTCATGGCGTTCACTCCTTCAGGTAGCGGTCGATCTGGGAAGTCTTGTAGACAGTGACAACGACAAGTTCGTCTGCAGTCTCTTCCACCACGACCCGTAGGAGCATCTCTTTCTGCAGAACAGGATCGAAGTACACCCGCATCCGGATGGAGCGGCCCGGTGGATCGGGGGCCACATGCTGGGGGGCAACAGGACATGCTCCACCATGCCCCGCTCGATCTCCCGCTCCTCCAGGCTGCGCAGGGCATGGGTTGTCCACCGGATCGCTTTCATGGCCGGACATTCCCTGAACTGGGCTTTGCCTGTCTCATCATAACATTCACATGGCAGCTTCGACAAGGACTTTGCAATCGACATGGATCGCTCCGCTCCGCTGGTAGCCATCCGCGACCTGCGGCTCAACTTCCACACTTTCGAAGGCGTGGCCAGGACCCTGGTGGGGGTGGACCTGACCCTGCGCCGAGGGGATGTGCTGGGCCTGGTGGGGGAGACCGGCTGCGGCAAGACCATGACCGCGCTCAGCATCCCCCGGCTGATCCCCTGCCCGCCCGGGGAGATCGTGGCCGGCCAGGTCCTCTTCGACGGCCAGGACGTGCTGGCCAAGTCCGAAGCGGAGATGCAGGAGCTACGGGCCCGGCGTATGGCCCTCATCTTCCAGGACCCCACCACCAACCTGAATCCGGTCTTCACCATCGAGGAGCAGATGGTGGACGCCATCCTCAGCAAACAGGGGATCCGCTCCCTCTGGAGCTACACCCCCGTGGCCCGGCTGCTCCCCACGCCCCGGGAACAGCGCCGCCAGGCCCGGCAGGTGGCGGTGGAGATGCTGCGCCGGGTGGGCATCCCCCAACCGGAACGGCGCATCCACAGCTACCCCCACGAGTTCAGCGGCGGCATGAAGCAGCGGGTGCTCATCGCCATGGCCGTGGCCGGCCGGCCGGACCTCCTCATCGCGGACGAGCCCACCACGGCCCTGGACGTCTCCATCCAGGCCCAGATCCTGCGCCTCTTCAAGCGCCTGGTCCAGGAGTTCCACCTGACCGTGCTCCTCATCACCCACAACCTGGGGGTGGTGGCCCGGACCTGCAACCGGGTGGCGGTGATGTACGCCGGCCGGGTGGTGGAGGAGGGAGATGTGCGCAGCATCTTCAAGAACCCCCAGCACCCCTACACCCAGGGTCTGCTCCGGGCCCTGCCCACCCGGGAACACCGCAAGGGCGAGCTGGAGGGCATCCCGGGCTCCATCCCCAGCCCCCTTGCCCCACCATCGGGCTGTCGCTTCCATCCCCGCTGTCCCCATGCCCTGGCCGTCTGTCCGGAAGAACCCCCGCCGATGCTCCCCATGGGACCGAACCACCGGGTAGCCTGCTATCTCTACGCCGACCACGGCCCCGCAGGCGCGGGGGAAGACCTGGACGATGCCCCTGCTCTCCTCGGAGATGCATCATGAGCCGCCAACCGCTGCTGGAAGTCCACCGCCTGCGCAAGTACTACCCCATCCGAGGCGGCCTCTTCCGCCGGACCATCGGCCAGATCCGGGCGGTGGACGACGTGAGCTTCGCCGTCTATCCCGGCGAGGCCCTGGGCCTGGTGGGCGAGTCGGGATCGGGCAAGACCACCCTGGGCAAGACCGTGCTGCGCCTCCAGGAGCCCACAGGGGGCCGGATCCTCTTCCAGGGGGAGGACCTGACCGGGCTGCCCGCGGACGAGCTGCAACGCCGCCGGGCCCACATGCAGATGGTCTTCCAGAACCCCTACTCCTCCCTCAACCCCCGCATGAAGGTGAAGGAGATCGTGGCCGAGCCCCTGGTCATCCACGGCCGGAGCAAGGGACGCCCGCTGTTCGAGCGGGTCCGAGAACTCATCCGGCGGGTGGGATTGGACGAGGCCCATCTCTACCGCTATCCCCACGAGTTCAGCGGCGGCCAGCGCCAGCGCATCGGCATCGCCCGAGCCCTGGCCCTGGAACCCCGCCTCCTGGTGCTGGACGAACCCACCTCGGCCCTGGACGTGTCGGTCCAGGCCCAGATCCTGAACCTGTTGGTGGACCTGCAGGAGGAACTGGGGCTGACGTACCTGTTCATCTCCCACGATCTGGGGGTGATCCGCTACATCTGCGACCGGGTGGCCCTCATGTACCTGGGCCGCATCGTGGAGCTGGCCCCGGTGGAGACCATCTTCGAACGCCCCCTGCACCCCTACACCCAGGCCCTGCGCTCGGCCATGCCCGAGCCCGATCCGGACGCCCAGGAAGAGGAGATCCTGCTGGAAGGGGAGGTCGACGTCGTGGATCCCGGCTTTCCTGGCTGTCGCTTCGCCCCCCGCTGCCCCGCAGCCCAGATCGACCGCTGCCAGGCGGAGGAGCCCCCCTTGCAGGAGGTGGCGCCCGGCCACTGGGTGGCGTGTCATCTGGTAGAGAGCGGCGAGGAGGGAGGCGGCGGAAGGGGCAAAGGGTGAAAAGAGCAAGGAGTGAAGGGTAAGGAGCAATAAGTAAGTCGTTTCCTTTCTCTCACCGAGCACCACGAGGAGTCCTCCATGCGCATCGGTATCGACGTAGGCGGCACCAACACAGACGCGGTGGTCATGGACGGCCGAAAGGTGGTGGGCTGGACCAAGACCCCCACCACACCGGACGTGACCTCCGGCATCACCGCAGCCCTGCGCCAGGTCCTGGCCGATACCCAGGTCCGGCCCGAGCAGATCGATGCGGTGATGATCGGCACCACCCACTTCACCAACGCGGTGGTGGAACGCCGGCGCCTGACCCCCACCGCGGCCCTGCGCATCGGCCTGCCGGCCACCGCGGCCCTGCCCCCCATGGTGGACTGGCCCCCGGATCTGCGGGAGACCATCGGAGGCCACAGCTACCTGGTCCACGGCGGCTTCGAGTTCGATGGCCGGGAGATCGCCCCCCTGGGCGAGGCGGAGATCCGGGAGGCCGCCCGGGATATCCAGGCCAAGGACATCCGGGCCGTGGCCGTCTCCTCCGTCTTCTCCCCGGTGAACCCAGAGCACGAGGTACGGGCCAGGGAGATCCTCCAGGAGGTGATCCCCGATGTCCAGGTGACCCTCTCCCACGAGATCGGACGCATCGGCCTGCTGGAGCGGGAGAACGCGGCCATCATGAACGCCTGCCTCACGGACCTGGCCCACACCATCGTGGCCGCCTTCCGCCAGGCCCTGACCGACATGGGCATCCACGCGCCCTTCTACCTGAGCCAGAACGACGGCACCCTGATGGGCGCGGACTTCGTGGAGAGGTACCCGGTCCTCACCTTCGCCTCCGGCCCCACCAACAGCATGCGGGGCGCGGCCTTCCTCTCCGGCATCCGCGACGGCGTGGTCGTCGACATCGGCGGCACCACCTCGGACGTGGGGGTGCTGGTCCAGGGCTTCCCCCGGGAGGCCTCGGTCGCGGTGGAGGTGGGCGGCGTGCGGACCAACTTCCGCATGCCCGATGTGTACTCCATCGGCCTGGGCGGCGGCAGCCTGGTCCGCACAGACCCCCTGACCATCGGTCCCCAGAGCGTGGGCTACGAGCTGACCGAGAAGGCTCGGGTCTTCGGCGGGGATGTGCTCACGGCCACGGACATCGCGGTGGCGGCCGGGCTGGCGGAGATCGGGGATCCCGGCCGGGTGGCCCACCTGGATCCGGCCCGGGTGCAGGACGCACTGGGCCGACTTCGCCAGATGCTGGAGGAGGCGGTGGACCGCATGAAGACCAGCCCGGATCCGGTGCCGGTGATCCTGGTGGGGGGCGGCACCATCCTGGTGGCCGGTGAGCTAGCTGGGGCCTCGGAGCTCATCCGTCCGGATCACTTCCCGGTGGCCAACGCCATCGGCGCGGCCATCGCCCAGGTGGGCGGCGAGACGGACCGGGTCTTCTCTCTGGCCGAGATCTCCCGGGAGGAAGCCCTGGACCAGGCCAAACGAGAGGCCACGGAGAAGGCCATCGCCGCGGGGGCCAGGCCCGAGACGGTGGCCATCGTGGACATCGAGGAGGTGCCCCTGGCCTACCTGCCCGGCAACGCCACCCGGATCCGGGTCAAGGCCGTGGGCGACCTGGACATGAAGGGACGCGGGCCATGAGCTGGACCGTGGACCCGGACGCGCTGGAGTCCATCGCCATCGGCGCGGGCATCCTGGGCACCGGGGGCGGAGGCAACCCCTACCTGGGCAAGCTGCGCATCCGCACCCTCATGGCCCAGGGCCGCTCGGTGCAGGTGGTCTCCGTGGACGAGCTGGCCGACGACGCGGTGGTCATCGGCGTGGGCGGGATCGGCGCCCCCACCGTGGGCATCGAGCGCCTGCCCCGAGGAACCGAGCCGGTGGAGGCGGTGCGAGCCCTGGAGGCCTACGCCGGCGTCCAGGCCGATGCCCTGGTCTCGGTGGAGGTGGGGGGCAGCAACTCCATCGTGCCCATGATCGTGGCCGCCTACACCGGCCTGCCCGTGGTGGACGCGGACGGCATGGGCCGGGCCTTCCCCGAAGTGCAGATGACCAGTTACCACATCTATGGTATCTCCCCCACCCCTGCCGTCCTGTGCGACGCCCATGGCCAGGTGGCCATCTTCGACCGCATCTCGGATCCCCGCACCCTGGAGCGCATGGCCCGGGTGGTGACCGTCGAGATGGGCTGCCGGGGGGATCTGGCCAGCCCCATCATGGCCGCGGCAGACCTTCGCCGCACAGCCATCCTCCACACTCTGACCCTGTCTCGCCGAGTTGGCGACGCGGTGCGGCAGGCCCGCCGGGCCCATGGGGATCCCGGCCAGGCCGTCCTCTCCGTCACCGGGGGGCTGGAGATCTTCCGGGGCAAGATCGTGGAGGTGGAGCGGCGCACCACCCGGGGCTTTGCCCGGGGCCGGGTCACCCTCACCGGGCTGGGGCCCTACCGGGGCGCCAGCATGGCCATCGATTTCCAGAACGAGAACCTGATCGCCTGGCGGAACGGGCAGCCGGTGGTCACCGTGCCGGACCTGATCTGTGTCCTGGACATGGAGAGCGGCGAGCCCATCACCACGGAGCTGCTGCGTTACGGCTACCGGGTCACCGTGCTGGGCATCCCCTGCGATCCCAAGATGGCCACGCCCCAGGCCCTGGCGTACGTGGGCCCCGGCTGCTTCGGCTACGACGTGGTCTACCGGCCCCTGCGGGAGCGGCTGGCCGTGTGAGCCGGATAGGGGAGCGCCTTGCCTGTACCGGTTGTCAGCACCGGCCATCCGTGCTATATTTTGTCCATGTAAACGGTTAAATAAATGGGCAACTAGCTCGGAGCCCGAAGATCCGGATGCAGGAGGACAACCATGACCAAGACCGTGTCCGCCACCGAGGCCAAAGCTCGCCTCGGGGCATTGATGCAGCAGACTGCTGAGGAGGACGAGCCCATCGTGATCGTGACCCGGGGCAAACCCAAGGCAGTCCTTCTCTCCTATGAAAAGTACTCGGAGATGCAGGCCGTTGCAGAGGAGGCCCGCCGTCAGCAGCTTCTGGAGCGTCTTGACGCTCTGGGTCAACGTTTGCAGGCAGGCGAACACAGACTCAGACCCGAGGAGGCCGAGCAGCTTGCCGAGCGCTTCGGCCGAGAGTTCGTGGAGGAGCTGATCGCCTCGGGCAAAGTCCAGTACAAGGGCCAGTAACCGGTGCGCGTGCTCCTGGACGCCAACATTTTCATCAGTTTCCTCCTCCATCCCGACGCGGACAGCCCGTACGCGACCATCGTCCGGGCGGCGGTGGCTGGGCAGTACACGCTGCTCGCGCCAGCGGAATTGCTGGCGGAGTTCGGCGCTCGGGTTCGAACCAAGCCCTACCTGGTTCGTCACATCGCGCCGGAGGACGTAGACGCCTTCATCGAGATTGTCAGGGGTGTGGCGGAGGCGCTGCCTACGCTGGATGTCCCGATTCCTGCGGTAACCCGGGATCCCAAGGACGACTATCTGTTGGCCTATGCTGTTCTCGCCCGGGCCAACTATCTGGTCACCGGAGACAAGGACCTGCTGGTGCTGGGCCAGGTGGAAGGCGTCTCCATCGTGACACCCCGGGAGTTTCTCCATTTTCTTGATCCATCGTGAGATCCGGTGTTCTCGCCGGCCTCTGTTACTGAACGCGAAACGAGGAGGAATCATGCGGTATCTGGATGTGCAGAACGTCAAGGACCTGGCCCTGGGGGCTGCTGTCCTGGGCGCCGGCGGTGGGGGCGACCCCTACATCGGCATGCTGATGGCCGTCCACGCCATTGAGACCCACGGTCCCGTCCCCCTGCTCTCCCTGGAAGAGGTGGACGACGAGATGGTGGTGGCCCCCGCGGCCATGATGGGCGCGCCCACGGTGATGGTGGAGAAGCTGCCCCGAGGCAGCGAGGCCGTCCATGCCTTCCAGGCCCTCTCCGCCTTTCTGGGCCGGTCCATTGGGGCCACCATGTCCATCGAAGCCGGCGGGCTGAACTCCACCATCCCCTTGACCGTGGCCGCGGAGCTGGGCATCCCCATGGTGGACTGCGACGGCATGGGCCGGGCCTTCCCAGAGATCCCCATGGTCACCCACACCCTCTACGGCATCTCCGCCACCCCCTTCGCCATGGCCGACGAGCGGGGCAACAGCGTCATCCTGGAGACCATCGACAACCACTGGACGGAGCGGTTTGCCCGCAGCGTCACCGTGGACATGGGGGCCACCGCGCTCATCGCCTGCTACAGCACCACGGGCAGACAGCTCAAGGAGGCCGCGATCCCGGCCACCATCACCCTGGCCGAGACCATCGGCCGCACCATCCGGGAAGCTCGGGCCCACCACGAGGATGTCCTGGCCGCGGTCCTGGAGGTGACCGGGGGCTTCGAGGTCTTCCGAGGCAAGATCGCGGATGTGCAGCGGCGCACGATGGCCGGCTTCGCCCGGGGCGAGGCCCGGTTCGAGGGCATCGAGGGGTACCAGGGCCGCCGGCTGGAGCTCCACTTCCAGAACGAGAACCTGGTGGCCCTGGAGAACGGAGAGGTGCGGGTCTCCGTGCCGGACCTGATCGCGGTCCTGGATCTGGAGACGGGCCAGCCCATCACCACGGAGGGGTTGCGCTACGGCTTCCGGGTGGCGGTGTTGGGCATTCCCTGTTCGCCCAAATGGCGCACACCGGAGGGGCTGGCATTGGTGGGCCCCCGCTACTTCGGCTACGACGTGGACTACGCGCCGGTGGAGGAGCGCTTCGGCTGAACCCGTCCCCCATGGGGCCTGCACCCCCTCCCCCAGGCCAGTCGACCAGGCCTCGCGACAGATCCGGTCCCCGGACAGAGTCGAACCGCTTTTCAGCATGGCTCTGTCGGGCCGGGGGGAGGAACCGGACTCTCCACCCCGCGCGGCGGACCCTCTCCTTGCCAGGCCATCCCGGATCGCGTACACTGGGACCATGGACCCAGAAGACCGTCCCCCTGCCCAGACCGAAGACCATGGGGATGCCAGCCCACTGGCCCGGCGCAGTCAGGAGCTGGCCATCCTCAACGCCATCGCCGCCGCGTTGAACGGCACCCTGGACCTGGACGAGGCCCTGGGGACCGCGCTGGCCCTGGTGGCGGAGCTCCTGGGCCTGGAGACGGGCTGGGTCTTCCTCCTGGACGAGGAGACGGAGGAGTTCTACCTGGCCGCGGCCCAACACCTGCCCCCGGGCCTGGCCGACGATCCGGATCGGCTGGCCGGCTCCTGCTACTGCCTGGACACCTACCTGGCCGGGGACATGGAGGGCGCGGCCAACGTGAACGTGGTGCTCTGCAGCCGCCTGCACAACCTGATGAGCGGCACGGCCGGCCTGGCCTACCACGCCAGCATCCCTCTCTACGCTCGGGGCAAGCGGGTAGGGGTGCTCAACGTGGCCAGCCCGGACTGGCAGGAGCTCTCCCCGGAGGACCTGCGCCTGCTCCACACAGTGGGCGACCTGCTGGGCATGGCGGTGGAGCGGACCCGCCTCTTCGCCCGCAGCGCGGAGGTGGGCGCCCTGCGGGAGCGAAACCGGCTGGCCCGGGAGATCCACGACACCTTGGCCCAACGCCTCACGGCCATCATCCTCCACCTGGAGACCAGCGAGGCCCTGTTGGAGGCCGGCGCGGCACCTGCCCAGGTGACGGAGGCGGTGAACCGGGCCCTGACCCTGGCCCGCATCGGCCTGGAGGAGGCCCGACGCTCGGTGGCGGATCTCCGGGCCGCGCCCCTGGAGGGCCGAACCCTGGTGGAGGCCCTGGAACAGTTGGTGGCCAACGCGGGCCTGCCCGTGGCCTGGCGTGTGGCAGGGAGCATCCGGCCTCTGCCCGTCCGGGTGGAGGTGGCCCTCTACAGGATTGCAGAGGAGGCCCTCCGCAACGTGGTGGAACATGCCCAGGCCTCCCAGGTCCAGCTCCTGCTCACCTTCCGGCCCCGCGAAGTGCGCCTGGACATCACCGACGATGGCGTGGGCTTCGAGCCCCAGCAGACCCCCGGGGACGCGTTCGGCATCCGGGGCATGCGGGAACGGGCCCAGCTTCTGGGCGGCCGCCTTTCCATCCAGAGCCAGCCAGGCCAGGGCACCCATCTCCAGGTCATCCTGCCCGTGGGAGGCCAGACGTGAACGGACCCATCCGGATCCTGGTGGCCGACGATCATCCCATTGTGCGAGACGGCCTACGGGCCGTGCTGGAGACCCAACCCGATCTCGTCGTCGTGGGCGAGGCGGCCAGTGGCCCGGAGGTCCTGGAACAGGTCGCCGGCCTGGGGCCCGATATCCTGCTCCTGGACCTGGAGATGCCCGACCTGGATGGGGTCCAGGTGCTCCGGGCCCTGGCAACCCAGGGCTCCCCGGTGCGGGTGCTGGTCTTCACCGCCTACGACGCAGACGCCCAGGTCATGGGAGCCGTGCAGGCCGGAGCCCAGGGCTACCTGCTCAAGGGCGCGCCCCGGGAGGAGCTCTTCCGGGCCGTGCGCACCGTGGCCGGGGGCGGGGTCTGGATCCAGCCCCAGGTGGCCCGCACGCTGGTAGGCCATGTTCGGGGCGATGCCGACCCCCTCACACCTCGGGAGCAAGAGGTGTTGCAACTGGTGGCCCAAGGGCTGGCCAACAAGCAGATCGCGGCCCGTCTGGGCATCACCGAGCGGACGGTCAAGCTCCACGTGAGCAACATCCTGGGCAAGCTGGGCGCGACCAACCGTACGGATGCGGCCACCCTGGCCGTGCAACGGGGCCTGGTGCGTCTCCAACCCCGCCTCTAACCCCGTTCGTCGTGCCCACCTCCGCTCGCCTCCCGTTCGTCGTGCGCGCTTCAGCGCGCTTCCCGTTCGTAGTGCGCGCTTCAGCGCGCATTCTAGAATGGATCTACGCACTGAAGTGCGCACTACCAACCCCAACCTCGAACCCGTTCATAGTGCTCGTCGTGCCCGCTTCCGCGCACCTCCTGTTCGTAGTGCGCGCTTCAGCGCGCCTTCCGGACTGGCGCGGGTATCTACGCACTGAAGTGCGCACTACCAACCCCAACCTCGAACTCGTTCATAGTGCTCGTCGTGCCCGCTTCCGCTTCGCTTCCCGTTCGTAGTGCGCGCTTCAGCGCGCCTTCTGGAATGTATCTACGCACTGAAGTGCGCACTACCAACCCCAACCTCGAACTCGTTCATAGTGCTCGTCGTGCCCGCTTCCGCTTCGCTTCCCGTTCGTAGTGCGCGCTTCAGCGCGCCTTCTGGAATGTATCTACGCACTGAAGTGCGCACTACCAACCCCGACCTCGAACTCGTTCATAGTGCTCGTCGTGCCCGCTTCCGCTTCGCTTCCCGTTCGTCGCGCCCGCTTCAGCGCGCCTTCTGGAATGTATCTGCGCACTGAAGTGCGCACTACCAACCCCAACCTCGAACCCGTTCATAGTGCTCGTCGTGCCCGCTCCCGCGCGCTTCCCGTTCGTAGTGCGCGCTTCAGCGCGTATTCTGGAATGTATCTACGCACTGAAGTGCGCACTACCAACCCCAACCTCGAACCCGTTCATAGTGCTCGTCGTGCCCGCTTCCGCTTCGCTTCCCGTTCGTCGCGCCCGCTTCAGCGCGCCTTCTGGAATGTATCTGCGCACTGAAGTGCGCACTACCAACCCCAACCTCGAACCCGTTCATAGTGCTCGTCGTGCCCGCTTCCGCGCACCTCCTGTTCGTAGTGCGCGCTTCAGCGCGCCTTCTGGAATGTATCTGCGCACTGAAGTGCGCACTACCAACCCCAACCTCGGTTCATAGTGCTCGTCGTGCGCGCTTCAGCGCGCATTCTGGAATGTATCTGCGCACTGAAGTGCGTACTACCAACCCCAACCTCGAACCCGTTCATAGTGCTCGTCGTGCCCGCTTCCGCGCACCTCCCGTTCGTCGTGCGCGCTTCAGCGCGCATTCTAGAATGTATCTACGCACTGAAGTGCGCCAACCTCCCTCACCTGGACGAAAGTACAGGCCCTGCGATGTCCCCTCGCCGGATGGCTGGAGGCACAGGACCGTGGTATGCTGAGCACGAAGAAAGCGCCCACGCCACGGGAACTTGACAACCATCCTGCATCCATCGTTTCCCAGAAGAGGAGCCCCGACATGACCTGCCTCCGAACTGGCCCAAGGGCCCGATGGGCCGTCCTCCCAACAGCTGTGACTCTGCTTGCCCTGGGGATCCCCGGCCAGGCCCTGGCCCACGGGGGCGGAGAGGGCCAGGCCTCGGTGTTGGCCGGCCCTTTGGCCTGGGGCTTCCTGCTCTTCGGCCTGGCCGTCATCGCGGGCGTGGCCATCATCCTCTTCACCGGCCAGAGGAAGCCGGAACCGGTGACGCCGGAGCGCTTCCACGCGGGGAAAGGGATCGGCGGCTACGTGGCCAAGATGCGTCTCTTCAGCCGCAACGCCCGGCTCTATATGGTCCACGTGGTGGGCATGGACGTGATCCACGGCACCTGGATGGTCCTCTTCAACCTCTATCTGCTGGAGCTGGGTTTCCCCATCGCCTTCATCGGCCTGCGCATCCTCCTGGCCTCCATCACCCGGGCCCTCTTCGCGGTGCCGGCCGGCCTCATCTCGGACCGGTTGGGACGGAAGCTCTCCTTCATCCTGGGGGACGGAGGCGGCGCGGTCATGTCCCTCATCGCCATCTCCACGGGCAACCCGGCCCTGCTCCTGGCCACCGGGGCCCTAAGCGGCGTCTTCAGCGCGATACACGGGGTGGCAGAGCCGGCCTTCATGGCGGAGAACTCCGCGGACTACGAGCGGGTCCATCTCTTCAGCGTGGCCGAGGGCACCCGGACCGCCGCGGCCATCATCGGCTCCGTCCTGGCCGGCCTGGTGCCCTTGCTCCTGGCCGGCACAGGCCCAGACGCCACCATCCAGACCTACCGACTGGTGGCCTACGCAGGGATCGGGGGCTGGTTCGCCTCCCTCATCCCCGCGCTCATGCTGGAGCAGACCGCGCTCCCCAGCGCTCCGGTGACCGGCCTGCGGGACCTATTCGCCAACGTCACCCACCCGGACCGGATCTGGCGGCTCACCGCGCCGGAGGTGGTTCTGGCCTTCGGCGCCGGGTTCGTCCTGCCTCTGCTCAACGTCTTCTTCCACCAGGGCCTGGGCAGTCTGGAGGTGGAGATCGGGGTCACCTTCGCCGCGGGGCAGGCCTTCCTGGTGGGGGCGGCCTTCCTGGCGCCTCTGCTAGCCCAACGCCTGGGCAAAGTACGCTCTGTGGTCCTCACCCGGCTGGCCGCGGTGCCCTTCCTGGTTCTCCTGGCCTTCTCGCCGAACGTGGGCAGCGCTCTGGGCTCTGTTCTTACCGTGGCCGGGCTGGCCCACATCGCCCGCATCACCCTCATGAACATGGCCGGTCCTATCCGCGCCGCCTTTGCCATGGAGCTGCTGGATCCGGGGGAGCGGGGAACCCAGGTGGGGGTCCAGATGGCTCTGGCCGGCGCGGTCTCGGGCCTGGGAAGCTTTCTGGGCAGCCGCCTGATGGACACGGGGAACTACCAGGCGCCGTTCATGGTCATGGCCGCCTTCCTGACCGTCTCGGCCCTGCTCTTCTGGCGCTTCTTCGCCGGCCAGGAAAGGGAGATGGCCCTGGATACAGCCCAGGTCAGCGCGGCGGATTGAACGCCCTCCACAGCGGAGGCGACATGGCCGAACTCGGAGGCCGCACGCCCCCAATCCCCCTCAGCAGAGCACCATTCCCCCATCCACCTCGATGGCCTGGCCCGTGAGGTAGCGGGCATCCTCGGAGGCCAGAAAGGCCACCACTCCGGCCATCTCCCAGGGCTCCGCGATCCGCTTCATGGGGCAGTCCTCCGCCCGCATGGCCAGCCACGCCTCCCCGCTCATCCCCAGGGAACCCCCGATCTGCTCTGCCACCTGTCGCACCATGTCCGTGAGGGTGTTTCCCGGGCAGAGCGCGTTGACCGTCACCCCGTAGGGGGCCAGCTCCATGGCCACGGAGCGGGTCAGGCCGATGACCCCGCTCTTGGACGCGGAGTAGGCCGCGTTGCCGGGGAAGCTGGTCTTCCCGGCCATGCTGGAGATATTGACGATGCTCCCCCATCCTTGGGACCGGAGGATGGGGGCCACGGCCTGGTTCACCAGGAAGACACCGGTCAAATTGGTGGCCAAGGTCTTCTGCCACTCCTCCAGGGGAACCTGGTCCAGAGGACCCCCGGTGAAGATCCCCGCGGAGGCCACCACCACGTCCAAGCGCCCCCAGCGCTCCATCACCTGGGAGACCGCGCCCTGCACCGCCTCCCTGTCCCGCACGTCCCCGGTGATGGCCAGGGCCTCCACCCCCAACTCCCGGCAATGGGCCACAGTCTCCTGGTTGGCCGTCTGGTCCAGGTCGAAGCTGGCCACGTGAGCCCCTTCCTGGGCAAAGCGCAGGGCGCAGGCCCGACCGATCCCCTTGGCGCCCCCGGTGATGAAGGCCACCTGGCCCACAAAACGGCGGCAGATGGTTTCCGTCACGCTGCTTCCCTCCCTGTTGGATCCCGAGCTTCTCCGGCCCACTCTCGCACTGCCTTCCGATAGCGAACGAACAGCTCCCGATAGATCCGCTCCCTCTCCCCATCCGGCGTCACCGTCCGGGCCACCGAAGCCGAGCCCCAGGTCCGGCCTTCCTCCAGCCCGGGAAAGAGGCCACTTCCCGCCCCGGCCAGGAGCGCCGCGCCCAGAGCGGGCCAGTGCTCTCCCTGGGGCAGGTGGATGGCCAGGCCCGTCACATCCGCCAGGATGGCTGGCCAGAGGGCGCTGCGAGCCCCGCCGCCCACCATCCACAGGGCATCCACGGGCAGGCCGGCCGCCTGCACCGGATCCAGGGCCCAGGCCAGCTCGTAGGCCCCGCTCTCCAGGATGGCCCGGGCCATCTCCCCCCGGCTGTGCTCCAGGCCCAGGCCCAGGAAGCCACCGGCCCGGCTGGTGGACGGATCCCGGTGGCCGCCGGTCATGGGCAGGAAGAGGAGCCCACGGCTGCCTGGCCGGGTCTCGGCCAGCTCCCGGTCCAGAGCGGCGAAACGGGCCTCCCGGGGCGCAGGGCGAGCAGGGTCCGGCCCCTGCCAGGCCTGGGCCACCCACCACTCCAGGGACGCGCCCAGCCCGCCCAAGGACTGGGAGATCGTCCAGCGGTGGGGCAACACGTGGCCGCTCACGTCCAGGGTGGCGGGCAGGCCCGGCGGATCCGGCCGGTCCGTGACGCCGGTGAGGACCCAGGCCGTGCCACAGGCCAGGAGGAAGCGCCCCGGCTGGGTGATGCCCAGGGCCAGGGCGGTGCAGGCCTGGTCGTGGCCGCCGTTGACCACCACCGCGTCCTGGGGCAGGCCGGTGGCCTGGGCCGCCTCCGGGCGAAGACGGCCGATCACGGCGCCGCTGGGCCGCACCGGGGAGAGCCGCTCCGGGGAGATGCCGGCCAGGGCGCAGAGCTCCGGGCTCCAATCCCCGGTGCGCACGTCCAGGAGCTGCAGGCCCGCGGCGTTGGAGGGGTTGGTGGCGAAACGTCCCGTGAGCCGGTGGGCCAGGAAGTCGTTCACCGAGAGGATGCGCCGGGCCCGTCCCAGGAGCGCGGGCATCTCCTCCCCCAGCCAGGCCAGAGTGGGCAGGCCCAGCCCAGGGTGCAGGGACCAGCCGCTCACGGCCCGGATCGTGGATCCCCGTCCTTCCGCCCGCCAGCGGGCCACCAGAGCCGCGCTGCGGCCGTCCATCCAGGTGATGAAGGGGGCCAGGGGGCGTCCCGTCTCGTCGGCCAGGAGGAGGGAGCCGCTCTGGGCGGCCATGGCCAGGCCGCGCACCTGCAGCTCCGGCGCCTGGGCGGTGGCAGCCTGGGCGGCCCGGAGCAGGGCCTGCCACAGGGTCTCCGGGTCCTGTTCCACCCAGCCCGGGCGGGGCGTGGCGAGGGGATAGGCCACCCGGGCTTCCCCGCGGATGGCCCCGTCCGTGTCGAAGAGCACGGCCTTGACGGAGGAGGTCCCCACGTCCAGCCCCAGGATGCCTGAGGGCATGGTGAACGCCTCAGCCGTGTTGGCGCTTTCGGTGGCCGAAGCGCTGCCCCCCGTCCACGGGCAGGACCACGCCGGTGACGAAGGGGGCCTGGACCAGGTAGAGGACCGCCTGGGCCACGTCCTCGGGCGTGCCCCAGCGGCCCAGGAGAGTCTGGCGGGCCAACTTCTCCACCCGCTCTGGGTCGTAGTCCGGCGGGGGCAGGACCGGCCCGGGTGCCACCGCGTTGACCCGGACGGTGGGGGCCAGTTCCAGGGCCAGCTGCCGGGTCAGCCCCAGGAGAGCGGTCTTGCCCACGCTGTGGGCCGCGAAGTGGGGCCAGGGCTCGAAGGCGGCCAGGTCCAGGATGTTGACCATGGCGCCCTCTCCCTTGGCCAGCATGAGGGGCGCCACCGCGTTGGCGCAGTAGAAGGAGCCGTGGATGAGTACGTTGGTGACCCGGTGCCAGCCGGTCAGGTCCTGGGTGGGAAAGGGGGTGGTCTGCCAGGGAGAGGCGCTGTTGACCAGGATGTCCACCCCGCCGAAGCGCTCCTGGGCCGCGGCCACCATGGCCTCCACCTGGCGATGGTCTCCCACGTCCGCCTGGATGGCCAGCCCGTCCACGCCCAACGCCTGGACCTGGGCCACGGTCTCCTGGGCCGCCTGGGCGGAGGAGTGGTAGTTGACCACCACGTTGGCGCCGGCCCGGGCCAGGGCCAGAGTGATGGCCTTGCCCACCCGGTGGGCGCCGCCGGTGATCAGGGCGGTCTTGCCTTTGGGATCCATGGCGTTCCTCGTGTGCGATGCGTGGATCTGGGTTAGCCGCGCCGAATGCGAGAGACCGGGCTCAGGGCCCGGATCTGGGCCTCCAGCCGGGCCCGGAGGGGCTCGAACTCGGCCAGGAGATCCGGCTCGGGCCAGAGGCGCAGGTTGCTGTCCAGCAGGAGCATGGCGGCCTGGGCGGCCCCGGCCAGCAGGGAGATGGCCATCTCCAGGTCGTCCCGCACCCGCTCACAGACCCAGGAGCGGGCCTCCTGGAGCTGGGTCGCCGCCCCCACGGCCAGAGAGCCCACCTGGGACGGAGCCTGACAGAGGAGCCGCTGTCCCTGGAGTTCCTGGCCGGTCTCCCGCAGAGCCACGAAGCGGGCGATGGCCTCCGCGTCCTGGTCGGCCCAGCTGAGCAGCAGGTCCACGGTGGTGGACACGCGCTGGATGGCCGCCTCCACGGAGGGCTCTGTCAGCGCCTGGTCCTCCCGGCTGATGGCCAGGCAGGCCCGCCCCAGGGCCGCAGCCTGGGCCGCGGAGGCCGCGATCACCGCGCCGGCCATGGCGTGACGCTGGTTCTGCACGGTCTCCACGAAAGAGCGGAGGGTCTGATGGGTGATGGGAATGGGGTTGGGCATGATCCGATGCAACGGGAAAGGACGATCCGTGAAACGTGACGACAGAGGTGATGGTGGGCCATCGGAGGCTCAGGGAACGCCTCCCGTGGGTCGATGCGCGGCGATGTAGGCGGACTGGACGCTCTGGGCTGTGTCGAAGTAGGTGCGCCAGTAGTGGAGCTTGCCCTGGCAGACCGCGAAGAAGGCGTAGTCGTGGTCCTCGCCCCGGCGGCCGGTGGCGATGTGGGTGCAGGCGAAGGTCTGCTGACAGACGCCCCAGTGGGGGTGGTCCGGGTCGATGATGAAGCGGTGGGGCGTGACCCGGGTGTCCCGATGGTTGGCCATGTAGGTGCGGGACATGGCCAGCACCGCCTCCCGACCGGCCAGGTAGGTCCAGGGCGGGGAGAGGTGCACCTGGTCGTGGACGATGGCCTGGATGAGGGAGATGTCGCTCTCGTTCCAGGCCCGGGCCAGGGTATGGACCAGGGCCTCCATCTCGGCCCGGGGGAGGGGCGGGCCAGGCTCCGGGCAAGGACGCCAGGGCTCCTGGGGCCAGGGCGCGTCCAGGCTGGGGACGGGCCCGCTCCGCTCCTCGTCCAGGTAGGTGGCGACCCGGAGGATGCGTCCGTCCGGGCCGAAGTCCAGGACCGTGGCGCCCAGACGCTCCACTGCTCCCTCCAGGTCGGCCTGCTGGGCGCGCAGAACCCACTCGAAGGCGGCCACCGGGGCCTCCCCGTCCACCAACAGGCGGCGGATGTGGAACCGTACCTGGGACCAGCTCCCGATGCGCTCGGCCAGGAGTGTGCGCACGGGTTCCCGCCCCTCCAGGCGCAGCCGAGGCAAGGAGAGGACTACCCCCGGGGCCAGGGCAGACACCAGGGCTGGGATCGTCCGGGCCTCCAGGTGGGCGGCCCACTGCCGGACGCGCTCCCGGAGGGCGGATCCATAGGGCGGGATGAACGGGGTCACGAGGATGCCTCCTCCTGGGTGGGGTCGGGGACCTGGGCGAGGGCAGCCGATCCGGACAGGTCGTCCCGGCGGATCCCGGCCATCATCAGCCCCAGCTCCTCCGGCGTCACCTGGTCCGGGCGCACCACGCCCATGATCTCCCCCCGGTGGATCACTGCGATGCGGTCGCTCAGGTTGAAGATCTCCTCCAGCTCGCTGGAGATGTAGAGCACCGCCGCGCCCCGGGCCCGCTGGGCCAGCATCTGCTGCTCCACGAACTCGGCCGCGCCCACGTCCAGCCCTCGAGTGGCCTGGGCCGAGATGATGAGATCCGGCTCCTGGGAGAGCTCTCGGGCCAGGACCACCTTCTGCTGGTTGCCGCCGGAGAGCTTGCGGGCCTCCACCTCGGGGCCAGGGGCCCGGACGTCGAAGCGACGGATGAGACGGCGGGCGAACGCCAGGATGGCCGGGCGACGCAGGAAGCCCCGGGCCGAGAAGGGCGGATGGCGGAAACGCTTGGCCACGAAGTTCTCGCTGAGGGTGAAGTCCAGGACGAGTCCCTCCCGCTGTCGGTCCTCGGGGATATAGGCCAGGTTGAAGCGGAGCAGGTCCCCTGCGTCCAGGCGGGTGACATCCTGGCCGTGGATGCGGATGCTCCCGGCTTCGGGGATGCGCAGCCCGGCGATGGCCTCGGCCAGCTCCCGTTGACCGTTGCCGTCCACCCCGGCCAGGCCCAGGATCTCCCCCTGGCGCACCTGGAGGGAGAGGCCCCGGACCGCGGGCACGCCCCGGTCGTCCCGCACCACCAGGTCCTGGATCTCCAGCACCACCGGGCCGGGCTGGGCCGGTGGTTTCTCGATGCGGAAGAGCACCTCGCGCCCCACCATGAGCCGGGCCAGCTCCGCCTTGTTCGTCTCCCGGGTCTCCAGGGTGGCCACGTCCCTGCCGTTGCGCAGGACCGTCACCCGGTCGCTGATGGCCATGACCTCGTCCAGCTTGTGGGAGATGAAGACGATGGCGTTGTGGCCGTCGGCCACCAGGCGGCGCATGACCGCGAAGAGCCCCTGGATCTCCTGGGGGGTGAGGACCGCGGTGGGCTCGTCCAGGATCAGCAGCCGGGCGCCCCGGTAGAGGGCCTTGATGATCTCCACCCGCTGCTGCACCCCCACGGAGAGGGCGCCCACCGGCGCGTCCGGGTCCACCTCCAGGCCATAGCTGTGGGAGATCTCCTGGATGCGCTGCCGGGCCTGGTCTCGGTCCAGGAGGATGCCCCGGGCCCCGGGCAGGCCCAGGATCACGTTCTCCGTGACGCTGAGGGGAGGCACCAGCATGAAGTGCTGGTGGACCATGCCGATGCCCCGGCGGATGGCCTCCTCGGGCGAGTGGATGGTCACCGGACGGCCCTCCAGGAGGATGCGGCCGCGGTTGGGCTGGTAGAGGCCGTAGAGGACGTTCATCAGGGTGGACTTGCCCGCGCCGTTCTCGCCCAGCAGGGCGTGGATCTCCCCGTGGCGCACCTCCAGGTTGACCCGGTCGTTGGCCACCACCCCGGGGAAGGTCTTGGTGATCCCCTCCATGCGCAGGAAGGGGGTCTCGCCCATGGTCAGCCCTCCTCCCGGTCGTAGTGGATGGCCGCGGCCGCGGGCCAGTGGCTCTTGCCGATGAAGAAGAGGGCCACCAGGGTCACCACGTAGGGGAGCATCACCGGGATCTGGTAGGCCACCTCCTGGATGCCCAGGCTGCGGAAGAGGGGCTCCAGGATCCCGGCCTGGATGCGCAGCTGCAGCGCGTCCGCGAAGCCGAAGAGCAGGGAGGCCAGCATGGTGCCCAGGGGCGTCCACTTGCCGAAGACGATGGCGGAGAACGCGATGAAGCCCCGGCCCGCGGTCATGTTCTCGATGAAGGTGCTGTTGTGGCCGATGGAGAGGACCGCGCCCCCCACCGCGGCCATGGCCCCGCCCCAGAGCACCGTCAGGTAGCGGACGGCCCGCACTTTGACGCCCAGGGTGTCCGCGGCCCGCGGGTGCTCCCCCACGGCGCGGATGGAGAGCCCCCAGGTGGTGCGGTAGAAGACGAAGTGGGCCAGGGGCACCAACAGGAAGGCCAGGTAGACCAGGGGCAGGTGCCGGAAGAGGACCGGCCCCAGGAGGGGGATCCGGTCCAGGCCGGGGATGGCCCACTCCGGGAAGGTAGGGGCGCTGAGGCTTCCGCTGATGGCTGCCTTCATGAGCCGGAAGACCACCCCGGTGAAGCCCAGCATCATCAGGTTGATGGCCACCGCGGCCACGATCTGGTCCGCGCCCAGGGTGATGGTCACATAGGCGAAGAGCAGGGCCACCAACATCCCGGAGGCCGCCGCGGCCACCACCCCCAGCCAGGGGCTCCCACTGGAGAAGGCCACCATGAAGGCCACCAGCGCGCCCAGGAGCATCTTCCCCTCCAGCGCGATGTTGATGACCCCGGCCCGTTCGTTGTAGAGGCCGCCGATGGCCGCGAAGAGCAGGGGTGTGGCCAGACGAATGGTCGCGTGCAGCAGGCCAACGACCGCATCCATGTCCATGCTCGCCCTCCCTCAGGCCTGCCAGGCATCCAGCCAGCGGCGGATGCGGTTGTCCACGCTGGATCCGGCGATGAGGAAGACGATGGCCAGCCCCTGGAGGATGTAGATCACCACCACGTCCACCCGCACCGCGGTCTGCATGGAGTTGGCCCCGTTGCGCAGGGCGCCGAAGAAGAGGGCCGCGATCAGGACTCCGATGGGGTTCAACCGGCCCACCAGGGCCACCGCGATGGCGTCAAAGCCCCAGCCCGGGGAGAAGTTGTCGATGAGCCGGTACTGGACGCCCAGGAGCTCCACCGCGCCGGCCAGGCCCGCCAGCCCCCCGCTCAGGGCCATGGCCAGGGCCATGATCCAGGTGGTCTTGATGCCCGCGTAGCGGGCGCCGTGGATGTTGGCCCCCACCATGCGGATGCGGTAGCCCAGGGTGGTGTGGAAGAGGAGCACGTAGACCAGGACCAGGCAGAGCAGGGCCAGCACCACGCCGTAGTGGAGGCGCGTCCCCGCCCAGAGCGCGGGTAGCCGGGCCGTCTCGGCCACCGCGTCGGTCTGGGTGTTCCAGCCCTCCTCCTTCAAGGGGCCGTGGACGAAGTAGCTCACGGTGAAGATGGCGATGTAGTTCATCAGGATGGTGACGATGATCTCGTTCATGTCCCGGGTGGCCTTCAGATAGCCCGGGATGGCCCCCCAGATCATCCCCCCCAGGATGCCCAGGGCCAGGGCCACCAGCAGGTGCCCGGGGAAGGGCAGGTCCAGCCGGGTTCCGGCCCAGACCGCGAAGAGCGCGCCCAGGTAGAGCTGCCCCTCCGCGCCGATGTTGAAGACGCCGCCCCGGTAGGCCAGGGTGACGGCCAGGCCGGCGAAGATCAGGGGGATGGACTTGAGGACCGTGGTGGTGGCCAGGCGGGAGTTGCCAAAGGCCCCCTTGACCAGCGCGGAGTAGGCGGTCACCGGATCCACGCCCAGGGCCCACAGAAAGAGACTGCCCACCAGGAAGGAGGCCAGGATGGCCAACACCGGCAGGAGCAGGTGAAGCCACCGCTCCCAGCGCACCATCCGGACCATTCCTGCCGCACGAACCTGGGTGCTCACGCTTGTCGCGCTCCTCTGCCGCTGGCGAGGGCCGGGGCCGAAACGCTCTGGCCCCGGCCCTCCACGCCTCAGTGGTACTCGTCCTTCACCACATTGCCCGCGTCGTCCAGGACGATCCGGCCGTCGATCAGGGCCTGGACCACCGCGTTCACCTCCGCGGCCACGTCCTCAGGGACAACCTCGCTGAAGGGCGCCAGGCTCTGGGCACCGTCCGCAAAGCCCACCACATGGTTCCCCCACTGGATGGTGCCGTCCAGGATGGCGTTCACCGCGGCGATGAGGATGTTGTCGATCCGCTGCTCCACGCTGGTCAGCACCAGCCCCGGCGCCAGGTGGCTCTGGTCCCGGGTCCAGCCGATGGCGTAGACATCCCCGGCCTCCCGGGCCGCCTCGATGGCCCCCACGTTCGCGTTGTCCCCGTCGGCCAGGATCACGTCCACGCCGCTGTCGATGAGGGCGATGGCCGCCTCCTTGGCCTTGGGGATGTCCACCCAGGAGCCGGTGTAGGCCACGGGCACGTCCTGGATCGCCGGGTTCACCGTGCGGGCCGCGAGGGTGTAGGCGTTGAAGTCCGCGGCGATGGTGGGGATCTCCACCGCGCCCACGCCGCCGATCTGGTTGGACCGGGTCATGAGCCCGGCCAGGATGCCGGCCGCGTACCCCCCTTCCCCGGGCTGGAAGACGTAGGAGACCAGGTTGGTGTCGTTGGCCGCGATGCCGCCGATCTGGATGAACTTCACCTCCGGGTACTCCTGGGAGGCTGTGGTCAGGGCGTCCCCGTACTCGAAGCCGTGGCCGATGATCACGTCGAAGCCCTGGTCCGCGTAGGAGCGGATCAGGTCCAGCTGATCCGCCTGGGCCACGTTCTCGGTGTTGGCGATCTCGTGGCCCTCCTCCTGCAGGGCCAGGAGCCCCTCGTACGCGGTCTGGTTCCAGCCCTCATCGTTGATGGGGCCGGAGGTCAACAGGGCGATGCGGAGCGTCCGGGCTGCCTGGCCCCCGGACGCGGCCTCTGCAGGCTCCTCCGAGGCCGGGGCGGCCGCCTCGCCGCCGGTCGGGGCCGGGGCCGCAGGCGCCGCGCAGGCGGCCAGAAGAGCCACCAGGAGCCCCAGGACAGTCAGGCGGAACAACAGGTCACGGGTTCGCATGGCAGTACCTCCTCCTCTGGTGGAAAGAGTGGATCGGAATTAGGATGTAGCTGGGGTCGACACGAGATCACGAAACATCGGCACGGCATTCCACAGGGCCGACAAGCCGTCTCAAAGATCCCGAAGCTCGGGTCTGGGAAACGGTGGCCGATGGACCTGGCCGGGCTCCAGCGCGGCCTTCTCCCCTACACCCCGGCCTCCAGAGCACTCAGGCCGCCGTCCACGGCCAGGAGGGCCCCGGTGATGTAGGAGGCAGCCGGGGAGGCCAGAAAGAGGATGGCCTGGGCCAGCTCCTGGGGCCGGGCGAAGCGCCCCAGGGGGATGCCCTGCTCCAGGGAGGCCTCCAGCTGGGGATCGCCGAGGGCACTGAGCAGGGCCTGGGTGCGGACCAGCCCCGGCGCGACCGTGTTCACCCGCACGCCATGGGGGGCCAGCTCCACGGCCATGGCCCGGGTCAGGCTCTCCACCGCCCCTTTGGTGGCGATGTAGGCGGACCGAGCCGGGATGGCGTGCTGGGCCAGGATGGAGCTCACATGCACGATGCAGCCGCCCCCCCGGGCCACCATGCCCCGGGCCACCAGCTGGCTCAGGCGGAAGAGCCCCCGCAGATTGGTGGCCCACAGCCGATCCAGCTCGGCCAGGGACACCTCCAGAAACGGGTCGGTGTTGAAGGCCGCCGCGTTGTTGACCAGCACCTGGATGGGCCCGACCCGCGCCTCCAGCTCCGGGAGCTCCCGCTCCAGCCGAGTCACGTCGCCCACGTCCGCCTGCCAGAGGTGGGCCCGCCCCCCCTCCGCCTGGATGGCGGCCAGGGTCTCCTGCGCGCCGGCCCGATCCACGCGGAAGTTCAGGATCACCTGGGCCCCGGCCTGGGCAAAGGCCCGCGCGGTGGCCCGACCGATGCCGCGGGAGGCACCGGTGACCAGCACCGTCTTCTCAGTGAAGCCGGGCAGAAGGCCTTGAGCGCCCGTGTCCATGGAGGGCTCCGTGCTGTCGGGTCTGGGTCCGGATCCGGTCAGACGAGATGCGGCCTGGGAATTCAGTCTATTGGAAACGGCGGCGGTGTGATGAAGGAGATGTACGCGGTCGGTGTATCATCCACATTCACCAAGTGGAGGAGCCGACGGCCGTCGAAGGTGATGCTGTCGCCGGGGGCCAGGACATGTCGTTCGTCCTCCAACACCACCTCCAGTCGCCCCCGTAGGACATAGATGGTCTCCTGGGTGGAGATGCTGGGGCGGATGGCCCGGTTCGTGGTTCCCGGCTGCATGTGGGCCACGAAGACCAACATGTGGCGGGCCGAGGCCGGGGAGCGCAGCTCGTACTCGATGGGCGATCCCGGCAGCCTCAGATGGGCCCCCTGGCCGTCCCGGACCACATGCTCGCCCTGCTCTGCGGCCATGACGAAGTAGACCAAGGGAACCGCCAGGGCCTCCGCGATGGCCTGGAGCGTGGCCAAGGAGGGACTGCCCTGGCCCCGTTCCACCTGGCTCAGAAAGCTCGCGCTCACCCCCGTCCGCTCGGCCAGATCCCGCAGGCTCCATCCCAGCTCCCCACGTCGGCGGCGAATGCGTCGCCCCAGCACCCTCTGGAGGCGGACCACCGCTTCGTCCTCAACTCTGGGAGACGTCACTGTGTTCTCCTCGCCGATCGAAGGAGCTGGATCAGAAGATGGGGGGCGTGATCGCCGAGATGAAACACAGGGTCTCATCTCCCCGTGGGATCAGGCGACGCAGCCAGGGCCCCTGGAAGTAGATGCTGTCCCCAGGGCCCAGCAGGTAGACCTCCTCCTCCAGTTCGACCTCCAGGTGCCCCTGGAGCACGTAGATACACTCCTCGGTGGGGTTGTTCAACGATGTGGCGATGTTCTCCCCGTACTCCCGGGCCTGGACCACGAAGACCTCCATGGGCAGGCCCAGCCGGGGAATGAGCAGCTCGTAGACGAGACTGGAACGGGGCGGAAGGATCCGCACCCGGGCATCCCGACGGACCACACAGCCGCTCTGGCCCTCATCGGTGAGGAGCTGGAAGAGCGGCACGTCCAGGGCCCGGGCGATCCGGTGGAGGGAGCCCAGGGACGGGCTCGCCTGGTTCCGCTCGAGCTGGCTCAGGAAGCTGGGGGTCAGCTCGGTCCGGGTGGCCAGCTCCCGCAGGCTCATGCCCAGCTCCCGGCGTCGGTTGCGGATACGGCTGCCGATGTCCACAACGAAGGTCTACCTCGGGGGACGGGGGCCCCATCCCCCGGCGGATCTCCACGGGCAGTTCGACACGGGTCGTCCACAGAGGAAGTGGCAAGGCTACACGGCCGATGGGGGACAGTGGCGGGGATTATACCACGGCTCCCCCCCGGCTTGTCAACTTTCACTACAACCACTTCGGGAAAGTGTTCATCCAAGGTGGACGATATGCGGCCATGGACTGTACATCCAGGGGGAGTCGTTCAGTATCAGTTGACACCTGTCCGGGATGATGCTACCATACTGTCGCCCGGCTCCCGGGATGCGGGCGCCGGGGCTTCCGTGACGTCCGTCCTCCAATCGCTCCGGTCTGCCTCCATCCCCCGTCCCGTTCCCGGAGCCCAGACGCCAGCACGGTGCACGCCCATGGTCCAACGCATTGCCCTCTACATGCAGGACAAACATCCCATCGCCTACGAGCTGGAGATGGCCCGCTACGCGGAATCCCGGGGCATCCGGGAGATCTGGCAGGCGGACACCCGGCTGGCCCGGGACTGTGTGGTGATGATGAGCGCGTTCCTCAACGAGACCCAGACCACCCGGGTGGGTTCCGGGGTGTTGCCCATCTGGACCCGGAACGCGGCGGTCATCGCGGCCACCTGGAGCACCATGTGGGAGCTGGCCGGCAAGGTGGACGGCCAGGGGCGGGTGATGCTGGGCTTGGGCGCGTGGTGGGAGCCCATCGCCTCCAGAGTAGGGGTGGACCGTCGACGGCCCCTCCGGGCCATGCGGGAGTACGTGGAGGCCATCCGCCAGCTCTTCACCATGGAGGAGGTGACCTACCAGGGGGAGTTCGTCCAGTTGGAGCGGGTGAAGCTGGACGTGGCCTTCGGCGACACCTCTCCCCGGGACATCCCCATCTACATCGGCGCCACCGGCCCCAGGATGCTGGAGCTGGCCGGGGAGATCGCGGACGGTGTGGTCCTCAACTACGTGGTCTCGGTGGACTACATCCGCCGGGCGGTGGAGCGGGTGCGGGTGGGCGCGGAGCGGGCCGGACGGAGCCTGGAGGAGGTGGACCGGCCGGAGCTCCTGGTCTGCTGCCTCTCGGACGAGGACCCGGAGGCGGCCATGATGGAGGGGAAAGCCCTGGTGGCCTACTACCTGGGCACAGAGCCCCACATCATGGAGGCCAGCAACGTGGACCCGGAGCTGATCCAGCGGGTGCAGGACTTCGTGGGCTGGCCGGCCACCGAGGAGGACTACCGGCGGGCCGCCCGCCTCATCCCGGATCAGGTGGTCCGCAACCTGATGGCCGTGGGCACCACAGAACAGTGCCAGGAGAAGGTGGCCGAGTACATCGCGGCCGGCGTCACCTGCCCCATCCTCTACCCCATGATGGACGACATCCAGCCGGTGATCGACGCCTTCGCGGACTGGACCCCCTGAACGGAGGCCGATTGGTGGGCACCATCCTGATCGAGAAGGGCAGCGTGGTCACCGTGGACCCTGAGGGCCGGGTCCACTCCCCGGGCTATCTCTTCCTCCAGGACGATCGGATCGCGGCCCTAGGCCCCGGCGATCCTCCCCAGGAGCTCCAGGAGCGGGCAGAGATCCGCCTGGATGCCACCCACATGGCCGTCCTGCCCGGCCTGGTCAACGCCCACACCCACCTCTTCCAGACCTTCATCCGGGGCCTGGCCGACGACAGGCCCCTTCTAGAGTGGCTGGAGGCGGCCATCTGGCCCGTGGCCCAGGCCCTCCAGCCCCAGGAGGCCTACCTGGCCGCCATGGTGGGCCTGGTGGAGAACATCCGGGGCGGCGCGACCTCGGTCCTGGACCACCAGTACATCCACACGGATCTCCGCAACGACGACGGCGTCTACCAGGCCGCGGAGGAGGTGGGCGTCCGCTTTCTCCTGGCCCGAGGCTGGACGGACATGGGCTACCACCCGGCCTTCATGGAGCCACCGGACCGGATCGTGGCCGAGATGGAGCGGCTGCGCAAGGCCTGGCACGGCCGCCACGACGGCCGCCTGCGCCTGGAGTTCGGCCCCCTGATCCCCTGGGGATGCTCCGACGAGACCATGCGCCGGACTCACCAACTGGCCCAGAGCTGGGGCATGGGCACCCAGATCCACATCGCGGAGACCCAGGCCGAGGTGGAGATGAACCGGCGGCAGCGGGGGATGGGCCACGTGGAGTGGCTGGCCCACCTGGGCATCCTGGGGCCGGACGTGCAGCTGGTCCACAGCATCTGGCTCAGTGACCGGGAGATCGAGCTCCTCGCGGAGCGGGGCGGCGTGGTGGTCCACTGCCCGGTGAGCAACATGTACCTGGCCTCCGGCGTGGCTCGGATCCCGGAGATGCGGCGCAAGGGCATCGTGGTGGCCCTGGCCACGGACGGCCCGGGGAGCAACAACAGCCAGGACATGCTGGAGACCCTGAAGGCCACGGCCCTGCTCCACAAGGTCCACAGCCTGGACGCCATGGTCCTGCAGCCGGAGGAGGTGCTCTGGATGGCCTGCCAGGGAGGGGCCATCGCCTTCGGCCAGCCGGACCGCATCGGCTCCCTGGAGGTGGGCAAGAAGGCCGACGTGGTGTTGGTGGACCTGGATACCCCCCTGGCCATGCCCGTCCACCGGGTGGTCTCCGCGCTGGTCTACAACGTGGGCCACGGCGAGGTGGACACCGTGATCGTGGACGGCCAGATCCTCATGCAGGGGAAGAAGGTCCTCTGTGTGGACGAGGAGGCCCTGCTGGCCGAGGCCCGGAAGGCCTGCGCCGCCCTGTTCCGACGGGCCGGTGTGACCGTCTGAGGCGCCCGAGGTCCATCCCCTCGGCATCCATGGAACCCCCCTGGCTCCACGGAGCCTTCGCATCTGAAGTGGTGCGGCATATCTGGAAGTGGTGCGCTTTTCGCAGGACCGTTCCCAGTTCCTGGAAAGGAGTGAGCAGCCATGAGACGTCTCCGACATGGATCTCTGTTGTGGAGCCTGTTGTTGGCCGTGGCCGTGGTCCTGGCCGGCTGCGCGGTGGGTGCGCCGCCCGCGGCCCCGGCAGCCCCGGCCGCGGGCGAGGCCGGGGCGCCCGCAGAGGAGGCCGCCCCCCAGGAGGTCATCGAGCTGACCTACTGGCACACCAACCCGGGCCCCGCAGGCGAGGCCCAGGACGAGCTGGTGGAGATGTTCAACCAGTCCCAGGACCGGATCCGGGTGGCCTCGGAGTTCCAGGGCGGCTACGGCGACCTGGCCACCGCGATCCTCACCGCCTTCGCCGCCGGGGAGGGGCCCGAGGTCTCCCAGCTGGGGACCTTCGAGATCCTGGAGTTCTACAAGTCCGGCGTGCTGGTGGACGTGAAACCCTATCTGGACGGCCCCAACGGCGTGGACACCAGCGACTGGCCCGGCACCATGCTGGACGCGGGAGCCTTCGATGGGGGCATCTACTGGCTGCCCTTCAACGTGGCCGTGCCCGTCCTCTACTACAACGTGGAGGCCTTTGAGGAGGCCGGACTGCCCGGACCGCCGGAGACCTGGGACCAGTTCTTCGAGTACGCCCGCAAGCTCACGGTGAAGGACGAGAACGGCAACACCACCCGCTACGGCGTGGCCTACATCTACGGCTGGTTCTCCTGGCCCCTCCAGTCCATGATCTGGTCGGAGGGGGGCAACATCACCACCAAGGACTACAGCAACATCACCCTGAACGACCCGGTCATCGTGGAGCTGATGACCAAGCTCCAGGACCTGGTGAAGGAGGGCGCGGCCATCATGCCCGACCCGGCCTCCGGCGGCCACCGGGGCTTCTTCAAGAACGGCCAGGCGGCCATGATCCTGGATTCCCCAGGCCCCTTCGCGGACATCATGGAGCAGTCCGTGGGCTTCACCCCCATGGTGGCCAACTATCCCGCGGGCAAGGCCGGCAGGGTCTACGCGCCGGGGGGCGGCGGCATCGTCATGCTCTCCACCGCGCCCGAGGAGAAGCGGGACGCGGCCTGGGAGTTCATGAAGTTCATGCTCTCCCCCGAGAGCATCGCCTACTACGCGAGGCGAAGCGGCTACACGGCCTGGTACGGCCGGGCCCAGGAAGCGGCCGCGGATCTCCTCCAGGATGAGCGCTACCGGATCATCCACGAGGCCCTGCCCTACCTTCGGGGTGACTTCTCGGTGAACATGTCCCCCGCGGTGCGCACGGCCTTCGACGAGGCAGTGGCCAAGATCCTGCTCGAGCTGGCCGACCCCCAGACCACCCTGGACGAGGCCGACGCCAAGGCAGAGGAGGGGGTGAAGGAGGAGATCTTCGCCCCATAGCGAGAATCAGCGTTCACGAATTCGCAGCGGAATCGGCATCCTCAGATGCCGATTCCAGAGGGGCGATGCCGCATCGGAGGATGATCACTCCTCCGTTTGGCTCAAATCGTGAATTGCTGGTAATGGGTAATGAGTAACGAGTAATGAGTAATGAGTGTAGGGAAACGGCCCCCTTACTCATTACTCATTGCTCCTTTTACTCCATTACTCCTTTGCATGGCTCCACCCGTATCCACATTCCACCCTACACCCACCATGGCCCACCGCCAGACCCACGGCTCCTCCTGGCACCGCAATCGGCGCAACTGGCTCACCTTCCTGGCCTTCGTCGCGCCGAACTTCCTGATCTTCGGGGTCTTCACCTACTGGCCCATCCTCTACAGCTTCTACCTGAGCTTCAACCGATGGAACTTCCTGAGGCCTACCATGGAGTTCGTGGGGCTGCGGAACTACGCCCGGCTGCTCCAGGACGAGTACTTCTGGGAGGTGGTGGGGAACACCTTCACCTACACCTTCAGCGTGGTGCTCATCGCCCAGTTCCTGGCCTTCCTCCTGGCCCTGGCCCTGAACCGGAAGGTGCCCGGCCAGCCTTTCTTCCGGACCGTGGCCTTCACCCCCCACATCACCACCACCGCGGCCGCGGCCCTGGTCTGGGTCCTCCTCCTGGACCCCCAGATGGGGCCCCTGAGCCTGATCTACAACGCCCTGGGTGTCCAGGGGCCTCGGTGGCTGGTCAGCACCACCCTGGCCCTCTGGGCCATCATCATCGTGGGGATCTGGAAGGAGATCGGCTTCTCCTCCGTCTTCTTCCTGGCCGGCCTGCAGAACATCAACCGCGATCTCTACGAGGCCGCCATGGTGGACGGCGCGTCCACCTGGCATCTCTTCCGCCACATCACCGTGCCCATGATGACCCCCATCATGTTCTTCCTCATGGTCAGCGGTCTCATCCAGGCCATGAAGGCCTTCGACGTGGTGGCCATCATGACCGAGGGGGGCCCCGTCTACCCGGCCTCCGCCACCTACGTCTACCACCTCTACCAGTTGGCCTTTCGCAACTTCCGGGCCGGGTACGCCTCGGCCTTCGCCATGTTCTTCTTCGTGGCCATCATCGTCATCACCCTGATCCAGGTCCGCATGTCGGAGAAGTGGGTCCAATATGGCGAGTAACCCCTCTGTCCAGGTCCAGGTTGCCCAGGGCAGGGCTCTGGCATCTCGACGCCGCCGTGAACGGCTCCACACCGGGCTCACCTATCTGATCCTGGGTGTGTCCGCGGTCATCCTGGGCATGCCCTTCTTCTGGATGGCCACCACCGCGCTGAAGCCCATCCAGGAGGTGGTCATCTATCCCCCCCGATGGCTGCCCAGCGAGATCCGGCTGGAGAACTTCGTGGAGGCCTGGCAGGCGGCCCCCTTCGATCGTTTCTACATCAACAGCGTGGTCACCGGGGTGGCCACCACCCTGCTCCAGGTCCTCTTTGCCCTCTTCATGGCCTATGCCTTCGCGTTCATCGCCTTTCCGGCCAAGAACCTGCTCTTCCTGCTGGTCCTCTCCACCATGATGATCCCGGTGGAGATGAAGCTGGTGCCCAACTACCTGCTCCTGAAGGAGCTGGGCTGGATCAACACCTACTGGGCCCTGATCATCCCCCCCGCGGCCCATGCCTTTCCGGTCTTCGTGCTCTTCCAGCAGTTCCGGACCTTGCCCCGAGATCTGCTGGATGCCGCCACCGTGGACGGCGCGACCCATGTCCAGACCCTGCTCCGGGTGGTCGCGCCCATGAGCCGCCCCCTGCTGGCCGCGGTGGCCCTGGTCTCCTTCGTGGGGCGCTGGAACGACTACCTGTGGCCCCTGATCGTCACCAACAAGGTGGCCATGCGCACCCTGCCCATCGGCCTGGCCTACCTGAAGGAGACCCAGGAGGGGGGAAACCGATGGAACCTGCTCATGGCCGGGACCATCTTCGTCGTCGCGCCCATCCTGGTGCTCTTCATCTTCACCCAGAAGCAGTTCGTGGAGGGCATCACCCGAGGCGCGGTAAAGGGCTGAAACCAGGTGGGACGTCCCCACCCCCTGCACCCAAGCGCCCGGTGGCCCATCGCAGCACCCTGGCCCTTTAGTCTCCGCCCTTCACCTGTCCCGATCGAGCCTTCCCCATGACCCAGACGCCGAATCGCCCATCCACCCGCCCCACCATCGCCATCACCATCGGCCAGAGGCACTACCCGCGCATGTTCAACCAGGCCGCCTGGGACGCGCTTCACCGCTTCGCGGAGGTGATCCACCACCCCGGCGATGAACCAGCCACCAAGGCGGACCTCATCGCCCTCCTCCCGCCCGCGGACGGATGCATCACCAGCTGGGAAGTAGCCCCCCTGGACCCGGACGTGCTGGCCGCCGCGCCCCGGCTCCGGATCATGGCCCACATGGGGGGCAGCGTGAAACGCTTCATCACCGACGCAGTCTGGGAACGGGGAATGGCGGTGACCAGCGCCGCGCCGGCCCTGGCCCGAGACGTGGCCGAGACCACCCTGGGCCTGATGATCGTGGGCATGAAGCGCATCTGGCCCCTGGCCCACCACGTCCGGGAGGGTGGCTGGCGGGAGAGCCCCTACTGGCCGGCCCGGGAGCTCCACCACAGGACCGTGGGCATCGTGGGCGCGGGCAACGTGGGGCGATGGGTGATCCGCCTGCTGGAGCCCTTCCAGGTCCACATCCTGCTACACGATCCCTTCGTCACCGCGGAGGAGGCCCAGGCCCTGGGCGTGGAGCGGGTGGATCTGGACGAGTTGGTGCGTCGGGCCGATATCATCTCCCTCCACGCACCGGCCAACCCGAGAACCCGACACATGCTCAACCGGGAACGGCTCCAGGCCATGAAGGACGATGCCCTGATCATCAACACGGCTCGGGGCTCCCTCATCGACGAGGCCGCGCTCATCCAGGAGCTGCGCAAAGGGCGCCTCTTCGCCTTCCTGGACGTGACGGATCCCGAGCCTCCGGCCCCGGACAGCCCCCTGCGACACCTGGAGAACGCGGTGGTGACCCCGCACCTGGCCGGCTGCATCGCGGACTGCGGCCGCATGGGCGAGATGGCGGTGGAGGAGCTGCGCCGCTTCTTCGCCGGAGAACCCTTGCTCAACCCCATCACCCCGGAGATGTTGGAACGGATCTCGTGAGCCCATCGGGTGTGCCATGACCCCACCGTCGATCCCTCCCGGGACCCTGCGTCTGATCCGGGGCACCCCCAACCCCCACAGCGACCCCGCTCTCCAGCTCTACCTGGTGGTGGGCGATGCGACCCGCGGACCGGTCTCGGCCATCGCTCCCGCCCCAGAGGTGGACTTCCCGGAGAGCCCCCGGACACGCACGCACGACTTCCACCTGAAGATCGTCCACATCAACGATCTCCACGGCCACATCACCCAGTTCACCCCCTACGGCGAGCAGCCTGTCTTCTCCCGCATGGTCTGGCGCATCCGGGAACTTCGCCGGGAACTGGCCGGCTCTCCCCATGCAGGCATGCTGGTCATGTCGGCCGGAGACGACCTGATCGGCGCGGTCTTCGACGAACTCCTGGGCGAGGAGCCGAGCCGTTACCGGGTCCACGCCGGCTATCGGGTCTACTCGGCCGCGGGCTTCGACATGGCCGGGCTGGGCAACCACGATCTGGACATGGGACCGGCGATGGTGGCCCATGCCATCCGAACGGACGCACGCTTCCCCATCCTCTCGGCCAACCTGGTCCAGTGCCCTCTGCTCCAGGGATGCATCTACCCCGCGGCCATCTTCGTCATCCACGGCATCCGGATCGGGGTGATCGGCCTGATCACCCCGGCACAGGTCCGCCTCCTGCCCCACCAAACCCGTTTCCACATCGCAGATCCCCAGGCCACCCTGCACAACCTGCTGCCGGCCCTGCACCCCTGGACCGACGTGCGCATCGTCCTCAGCCACCTGGGCTACAGCACCGCGTCCACCTCGGCCACGGTCCAGGGCGTCGGAGACGTGGAGCTGGCCCAGAGCCTCTCCCCAGGCGCGGTCCATCTCATCGTGGGCGGACACACCCACCACGTGCTGAACGAACAGGGCCTGAGCACCGCGAACATCGTCCACGGCATTCCCATCGTCCAGGCAGGGACCCTGGGCCGCTTTCTGGGCGAGGTGGACCTTCTGGTGCGGCCCCAAGGAGCCGCGGTGACGAACGCTCGCCTGACCCCCACAGCGGCCCTCCCGGTGGACGAGACGTTCGAAACCCGCCACATCCGCCCCCTGGTGGAGCTGGCCCACAACCTCTTCGCCCGCCCCTTGGGCCAGGTCGCGGACGAGCCCGACCTGAGCACCTTCGCGGTGCGCAACACCTTTGCCGCGGGGGAATCGGCCATGGCCAATTTCATCGCGGACGGCCTGGTCGAGCGCTGTCGGGCGGCGGGCTTCCCGGTGGACCTGGCCATGGTGGATCGCTCCACGGTGCGCTGCGGCCTTCCCGTGGGCGGTACCCTCACCTTCGGCGACTGGTTCAACGTCATGCCCTTCGCGGACACCGTCCGCCTGATGCACATCACCGGTGCCCAGCTCAAGGCCCTGCTCCAGGACAATGCCCTGCGCACCGATCGGCCTGACGAGCCTCACACAGAGCGAGGCTTCCTCCACTTCAACCGCCGGATCCGCTACCGGATACTCCTGGGCAGGGGCCGGGCCCAGGCCCAGGCCCTGGACATCACCGTGGAGGGCCGCCCCATCGACGCGTGCCTGAACCGGACCTTCACCGTGGCCTGCAGCAGCTTCATCCGCCAACCTGCCCAGGAGTGGGAATCCCACGCCCGACGACACCTGGGCCTGGATCTGTTGGACATCCGGAGGCTTCCCTACGAGGACACCGGTCTCTTCCTCCGCCGTGCGCTGGTGGCATACATCCAAGACCACGGAGGGGTCACCCCAGAGGCCGGAGCCCGCCGGGATGGGCGGGTGGTCTTCGTGGAGGAGACGGAGGCCGTGAGGAGTAAAGAAATGAAAAGTGAGGAGTGAAGAGTGAGAAGTGAGGAGTTGGATCGGTTTGGGTCCTTCTCCTCTGCTCATCACCCGATCACGCATCCATTACAGCAATTCACGATTTAGCCAAACTGAGGAGTGAGCATTCTCCGATGCGGCATCGCCCCTCTGGAATCGGTATCTGAGGATGCCGACTCCGCCACGAATTCGTGAACTGCTGAATCACTCATTGCCCCACAGATCCCTCCGGAAAACTCAACGTTCTCGAAAGGACCATCCATGCCCACCACCCGCCGTCTCCACCACATCTTCCGCCCGGATGGCCGGGCCCTCATCGTCGCCCTGGACCACGGCCTCATCGATGGCCCCTGCCCCGGCCTGGAGGATCCCGGCGCCACCATCGCCCGGATCGTGGCCGGCGGCGCGGACGCGGTCCTCACCTCCTACGGCGTGGCCCGGCGTTTCGCCCAGGAGCTGGCCCCGGTGGGCCTCATCCTGCGCCTGGACGGGGGCGCCACCCGCCTGGGCCCAGGCAGCGGACCCGGCGCCCTCTTCTACCAGGTGGAGTCTGCCCTGCGCCTGGGCGCGGACGCGGTGGCCGTCAGCGCCTTCCCCGGCTCGGACAAGGAGGAGAGCAGCCTGACCATGCTGGCCCACACTGTGGAGGCGGCCCACGCCTGGGGCCTGCCCGTCCTGGCGGAGATGGTGCCTGGGGGCTTCGACAGCCCGCCGGAGATGCGCACCACCGAAGCCATCGCCCTGGCCGCCCGGGTGGGCGCGGAGCTGGGCGCGGACCTGGTGAAGATCCCCTACGCGCCGGACTTCCAGGCGGTGACCCGCACCTGCTATGTGCCCGTGGTCATCCTGGGCGGGGCCAAGCGGGGCAGCGAGGCGGCCATGCTGGAGACCATCCAGGCGGCGGTGGCCGCGGGCGCGGCCGGGGTGGCCATCGGCCGCAACATCTTCCAGGCCCAGGACCCCAAGGCCATGACCCGTTCCGTGGCCCAGATCCTGCACGGGAGCGCATGACCCACGAGACCCATCCAGAATTTCAGGAGGAGCCATGCCTGTCAAGCACAAGACCGTCTTCATCACCGACCGGGGGGAGCGGCACCAGCAGGCCGCCCTGGCCGCCGCGCCGGAGATCCTGGCCATCACCATGCTGCGCCGCCCCAGCCGGGAGGAGCTCCTGGCCCAGCTGGCCGACGCGGAGTTCCTCATCAGCGAGCGCAGCGGGGTCATCGACCGGGAGCTGATCCAGGCCGCGCCCCGGCTGCGGCTCATCCAGCGCCTGGGCTCCATGGCCTACGACATCGACCTGGACGCGGCCCGGGAGGCCGGGGTGGCCGTCTGCACCTGGCCCGTGCGCACGGTGATCCTGGTGGCGGAGCACATGGTCATGCAGATGCTGGCCCTGGCCAAGCACCTGAACGAGGTCCAGGCCATCGCGGTGGAGGCCGGGGATTGGGGGCAGCCCTCCCGGCGCACGGACGAGGACACCTTCGCCTACAACTGGTCCGGCCGCACGAACATCGGCGGCATCTACGGCCAGACCGTGGGCATCCTGGGCTTCGGGGAGATCGGCGCGGAGCTGGCCCGGCGCCTCCAGGGCTTCGCCCCAGAGCAGGTGCTCTATCACAAACGGCGTCGCCTGCCCCCGGCCGCGGAGGCAGACCTGGGCCTCCGCTACGTCTCCCGAGAGGAGCTGGTGACGAGCAGCGACTTCCTCTGCAACCTCCTGCCCTACTTCCCGGAGACGGAGATGTCCCTGAACGCGGCCACCTTCGCTGCCATGAAGCCCGGCGCCTTCCTGGTGAGCTGCGGCAGCGGCAGCGTCATCGACGAGGCCGCCCTGGCCCAGGCCATCCGCTCCGGTCATCTGGGGGGCGCGGCCCTGGACACCTACGAGTGGGAGCCCATCCGTCCGGACAACCCCCTCATCCCCCTGGCCAAGGAGCCGACCATGAACGTGCTCCTCACCCCCCACACCGCGGCGGGGACCATCGCCGCGGCCGCGGAGGAGCGCAAGGGGGACTACGAGAACATCCGCCGCCTCCTGGCCGGGGAGCCCTTGCTCCACCGGCTGGCATGAAAGGAGCTGTCCCATGACCGGCACACTCGTTCTTGGCGATTGGCTCATCACCACGGCCACGGAGCCGCCCAAGCGCAACTGGGGCGTGCGGGTGGTGGGCGACCAGGTGGACGCGGTGGGCCCAACCCCGGAGCTGCGGGACCGCTTCCCCCAGGACGCGGTCCACGACGCGGCCGGCTGTGTGGTGGCCCCAGGCTTCGTCAACGCCCACACCCACCTCTACGGCGTCCTGGCCCACGGCATCCCCCTGGACCAGGCCCCGTCGGGCTTCTGGTCCTTCCTGGCCGACTTCTGGTGGCCCCTGGTGGAGGACGCGCTGGACCACGAGATGATCCTGGCGGCCACGGACTGGGCCTGCGGGGAGCTCCTGCGCAGCGGGGTCACCGCGTTCTACGACTGCCTGGAGGCCCCCCACGCCATTCCCGGCGCGCTCCGGGCCCAGAAGGAGGTGGTGGACCGGCG
>Ga0256839_1000451_pt1 | contig 53515 bp, 47 predicted proteins | sample 354166metaG_FD_185968 | JGI IMG/M metagenome (GOLD analysis project Ga0256839, IMG submission 185968) | Hydrothermal vent microbial communities from Mid Atlantic Ridge, Atlantic Ocean - 354-166 | ecosystem: Environmental > Aquatic > Marine > Hydrothermal vents | place: Atlantic Ocean: Mid... | reverse complement strand
CGGTATAAGATTCGGTACTGAGCGAGGCGGATTAACAACCCGTAGGTTTATCGCGCTAAAGCATTATGAATATCCGTTGCATTTTTTCGCAACACGCAGACCCTAAACCGCCCATTCGTTGCACCGGCTTTCAACCGGTTATGTCAGCAACAGCTTGGGGATGGGTATTTAGCGCGGTACGCCTGACCTCGGTTCGGCACAGGATGGTTTTTAAACCGGATCATCCGAAATCATGGCCAAACCGGCCTCCCCGAGATATTTCAGACGTAAAGGCGCGGGTTTCACCCGAACGCCGCTTTTTTTGTGCCTGAAATCACGGGCGGGTAAAGTTTTGCCGATCCTGTTCAGCCTTGGCACGCATCACGCACCCTTCCACATGGTCGTTGATCAACCCCATCGCCTGCATGAACGCATAAACCGTGGTCGGGCCGACGAACTTCCAACCGCGCTTTTTCAATTCTTTCGACAACGCAATGGATTCGGTTGAGGTGGATTGCGTCTGCGGCTCGCCCAACTGGCTGGCATCCGGCTCATACCCCCAAATAAACGCCGCCAAAGATCCTTCCTGTTCAACAATTTCCTGCGCCCGCGCCGCATTGTTAATTACTGCTTCGATCTTGCCGCGATGACGCACGATGCCTTTGTCTTGCAGCAACCGTTCAACGTCATCATCGGTGAAACCCGCCATCACATTAAAATCGAAATTGGCAAACGCCGCGCGAAAATTCTCGCGCTTGGCAAGGATCGTGCGCCAGCTTAGGCCGGATTGAAAACTCTCCAGACACAGTTTTTCGAACAAACGGCGGTCATCGCCAACGGGAAACCCCCACTCGGTGTCGTGGTAATGGTCAAATTCCGGTGCAAAATTGCTCCAACTACACCGTGGTTTTCCGTCTGTTCCTGTGATCGTGGTCATGTGCTGCCCCCTAAAACGGCACTTCGCCCGCGCCGGTTACATAGCTGGCGATAACCTTTTTCTGGCCGGCCTTTTCAAACGCGACCGTCAGCTTATCACCGTCCACCTCGATCACCGCGCCATAGCCGAATTTCTGGTGAAACACGCGATCCCCAAGACCAAACGGAACCACCTCCGCATCCACAACATTTCGTGCAACCGACGGGTTCGCGTGCGGGCGCTTTGTGCGCGACTGCATACGCTTCCACCCCGGCGAGTTGTAAACATCGGCCTTACCCACCCGATCCTCCAGATCACTGCCACGTATCATGCCGCCGAACCCCTTCGGGGCCGCAGACCCAAAGTTGCCACTGTTCAGGCTGGCAGGGCTTAGAACCTCCACATGATCGGCTGGCAATTCATCAATGAACCGCGAGGGCAGGGCGTTTTGCCACTGATTATATATCCGCCGGTTGGCGACGAAACTGATGGTGCAAATTTCCTCGGCACGGGTGATGCCGACGTAGGCTAACCGCCGTTCTTCCTCCACCCCCTTCAGGCCGCTTTCGTCCATCGTGCGCTGGCTGGGGAACAAGCCTTCTTCCCATCCCGGTAAAAACACGCAAGGGAATTCCAGCCCCTTGGCGCCGTGCAAGGTCATGATGCTGACCTTCTCGCCAAAATCATCCTGCACGTTTTCCATGACCAGTGATATGTGTTCCAGAAACCCTTGGAAATTCTCGAATTCTTCAAGCGCTTTGACGAGTTCCTTCAGGTTTTCCAATCGCCCCGCCGCATCGGGGGCATCGTCGTTTTTCCAGTGGGTGGTGTAACCGGATTCGTCCAGAATAATCTCGGCCAGCTCCACGTGGGTCAGGTTTGACGTGTTGCCTTTGGGGGTGTCAGCGGCAACGGCGTCGTCGTCGATAACATCAAAATCCCCGATCTGGTCGTCGATTGCAATCGGGGCAGGGCCATTCAAAAGCGACCGCCAGCGATCAAAACTATCCACCAGTTTACCAAGTGCGTTACACGCCCGTTTCGGCAAAAGCGCTTCATTCACCACAATCCGCGCGCCTTCCAGCAGGGAAACCCCGTTTTGCCGCGCCACATTGTTAATCATTTGTTGTGCTTTGTCGCCAAGACCACGTTTGGGGGTGTTGACGATACGCTCAAACGCCAACCCGTCATCGGGCGAAACTACCACACGAAAATACGCCATCGCATCGCGAATTTCGAGGCGCTCGTAAAACCGGGGGCCACCGATCACACGGTACGGAATCCCGATATTCAGAAACCGATCCTCAAACGCCCGCATCTGGAAGGAGGCACGAACGAGGATTGCCATGCCGTCTAATGATATAGGGTCCAATCCACGTGTGCCACGCTGGTACGCCACAATTTCCTCGCCAATCCAGCGGGCTTCTTCGTCGCCGTCCCAATGGCCGATCAGGCGCAGTTTTTCGCCTTCGGTTTCCGCAGTCCACAGGGTTTTACCAAGGCGGTTTTCATTGCCCGCAATCACCCCGCTGGCCGCCGCCAGAATATGCGGGGTGGAGCGATAATTCTGTTCCAGCCGCACGACCTTCGCGCCCGGAAAATCCTTTTCAAACTTCAGGATGTTGCCCACTTCGGCCCCGCGCCAGCCATAGATCGACTGGTCGTCATCGCCCACACAACAGATGTTTTTATGTCCGCTGGCCAGCAGACGCAGCCACAGGTATTGGGCGACGTTGGTGTCTTGGTACTCGTCCACCAGAATGTATTTGAACCAGCGTTGATATTGCGCCAGCACATCGGAATGGGTCTGGAATATGCGCACCACATGCAGCAGTAAATCGCCGAAATCCACGGCGTTCAGCGTTAATAGCCGCGCCTGATAAAGCGCGTAAAACTCAGCCCCGCGCCCGCCGTAATGACTGGCTTCGGAGGCCGGAACCATCTCGGGCGTTAGCGCTCGGTTTTTCCAACTGTCGATATGGCCCGCCAGCATCCGCGCAGGCCAGCGTTTTTCGTCTATATTCGCGGCACGGATAAGCTGTTTCAAAAGCCGGATCTGGTCATCCGTATCCAGAATGGTGAAGGTGGATTTTAACCCTGCCAGTTCTGCATGGCGGCGCAGGATTTTCACGCAGATGGAATGGAAGGTGCCAAGCCAGCGCATCCCCTCGGCCACATCGCCAACGCTTGCGCCAACGCGGATTTTCATTTCCTTGGCGGCTTTGTTGGTAAACGTCACCGCCAAAACCTCGTTCGGACGGGCGCGGCCTGTGTTCAGCAAATGCACAATCCTCGCGGTCAGCGCCTTGGTTTTACCCGTGCCAGCCCCCGCCAGCATCAAAACCGGGCCGTCCAGTGTTTTGACCGCTTCCAGTTGCGGCGGGTTCAGTCCGTCAAGATAGCTGGTGTCAGCTTGCCCACGCACAGCCATGGCTTGCGCGGACAGACTTGCGCCGCTTGCAGCCTCGAAGGCGTCGTGTTCATCAAAATCCCAATCGCTCATGCGTGCGAAACTAACGCCCTGCGGCAGGGAAATAAAGCAGAATGTTCACAAAATGTTCCATCCTGCGTTGTCGCATTGAAGAATCGTGGCCACCTCGTTAAAAAGCCCCACAGACGGCCACCCGAAATTCACTCTGACTTCGAAAGCTCCCGCCATGAAAAACTTCCACAAAATCCTGATTGCCAACCGTGGCGAGATTGCCATTCGCATCATGCGTGCCGCCAACGAGATGGGCAAACGAACGGTCGCGATTTACGCCGAGGAAGACAAGCTTTCCCTTCACCGTTTCAAATCGGACGAGGCGTATCGGATTGGCGCTGGCATGGGGCCGGTTGCGGCCTATTTGTCGATCGAGGAAATCATTCGTGTGGCGTTGGAATGCGGGGCGGATGCGATCCATCCGGGCTATGGCCTGCTGTCGGAAAACCCCGATTTCGTCGATGCTTGCGCGGCCAACGGCATCACTTTTATCGGTCCCAAAGCCAGAACCATGCGCCAGCTTGGTGACAAAGCCAGCGCGCGCCGTGTCGCGATGGAGGCAGGCGTGCCGGTCGTGCCGGCGACCGACATTCTGCCCGACGATATGGCCGAGGTTCGGCGCATGGCGGCCGAGGTTGGTTATCCCTTTATGCTTAAGGCCAGCTGGGGCGGCGGCGGTCGCGGGATGCGCCGGATTATGTCGGAAGACGAACTGGAAGATATGGTTCTTGAAGGCGCGCGCGAAGCCGAAGCCGCCTTTGGCAATGGCGAAGGCTATCTGGAACGGCTTGTGCAACGGGCGCGTCATGTCGAAGTGCAAATTCTGGGCGATTCCCACGGCGAGATTTACCACCTTTGGGAGCGCGATTGTTCCGTGCAGCGCCGTAATCAAAAGGTCGTGGAACGCGCCCCTGCACCCTATCTAAGTCAGGAACAACGCGAAACATTATGTGCCTTGGGTCGCAAAATCTGCTCCCATGTCGGCTATGAATGCGCCGGAACGGTCGAATTCCTGATGGACATGGACACGGATGAGTTTTTCTTCATCGAGGTAAACCCGCGCGTACAAGTAGAGCACACCGTAACCGAAGAAGTCACCGGCATCGACATCGTGCAAGCCCAAATCCTGATCGCGGAGGGTAGAACACTGGCGGAGGCCACGGGCAAAGCCAGCCAAGCCGATATCACGCTGAACGGTCACGCCCTTCAATGCCGGATCACGACCGAGGATCCGCAGAACAATTTCATCCCCGATTATGGCCGCATCACGGCCTATCGTTCGGCCACGGGTATGGGCATTCGGCTTGATGGTGGCACGGCCTATGCGGGCGGGGTTATTACACGCTATTACGACAGCCTGCTGGTGAAAATCACCGCTTGGGCGCCAACACCGGAAAAAGCCATCAACCGCATGGACCGTGCTTTGCGCGAGTTTCGTATTCGCGGCGTTTCCACTAACATCGCGTTTGTCGAAAACCTGCTGAAGCACCCGACGTTTCTGGATAATACTTATACGACCACATTCATCGACAACACGCCCGCGCTGTTTGATTTCAAGAAACGCCGCGACCGTGCGACCAAAATCCTGACCTATATCGCCGATATTACGGTTAACGGACATCCCGAAACCGAAGGCCGTGCGAAACCCTCGGCGCATACACGCACACCAAAAGTTCCGGCGTTCACTGCGGATAAACCCGCTTATGGCACGCGGAATTTGCTGGAGGAACGCGGCGCGCAAGGCGTGGCCGACTGGATGCTGGCGCAAAAGCAGTTGTTGATCACAGACACCACCATGCGTGACGGCCACCAGTCCTTGCTGGCGACGCGGATGCGCTCGTATGATATGTTGAATATCGCGGATACCTATGCCCACAACCTGCCGCAGCTTTTCAGTATGGAGGCGTGGGGTGGTGCGACCTTCGATGTGGCCTATCGTTTCTTGCAAGAATGCCCATGGCAACGCCTGCGCGACCTTCGCGAACGTATGCCAAACCTGATGACGCAGATGTTATTGCGCGCCTCTAACGGGGTTGGCTATACGAATTATCCTGACAATGTGGTGCAGAAATTCGTCGCCCAAGCGGCGGAATCCGGTGTGGATGTATTCCGCGTGTTTGACAGCCTCAACTGGGTTGAAAACATGCGCGTGGCGATGGATGCGGTGGTCGATAGCGGCAAAGTCTGTGAAGGCGCGATCTGCTATACTGGCGATATTCTGGACCCGAAACGTGCGAAATACGATCTGAAATACTACGTCGCGATGGGGCAAGACCTGAAAGACGCAGGCGCGCACATCCTTGGCTTGAAAGACATGGCCGGCCTGTTGAAACCCGCCGCCGCGCGCGTGCTTATCAAAGCGTTGAAGGAAGAGGTCGGCCTGCCGATCCATTTCCACACGCACGACACATCCGGCATTGCGGCAGGCACGATCCTTGCCGCGGCTGATGCCGGGGTTGATGCGGTTGATGTGGCTATGGATGCCTTTTCCGGTTCCACCTCGCAACCCTGCCTTGGTTCCGTGGTCGAGGCCTTGCGCCACACCGACCGTGATACGGGTTTGGACATCAACGCCATCCGCGAGATTTCGGACTATTGGGAAGCCGTGCGTGGCCAATATACCGCGTTCGAATCCGGCCAGACCGCGCCCGCCTCCGAGGTTTACCTGCACGAAATGCCCGGTGGCCAGTTCACCAACCTGAAAGCGCAAGCGCGCTCCATGGGGTTGGAAGAACGCTGGCACGAGGTGGCGCATGCGTATGCAGACGTTAACCAGATGTTCGGGGATATCGTCAAGGTTACGCCATCCTCCAAAGTGGTTGGGGACATGGCGTTAATGATGGTTAGCCAAGGGTTAACACGCGCCGAGGTCGAAGACCCTGCCGTGGATGTATCCTTCCCTGACAGCGTCGCCGACATGCTGCGCGGCAATCTGGGCCAGCCGCCAAACGGTTTCCCCGATGGAATCGTTAAGAAGGTGTTAAAGGGCGAGAAGCCCGTCACCACACGCCCCGGCCTGTCAATGAAACCAACGGATTTGGAAGCCGTGCGCGCGGAGGTTTCCGAACAGCTTGACGGGTTCAAGGTCGATGACGAGGATCTGTGCGGGTATCTGATGTACCCCAAGGTTTTCCTCGATTACATGGGGCGGCACCGTGAATACGGGCCTGTTCGGACCCTCCCGACGCACACGTTCTTTTATGGCATGCAATCGGGCGAGGAAATTACCGCCGAGATTGACCCCGGCAAAACGCTTGAAATCCGCCTGCAAGCCGTGGGCGATACCAACGAGGACGGCGACGCCAAGGTGTTCTTCGAGCTGAACGGCCAACCCCGCGTCATCCGTGTGGCGAACCGCAAGGTTGTGGCCAGCACCGCCAAACGCCTCAAAGCCGAGGCAGGGAACGCCAACCACATCGGCGCGCCAATGCCCGGCATGATCGCCACCGTTTGCGTGACCGCAGGGCAGGAAGTGAAGGAAGGCGATTTGCTGCTAACCATCGAGGCGATGAAGATGGAAACCGGCATCCACGCCGATCGTGACGGCGTTGTGAAGGCGGTTCATGTTACCGCAGGCGCGCAGGTAGATGCCAAAGATTTGCTGGTGGAGTTGACGGAATAGGGGTTGCAGGAAATTATCACATTTCTTGCAACTTTCCCCTTGCGGCCCCGCCGGAAAACCTTGTATATCGGCGTCACTAAAGGAGGCGGGCGTAGCTCAGTGGTAGAGCACTTCGTTGCCAACGAAGATGTCGAGAGTTCGAATCTCTTCGCCCGCTCCAATTTACCCCGAAACACTAGATAACTTTACTAACCGACAAGCGTAGTTTGCGCGTTGGGTATTGCCTCAACTCCGTCATGGAATTGAGGCTTGTTTCTTGTGGTGGCTTATTCCGCCATCAACACAGGCGCGGTCATCTGCTGCAAGATCGACTCGGTTACGCCGCCGAATGTGCGTTCGCGCAAACGCGAGTGGCCATATGCCCCCATAACCAGCAAATCCGCACCGGCATCGGCCAGATAGTTCAGGATGACCGTATCGGTCGATAACTCGGGCGCGATCTGATAATCTACGGTGGCGTTTATGCCGTGGCGCTGTAAGTGGGCCGCAATGTTTTCGCCCTGTTTGCCGCCATATTCTTCGCCGCGCTCTTTGGGGTTGATCACCAGAACGGTAACCTCGGCGCGGTCCTGCAACAGCGGAATGGCATCGTTCACGGCGCGCACAACCTTTTTACCGCCATCCCATGCGATAACGGCCTTGCGCACCTTGTTGTTTGGGCGGCCAATATAGGGAACCGTATAAACAGGGCGGCCCGAATGTTGCAAAACGCCATCCATAAGCGATTCCAGAAAGGAGGCGTCGCGGTCTTTCGGGTTGGGCTGGCCCAGAAAGGTCAGGTCAGCATGTCTGGAAAAGAACGCCAATCTTGCGGGCGCTTTGGAAGCGGAACAAGTGATCGTGCGGCTAACATATTCAACACCGGCCTCTTTGGCGGCGGCTTCGAATTTGGCAACGGCGTTTTTGGCAGCGTTTCGTACAAACCCTTGCTGCTCAATTGTCAGGCTGGAGGGGATATCAATGCCGATATACGTGGAAATCGTGGATTCCAGCGCCAAGGCGATACCGGTAACCAGCGCGTCTTGCCGCTTTGCAAGGGCAATGGCGGCAGATACGCGTTCAGCACAGGCTTTGCTGTCATCAATATGCACAAGAATATTTTTGTAGGACATTGTTTCTCTCCAGTTAAGTTTGGAGAGCGATAGCATTTGAAGACACTAGGGCCGTTGATTTCGATCAAGAAGGATCAAGGAAATGATGGTCATGGGAGGAAATTAACAGAGAGTGGTACGCCCTAGGGGAGTCGAACCCCTCTTTCCAGGATGAAAACCTAGCGTCCTAACCGATAGACGAAGGGCGCGTAACACTCTCTGTGAGGGGGCTTTTACGGATTCGGATTAGAGTCTGCAAGAGGGTATTTGCACTTTGGTGCGGTTTTTTCAGCCCGCTTTGGCGGCATCTTCCAGCTTCAGTTTGGCTTTGCGCCGACCACCCCAGTCGTCGACCTCTAACCGGCCTGCGAAATGGAAGGATTGGCCGCCGTGGTTTTCCAGCATCGGGCCGAGGTCTGATTCAAATGCGCGAAACGCGATGGCGTCGATTTTACCGCCGCCACCGTCCGTCAGGGTCAAGCGCAGGTGGCTGTCGCCTGCGCGTTTGGCGAACGATATGCGGGTGGAGGCCAGCGCGAAACGCGGCGCGGGCGACGATGCGCCGAACGGGCCGGCTTGCTCCAGCTTTTCGATCAGCTCCACGCTTGCACCAGCGGGCGATATCAACCCGTCGATCCGCAAATCGGAGGGGCCAGCATTGGCGGAGCCTTGCTTTTCCAGCAGCTCCGTCAGGCGTTCCATTGCGGCGTCGAGTTTGTCGATTGATATGCTTAGGCCCGCCGCCATTTTGTGACCACCGCCTTTGATTATCAGGCCTTCACGGGCCAGCGTGGCGATGGCGCTGCCAAGGTCTACGCCGTTGACGGAACGCCCCGATCCTTTGCCTTCAAGCCCGTCAATTCCAATGACAACCGCGGGGCGGTTGAAGGCTTCTTTCAGGCGAGACGCAACGATACCGACGACACCGGGATGCCAGCCATCGGCGGCGGCCCAGACAAGACCGCGTTCAACGCCGCGTTCCTCCGCTTGTTCAGTCGCTTGGGCTTGTACCGTGGCCTCGATATCGCGGCGTTCGGTGTTCAGGGCGTCAAGGCGTTCCGCCAAGGCTTCGGCCTCGGACGGGTCATTTGTGGCCAGCAAGCGCGCGCCAAGATCAGCCGCCCCGACGCGACCGCCAGCGTTAATGCGAGGGCCAAGTAGATAACCGAGGTGGTAAGAGCTTGGCGCGGAATTCATGCGCGCAACGTCCGATAGCGCCACAAGACCAACACGGTTGCGGTTGGCCATAACGCTTAACCCTTGGCGCACCAGCGCGCGGTTAAAGCCGATAAGAGGGGCGACATCTGCGACGGTGGCAAGGGCCACCAAATCCAGCATTGCGATCAGATCAGGGCCGGATTCGCCCCGCGCGCGCAACGTGCGATTGGCAGAGGCCAGCAAAAGGAAGACCACGGCGGCTGCGCATAAATACGACAGATCACCGGTTTCATCTTGGCGGTTCGGGTTAACAACGGCGACCGCATCGGGCAGGGTTTCGCCGCCTTGGTGGTGGTCCAGCACGATCACATCAATGCCAGCGGCCTTTATCGGGTCATGGCTTAGGGTGCCGCAATCGACGGTGATAATCAGGTCATGGTCACGCCCCAACATCGCCATCGCCTCGTCATTCGGGCCATAGCCTTCGTCGATGCGGTCAGGGATATAAAGCGTGGCGTTGATGCCGCGTTCACGCAGCCAGACGATCAGCAGTGCGGCGGATGCGCCCCCGTCCACGTCGTAATCGGCGAAAATCGCGATGCGTTGTTTCTGGTCTACCGCTTGCATGAACCGTTCCGTTGCTTTGTCCATGTCGATCAGGGTCGATGGGTCCGGCATCAATTCCCGCAAACTGGGCGTCAGGTAGGCCGCCGCGTCTTCGGGTTGCACGTTGCGGTTCGCCAGTATCTGCCCCAACACCGGCGGAAATCCGGTGGCTTGGGAAATCGCCAACCCAAGGCGCTCGCTGTCAAGCGAGGGGCCAATCCAGCGACGCCCAAGGGCCGAGGTCTCGACGTTCAGGAAGGCGGTCATGATTTGGGGTTCGTTGTGTTTAGCGCGGTGCGCGAGAGGGACCAGATCACCCAGAGGACCAGCATTAAGGATACGAAGGTGTTGTCGATCCGTATAGCAAGCAAGATGGCGATGATTATCTTGACGACTTGGTATGCTGACAGGCCAGCACCTGATCTGGCCGCTTTGGGGGGCGTTTGATCGGGCTGCTGATCGGGCATAGGCGCGGAGTTTGGCTGTTCTGGCATAGGGCGCGTTTCGTTGGTGTCCTTGGGAACCGGCGCACGCGGTTTGCGCGGTTTTTCCGGTTTCGGAGTGTTGCCAAATCCTACGCGCCTGACCATGCTTATTTACCCCTTACTAAAGCTATTAACCGCCGTACGGCGATTATCCAGAAAATACTGGCAACAACGATCCAGAATGTCAGGAATGCCGTTGAAAATCCGTCACCGCTGAATAAAAACACGAAAGCGATACCGATTCCGACAGACCAGCCAACCAGCCAGACCGCGATAAATCCGAGCTGGAATACTCGTGCGCCTGCGCTCATATCTGCGACGTTATTAGTATTGGGTTGGCGCGTGGATGGTGCAGGCGAGGCGCTCCGGTTTTCCGGTTTTTCCTTGCGTCTACCAAATCCTACGCGCTTAACCATTTAGCGGTTTTTCTGACGATAGAACAAGCGGCGTACCGAGCCGGTTTTGGAGCGCATGAGGATGGTTTCCGTTTCCAGATAATCCCCGTCGCGGCGTGCGGCTGATACGATGGAACCATCGGTCACGCCTGTCGCGGCGAAAATCACGTCTTGGGTGACCATTTCATCGCGGCTGTAGATTTTGTTCAAATCCGTGATGCCCGCTTTGGCGGCGCGGCCACGTTCGTCATCATTGCGGAAAAGCAGGCGGCCATACATTTGCCCGCCCATGCATTTTAGCGCTGATGCCGCCAGCACGCCTTCGGGTGCGCCGCCGGAACCCATGTACATGTCGATGCCGGTTTTTTCGGTCTCTGCGCAGTGCATAACGCCTGCAACGTCACCGTCGGTAATCAGGCGGATGCGCGCGCCGGTTTCGCGGATTTCGCGCACGATTGCCTCGTGGCGGGGGCGTTCAAGTACGCAAACCATGATGTCGCGCGGCTCGCACCCTTTGGCGGCGGCCAGTGCGTTGACGCGTTCTGTGGGGGTCATGTCCAATGTCACCACATCCGTGGGATATCCCGGACCGATGGCCAGTTTGTCCATGTAAACGTCGGGCGCGTGCAGCATGGAACCGCGTGGCCCCATGGCAATCACGGTCAGGGCGTTGGGCATGTCTTTGGCTGTCAGCGTCGTGCCTTCCAACGGGTCGAGCGCGATGTCCACGCCGGGGCCATTGCCTGTGCCGACTTCCTCGCCGATGAACAGCATGGGGGCCTCGTCGCGTTCGCCCTCGCCAATCACGATCACGCCGGCGATGTCCAGTTTGTTCAACTGTGTACGCATGGCATCAACTGCGGCTTGGTCGGCGGCTTTCTCGTCACCGCCCCCAACCAGCTTGGCACTGGCGATGGCTGCGGCCTCGGAAACCCGTGCGAGGGCCAGTGACAGGTTGCGGTCTTCGAAGGGTGTCAGGTCGGATATATCGGTCATTCGGTGTTCCTAAAATCAAACGGTTTCGATGCGGATTGCGATCGGTTTTTCAAGGCTGGTGTCCATTGTGGCGATTACGCCAAGGGCTGCGTCCAGTTTTTCGCGCGCAACTTTGTGGGTTACGATAATGACAGGGGCGGCATCGCCGTCGTGGTTGTATTGGCGCATGCGGTTAATAGATACGCCGTGATCCCCAAGGGTCGTGGAAACGGCGGCCATAACCCCCGCTTCATCGGCTAGCGAGAAGCGCAGGTAGTATTCCGCGTCTACGCCTGTGTTGGATTTCGCGGCCTTGACCAGCGTGTTCGCCGGCTGGCCAAACGCGGGGATCAGCAGGCCACGGGCGATGTCCATCACGTCGCCCATCACCGCACTTGCGGTTGGGCCTTCACCAGCCCCCGGGCCTTGCAAAACGATTTGGCCGACGTGGTCGCCCTCCACAATCACCATGTTGGAAACGCCTTCTAGCGTGCCAAGGGGGGAGTCGGCGGGCACGAGGCAGGGTTGCATGCGTTGTTCCAGCCCGTCGTCGTTCATGCGCGCCACGCCCAGCAGTTTGATGCGATAGCCCATGTCGCCGACATCTTTTATATCGGTCAGGGAGATACGCTCGATCCCTTCGATCTTCACATTGGCGAAATCAACTTGCGTGCCAAAAGCGGTTGCGGCCAGCAGTGATAATTTATGTGCCGCGTCAAATCCCCCGACGTCAACGGTCGGGTCTGCTTCGGCATAGCCTAGTTCTTGGGCGTCACGCAGAACATCGGCGTAATCGGCACCGGTGTCTTCCATGACGGTCAGGATGTAATTACAGGTGCCGTTCATCACGCCCATAACGCGTTCGATTTTGTTGGCGGCCAGACCCTCGGTCAAGGCTTTGACAATCGGGATGCCACCTGCAACAGCGGCCTCGAAGCGCAAAGCCACGCCGTTGTCTTCGGCAAGGGTGGCCAGATTTTGACCGTGGAGGGCCAGCAACGCTTTGTTGGCCGTGACCACATGCTTGCCGCTCGCCAGCGCGGTTTCAACGGCGGCTTTGGCGGGGCCGTCTTCGCCCCCGATCACCTCGATCAGAACATCTACGTCATCGCGGCGCGCCAAGGCGACGGCGTCGTCTTCCCATGCATAACCGGACAGATCAACGCCACGGTCTTTGCTGCGCGAGCGCGCGGAAATCGCCACGATTTCAATCGGGCGGCCAGCACGGGCGGCCAAAATATCACCGTGTTGTTGCACGATTTTGATAATACCTGCGCCAACAGTGCCAAGGCCTGCAACGGCTAGTCTTAGGGGTTTAGTCATGTTTTCAAGGCTCCCAGAAACCCCAGCCGTCTGGTGCAAAACCACGACTTAGGGCCATTTTTGTTGTGCGCTCTTCATGGGTCCAGATCGACTCGAATGTAAAGGGAATATCGGTGATGGAGGCTTGGATTGCCCCGCTGGCCGACACAATCACGCCGTAGCCAAATGTGCGTAGTGCTTTTTCCAGCGTGGCGGCATCTGCGCCCTCGTTTGGTTCAAATTCCATATCCAGCGTGATGTTCGCGCCGTCGATGTTGGGGTTCTGCTTTATCAGCTCCGCGACGGTATAGGCCGTCTGGTTTTGTTGCAGCTCCCAATCCCATTCATCTGACATATTTTTATCCTTGTGTTGAGGCGGTACGTTTCAGGGCGGCGTTCAGGCGGGCGCGATCACTTGAGGATAGCACAGGTCCGCGCAAGGCGACGATTTTACGTTTTAACATGGCAAAACGCGCGGCCAGATTGGACGGGTCGGGAACAGCGTAATCGTTAATACGAAAAGCCGAGATTGGCACCAAATCGGGATAACCACTTGCGATCGTATATTCGGACGGCGCAAAATCATACCCGTCGAGGGAGGCATTCAACCCGCAACCCGCTGTTGAGGCCAACAGTATCGCACCGACAAACAAACGCCCGTTTTTGGGCATAATGCGGCGCGGCATGTGTTTGGTGTCTCGCATAAATGGCCCATTGCAAAGTTGTCTTGGAATTTTCCGACAATATGCGCCATAGTTAACGCTGGAAGCGCCTGCAAGCAAGGTGGACTAAGGGAATTTGGGCTATGAATGACAAAACTTCGCCGGACGGCGCCGACTTTGAACATATTGTGCAGGACCGTCAGGAGTTTGCCGGTAATATGCAGGAGGTTTTCGAGATTTCGCAGGAAATCTGGGGAAAGTTCATGGAGGCCGAAGCGGAGGAACAGCATTCATCGAATCCCGATCCCTTGAATACCATGCCCGCGTTTAACGAATTGTTGACGGCTTTGTGGTCTGACCCGCAAAAACTGGCGGAATCTACGCAAAGCTATTGGGCGGCGCAGGGGCATTTGTGGCAACATGCGATGTTGAAGTTGATGGGCGGGGAGGAGGCGGCAGCCGAGGTTGATATGCCGGACCTGCCGGCTGAAGGGAAGCGTTTCAAGCATGGCGATTGGTCTGACAGCGCCTTGTTCGAATATCTGAAACAATCCTATCTGCTGACATCCGGCTGGGTGCAAAACACCGTGCATGAGGCGGACATGGACCCCAAAGACCGCAAGAAGGCCGAGTTTTACGCCCGTAACTTTGTCGAGGCGATGAGCCCTGCGAATTTTGCGGCGTTGAATCCCGAGGTGTTGGAGGCAACGACAGCGGAAAAGGGCCAGAACCTCGTTCGGGGGCTTAAGATGATGTTGGAGGATATGGAACGCGGCAAGGGCAAGCTGTTGATCCGCCAAACCGACATGGACGCCTTCGAGGTTGGCCGTAATATGGCGATGACCAAGGGCAAGGTGATCTGGCAGAATAACATCCTGCAACTGGTCCAGTACTCCCCCCTGACGCAGGAGGTATATTCAAAACCGTTGCTGATGATCCCGCCGTGGATTAACAAATATTACGTCCTCGATCTGAATGAAAAGAAGTCGATGATGAAGTGGTTGGTTGAACAGGGCTATACCGTGTTCATCATTTCTTGGGTGAACCCTGACGCGGCGCAGAAAGACGAAACATGGGCGTCGTATATGCAAGGCGCGTCCGATGCGATTGATCGCGTGCTGGCCGAGACAGGGCAAAAGCAGACGCATATCGCCAGTTACTGCATCGGTGGCACGATGGCGGCGAGCCTAACAGCCGCGCTTAATCGCGATGGTGACAAGCGGATTGCCTCGACCACGTTTTTCACATCACTGGTGGATTTCGAGGATGCAGGCGAGTTGCAGGTTTTCGTGGACGACAAAACCATCGCGATGGTGGACGAGCAGATGGAGCAGGGGTATTTACCTGCGCAGACCATGGCCTCGGCCTTCAACATGCTGCGCTCCAGCGATCTGATCTGGTCCTATGTCGTTAGCAATTACATGCTGGGCAAAGCGCCTGTGCCGTTTGATTTACTGTATTGGAATGCGGATTCCACAGCGATGCCTGCCAAGGTACACCATTTTTATCTGGAACAGTTTTATACGCAAAACCTGTTCGCGAAGAATTTGTTGGAGATTGACGGCAAACCTGTTCGCCTTTCCGACATCAAAGTGCCAGTTTACCATGTTGCCGCGAAGGAAGACCACATCGCGCCTGCGGCCTCGGTTTACGGGGGCGCGCGGGAAATGCCGAATGCGGATGTGCGGTTTGTGCTGGCAGGGTCGGGGCATATCGCGGGGGTGGTTAATCCACCGGCTGCGGGAAAATACCAGTATTGGACCAATAAGGATATGTCGGCAGAAACGCTGCAAGGCTGGCTTGAAGGCGCTGAGGAAACTGCGGGCAGTTGGTGGCTGGACTGGGACAAATGGCTGAAGCGCAAGTCTGGCAAGCGGGTTCCTGCGCGGGTTGCAGGGGCGGTTGGTGGCGTGATTGAAGACGCGCCCGGTGCCTTTGTGAAACTAAGGTTCGATCAGCGTTAGGCTTTCAGGCGTACTTCCCTATTTCATTTGAACGCTTGTTCAGTTAGCGTGATGAAAAGGACGAGGGACGTAATGGCCAGAAAATCAGGTTCGAACGGGGAAAAAACCGCAAAACAGCTTCGCGAAGCTGCAACCGCGTTGTTTGCCAAGAACGGATATGCCGCTGTTTCCATGCGCCAGATTGCGCGTGAAGTGGGGGTGCAGGCCGGAGCGCTTTACCTTTATACGGCAGACAAACAAACGCTGCTGTTCGACCTTTTAGACCAACACATGCAAGATCTTTTGCAGGCATGGGAGGAACGCGCCACACCGCATTCCGTCACCCCTATGGACAAGCTGGAATGCTTCGTGCGTTTTCACATCCGTTTCCACCTTCCGCGCGGCGACGAGGTGTTTATATCGTACATGGAACTGCGCAACCTTACCCCCGAAAACTTCGAGGTAATCCAGACATCGCGCCGCAAATACGAAAGCATTCTGCACGACATTCTTAGCGACGGCGAAGCGGACGGGACGTTCAAGTTTGTTGACACCAAAGTCGCGACCTTCGCGATTATTGCCATGCTGACGGGCCTGAATACATGGTATCGCGACGAGGGGCGCTTGTCGCTGGATATGGTCGAAGAAATCTATCTGGATCTGGTGATGTCTGCTGCCGGTGCGAAGCGTTGAGCGAAATTGTTCTGCACCACTGCCATCAAGCACGATCCGTTCGCAGCCTTTGGTTATTGTACGAAATGGACGTGCCGTTCACGCTGGTCATGCATGATTTTGGCAAGGAATTGCGAAGCGAGGCATATTTGGCCAAGCACCCGTTGGGGCGGGTGCCGTGTCTGGAAATTGACGGTCGTGTGTTGTTCGAAACCGGCGCGATTACGGAATATTTATGCGAGAAGTTCGAGTCCCCTCTGGGCCGAAAAGCCGGCGGTCCTGAACGGATGGAGTGGCTGCAATGGCTGCACTACGCCGAAACCGTCGCTGTGCATGGGGCAAGTTTGACGCAGCAGCATATCGTGATTTTTGAGGATAAAGACCGATCACCGATGGTGATGAAACTGGAGGCACGCCGGCTGGAAAAGGCACTGGAAGTGTTGGATGCGCAGCTGCAAGGCCGGAAATATCTGCTAAGCGATTTCAGCGCGGTTGATGTTTCGGTCGGATATTCGGTGTTTGTGGCGCAACATTTTGTTGGGCTTGGGCAATTCAAGGCGTTATCTGGCTGGATGGCACGGCTTCGGGACCGGGGTGCGTTTGCCAAGGCCTTGTTGTCCAACGGTAAAACCTCGATATACCAACGTGAATTTTATGGTATTTTGAACTGAATTACGCTGATTTTACTTAACCTAGCGTAACTAAGCTTAAGATTGAAAAAAATATTTGCCAAACTGTTGATTTAAGGTAGATATATATCAATAAACCCTTAATCTAATGGATGTACCAGTTCCGGGGAGTACCTCTGGGAAAGCAGCCTAACGATACGCACGTTCTCATGAGAGTAAGTTTCCTCGCGGCTATTAGAATAGCAAAAAGGAAATACGCATGAGTTTTAGGCTGCATACAACACCGTTTCTTGGAATTTTACTGGCATTTTCGCTGGCAGTACCCGCAGTGAATGCCGCGCAGGTAACGCTTAAATCCCTAGATGGCAGTGTCGCGTTGAGCGGGGAGCTATTAGGTTTCGACGGTGATTTCTACACTATGAAAGTTATGTTGGGCGAATTGGAAATCGCGGTCGACGACGTTACTTGTGTGGGTGTTGCTTGCCCTGAGCTGATAAATTCGGATTTCCGGTTGACGGGTTCCAGTACGTTGGCGCAAATTTTAATTCCCAGTCTGTTTCAGGATTTCAGCGGCGCGTATGGCATGAGCTTGATGCCGGGCGAGCCCAAATTGATGGGCACCACGCCGATACAACCGTATATCTTTGCGATGCCCAACGGCGAAGTTTTTGCTGATGTAGAAGTGCATTCGCTGGTATCGGAGGGGGCGTTTAAATCGCTGCTGGATGGTGCTTCGGAAATTGCATTGTCTTCGCGCGCCATTACACAAGCGGAACTGGATGCGTTTGCCGCCGCGGGGCTTGGGGATTTGACGGACGAGTCCTTACAGGTTGTTGCGGCCCTCGACGGGCTGGTTGTTATCGTGCCACCAACAAACACTGTGCAGACCTTAAGCATGCAGGAACTGGCACAGATTTTTTCCGGTCAAATATCTAACTGGTCCCAGCTTGGCGGGGCGAATGCGCGGATCAATGTGTATCGTCGTGACGATGCTTCTGGCAGCGCAAGTGATTTTTCGTCGGTCGTCCTTCGCCCATCGGGCGCAGCGTATTCGGCAACTTCGGTTACGTTCAACGACGATATCGGCCTTGTTCGTGCGGTAACGAATGACCCGAACGGGATCGGGTTTACCAGCATTGCCTATCAGCAAAACACCCGCGCAATTCCGTTGCGTGGCACGTGTGGATTTGTTTCGACACCTTCGGAATTCACGGTGAAAACCGGCGAGTATCCGTTGGCGCGTCACGTTTATCTTTATACAACCAATCGCTTGTTTGGTGTTATTCCTGAAGAAAAGGCGCAAAAGGCGCGGGGCTTCTTGCAATACGTGGCAAGCGATGCAGGGCAGCAATCGGCACAAGGCTCCGGCTTTGTCAGCCAGACAATCGCGGCTCTGTCGATTGATGTTCAGGGGCAACGTCTGGTTAACACGATGATTGCTGATCCGGGTGATCTTTCGCTTTCCAGCATCCGCAACATGATGGCGGAGCTAAGTGGCGCGGTTCGCCTTTCAAGTACGTTCCGTTTCAAGCCAAATGTGGCCGAGCTGGATGCACAGGCGCGCGGCGATATTCCGCGTTTGGCGGCCTACCTTCGCAATAATGATTTTAGCGACCGTGAGTTTCTGATTGCAGGTTTCTCGGATGCTGCCGGTAGTGCTGCTCAAAACGCGGTACTCTCGAAGCGCCGTGCAGAACAGGTTCTGGCAGAGCTTCAGGCAGCCCTTGGGGCGGACGCCGGAAACTATAAGTTTGTTGTTGAAGGTTTTGGCGAAGTTTCCCCGCAAGGGTGCAACGATTCCTTCGAGGGTCGTTCGGTTAATCGTCGGGTTGAAATTTGGGTACGCGAAGCGACCTAAACTCAAAGCAGCTACAAAAAAGGGCGACGCCGGATTTTTCCAGCGCCGCCCTTTTTTTGTTTTAGCAGGTGTGGTTAAAGGTTGCCGTACATCGGGAAGGCATCGCACATGGCCTGCACTTCGGCCTTGACGGATTCTTCAACCGCGCTGTTGCCCTCGCTGCCGTTGGCGGCCAAGCCATCGACCACTTGAACGATCATCTCGCCGATTTTGCGGAACTCGGCTTCGCCAAACCCGCGGGTGGTTCCGGCGGGGGAACCAAGGCGCACACCGGATGTGACCATCGGTTTTTCAGGGTCAAACGGAATGCCGTTTTTGTTGCACGTGATATGGGCGCGTCCCAGCGCTTTTTCCGTAGCGTTGCCTTTGACACCTTTGGGGCGCAAATCGACCAGCACCACGTGGGTGTCGGTACCGCCGGTGACGATGTCGATACCGCCCTCGATCAAGGTTGCGGCCAGTGTTTTTGCGTTGGCGATAACCTGTTGCTGGTAGGTTTTGAACTCGGGGCGCAAAGCCTCGCCAAAGGCTACGGCTTTGGCGGCGATGACGTGCATCAAGGGGCCGCCCTGAATGCCGGGGAAGATTGCGGAGTTAACCTTTTTCGCAATCGCCTCGTCATTCGTTAAGATCATACCGCCGCGTGGACCGCGCAAGGTTTTATGCGTGGTTGTGGTGGCAACATGGGCATGCGGGAAGGGCGAGGGATGCTCGCCTGCTGCTACAAGACCGGCGAAGTGGGCCATATCAACCATAAGGTACGCGCCAACCATATCGGCGATCTCGCGGAAACGGGCGAAATCGATCTGACGTGGAATGGCGGAACCACCGGCGATGATAAGTTGGGGCTTATGTTCTTTGGCCAAGGCTTCCAACTGGTCGTAATCCAGCAGGTTATCTTCGCGCCGCACACCGTATTGCACCGCGTTAAACCATTTGCCGGACTGGTTGGGTTTTGCGCCGTGCGTCAGATGCCCACCAGAGGCCAGATCCATGCCAAGGATGGTGTCACCCGGTTTGATCAACGCTTGAAACACTCCTTGGTTGGCTTGCGAGCCGGAATTGGGCTGCACGTTAATGAAATCACACCCGAACAGTTCCTTGGCGCGATCAATGGCGAGGGTCTCGGCCACGTCAACGAATTGGCAACCGCCATAGTAGCGACGGCCCGGATAGCCTTCGGCGTATTTGTTGGTCATCACCGAGCCTTGAGCCTCCATCACGGCGGCGGAAACGATGTTTTCCGAGGCGATCAGCTCGATCTCGTCGCGTTGACGGCCAAGTTCATCAGTGATGGAACCGAAAATCGCGGGGTCACGGCTAGCGAGGCTTTCAGTGAAGAAACCGGCATCTTTTACGTTGGTCATGGTGATCTCCTGGGGTTGCGTGTTTTAGGGCCTTCTATAGGACGTGTTTCCGATAGGAAACAAGAAACCGACCTGTAAAATTGGCAAAGCGACGATTTTTTTTAGCTGGAAGCGTTGTTGCAGGCGAATGGCGTGATGAAAAGGGGCCAAAACAGCGCAAAGGGCGGTTTGGGGCGAATCCATGTAGCTGATCGGAAAGAGAGTTTCCTGTTGGAAATACCGCATCGCACAGGCCGCGCGTTTCTGGTCTTGAGTTGTCGGCGTGAAAAAGGGAAACTAGGGGCATGAATTATAAGAATATATCCTTTTTGGCGTCCTCCACGGACGAGGCACAAGCCGCCGCTGAAACTCTTCGCGCGCGCTATGGGCATGTAGAGCAGGCGGATGCTGACGTGATTGTGGCCTTGGGCGGCGATGGTTTTATGCTGTCGACGCTGCACGCCACCCAAGATTTACCCGCGCCGGTCTACGGAATGAACCAAGGCACCGTGGGTTTTTTGATGAATATCTACGGCGAGGATGATCTGCTGGAACGCCTTGCCGCGGCAGAGGCCGCCGTTATCCACCCCCTTCATATGACCGCGACCTGCGCGGATGGTTCCGTAACGGAGGCCTTGGCGATTAACGAGGTATCGTTACTGCGCTCCGGTCCGCAAGCGGCGAAGCTGCGGATATCGGTGGATGGGCGGGTGCGGCTGGAAGAACTGGTGTGCGACGGTGCGCTGGTGTGTACGCCTGCGGGATCGACGGCCTATAACTATTCCGCGCATGGCCCGATTTTACCGATCGAGGCGGATATCTTGGCGCTGACGGCAGTGGCGGCGTTTCGGCCACGGCGTTGGCGCGGGGCGTTGTTACCGATGAATGCATCCATCCAGTTTGATGTGTTAGAGGCGGGCAAACGGCCCGTGGCGGCGGTGGCGGATTCAACCGAAGTGCGCGGCGTTGTGCGTGTCGATATTCGCAGCGAGCCGAGCGTTAAGCATACGTTATTGTTTGACCCCGGCCATGGGCTGGAAGAACGGCTTATTAACGAACAGTTTACTTAAAGGGGCGGATTATGGGTTTGAGTGTTGGACAACAAGCGCGTTGGTGGGGCGGCGGTTTTATCGCCTTCATCGCATTTTTGTGGCTGGTGAACGATGCGCTTGCGCCGTTCCTGCTGGGCGCGGCGTTTGCGTATCTGCTGGATCCGGTGGCCGACAAGCTGGAAAGCTGGGGCATGAAGCGGGCATGGGCGACGGTGCTGATATCCGTGGTGGCGTTGATCTTTATGCTGTTGGCGTTGGTGCTTTTGGTGCCGCTGATATTCCGGCAGGTGTCGTCGTTGATTGAAACCTCGCCACAACTGGTGGCCAGTTTGCTGGATTTCCTGACGGAAAAATTCCCGTCGTTATTGCAAGAAGATTCAAACGTTCGCCAAGCGTTATCGTCGTTCGAGGATACGTTGCGCAGCAAGGGGGTTGCGGTGGCCAACACGGTGCTTTCCTCAAGCCTTGCTGCGGTTAGTTCTGTTCTGACGATATTCGTGTCGCTGGTCGTGGCGTTTTATTTGCTGCTGGACTGGGACCGGATGATTGCTGTGGTCGATAGTTGGATGCCGCGCCAACATGTGGGCGTGATCCGTGAAATCGGGCGTGAGATTGATCAGGTGCTGGCGGGGTTCATTCGCGGGCAAATGACGGTGGGTGCGATTCTGGGCATCTTTTACGCAGTGTCGCTGGCCGTCGTCGGGTTGCAATTCGGGGTGGTCGTCGGGCTGCTGGCGGGCGCGCTGACGTTTATTCCTTATGTGGGGTCCACGGTGGGCGGAACGGTTTCCATCGGGTTGGCGATTTACCAGTTCTGGGATGATCCGGTTTGGATCGCTGTGGTAGCTGCGATTTTTGTGACCGGCCAGATCGTTGAAGGGAATTACCTGACGCCGAAACTGGTTGGCAGCTCGGTCGGGCTGCACCCCGTTTGGCTGATGTTTGCGCTTTACGCTTTCGGCTCGCTGATCGGGTTCACAGGGTTGTTGATTGCGGTACCTGCGGCGGCATGCATCGGGGTTTTGGGGCGTTTTGGTATCAAGAATTACCGCGACAGCAGACTTTACCGTGGGCCGGAAGAGGATACCGAGGGTGAATGAGCATGCCTGAACAACTGGTTCTGGATTTACCAAGTCGCGCGGCCTTGGGGCGGGATGATTTTTTCGTCTCCCCAACCAATGCGCTGGCATTGCAAGCACTTGATCGTTGGCCGGGCTGGGCGACGGGGAAACTGGCGCTTTGCGGGCCTGCGGCCTCTGGCAAGACGCATTTGGTGCAGGTCTGGGCGGCGCGATCTGGCGGGGCCGTGGTGGACGCGGTGGATTTGGCGCAGCAGGATATTGCTGCCTTGGCGGAAACGGGGGGCGTTGCCGTTGAAGATGTGCATCGCTTGGCGATGTTGCCGGATGCGCGGCGGGACCAGTCGGAAGAAGCGTTGTTCCATCTGCACAACCGTTTGTTAGGTGCAGGTAGCACGCTGTTGGTAACGGGCGAGGGGGCACCATCGCGGTGGGACATCAAACTGCCGGATTTAGCTTCGCGCCTTCGCGCCACGGAGGTGGCGACACTGGATGCCCCCGATGATGCGCTGTTATCGGCGGTGCTGGTCAAACTTTTTGCGGACCGCCAATTGGTGGTATCGCCGGACCTCATCCAGTTTTTACTTAGCCGGATTGATAGATCTTTCGCATCGGCCAAAGCCACGGTGGAGGCATTGGACCGCGCCGGGCTTTCGCGTAAACGGGCAATTACGCCGCGACTTGCTGGCGAGGTTTTGCGCGCGCAGGGGGCGGCATGAGCGATGATCTGGCGCGTGTCGGGGTGGTGGATGTCGGTTCGAATTCCGTGCGTTTGGTGGTCTTTGACGGGATTTCCCGCTCGCCGGCGTATTTTTATAACGAAAAGGTTTTATGCGGCTTGGGCGCGGGACTGGCCGAAAGTGGCCGCCTAAATCCCGAGGGGCGCATCCGTGCGCTGGAGGCGTTGAAACGCTTCGCAGCCTTGAACGAGGGCATGAAAGCCGGAACCTTGCGCGGTGTCGCCACGGCGGCAGTGCGCGAAGCAAGCGATGGACCGGAGTTCGTGGCCGAAGTACTGCGCGAAACCGGCATTGAATTGAACGTCATCACGGGCGCGGAGGAAGCGGCGTTTTCTGCCAAAGGGGTACTGCTTGGTTGGCCCAAAGCGAACGGGGTGGTGTGTGACATTGGCGGCGCGTCTATGGAATTGGCGCAGTTGCAAGACGGTGTCATCGGGGCCTGTGCAACGTCACCGCTTGGGCCGTTGAAGTTACAGGATTACGTCGGCGATGTGGATGCGTATATCGCACGCGAGGTCCGAAAATTGCTGGACGATGTGGGGGGCAAAGCCCGACATCTGTTCTTGGTGGGGGGGTCATGGCGCGCGCTTGCCCGGCTGGATATGTCGCGGCGGGGGTATCCGTTCAAGGTGCTGCATGAATACCGGCTGTCCGCCACGCAGGTACACGAGACGGTTGCGTGGATTGAAGCGCAAAGTGCCGAGGAGTTGGAGGCGCACACGAATACCTCCAAGGAACGCTTGGCGTTGGTGCCAATGGCGGCGCGGGTTATGGCGGGGCTGTTGGAAGCGCAGGAACCGGACGAGATTATCGTTTCTAGTTACGGGCTGCGGGAGGGGCTGCTTTATGAACAAATGCTGCCCTCCACCCGTGGGTTGGACCCTTTGATCGAGGCGTGCCGGCATGTGGAGGCGACCTCGGCAAGGTTTCCGGGGTTCGGGCGTGTGCTGTTTGAATGGCTGCGGCCACTTTATCCGGATGTGGACGGGGCAAAGCGGCGGCTGATATTGGCGGCGTGCCTGTTGCACGACACAAGCTGGCAGGCGCACCCCGATTACCGCGCCGAGATGTGTTTCGAGGCGGTTACACGGGCCAACCTTGGTGGTGTAGACCATGCGGGCCGGCTGTTTTTGGGCTTGGCGATCCTTAGCCGGTACAAGAATTCGGGTGTGGCATCGCTGGGCGAGGATATGATGGCGTTGTTAAGCGAGGCCGAGATTACCGATGCGGTAACGCTGGGCAAGGCTATGCGTTTGGGGGCGATGATTTCCGGCGCGCAGGCCGGCTTGCTGGATCGGGCGACGTTGATGCGAAGCGATGAAAACCTGACGCTGACGCTGGAAGGGCCAGCGGGGGCGTTAAGTGGCGGGGCTGTCGAAAAACGGCTGGGATCACTGGCGCAAACCATGGGGCTGGATGCACAACTGGTGCTTGAGGGCTGACAATCAAAAACGACCCGCATTACTGCGAGCCGTTCTCTTATTCCCCTGGACTTGAGCCAAATTCTTTAGGCCGTGTTATCACCGTGGTACGTCTTCACACCCTAAGGCGGAGCGACCATCTGTCATGACAACGAGGCACGTTAAAGCAGAAAAACCGAGTCGACGCAATCAATTTAACGCCAAACGGTCGCAGGTGCCATTGCAAGGCTGGCGGGGTTGTCATAAACCCGATTGAAACAAACCAATTGGAGGCCGCAAATGCGCCTGACCCGCTACTTTTTGCCGATCATGAAAGAAACCCCTTCGGAGGCGTCCATCGCCAGCCATCGCTTGATGTTGCGGGCGGGGATGATCCGCCAATCCAGCGCGGGGATATACTCGTGGTTGCCGATGGGCTTCAAGGTTTTGCAACGGCTGGAACAGATCGTTCACGAGGAACAACAGCGTGCCGGTCACATTCCGATGTTGATGCCTACGATCCAGTCGGCAGACTTGTGGCGCGAAAGCGGGCGCTATGATGATTACGGCAAGGAAATGTTACGGATCACTGATCGCCATGGCCGCGATATGCTGTACGGCCCGACGAACGAGGAATTGATCACCGATATTTTCCGCAACGCGGTGAACTCGTATAAAGAATTGCCAAAGACGCTTTACCACATCCAGTGGAAATTCCGCGACGAGGTGCGCCCTCGTTTCGGCGTGATGCGCGGCCGTGAGTTTTACATGAAAGACGGCTACAGTTTTGACGTAGACGAGGCCGGTGCGCTGCATTCGTATAACCGCCATCTGGTCAGCTATCTGCGTACCTATGAGCGCATGGGTCTGAAGGCGATCCCGATGAAAGCGGACACGGGGCCGATTGGTGGCGATCACAGTCACGAATTCCTTGTGCTGGCCGAAACCGGCGAGAGCGAAGTGTTTTATGACAGCAAGGTTCTGGACATGTCACTGGGCGATCGCGCGGTCGATTTTGACGATGTGGCGCAGTGCCAAGGCATCTTTGACGAGTTCACAACCCCTTATGCCCGCACCGATGAAACGCACGACGAGGCGAAATTTAACGAGGTTCCCGAAGATCGGCGGATGTCCGCGCGGGGCATAGAAGTTGGCCAGATCTTCTATTTTGGCACGAAATACTCGGAATCCATGGGGGCTGATGTTGTGATGCCGGATGGGTCGCGCAAGCCTGTCGAGATGGGCTCGCACGGGATTGGCGTTAGCCGTCTAATCGGGGCATTGATTGAAGCAAACCACGATGACAAAGGGATTATATGGCCTGAGAGCGTGGCACCGTTCCGTGTTGGCTTGGTCAATTTGCGCCAAGGTGACGAAGCGGCAGATGCGGCTTGTGAAAGCCTTTATGCCGGTTTGGTGAAGGCAGGGCTTGATCCGCTTTATGATGATCGCGATGAACGCGCAGGCGCGAAATTCGCCTCGATGGACCTGATCGGGTGCCCTTGGCGCATTACGGTTGGCCCTCGTGGGTTGAAAAATGGCGTGGTGGAGCTAACATCACGTCGTACAGGTGAAACGATCGAGGTGTCGCCTGAAGCAGCACTTGATCGGTGCATCGATATTTACGCAAACGTATTATAGCGAGGCTAATATGAGTTATGTGCCGGGTATTGTAGGTGCGCTGGTTTTCGGAATTGGCATGTCCCAATTCCCAGAGTTTACACTGCAATACCAGCAACACCTCGGTGAAACTGTGGACGAGTTGCGGATCGTCACAGAGGAATTCGACCGCGCTGCGGTGGACCAGAACATGAGTCGCGAGGAAGCACTTGCAGCCTTCAACAACTCTGTTTTTCTGGGCGTTCCGGTGTATGAGTTGGAGGCGACGTTTGAGCGTTTTGACAACCTCGTCGAGGACCAAAAGGTATTGGAAGATGCCGACGCAGTGGGGCGTTTCACGAGTTTCCTTCGCATGACGGATAACGAGTTGGTACAAATTACTTGGGCAGGGTACGAACCGGCGCTGCCCCAAAGCCCTGACGGACTTGTCTTTGCCCTGATCGGGGCGATGGGGGGCTTTTACGGCGGCGTCCAGATTTCTGGCCTTATATCCCGACGACTAAGGAAAACCCGGTGAGCGGACGAACCACGCCTCCCTTTGCGGGATTCGAGTGGGCCATAGCATGGCGATACCTGCGCGCGCGCCGCGCGGAAGGTGGCGTTTCCGTGATGACATGGATTTCCCTGATCGGGATTGCCTTGGCGGTGTTTGCGCTGATCGCGACGATGGCGGTACGGTCCGGTTTTCGGGCGGATTTCACGGCGACAATTCTGGGCGCGAACGCTCATGTCACGATATTCGAGACGAATTACACCGATGACGGCATGCGCCGTGGGATCATTGATTACGCCGAAATGGCGGCCAATGTGGCGGCTGTTGAAGGGGTTACACGGGTGGCCCCGATTATTCGCGGGCAGGTGATGGCGTCGTCCACTTCGCGCAACACAGGTGTTGAGGTTTACGGCGAAACGCTGGCGGATTTACGGACCTTGCCGCTGGTGGCGAACCCTGAAATTTCGTCTGGGTCACTAGATGATTTTGGCGAGGGCGGGATTGCGCTTGGATCCGGCGTGGCGCGCACGCTTGGCGTTTGGGTCGGGGATTTCGTGACGCTGATTTCACCTGACGGGGTGAAGACGCCGTTTGGAACCTCGCCGCGGATTAACGACTATAAAATCGCGTATATTTTTCAAGTCGGGCGATCGGATATTGATCGCACGCGGATATATTTGCCGTTCGAGGAGGCGCAGAGCTTCTTTAACCGTGAAGGCTCGGCTGACGAGTTGGAGGTCGCGGTGGCGGACCCCGAGACCGTGGACGATATGCGCGCCGCCTTGATCGAGGCGGCGGGGTCGCGCGTGGTGATCTGGACGTGGCGCGATGCGTCGGGCGCGTTTTTGCGGGCCTTGGAGGTGGAAGACAACGTGATGTTTATCCTGATGTCGATCTTGGTGCTGATCGCGGCGATGAACATTATTTCCGGCCTGATTATGCTGGTGAAAAACAAAACGCGGGATATCGGAATTTTGCGCACCATGGGGCTGACGCAAGGGTCGATCATGCGGATATTCTTTATCAGCGGGGCGAGCATCGGGCTGGTTGGCACGGCGCTGGGCGTCATTCTGGGGTGTCTGTTCGCGATTTATATCGACCCGGTTTTCGGGTTTGTTGATGGCATTATGGGTGGCGGCGTTTGGGATCCGAATGTGCGGTATCTGTCTCGTCTTCCGGCGAAGTTGGAACTGCGCGATGTGCTTAGCGCGGTTATCCTTTCGTTAACCCTTTCGTTTGTCATCACCATTTTTCCAGCAAGGCGTGCGGCTAAAATGGATCCGGTGGAGGCGTTAAGGAATGAGTAATATTTCGCTGAAACTAACCGACATCCACCGAACCTTTAACAAAGGTAAACCGAACGAGGTGAAGGTGCTTGAGGGGGTATCCTTATCCCTGAACGCGGGCGAGGTCGTGGCGTTGGTGGCCCCCTCTGGCGCAGGTAAATCGACGTTGCTGCATATCGCGGGGCTGTTGGATAAAGTTGACAGCGGCACGGTTGAGGTCGGGGGAAAGGTCGCCTCTGGTCGGTCAGACCGGATGCAAACACGGGCGCGGCGTGAAAATATCGGGTTCATCTATCAATTCCACCACCTGTTGCCGGAATTTTCAGCGGTTGAAAACATCACCTTGCCCCAACGTGCGGCGGGGGTGTCGAAAGTTGAGGCACAAGCGCGGGCTGTGGAGCTGTTGGATAAGGTGGGGCTGTCACATCGCCTAAAGCACCGCCCCGGCGAGCTGTCAGGTGGCGAGCAACAGCGAGTCGCGTTTTGTCGGGCTTTGGCGAACGGACCAAGCGTTTTGCTGGCGGATGAACCGACCGGAAACCTTGACCCCGAAACATCGGACCGCGTTTTTGAAACTTTGCTGGAGCTGGTACGGGAAACCGGCCTGTCCGCATTGATTGCTACACATAATCTTGATTTGGCCGCCCGTATGGATCGGGTGTTAACTTTGTCGCAAGGACGTTTAGAGTAAGCCTAATAGAATCACTAATCACCCACCCGAATTTCAAGAATCTTCAGAGGATCCTCTGAAGATACCAAGCTGCGTTAAAGATGGTTGAAAAAACTACTACATAACCTGAGGGAATACACATGACCACCGAACCAAGTTTTCGCCAATCTGTCGATATAATGTTCAACAAGGCTGTGAAGCTGATGGACCTGTCGCCGGGGCTGGAGCAGAAAATCCGCGTTTGTAATTCTACCTATACCGTGCGTTTCGGTGTGCGGTTGCGCGGGCAAATCCATACGTTCACGGGGTACCGTTCGGTTCATTCCGAACATATGGAACCCGTGAAAGGCGGCATCCGTTTTTCCATGGGAGTGGAGCAGGACGAAGTCGAGGCGCTGGCCGCTTTGATGACCTATAAATGTGCGCTGGTGCAAGCACCGTTTGGGGGATCCAAAGGCGGACTGCGGATCGACCCGCGCGAGTGGGATGCCCACGAAATGGAACAGATCACACGGCGGTTTGCCTATGAGTTGATCAAGCGCGACCTGATTAATCCGTCGCAAAACGTACCCGCCCCCGACATGGGCACGGGCGAACGCGAGATGGCGTGGATTGTTGACCAATACCGCCGCATGAACACCACGGACATCAACGCCGCCGCCTGTGTGACTGGTAAACCCATCAATTCCGGCGGCATTCAGGGCCGAGTGGAGGCAACGGGGCGCGGTGTGCAATACGCGTTGAAGGAGTTCTTCCGTTACGACGAAGACAAGGCCAAGGCGAACCTGACGGGCAAGCTGAAAGACAAACGCGTGATCGTACAGGGCTTGGGCAACGTGGGGTATCACGCGGCGAAGTTTGTATCCGAAGAAGACGGCGCGAAGGTTGTCGCGGTTATTGAACGCGACGGTGCGGTTGTGAACCCTGACGGCTTGAACATCGAATTGCTTAAAGAGCATATTTTGATGACCGGCGGCGTGAAGGATTTCTTGACTGGTGATTTCATCGAGGATGGCGCTTCGGTTCTGGAAATGGATTGTGACATCCTTATTCCGGCAGCACTTGAGGGGGTTATCAACCTGACCAATGCGGACCGGATCAAGGCGAACCTGATTATCGAGGCGGCGAACGGGCCGATCACGTCCGGTGCGGACGAGATTTTGCTGAACAACGGCATCGTGATTATTCCCGATATGTATGCCAACGCAGGCGGTGTGACGGTTTCCTATTTCGAGTGGGTCAAAAACCTTAGCCACATCCGGTTTGGTCGTATGCAGCGCCGCCAAGAAGAGTCGCGCCACCAGTTGTTGCTGGATGAATTGCAACGATTGGGCGATGATCCGTCAATCACATGGAAGCTGTCGGAGGACTTCAAGACGAAGTACCTGAAAGGCGCGGACGAACTGGAATTGGTGCGCTCGGGCTTGGACGATTCCATGCGTGCGGCTTATCAATCCATGCGCCATGTCTGGCATTCGCGCGATGATGTGCCGGATTTGCGAACAGCGGCGTTTCTGGTTTCAATCGAACGTGTTGCGGCGAGTTATCGTTCCAAAGGTTTGTAGCGTAAACAATCTGTCCTGTTTTTAGGGCATAATAATCGGGCGGAACGGCATTACCTTTTGGACAACTTGTTTTGAAAGGATCAAAAAATGTCGTTCCGCCCTGTTAAATCCGAAACCCTCGCGCAACCCACGATGGAAGGGGCGGGTGTTCACTTGCACCGCGCCTTCGGGTTTCATGACCCAAGCATGCTGGACCCGTTCCTGCTGTTTGACGATTTTCGTAATGATGACCCTGCAAAATCCGTGAAGGGCTTTCCGTGGCATCCCCATCGCGGGATCGAGACGATTACCTATGTCTTGCAAGGGAACATCACGCACGAAGACAGCCTTGGCAATACCGGCAATCTGGGCGCGGGCGATGTGCAGTGGATGACGGCGGGATCCGGCATTATGCATCAGGAAATGCCCAAGCCGAATGTCGCGGGGCAAATGCACGGGTTTCAGTTGTGGGCGAATTTACCCAGCGATCAGAAGATGACGACACCGCGGTATCAGGATGTGGGTTCCTCGGATATTCCCGAGATTATTGACGACGATGGCACACGCGTGAAGGTGATAGTCGGCAAGTTCTGGGGCAAGGCTGGGCCGGTTGATGGCATCGCGGCGGACCCGCAATATCTGGATGTGTGGATTCCGCCTAATGTTCGCAAAACCCTGCCGGTGGATGCATATCGTCATGTGTTTGCGTATATATTCGACGGCTCCGGCACGTTTCGTGATGCGTCCAAACCTTACGGGGTGCGGGTGGAAAAAGAAGTGGCAGGCGAGGAGGTGAATATTCGCGACATGTCTGGCAACCGCACCTTGGTGCAGTTTGATACCGGTGACGAAATCACGGTTCAGGCAGGTGAACAGGGCATGCGGTTTTTGTTGGTTTCGGGCAAGCCGATTGAAGAACCCGTTGCATGGCACGGGCCGATTGTGATGAACACGCAGGAAGAGTTGCGCCAAGCGATGCGGGATTTGAACAACGGTACGTTTATCAAATCCCAACAGTGATTAGCCAAGATCGGCGGGCGTGATGTAGGTGTCCAGATGGGTGGTGCCAAAGTCGAGCGCCGCCCAATCGCCTTGGACCTCCAACACGGTTGTCCCACCCGTCGGGTACTTGTCAAATGCGGTGTGCGCGGGCGCAGGATCAACTCGCAAAGCGCGCGCCAGACTGCCGATACCGGGCATATGGGCGATGACCAGCACGTTGTCGCCCGTTGCTGTCTTGCGGATAATATCAAGAATTTCTTCGGGGGAGGCCATGTAAAGCGCGGCTTCGGTTATCACAGTCGGATTGTTTGTTAAGCCCTCGGAGATGATATCCCATGTTTCCTGACACCTTGCGGCGGATGAAACGATGACTTGATCCGGCGCATGGCCCGAGGTTTCCAGCCAACCGCCCAGAAGTGCCGCAGCTTTGCGGCCGCGTTCGCCCAAGGTGCGGTCAATGTCGGGGATGTCGGAATCTGCCCAAGAGGATTTGGCGTGGCGCATGAGGGTGAGTTTCTTCATCAATTCTATCCTTTATGAAACGCCCTCATGTGAAAGGCGGATTGCGATTGCAATCGTTTGTCTTGCCCGATCGGACAAGCGCGGCGCACAGCGCAACCGCTGGAAAGGCACGTATTACCGACTGTATCAAGGTGCGCGTGGCACTTCGGAACATCATACCCATCCTGCCCCAAGGCTGCGGCAGGACATGCGGAAAGACAAGGCTTTTCTGAACAATTTTCGCAAGGGGATGAGGTGGTCGACGGTAGATCAACATGCCCTTGCAGCAGTAATGCGCCGCGATAGGACACAAACAGCCCCGCAGTGTCATGCACCAGCAACCCGACAGGAGATTCCCATGCGCGCCCGCTTTGCAATGCCCAACCGATAAATGGGTGATATGGGGGGCCACCGAAGGGGAATAAGGCCTCGGCCTCAAACCTGTCGGCCAAGGCGCCGATAACGCGCGTGGACCAATGGTCCATAGGGTCTTCTTTCTTTCCTAAATACTCATCACTTCGGGTGAACACAGGCCAGAACGCTGGCTCATTTGGACCCAGTAGCACAAGTGCTTGGTGGTCGTCGAAGTGAAGCGCGCCGAGGACAGCCAGCCCATCAAGGCTGGCTGCATCCGCGAGGTCATCAAGTGTCATTTATTGGTAAATGGCAGTTTCAGGACCCACCAAAGTTTACCGGGGCGTTCATCTTGCCAGCGCAGGCCAATCTCCATGTCGTCGTGGCCAGCGGCTGGTTGGGCGATGTAGGTGCGAAACATGCGGTCCCAGATCGACAGGGAAAAACCGTAATTGCTGTCGTGTTCCTCGCGCAGGACAGAATGGTGGACGCGGTGCATATCAGGTGTGACCAGCACAGTGCGCACAATCGCATCAACACGCGGCGAAAGGCGGATGTTGGCGTGGTTGAACAGGGCGGAGCCATTGAGGATAATCTCGAACAGGATCACGGCGAAGGCGCTGGGGCCAAGGATGTAGATCAGGCCGATTTTCAGCAGCATCGAGAGCGCAATTTCCAGCGGGTGGAAGCGGATGGCAGTGGTGACGTCCATATCGCGATCAGCGTGGTGAACTTGGTGCAAACGCCACAGCAGCGGGATTTTATGGGTGATCAGGTGCTGAAACCAAATGGTAAAATCGAGGATCAGCATTGCCGCAACAACCTCAAGCCATGCAGGCCAATTGACGATGTTGAATAGACCCCAGCCGTTCGCACCGGCGTCAATCGCGGCGCCCACGGACATAACGGGCAGAATGATCGCCATCAATTTTAACGTCACGCTGTCGATAATCGTTAACCCCCAGTTAACGAACCAGCGGCGGTTACGAGTGACGGGGCGCGCGCGGCGCGGAATGACAGTCTCGATGATCGCGAAAAGCGCGAACAGACCGAGAAAGACCGATAGACGGATGAGAGTTTCGTTTTCCATGCTCGCAAGGTGGGCTTGATCTGCGGGAAGATCAAGAGGGATGCGGGATTATTACATATAATAACTTGAATGTGTTCGTGCTGTTACCTGCGGATCAGACTGCCAGCGCCGTGCTCGGTGAATAATTCCAACAGGCACGCATGCGGGGCGCGACCGTCGAGGATAACCACGGCGCGCACGCCGCCCTTGATTGCATCGAGTGCCGTTCGGGTTTTGGGAATCATGCCGCCGGCAATAGTGCCCTCGGTGGTTAGTTGTTCGACGTGGTCTGGCGATAGCTGCGTGATCACCATTCCATCGGCATCTTTAACGCCTGATACATCCGTCAGCAGCAACAGACGGTCGGCATCTAAGCCTGCCGCGATTGCGCCTGCGGCGGTGTCGCCGTTGACGTTATAGGTCTGGCCATCCTCGCCCACACCTACGGGGGCGATGACGGGGATCAGGTCGCTGTCGAGGAATGTATGCAGGACTTCGGGGTTGATTTTGACGGGTTCACCGACGAAGCCAAGATCCGGTTCGGCTTTCTCGCAGATCATCAGGTTGGCGTCTTTGCCAGATAGCCCGACGGCCTTGCCACCTTGTTTGTTGATCGCCCCGACGATGCGTTTGTTCACGGAGCCGGATAGGACCATTTCGACGATTTTCATGGTCTCAGAATCGGTTACCCGTTTGCCGTTCACGAATTCGGATTTTACGTTCTGCTTTTCCAGCATTTCGTTAATCATCGGCCCGCCGCCATGCACGATGATCGGGTTCACGTTGACCTGCTTCATCAGCACGATGTCGCGTGCGAATTGTTCCATCGCGGCGTCGTCACCCATGGCGTGACCGCCGAATTTGATCACGACGATAGCGCCATCGTAGCGCTGCAAGAAGGGCAGGGCTTCGCTTAGGGTTCTGGCTGTGGCAATCGAGTCGCGTTGCATCGCTTGTTGTAGCTCCATCGGGTGGCTCCTTGCGGTTTGGCACTGTTTAGCCGCTTGGGCCGTGAAACCCAAGACCGGAGTTTATTCCATCGTGGCGATGATGGTTCGCAGCACATCGAGGCCCTCGCCTTTGTTCGAAGACGTAAGCACGATTTCGGGGTAGGCGGCTGGAAATTTGGTAAGGGTCGCGCGGGTTTTGTCGATGATTTTATCGAGTTCCGGTTTTTTCAGCTTGTCGCATTTGGTTAACACAACTTGGAATGTCACGGCGGACGACCCCAGCAGTTCCATGATTTCCATGTCCACGTCTTTGGGGCCATGGCGGGCGTCGATCAAAAGGAAGACGCGGCGCAATGTAGCGCGGCCTTGTAGGTAGGCTTTTAGCAGTCGTTGCCATTTGGCGACGACGGGAATAGGGGCATTGGCAAAACCGTAGCCCGGAAGATCGACCAGATAGTGGTCATCAAGCAGGGTAAAATAGTTGATTTCTTGCGTGCGGCCCGGCGTGTTGGAGGCGCGTGCCAAGGCTTTGCGGCCCGTTAGCGCGTTGATCAGGGTTGATTTCCCGACGTTGGAGCGGCCAGCGAAGCATACCTCCATACGGTCGGCGGGGGGTAGGCCGTCCATTGCGACGACGCCTTTTAGAAAATCCGAATTGCCCGCGAACAGCTTGCGGCCAAGTTCGGCGCTGGCGTGGTCGGGAATTTCGGCGATGGGAAATTGGACGCTCATGATAGCACCTCGACTGTGTCTTGTTGACGGATGCGGCCAGAATTAACCACGACGGCGTAGACGCCCATTTCTTGATGCCCGAAGGTTTTGTTTAATGTTCCAAGGGTATCGGTGTCACGCTCGCCAGTTTCTGTGTTAACCGTCGTGGCCATGCAACGGGTGATTTCTTCGCGGATTTCCAGTTCGGCGTCGCCGATGCGGAGGCGTTTACCGATCATGTCTTTTTCGGCCCATGGTTCCCAGCCATCCACATGGATGTTGGCGCGCCAGCGGTTCGGGGAAAGGGGTTTGCCCACTTTCCCTTCGATTTCGCGGTGCGAGGCCAAGTTGATGATCGAGATTGACTGGAAATCTGTGTCAGTCATTGGTTGCGCGGCACGGACGAGGCGCGAGGGCAACATGCGCGCGCCGTTCGATATGGGCATGACCCATTGCACAAGCAGGTTGGCGCCGCCTTGGTCGTTCGGGTCAATCGTGATGTCCACGCAATCGGGGTGGCTTAGGGTCAGTTTACCAAGGCGTTCATCAACGTAAACCGTGATCGCCTGAAGGCGGGGCGATTTCGCGCCGCGCGAAAATTCGTTGGGGGGTTGCCAGCTTGGGCGTTCCACATCAAAGCACGAGCGTTCGTGGGCAACTGCCCAGACGCGATCCCACGGAAGGCATTTACCTTCCGTCAGGAACGCTTCCGAGATTTCCTCGCGGCCATGGCTTTTGATCGGATGGCGCCAGATATGGGCAACATTTGCGCTCATTCTTTGGCGTCTTTATCCTTGCGGAAGCTGGATATGATGTTGCCGAACACATCCGGTTTCACGCCTTGCGAGCGCATGATTGCATACTGCTGGATGAACGTGATGGTGTTGTTGGCCACCCAGTAGATAACGAGGCCCGATGCAAAATTACCGAGCATGAACATGAATACCCATGGCATCCACGCGAAGATCATCGCTTGGGTTTTGTCTGTGGGGGCGGGATTTAGTTTTTGCTGCATCCACATGGTTACACCCATTAGGATCGGGAATACGCCGATCGAGAAAATCGCAAAAAAGCTTTCCGGTCCGGGGGGGGCATATGGCAGTAGGCCAAACAAGTTCAGGAAAGAGCTTGGGTCTGGCATCGAGAGATCTTGAATCCAGCCAATGAACGGCGCGTGACGCATTTCGATCGTGACGAACAACACTTTATAGAGCGAGAAGAAGATCGGAATTTGCAGAAGGATTGGCAAACAGCCCGAAGCGGGATTCACCTTGTTCTTCTTGTACAGCTCCATCATTTCTTTTTGCATGGCTTGCTTGTCGTCGCCCGTGCGCTTTTTCAACTCTTCCATTTCCGGCTGAAGCTTTTTCATCTTCGCCATGGAAACATAGGATTTGTAGGCCAGTGGTGACAAAATGGCTTTGATAACCAGCGTCAGGCCGATGATCGACCAACCCATGTTGCCAATCCAGCCGTGGATCAGGTTCAGCAGTGCAAAGATCGGTTTGGTGATGAAGAAGAAGATGCCCCAGTCAACCGAGTCGACGAACTTGTCGATACCAAGTTCTTCTTGGTAGGCGCGGATGGTAGATACTTCTTTGGCACCGGCGAACAGCAACGTGGTGACCTCGGCGTCTTGACCACCTGAAATTTCCATCACCGGCAGGCGCATATCGGCTTGGTATGTGTCGTTGGCAGGCGTGTATTTCGATACGGATGCGAAAGGCTGACCCGGCAGCGGGATCAGGGTTGTCATCCAGTATTTGTCGGTCATGCCGATCCAGCCGCTTTCAAGCACGTCGACGCGATCAATGTTGCCACCCTCGGCGGCATCGAATGGTTCGTCAGGCATGTTCTTGTATTTAATTTCCTGCAATTCACCGTCTTGGGCGCGCACGACGCCTTCGTGCAGCAGGTACATGCCCAGTGTTTCAGGCTCGCCTTTGCGCGCGATAATGCCGTAGGGCTGCATGCGCACGGCGGCGTTGGTGTTGTTTTCAACGTGCTGCGTGATGGAGAACATATAGTTTTCATCAACCGATATCGTGCGACGGAAAACAAGGCCGGCCCCGTTGTCCCACATGATGGTAAGCGGGGTGGTTTCGGTTAGAATGCGGCCACTTTCAACCGTCCAGACCGTTGTAGCACCCGGAACAGCGGAGGCGTCGAGGCCTCCGGCAGGGGCCCAACCGTGAACCGTGTAATACGGGGCAGCGGAATTTGCGGGTGAAAGAAGCGTTACTGTATCAGAATCGTCGCCCTGAACGACGTTGTAATCCGTGAGGTGCAAATCGTCGATACGACCACCAAGCAGCGAGATCGAGCCAGAAACGCGGCCAGTTTTAATCTCGACACGGTCGGTCTGGGCCAGTGCGTTTTCACGGCTTGCTTCGGGGGTAACGACTTGAGCAGGGGCGGCGGCAATAAATGTACCGTCGGCCTGTGGAACGCTGGCCACGCCGTCAACTTGGACGGTGGCTGTTTCGGTGGCTTCCGGCAGCACTTCTTGCTCGGCCGGGGGGAACAGGATGAACCATACAAAGATCACCAGAAAGCTAAGGCCAGTGGCTAAAAGCAGGTTTTTGTTATTGTCTTCCATCGTTCACTCCGGATAGCGGGAATTCGTCACGTTTTTCTTCTCTGTGCCTTCAACAGGGATAGGGCCGAAAGGTCAAGGTTTAATGGTGCGTCTTTGCAGCCCAGCGAAGTCAAATAGGCTGGAATCCAGCAGATGCGACGGGTTTGCGTTAGTTAGGGCCTTAAACATAACTTGGCGACGCCCCGGGGAGTTCTTTTCCCATGCGTTCAACATCTGTTTGACCTGCTGGCGCTGCAACCCGTCTTGGGAGCCGCACAGATCACACGGGATGACCGGATAGTTCATCGCGGCGGCGAATTTTTCGCAGTCTTCCTCGGCGACATGGGCGAGGGGGCGATAGACGAAAAGGTCGCCTTCGTCGTTAACCAGTTTGGGGGGCATAGTGGCCAGTTTGCCGCCGTGAAACAGGCTCATCATGAAGGTTTCAAGTATGTCGTCGCGGTGATGCCCAAGGACGATAGCGGAGCAGCCTTCCTCGCGCGCAACGCGGTAAAGGTTGCCACGGCGCAGGCGCGAACAAAGGCTGCAAAAGGTTTTGGTGTCGGGGATTTTGTCTATCACGACGGAATAGGTGTCTTTGTATTCGATCCTGTGCGGGACCTTCATGCGCTCGAGGAATTCGGGCAGAACGGTTGACGGGAAACCGGGTTGGCCTTGATCCAGATTGCAAGCAAGGATTTCAACCGGCAGCAAGCCGCGCCATTGAAGTTCTGCGAGGGCGGCCAGCAGGGTATAGCTGTCTTTGCCACCCGATACGCAGACCAGCCATTTGGCGTCACGCTCAACCATGCCATACTGCTCGATCGCTTCGCGGGTTTGGCGGATGATGCGTTTACGCAGTTTTTTGAAGGTGGTCGAGGTTGGCGCACCCTCAAACAGCGGATGGATTTCGGAGGCTTCAGTCATGTTTATGGTCGTGCTTTTCAGGAACGGGATCGTATCCGTCGCGGCCAAAAGGGTGGCAACGGCCGATGCGTTTGATCGCAAGCCATGTGCCTTTGATCGCGCCGTGCTTTTCAAGTGCTTCCAGCGCATAGGCCGAACATGTCGGTTGATAGCGGCAGTTGCGGCCAACCCATGGGCTGCCGATTACGCGGTATAATTTGACCGGCAGGCTGATGATAAAGGCGAGTGGGGTCATTTTTTGGGCTTTCGCGGCGCGTGTATTCTGGACAGCGCGGTTTGCAGGTCTTCAACCAACAAATGGAACGGGCGGTCGGCGGTTTCAAGGTGGCGACCAATCAGGACGTAATCCCAACCAGCGTGCCCTTGCGTGGGTAAAACGGCGCGGGCAGCCTCGCGAAGGCGGCGTTTGGCGCGGTTGCGGGCCACGGCGTTGCCGACTTTCTTGGAACAGGTATAGCCGATGCGGATCAGGTTTTCATCGTCGCGGCGGCGCGCTTGCAACAGCAAACCCTTGGCGGATTGGCGACGCGCACGGGCGGCCAGCAGGAAATCACTGCGTTTACGCAAAGTTTCCGTTGGGCAAACAGAAACCGCCGGGGGCATTTCACCGGCGTTCCCTTGGATGGGTTCGCGGTCTGCCTCCGGCGGTTTCATAAACTGTAACCTAGTCGGTTTTACGCAGTTAGGCTTTTGCGGCCTTGGGCACGACGACGGTTAACAATCTTGCGACCGTTTTTAGTTGCCATGCGCGAACGGAAACCGTGGCGGCGTTTACGAACAAGGTTGCTCGGCTGGAAAGTACGTTTCATTTTCTTACTCCTGCTCGGATAAGCGAAGGGATTCGCCTGACCGGAAATTCTGAAATGGCTGTTTAGGCCCAGAGATATTGGAAGTCAATTCGGATTCAGCGGAAAAACGCCCTGTTTTTAGAAACATTTGCCGCACCGAAGCCGTGGTTGTTTGCACATTACTGAAACATTAGATGAATTCCAATCAAGGACGCGTGAGGCCCCTTTCGAAAGTGCGTGCAACGCTGCAAATAGGGTGCAACGCAATTACGCCATTGTAGGAGATTTCCATGGCAACAGTTAAATCAAACGGGTTCTCGGTGAAAAAAATGCTGCCGTTGATCGGGATCGCCGTGGTGGCGATAATCGGGTTCTTTACGCTTAAGGACTATCTTAGTTTTGAGTCGCTGCGCGACAACCGCGAGGCGTTGTTGGCATGGCGGGATGCGAATTTTATCGTGGCATCGCTTGGATTTATCGGAGTTTATATCGCGATTGTGGCATTCTCGCTGCCCGGCGCGGCGATTATTTCGCTGACAGGCGGGTTCCTGTTCGGGCTGTTCCCCGGGGCACTATATAACATCACGGGGGCCACCATCGGGGCCGTATTGATATTCACGGCGGCGCAAATGGGGCTGGGAGAATATCTGTCGCGTAAAATGGACAATGCAGGTGGTATGGTCGGTAAAATCAAGGCAGGTCTGGGTGAAAACGAGGTCAGCTATCTGTTGTTGATGCGCCTGGTTCCGGCGTTCCCGTTCTTTGTGGCAAATTTGGTGCCGGCACTGGTGGGAACAAAATTATCGCGGTTTGCATGGACGACCTTCATCGGAATTATTCCGGGTGGTGTGGTTTATACATGGGTCGGGTCTGGCCTTGGCGAGGTTTTCGCGCGCGGCGAAACACCCGATCTGGGCATTATCTTTGACCCTAAAATCCTTGGTCCGATCTTGGCATTATGCGCACTTTCGGTGCTGCCAATCGTGCTAAAAGCATTCAAGAAATAAGGGACAGTATCATGGAACGTATTAAAACCGACATTTGTGTGATCGGCGCGGGATCCGGCGGGTTGTCTGTTGCGGCAGGGGCTGTTCAGATGGGCGCGAGCGTGGTGCTGCTTGAGGGCCACAAGATGGGCGGCGATTGTTTGAACTATGGCTGCGTGCCTTCCAAAGCGTTTATCGCGGCGGGAAAACACGCACATGTGATGACGACGGGTGCGCCCTACGGGGTGGCTGCGGTTGAACCTATCGTTGATTACGCGGCAGCGATGAAACATGTGTCGGGCGTCATTAAGGGGATCGAGCCACACGATTCTGTTGAGCGGTTCGAGGAATTGGGCGTTAAGGTTATCACCGAATTCGGGCGGTTCATTTCACCGACAGAGGTGCAGGCAGGCGATACGATTATCACCGCGCGCCGGTTTGTGATCGCGACGGGGTCCTCGCCGTTTGTACCGCCGATTCCGGGGCTGGATGCGGTGAATTACCTGACCAACGAAAACCTGTTTGAATTGCGTGAACGCCCTGAACATTTGCTGATCATCGGTGGTGGGCCAATCGGGATGGAAATGGCGCAAGCGCATGTGCGGCTTGGCTCAAAGGTGACGGTGCTTGAAGGTATGAAAGCGCTGGGGCGCGAGGACCCTGATATGGCGGCAATTGCGTTGGAAAATATCCGCGCTGAAGGGGTGGAGATTGTCGAAGGCGCGATGGTCTCCGAGATCATCGGCGGCGACGGGGTGACGGTTAAGACGAAAGATGGTGCCTCCTATCATGGTAGCCATATTCTGATGGCGGTGGGCCGCAAGCCGAACCTCGACAAGCTGGATCTGGGCAAAGCGGGGATTGAAACGCATCGCTCAGGGGTTGTCGTAGATGCGGGGCTGAAGACGACGAACAGACGTGTCTATGCGATTGGCGATGTGGCGGGTGGGCTGCAATTTACCCATGTGGCCAACTATCATGCAGGGGTGATTATTCGGTCTGCCTTGTTCGGGCTGCCTGCAAAAGCGACCGAGAAGCACATTCCGTGGGCGACCTATACGGACCCCGAGATCGCGCAAGTTGGCCTGACGGAGGCGCAAGCAGTCGAGGCGCACGGTGATAAAATTGAGGTGTTGCGCTTTGAGTATGCTGAAAATGACCGCGCACGGGCGGAACGCAATACCAAAGGTTTAATCAAGGTGATGGTGCTGAAGGGCAAGCCGATTGGTGCGTCGATTGTCGGAAGTCAAGCGGGGGAGCTGATCCAGACATGGGGGCTGGTGATTGCGAACGGTTTGAAGATCGGGGCAGTGGCCGCGATGGTTTCGCCTTATCCGACGCTGGGCGAGATTAACAAGCGCGTGGCGGGGCAGTATTACACGCCGCGCCTGTTCGAAAATGCACGCGTGAAACGGGTCGTGCGGTTTGTGCAACGGTTTCTTTAACATGGCATGTCGCCTCGTAACTTGTGGGCGCGGGAACTTATGCATAGAGTCCGCGTTAACCAATAAAACAATCGGGACGTAGATGTTTTTCAAAACGCTATCAGGTCGTTTCCTACTGCTCAGCTTCCTTTTCGTGATGATTGCGGAGGTGTTGTTGTTTGTGCCGTCAGTGTCGAACTTTCGGCTGGGGTATATGCAAGACAGGTTGGAGCGGGCGCAGCTGGCCTCCCTAGCGCTGCTGGCCACGCCAGATGACATGGTCGCGCCCGAACTGGCGGATGAATTGCTGAAAAACGCCGAGGTGCTGAACATCGTTTTGCGACGAAATGCGGTTCGGGAACTGGTTTTGGCAATGCCGATGTCAAAGCCGATAAGTCAGACGTTTGATCTGCGCGATCCGGGGTTTTTCGGGCCAATTAAGGACGCCCTACTTTGTGCCTTCGGAAAACCCGGCAACGTGATCCGCATCATCGGGCAGCCGGTGAAGGATGCTGGCATCCAGATCGAGATCGTCATGAACGAGGCGCCGGTCAAAGCCGCGATGCTGGAATACAGTCGCAACGTGTTTTTCTTGTCTCTGGTGATCTCGGTGGTGACGGGTGGGTTGCTGTTTTTGTCGCTTCAAGCGCTGATTGCACGGCCGATCACGAAGGTTATTTCCTCGATGACACGGTTTCGCAATAACCCCGAGGATGCCAGCAACGTCATCAAGCCCGACGCGTCGATTTTGGAATTGCGCGAGGCAGAGACCGCGCTGCACGACATGCAGTTGCAACTTATTGCATCGTTGCGGCAGAAAGAGCGTCTGGCCTCGTTAGGTGGGGCGGTTTCCAAGGTTAGCCATGATTTGCGAAACATCCTGACGACGACGCAGATTTTGGCGGATCGTCTGGAAATGAGTGACGATCCCAAAGTGCAAAAGATGGCTCCCAAGCTGCTGAACTCCCTTTCACGAGGCATTAACCTTTGTGAACGTACGTTAACCTTTGGGAAGGCGGACGAGCCGGAGCCGGAGATACGTTCGGTAGGTTTGAAAGCGATTGTCGATGATGTGATCGAAAACGACGCGCTGCGGGAAACGGAAAAGGTGCAGCTGATTTCGACGGTGGCGCACGACACGCAGATATCAGCGGATTCTGAACAGATGTTTCGGGTGCTGACCAACCTTATCCGCAATGCGCGCCAAGCGATCGAGGGGACGGGCAAGCTGGGAATTGTCAGTATTTCGGCAGATGCGCGCGAGGGTGGTGTCGATATTATCGTGCGCGATACCGGCCCGGGATTGCCCGATAAAGCCCGCGAGTTTTTGTTTCAGCCGTTCCAAGGCGGCGCGCGGCGCGGCGGCACGGGGTTAGGCTTGGCCATTGCCGCAGAACTGGTGCGAGGGCACGGCGGAAAGCTGGAATTGATCGAGACATCCGAGGCAGGCACATCGTTTCGGATATTCCTGCCGGACGCCAAGAAATAATTGCTGAAATTTTGGCGTTTTGCCTCTTGCAAAGGTCGGCGGGCAACGCTAAACCGCCCTCCAATGCACCCGTAGCTCAGCTGGATAGAGTACCTGACTACGAATCAGGGGGTCACACGTTCGAATCGTGTCGGGTGCACCACAAACCTTTCGCTTGAAGGGCTAGCAGCCTACATTTCAGTTTTTCCGATAGCAGGCGTTTCGCAGAAACAGCGAGAGCATTCGGCGTTGGTAGTTTGCCTTTTGGGATGGGATAAACGTTTATTCTAGGACAGCCGGTGTGAAGCTACGTTTTGCGTAGGGTCGGATATGGTCCTGTGGGCGGTATGCCTTCAGGATCGGTTGAAATCTGAAATTATTCGAAAAAGGTATGCCTACAACACGGTATTGTATGGCTAATACCGTCTATTTGAAATTTTCATATGCACCTAACAGTCCGGCAGTCGACGAGTCTATACCGTCAGAAGGTGCAGCGTTTTCAACCAAAGGCAACATTTTGGAGGCCAACTCTTTGCCAAGCTCGACGCCCCATTGATCGAAACTGTTAATCCCCCAAATTACGCCTTCAATAAACACGCGATGTTCGTAAAGTGCAATTATTTTACCAAGTGTTCGCGGCGTTAACTGGCGATACATCAGTGTAGTGGATGGCCGATTGCCGGTGAAATTACGGTGAGGATACTTGGCGTCCAGAGGTTCGCGACCAAGCATCAAGGCTTCGGATTGGGCCAGACAATTCGCGACCAGAAGGTCGTGATGGTGTTGTAATTCTGGCTCAAAACCTTGTGCCGCAATCAGGAATTCGCAAGGGATGACGGCAGTGCCTTGATGAATAAGTTGATAGAAAGCGTGCTGCCCGTTTGTGCCGGGTTCACCCCATATTATCGGGCCAGAGGCACGCGTTAATGGCGCGCCAGTCTGGGTGACATTTTTACCGTTGCTCTCCATATCAAGTTGCTGGAAATAGGCTGGCAAGCGGCTGAATCGTTGATCATAGGGCAGGATCGCGCGGGTTGGATAACCGCAAATATTGTTGTGCCAGATGCCGACAAGGGCCAGCAGAACCGGCATATTCTGGTTTAGCGGGGCAGCGCGAAAATGCGTATCCATTTCAAATGCACCTTGCAGAAAGTCGTCGAAATTATCCGGCCCAATGGCTAGCATCAAAGGCAAGCCAACCGGCCCCCAGACGGAGTATCGCCCGCCAACCCAATCTTCGAAACTAAAAACGCGTGAAGGGGATATGCCGAACGCGGCGGTCGCTTCGGTTGCGTTGGAAACAGCGGCGAGATGCTGCGTGTGTTGATCGCCGAGGGCGTCGGTTAACCATTTTATAACTGCTTCGGCGTTGGTCATGGTTTCAATGGTAGTGAAGCTTTTCGAAGCGATGATCACCAGTGTTCGAGCTGGATTCAAGCCCTTCAGAACATCATGGACATGGGCGCCATCAATGTTGGAAATAAAATGCGTGCGTGGGCCGTCATGGTAGGGGGCCAGCGCCAGCGTTGCCATAAAGGGGCCAAGGTCGGAGCCGCCGACGCCGATGTTGATGACGTCAGTAAAGGGGCGGTTATCGGTGGCGCGAATGTCGCCCTGGCGGACCTCGTGGCTGAATTTCCGCATACGTTTCAGTGTATCAAGGATATCAGGCATGACGTTCTGTCCATCGACCAAAACCGGATCACCGGAGCGGTTTCGCAAGGCGGTATGCAAGACTGCGCGGCCCTCGGAAAGATTGATTTTATCACCGCGAAACATGGCGTCACGCTGGGCTTTAACACCCGATGCAAGCTGTAACAGCATACGCATGGCAGGGGCGTCTATAGAGGTTTTGGAATAGTCCAGCAACATATCGCCCACCGATACGGAGAACGCATCAAACCGTTTGGGATCATTCAGTAATTCGCTGATACGAGTGTCTGCCGTGTGCTTCCGGTGAGCGGTTAAATTAGTCCAGATACTTTCCATTATGTGCGTCCCAACTGGCTCGCTTCGCGGGCGAGGGCCTCAATTCCAGCCCAATCATCGGCGACTACCAAATCGGAAGGGGCAACCCAGCTGCCGCCGGCGCAAGCAACGTTTGGCAGGTTCAGATAATCCAGTGCGTTCGCAAGGTTCACGCCGCCCGTCGGGCAAAATGTGACTTGTGGTAATGGTGCGCCGATGGCTTTAAGGGCCGGTACGCCACCGGAGGCTTCGGCGGGGAAAAACTTTAACAAATCGTATCCCTTTTCCAACATCCGCATCGCTTCGGTTGCAGTGGCGGCGCCTGCCAACAGGGGCAATCCTTCGTCTTCACAAGCCTTGATCAGACTGTCAGTGGCCCCGGGGGAAACGCCGAATTTGGCCCCGGCGGCTTTGGCGGCTTTGACATCTGCGGGGGTGATCAAGGTGCCTGCCCCCACCACGCCGCCTGAAACTTCGGACATTGCACGGATAGCATCGAGGGCATTAGGGGTTCTGAGTGTCACTTCTAATGCGGGCAACCCGCCTGCGATCAATGCTTCGGCGAGGGGGCGTGCGGTAGCCGCATCGTGGACAACGAGAACTGGAATAATAGGGGCAAGGGCGCAAACCTCACGGTTGATTTTGCAGGCGTCTTGAGCGGTAATCATGATCTCACCATAAGGTTTTTTCGGCCCGTGCAGGCCATGTTTTGTCGTATTCGGAACCGCCAACTTCGCCGTCTGTCATAGCAGCGAGAATTTCACCGGCGGAGGGCAACGTGGGGGCGGGGGTGCCATTCCAAAGGTCGGCGCGCATCACGGCGCGGGCGCATTGGAAGTAAATTTCGTTGATGGTTATCAGCAGAACCGTGCGAGGGGTCTTGCCGGATTTGGCGAAGCGTTGCAGCAATTCCGGCGCGGCGGATATCCGGCCTGTGCCGTTGACGCGTATGACGGTATTGGAACCGGGCACGAGAAACATTAGCGATAGGCGGGGGTCGCGCACGATATTACGCAACGTGTCAATCCGGTCGTTACCGCGCCAATCCGGCATGGAAAGCGTTTTGTCATCCTCGATGAAAACGACTTGTCCGGTATCTCCGCGCGGCGTGCAATCCAACCCTTCGGGGCCAACCGTGGCAAGTGCCACAAACGGGGACGCCTTGATATATGCGCCGTATTCCGCGGTCACATGGTCCGCAACCTTGACCAGCGAAGCGGGCTTGGGCGTGCCATAAAGAGCTTCGAGTTGTTCAATCGTTTCGATCATAACACGGAGGCTCCGGTTTCGGCAGGGCCGACGTTGCGGCGAAAAACCTCGAACATTTCGCGGCCTGTACCGAAGCTGTTGGCGGATAGATCAGCTGTGACTTTCGGGCGATCCAATGCGCCCTCGGTTAGCACGTCGAGGGTGCCGTTGGTCGCATCAACTTTGATGATATCGCCGTCTTCAAGGCAAGCAAGCGGGCCTCCGACGAGGGCTTCAGGGGATACGTGGATAGCGGAGGGAACTTTGCCCGATGCGCCGGACATGCGGCCATCAGTTACCAGCGCTACTTTTTGCCCGCGTTCTTGCATGATGGTTAACAGCGGGGTTAGGGAGTGAAGCTCCGGCATGCCGTTGGCTTGCGGACCTTGGAAACGGACGACTACGACGACATCTTCGGTCATCTCGCCAGCCTTGAACGCAACTTTGACGGCTTCCTGATCGTGAAAAATGCGGGCGGGGGCCGTGATGATATGTTTGTCTTTGGCAACAGCTGAAACTTTCATCACACCCGAACCAAGATTGCCCTTCAAGTGTGACAGGCCGCCGGTAGGTTGGAACGGGTCGGTGACGGTTTTCAGGATTTTTTCGTTGAGGGAGGTGGCCGTGCCTGACTCCCATGCCAGCACCCCATCGCGCAGCTTGGGTTCTTGCGTATACTGTGCCAACCCCGTGCCGACGACGGTTTTCGTGTCGCCGTGAAGGTGGCCGGAGGCCAGCAATTCGCCGATCATGTAGCCTGTTCCACCTGCCGCGTGGAAATGGTTAACGTCTGCCAGACCGTTTGGATAGACGCGGGCGATCAGCGGTGTGATGGCCGATATTTCCGAGAAATCCTGCCAATCCAACACGATACCCGCGGCGCGGGCCATGGCTAAAAGGTGGATCAAAAGGTTGGTGGAGCCGCCCGTCGCCATCAGCCCGACGATGCCATTCACGAAGGCTTTTTCGTCGAGGATGTCACACACGGGGGTGTATTCGTTGCCAAGCGCGGTGATGGCGAGCGAACGTTTTGCCCCTTCAATCGTTAATGCATCGCGGAGCGGTGTGTTGGGGTTCACGAAGCTGGCACCGGGCAGGTGTAGCCCCATGAATTCCATCAACATTTGATTGGTGTTGGCGGTGCCATAGAAGGTGCAAGTGCCAGGACCGTGGTAGCTTTTCATCTCGGCTTCTAGCAGTTCCTCACGGCCAATTTTGCCTTCGGCGAAAAGTTTACGCACGGCGACTTTGTCGTCATTGGACATGCCGGTGGTCATCGGGCCTGCGGGCAGAAATACGGCTGGAAGGTGGCCAAAGGTGGCGGCGGCGATTACCAATCCGGGGATGATTTTATCGCAAACGCCGAGGTAAACGGAGGAGTCGAAGACATTGTGGCTAAGCGCGATGCCTGCCGACATGGCAATGATATCGCGCGAAAACAGCGACAGTTCCATGCCCGCTTGGCCTTGGGTGACCCCGTCACACATGGCTGGCACACCGCCTGCGAATTGTGCGGTGCCGCCGACATCATTGGCCGCCTTGCGGATCAAATCGGGATAGCGCTCAAAGGGTTGGTGGGCCGAAAGCATATCATTATAGGCCGAGATAATCCCGATGTTGCCAGCAGAGGTTGTCGCCAGTGTTTCTTTATCACCCTCAGGGCTGGCCGCGAAAGCATGGGCGAGGTTACCGCAGGTAAGATGTGCGCGGCGCGGGCCTTCATCGCGGGCGGCTTTCATACGAGCCAGATAGGTAGTGCGGGTTTTGGTGCTGCGTTCAATAATACGGGCGGTTACATCGGTGATTGTGGTTTGCATGGTCATACCTCGATCGGACGCCAGCGACGATTATCGCGGTGCATTAGAGCCAAGGAGCCATCGGGGCCGGAACTGCCTTGGTCATAGCGTTCGGGTTTTTCACCCTCCCAGCCAGCAATAATAGGATCTGTCCATGCCCATGCGGCCTCGACTTCGTCACCGCGCATGAACAAGGTTTGGTCACCGCGAATGACATCCATCATCAGGCGCTCATAGGCGTCGGCGACGTGTTCGCCGTTGTCACCCAAGGCCTCGGCAAAGCTCATATCTAGCGGGACTTCGGTTAGGCGGAAACCACCTTGACCCGGCTCCTTGATGATCATGTGCATGGTGATACCCTCATCCGGTTGCAGGCGGATCACCAGAGAATTTCCGTCGTGACGGCGTTCGGCTTGTGGAAAGATGGAGTGCGGTGGGTCTTTGAAAATCACGGCGATTTCAGACATTCTGGCGCGGAGCTTCTTACCTGTTCGCAAGTAAAACGGTACCCCCGACCAGCGCCAGTTTGATATGTGGGCTTTCAGGGCCACAAAGCATTCGGTGCTGCTGTCGGGGTTTTCTGCATGATCTTTGTAGCTACCATCATGGGTGTTTGCGCGGTACTGCCCGCGAATTATGTGATCAGGTTGAACTGGGTCTAAAGACCGAATGACTTTCAGCTTTTCGTCGCGCACATCATCGGCGTTGAATTTGGCGGGGGGTTCCATAGCGGTCAGGCACAGGAGTTGCATCAGGTGATTTTGCACCATGTCGCGCATCGCGCCAGAGGTGTCATAATACCCGCCGCGCCCCTCGACTCCGATAGATTCCGAGACGCTGATTTGCACATGGTCAACGTGCTGCGCATTCCAGACGGGTTCCAGAAGGGCATTGGCGAAACGTAATGCCATAAGGTTTTGGACGGTTTCCTTGCCCAGATAATGGTCGATGCGATAAATCTGTTGTTCGGTGAAGCAAGTGCCTAGTTGCCGGTTTAGTTCCTTGGCCGATGCAAGATCATGCCCGAACGGTTTTTCCACAACGATGCGGCTGTCCGGTGTGGCGATGCCAAGCTTGGACAAGCGGCCAGAAATGGGGCCGAATAACGAGGGGCCAACTGACAGGTAGAAGGCCCGCACCGGATTGGGCTTGTCATTGATCAGCGCTGCCAGATCATCCCAGCCATCGTCGCCCATCGCATCGACAGGCAGGTAGTGCAGGCAGTTTAGGAATGTGGCCAGCATTTCGGAATTTTGTTCGTGTTCCGGAACGTATTTAGCATAGCTTTCGGCTGCATTCTTCTGAAATTCGGCACGGCTCCATTTACTGCGCGCAGCACCGATGATGCGGGCGGTTGGCGGCAACTGACCAGCAACAAGACGGTGGTAAAGCGCTGGCAGAATTTTGCGTTGTGCGAGGTCACCAGATGCGCCGAATATGACTAGATCGAAGGGATCAACAGGGATAATATGGGCAACCATTTAAAATACCCCGCTGTTGCGCAGGAATTTCAGGGAGGCACAAATCGCGCCACGTATTTTTCTGAGAACAGGTTGTATCATATAAGATACCCTCGTCGTTTGGTCCAAATAGCAGAGCTATCCCTTGGGCCAAAGGGACGTTCTGTGCGTGTTGAACCATATTTTGAGGGGAATGCAAAGGGGGGAAAGCGATACTTCATGAAAATGTCATGAAGGCGGCCTCGCCTTAAGGAGGGTTATTGTGTGTGGCGCGGCCCTACGCGTGACGCAGGGCCGCGGTATTTTACATGCAGGCTTTGAACAATGCCTTGGTGTTTTCCAGCGTCATTTCCACCGGGTTTCCACCAACGGACGGGTCGGCCATGGCCATCACTGATAATTCGTCAATGCGATCGGCTTTCACGCTCATCTCCGTCAGGTTTTTCGGAATGCCGAGGCTGTCATTCAGTTCCACAACGTAGGCTCTGAAACCGTCGAAGCCGCCGCTTATGCCCAGATAACCGTTCAGCGTTTCAATCCGGCCCTCAATGTAGGAACGGTTGAAGTCCAGCACTGGCGGGATCACGACGGCGTTGGTGGTGCCGTGGTGCGTGCCATAAACCGCGCCGATAGGGTGAGACAAGGCATGTACCGCGCCGAGGCCTTTTTGGAATGCCGTGGCACCCATCATCGCCGCGCTCATCATATGGGCGCGGGCTTCTAGATCACCTGCATCCTTGAACGCGCGTGGTAGGTATTCTTTGACCAGACGCAAACCTTCCACCGCGATACCTTGTGACATCGGGTGGTAGTGGGGGGAGGAGTACGCCTCGAGACAATGCGCGAAGGCGTCCATGCCCGTGCCAGCAGTAATGAATTGCGGCATACCGACGGTTAGTTCGGGGTCGCAAATCACGATTGATGGCAGGACTTTGGGGTGGAAGATGATTTTCTTCACGTGGGTTTCAGAGTTGGTGATCACACTTGCGCGCCCAACCTCGGAACCCGTTCCGGCCGTTGTCGGCACGGCGATGATTGGGGCGATGGCGTCTGCGTCGGCGCGAGTCCACCAATCGCCTACGTCCTCGTAATCCCAAAGGGGGCGAGTTTGGCCAGCCATGAAAGCGACCATTTTACCCAAATCAAGGCCCGAACCACCACCGAATGCGATAACGCCATCGTGGTTGCCCGCTTTGTACATGGCAACGCCTGCCTCAAGGTTTAACTCGTTCGGGTTGGGGTCAACATCTGCAAACATGGCACGACCCAATCCGGCAGCATCCATGATGTCCAGCGTAGTTTGCGTGATCGGCAGGTTGGCAAGGCCTTTGTCCGTTACCAGCAGCGGGTTTTTCATGCCCGTGGCGGCGCAAGCGTCTGCCAGTTCCTTGATGCGGCCATTGCCGAATTTTATTGCGGTTGGATAAGACCAGTTTCCAAACAATTTCATGATGTGACTTTCTTCAAGTGGTACGATTTTGGTCGTGTGAGGTTTTGGAAGCCAAGAACGGAGAGCGCCCCGCCGCGGCCAGTGTTTTTACAACCCGTCCAGCACAGGCCGGGGTCGAGGTAATCTGCGCGGTTCATGAACACGGTGCCGGTTTCCAGCTCGCGGCCAATACGCGCGGCGCGGGTTGCATCTGCTGTCCAAAGTGAACAGGTCAGGCCGAATTCGCTGTCGTTCATTAACGCGATGGCTTCTTCGTCCGATGATACCTTCATGATGCCGACCACAGGGCCAAAACTTTCGTCGCGCATGACGCGCATGTCGTGGTTCACGTTGGTCAGGATTTGAGGCATCAGGTATGTTCCACCGTCATCTTCGGGGAATAACGCGGGGGCGATCATCGGGGTTGCACCTGCGGCGATAGCCTCGGATGTCTGTGCGCGAACCTCATCGGCAAAACGGATGTTAGCCATCGGCCCCATCGTGGTTTCCGCGTCCAGCGGATTTCCCAGCTTGTACCCCTCAACCGTTTTCACGGCCTTCGCGACGAATTCGTCATAAAGGGAGTCGATCACATAAATTCGTTCAATCCCGCAACAGCATTGGCCAGAGTTGAACATGGCCGCGTCGATCAGCGTATCAACGGCAGCATCCAGATCGGCGTCATCCATCACATAGCCGGGGTCTTTACCGCCAAGTTCCGTGCCAACGCCCGTGAACGTGCCCGCCGCTGCGCGCTCCATTTGCTGTCCGCCACCAACGGAACCGGTGAAGTTCACGAAGCCGAAGTTATTGCCTGCGATCAGCGCCGATGTTGTGTCGTGGTCAAGGAAAACATTCTGGAACAGGTCGGCAGGAATGCCAGCCTTTGTGAAAGCTTCGACCATACGTTCGCCTGCCAGAAGGGTTTGACTGGCGTGTTTTAGGACAACTGCGTTTCCTGCGATCAGGGCAGGGGAAACGGTGTTGATGGCTGTTAGGTAAGGGTAATTCCAAGGGGCGATGACAAGTACGACGCCGTGCGGTTCGCGTTCAATGCGGCGCTCAAAGTTGGCGCTATCCTCAACCACGATGGGCTTCAGGGCCTCGACCGCAATGGCAGCCATACCGCTGGCGCGTTCTTCAACGCCACCGAATTCACCGCCGTACCGAACAGGGCGGCCCATCATGTGGGCGATTTCAGGCACGATCACGTCGTTCATTTTGCCAAGCTCGGCAACGCCTGCCTGAACCAGTTCAATCCGTTCAGCCAAGGGGCGGCGTGCCCATTCCTTTTGGGCCGTGCGCGCGTTGGCAACTGCGGCCTCGGCGGCTTCCATCGATAACGCGGGACGCTCGGCATAAACCGAGCCGTCGATCGGCGAGATACACTTGATCAACTTGGTCATTTCTTCAACTCCAGTGAGGGGCATTAGGCCCGTTCAAAACCTCGTGCGATTTCCCAATCGGTCACCACACGGTCAAATTCTTCCAGTTCCCATTCCGCCGCGCGGCTGTAATGGTCTACCACATCATCGCCAAAGGCTTCGCGCAGCATTGCCGAGCCTTTCAATGTCCCCAAAGCATCGCGCAGATTCTGCGGAATCATGCCGGTATCACCTGCATACGCATCGCCAACGGTTGGTGGATCAAGATCCATCTTGTCCTCGATCCCCTTGATGCCAGCGGCCAATTGTGCGGCCAGGGCGAGGTATGGGTTCAGGTCAGACCCACCAATGCGGCACTCGATCCGAACGGATTTGCTGTTGGCCGCGCAAAGGCGGAAACCGGCGGTGCGGTTATCAACAGACCAAATCGTGCGGGTGGGGGCGAAGCTGCCCTTTTGGAAGCGTTTATAGCTGTTCACGTAAGGCGCGAGGAAATACATGTAATCGGGCGAGTATTTCAGCAAGCCACCCATGTAGTTTTTCATCAACTCCGACATGCCCAGATCATCGCTTTCATCAAAAAACGCGGGCTTACCGTCTTTCCAAAGCGATTGATGCACATGGGAAGAAGACCCAACCTTGGTGTGATCCCATTTCGGCAGGAACGTCACCGCGTGGCCTTGCTGCCATGCAATTTCCTTGATCGCGTGCTTGGCGATGGAGTGGTAATCGGCGGTATCAAGGGCCGCGGCATACTTGATGTTCAGTTCTTCTTGTCCGGCCTCTGCCTCGCCTTTGGTGCCCTCAATCGGGATGCCGGCGGCGTACAGGTGGTTGCGGATTGGCCGCATGATGTGTTCTTCTTTGGTGGTCTGGAAGATGTGGTAATCTTCGTTGTAAGCACTGATCGGGGTCAGGTCACGAAAACCGCTTTTGGCGATTTCATCGAAGGATTTCTCGAAGATGAAAAACTCCAGTTCGGTCGCCATGACCGGATCGAACCCCATATCGGCCAGCTTCGCGATCTGCTTTTTCAGCATGGCGCGGGGCGAATGGGGGATGGGTTGGTGGGTGTTGTGGTCCAGCACGTCACACAAAACCATAACAGTGCCTTCAAGCCATGGAACGGAGCGCAAAGTATCCAGATCAGGCTGCATCACATAATCGCCATAACCCGAAGCCCAGTTCGTGGAGGCAAAACCATCAGGCGTGCCCATTTCCAGATCAGTGGCCAGCAGGTAATTACAACAGTGCGTTTCTTCATATGCACCATCAACGAAATGTTGCGCCAAGAAACGCTTGCCCATCAGGCGGCCTTGCATGTCCACCATGCATACGAGAACGGTATCAATCTCACCATCGGAGACGGAGGTTTTAAGGTCTGCAAAAGAAAGATTACCGGACATGTTCACACTCGATTCATAGGTTGTGGGATGCTGCGGCCCGACTCAAATTGGGCCGCAGCG
>Ga0256839_1000450_pt1 | contig 53574 bp, 43 predicted proteins | sample 354166metaG_FD_185968 | JGI IMG/M metagenome (GOLD analysis project Ga0256839, IMG submission 185968) | Hydrothermal vent microbial communities from Mid Atlantic Ridge, Atlantic Ocean - 354-166 | ecosystem: Environmental > Aquatic > Marine > Hydrothermal vents | place: Atlantic Ocean: Mid... | reverse complement strand
TCTCAGCTAACATCACTACCACCAACGAAAGCTGCTTCCAGTGCCTCGATGGTTCCGCCAACGCCAACCCAACGGGCGGCACGCCTCCTTACTCCTTCGCCTGGTCCAACGGCGATACCACCACTACCATCCTAAACCTCGCACCAGGAACATACACACTCACCATCACCGACCAAAACGGCTGTAACGCCATCGACTCCGCCATCATCGAACCATTCATCTGTCCCACCATCTCAGCTAACATCACTACCACCAACGAAAGCTGCTTCCAGTGCCTCGATGGTTCCGCCAACGCCAACCCAACGGGCGGCACGCCTCCTTACTCCTTCGCCTGGTCCAACGGCGATACCACCACTACCATCCTAAACCTCGCACCAGGAACATACACACTCACCATCACCGACCAAAACGGCTGTAACGCCATCGACTCCGCCATCATCGAACCATTCAGTTGTACATCTTTCAGCGTAAATGCCATTACTCACCCCCCACTGTGTAATGGAAGCTGTGATGGCACGATAAGCCTTTCGATCATTGCAACCGGTAATATGCCCAGTATTACATGGGAAACAGGAGATACTTCTGCTACAATAGAGCACCTTTGTGCCGGCAGCTATTCTGTCACACTCACTGATGAGACGGGATGCTCCCAAGCATTTAGCTTCGATCTCACAGAGCCAACTGCTTTGTCGGCCAACTTTGAAGTAATACCTGAAGTTGAAGGCATGGCTAACGGGGCGATTAGTATCTTTCCAGTAGGCGGTACTCCACCCTATACCTATCTTTGGTCTACAGGTGACACGACACAACATTTGATACAAATGTCTGCAGGCACTTACTCTGTGACCATTACAGACGCCAATAACTGCATACTCGTAGTTGCTGACACAATCCCTATCTATAACTGTACCTCTCCGATTTTCTACGCCCTAATTGATTCGACCCAATGTGCTTCATCCTGCAACGGTAGAATAGAACTGGTTTTCAACAATGGCAATGTATCAAATTATACCTTCGAGTGGTCAAATGGACAAACGAGCTCAACTGCTTGGAATCTATGTGCAGGCACCTACCATGTGACCATCACTGATAGCATCGGATGTACCTTCATCAATAGCTTCCAAGTGCACGAACCCGAGCCGTTAGTGGCTTTTCTCCACACTACACCCACCATGCCCGGTGCGGCTAGTGGTACCGCATGGGTAACACCTATGGGCGGTACACCACCATACACCTACCTGTGGTCCACGGGTGACACTACACAAATGATTAATGGATTAGGGGAAGGAAGCTATCAATGTTATGTGTTTGATGCAAATCAATGCTTTATTCTGCAATTTTTCCAGATAGTGGCTTGCAACCCAATCGAAGCAGATGCCGAACTGATGCCACCTACATGTACAGGTAATTGTGATGGGCAAATCGCTCTTTCCGTTACTTCACCAAATGCATTGCCGATCTTCGAATGGGAAGAGCTCAATGATACAGGCCCTGCTGTATCTGGACTATGTGCTGGCACTTATCACGTGGTAATTACCGATTCACTGACAGGCTGTCAGACTGAATATAGCTATGAGTTGCCCGATCCCACCCCATTGTCCATCCAGATTGAGAACACACAATCTCCTACATCCACTCAGGGAGGCAGCATCGACATTACTGTATCGGGTGGATCAGAAGGATATCAGTACATGTGGATCGACTCTTCGGGAATGATCATAAGCTACGGAGAAGATGTAGACCATCTTGAGCCAGGTTGTTACATGCTCGTTGTACACGACTTGAATGGCTGTAGTGCGGATACGACTATCTGCCTTGAGGCGGTTACAGCTACTACTTCTATCCCAACGACTCGACATAATATACGCATATACCCCAATCCATTTACACAATCCTTCTACATATATACGGATACGCCATACGATAGTGAACCTGCGTTCAAAATATACAATGCATTAGGGCAAGAACACGCCATTCAGAGCAAGCGCCTCACAGCGCAACAATGGCATATCGAGGTAACAGATGGACGATCAGGTATGTATTTTTTACAACTCATTTGGCCCGATCAATACACCCTCACTATTCCGGTAATGCGCCAATGAAAACCCTTGAAGAACAAGCACCGTGAATTGATCGAAGCCGGTCGCCCAATGCAGAGGTGACCGGCTTCGACGCTACTCGATTATCACCAATATCACCTTTTATGGCTGTACTCCTGGAATCACGTGCAGTATATCGAGTGTCCTGTTTTCTAGCGCTACGTAGGGGATGAAGCCATGCGATAAAGCTAATTGCCGATACTGATCGATACGCGCCTTGTTTTGGCTACTATAGCCAGTACCGTCGTCTACGTAGTCCACACTAAGGACTGGCAATCCTGCTGCACGCACTTCTTCCAAATGAGGCAATCGATACTGGCTGATCCATTGTGCTTCTTCACTGTCCCAAAGCTCAGTACCGTTATAGAAGAGGTCTTCTGCACCCCAACCCGACACTTTGCTGAGTAAGGTGCCATCGTCGTATGCAAGGATGGGATCTCCATTTTGGGGGATAATCAGAAAAGATCCATCTACTTTTTCTCGTGCATAATCGCTAATCGCAATGATAAAATCTATCATTCTCTGAGCTGCCTCTTCTTCACTGAGCAAAAGGGATTCGCCATTTTCACTATCTGACCAATACTCGTATTCATCGATCTTGTCGAGGTAGAGCCCTACAAATCCTTGATCTATAATTCTGTCGATATAACTAAACACGATTTGCTGCCATTCAGGATCCCAGTACTTTACAGCAAAGTTGCCTTCCCAATCAGGATTTACATTGCCTAGCCAGTCAGGTGGTTGCGTGTACCAGGTGCTGTCCCAGTAAAAGCGATAATCTTCTGCTTCGCCAATACTCAGATAAGCCACAGGCATCACACCCGACTGTGCCATTTGTTGCACCTCTTGGGGGCTGTACTGCATTTCATCTGATCCATCCCGAGAATAATCCATTACGATGAGATCAAATCCCGAGCCTGCAATGCTATCGGGCTCGGCATCTTGCAGCTGATAAGCCCAATTTTCAATGGGCAAGATCAGTTGTGGCAGTTCGGGGTTGTCAAAAAGGCGACAGCTTGTCCACACAACACCTAACAATAGACCGACAAGCACTCCCACAGAAGTGCGTTTCATGTTCATCTTACTTTATGTTTTTTGGGTAAAAAGCTAAGCATCCAAGTAACATCCTTTGGCACTTAAGAATGTTTGGCAAGCACTATTTTTTCAGAAAAAAGTAAAAAGCAGACAAAAGGGCAAAAAAAAAGTGCTTGCTCCCAGCCATTGTTCTTTACCTCAATGGCACATGGGGATATCTTGGGCTTCTTGCCAAAAGCGGAAATCTATAGGTAGGTGAAAATGCAATCCCCTCATGATGAGCCATACGCCCATAAGAGCGATAAACACGGGTATCAGTCGATAAATTTTCGTGCGCCATTGCCCTCGAATGACCTTTCCTGCCAGAGCCGTAGCCGTCATCAAAGGCACCGTACCTAGGCCAAAGCTCGCCATATAGCCTGCACCTTGCCATACAGAACCCGTATTAACTGCCCCCACTATGGCCAAATATACCAAGCCACAAGGTAGCAAGCCATTGAGCATACCCGTGTAGAAATGCGCTCGATAGCCATGCCTGGACAATTGCCGCGACAATAATCGCCGCAAATGCAACCACTGTTCACTGAGCCACGGCCATTGCACCAAGCGGTGTTCGACACTAATAGACCCCACAACAATTACCAGCAACAATACTCCAGCACCTACCGAAAGCCAGGACTGCAACCCTGCAAGAAAAAAACCTTTTCCCAGTAATCCAATCACTCCTCCTAACAACAGATAGGTAAGGATACGCCCCAGCTGATACATCCACACTGCAGCAAAGCGCGTCCAGCGCGAAGTATTGCCCACCCCAGGCAACGACAAGGCAATAGGTCCACACATGCCTACACAGTGTACACTGCCCATTAGCCCAATGGTAAATGCAGCCAAAAAGGTATGCATAAACAATACTTTGCAGTGGGTTTAGTCCAATAGTCTACAAAAAGAGTTTGACTTCTTTAAAGAACGCCCTGCCTCCTGCTTGCCAGTCTACTTTGATACGCCAAAGGCCAGGTGCTAGCTGCCTCATCGGCACGCGCATCTCGCCATGCGAATCAACTTCGATGTTCATCGTTTTGTCCATGCTTTTGTCTGAAGGGCGAAAAAACACCACCTGCCCCGAGGGCTTGCCCACTTCAGCTGGAAAGTGGAGTACGACTTGATTAGTATTCCGATCTGCGTAAATTTTCAAATCTTCCTTCAGCGAAGCGGCATTGGCTAACTTGTCGTAGTGTTGCTGATAAGCAATGTCTTGGGCATAGTAGTCTTCAGCTACGAGCGTGTGATCCACCGATTTGCTTTTGACGACGAGCGTGACCATCACTACGACGAAGGTGGTGTAGACAATCGCTATGCCCCAACCCCAATGGAACTTCATATCCGGTGTGTTTTTAATGAGTAAGAGGAGGAGTAGGCCACTCAAAAATGGGTGAGCCTCTTTTCTATTGAAAAGGCCCCAGGAAGGTGGTTTTTACCTTGTCCACTCTTCGATCGCCACTGACCACTTCTACGAACACGCGTTTTTTGCGCTGGTCCATTGCTTCTTTAGGTAGCTCAATCATGAGGTTTCCCTCGGCCATGTCTCCTGCAGGTACCACTAAAGTAGTATCCACACCGACCACACGGATCTGCGCTTGTGGTTCGTTGAGGAGCCTAAAGTCGATGGGCATGTCTTCAGTAGTCTTGTTGTACACCCTAAATTGATAGAGGTTCATGAGCATACCTTCATTGGTTTCCTTATAGGTAAAGCCCGGCTGGCGCAAAATAACTGCTTCGCCGATGCCGCGTGTGCTGAGCAATACGATATTAGCTACAATCAGTAAGGCCAGTACAACCGTATAGCCAATGACGCGAGGCGTCCAGATGGTTTTTCGGCCCTCGACAATGCCATTGTAGCTGTCGTACCGAATAAGGCCACGTGGTTTTTTGATCTTGTCCATCACGGCATCGCACGCGTCGATGCAGGCCGTGCAGTTGATGCATTCCAGCTGGGTGCCATTGCGAATGTCGATACCTGTAGGGCACACTTGCACACAGAGTTTGCAATCGATACAATCGCCTTGGATTTTAAGGGGTTTTTCTTCTGGGGTCGACTCGAGCTGTTGTGCAGCCAATTCTTTACTTACGTTTTGCTGGATGGCTGCAACGGGGTTTGTAGGCTTGCGCTTTTTGCGCAGCTTGCCGCGCGGTTCGCCACGCACAAAGTCATAAATAACGACAATGGAGTTGTTGTCGAGCAATACGCCCTGCAGACGCCCATAAGGGCAAATCGCTACACACACTTGCTCGCGCAAGTAGCTAAACACAAAAAAGAAAGCGCCTGAAAACAACAGCATGGCCGTAAAGCCCGCCTTGTGCTGAGCAATGGGTTCAGAAGCAATCTGCATTACCTGGTCTACGCCGATAATCCAGGCCAGGAATGTATTGGCCACCAGCACGGCAATGGCAAAGAAGATGCTGTATTTGGCCACGCGCTTGAGGATTTTCTCCTTGTTCCACGGCATTTTGACCAGCTTGCGCTGCTGGTTGGCATCGCCATCAATCCAGTACTCGATCTTTCGGAAGACCATCTCCATAAAAATGGTCTGCGGGCATACCCATCCGCAGAACAAGCGTCCCCATACCACAGTGAACAAAATGATAAAAACTACCAGGGTGAGCATGGCCAACACGAACAAGTGAAAGTCCTGCGGCATAAAAGGCAAACCAAAAAGAATGAATTTGCGCTCCAACACGTTGAACAAGAACATGGGCTCGCCATGTATCTTGATGAAAGGTGCACCAAACAGGAAAGCCAGCAACCCCCAACTCACATACGTGCGCCACCGGTAATAGCGACCTTTGGGCTTCTTGGGATAAATCCAAATGCGCTTCCCCGATTCGTCCACCGTAGCGATGCGATCGCGATAAGCTTCTTTTTCTCGAGCGGATATCTGTCGATTCATCTTCCATAGATTTTACAATGGTGGAGGTGGACGCAATGGGTTTTACAGAACAGCAAATCGAGATTGTGGGGCAGCCTTCACAGCTGCCCCTGAGCCAGGATCGGATCAATTCATGCCTACTTCATCGCCAGCCACTTCCGATTCTTCCATAGCTTGAGGTTGACACTTCTCACCTTCAGGTGCCTTGCCCTCTTTGTTGGTACCAGCTAGCTCAGTGAGGATGTAACTCGCCACGCGTTGAATGTCCTGCGGCCTCAATTGGGTCTTCCACGAAATCATTCCCTTTGCTGGTACACCTTCTGAGATAATATGAAACACATCGCCGATGCTACATCCGTGAATCCAAAATTCATCCGTGAGGTTAGGCCCAATCTGTCCTGATCCATCTGGCAAATGGCAAGCGGCACAGTTGGCTTCAAAGATCGATTGCCCAATAGACAATTCTTGTTCGTCAGTTAGCAAGGTCACGTTGGTCTCGTCAATAGTAGCCCCCATCTGAGCTTTGTAGGCTGCCACTGCTTTTTCGGCTTGCTCCACTTCCATCCGAAATTCTTCTTCGGAGCTAGGGCCATAGCCCAAAAAGTGATAATACGACATATACACCACTCCGAAAATGATCGTTACGTAAAATAGTGCTACCCACCACGGCGGCAAGCTGTTGTCCAACTCGCGGATGCCATCGTATTCGTGATCGAACATCACTTCTTCTTCGCGCTCTACAGGTACTGCTTTAGTCATCGACTTCATGAAGCGGTCCCACCAGGAGTGCTTTTCTTTCTCTTCCAAGTATTTAGAAACATCTACACCCTGCTGTTTCAGATACTCCAACTCCTGCATACGCGTCACGAGCGTAAATAGGCGCACGATGGTATAAAAGGCCATAATCACCACTATAGCGCCCAATGCAATGATGATTTGGGTCATGAGTCGATCCAGAAAATGCGGATCGGTGCCGCTACTTGCCTGATCTTGTGCGACCACAAGCCCTCCCATGAGCAGGCTCCACACCGTCGCAACAATTCGGATGGTCGATTTATGCTTCATCTTGATTTGCTTTTTCAGGTTTGGAATCATCAAGCGGAAGGCTGGCCATGTGGTCGTAAAAGGCACGATCGCGCACCAGTACCAGCCAGATAGCCACTAAGAAAATGGTGAAGAACGTCACTAAGGCGAAAATGGCCATCCAGTTAAGATCATGAGTCTGAGATTGTATCAGATATCTAAACATAACTGTCTTGTTTTTGTAGTGTGGCGGGCGAGAAGGCTTTCCACCCGCCAGCAAATGGGTTACTTTTCAGCTTGTTGCTTGACTTTAATATCGGTACCGAGGCGCTGGAGATAGGCGATCACAGCAATGATCTCTTTATTTTCCAGGCCTTCGTAATCAATGCCATCTCGGCGCAACTCCTCAGCGATCATTTTGGCCTGAAGCTTCAAGTCCTCTTCTGCGATCTCTTCATAACCAGGCTCATAGGGTGTGCCTAAACCGCGCAACACGCGGATCTTGTCTTTGATAAGCGAATAGTCCAAATCGTTTTCTGCCAACCAAGGATATTTGGGCATGATGGACCCCGAAGAAGTGGAGGTGGGATCAACTAAATGGTTGAAGTGCCAGCTATGAGAGTACTTGCCTCCTACCCGATGCAAATCGGGCCCTGTGCGCTTCGACCCCCACAAAAATGGCCGATCATAGATAAACTCACCCGACTTGGAATACTCGCCATAACGCTCTACTTCCGAGCGGAAAGGACGCACCATTTGCGAGTGACACCCCAAGCAACCTTCTCGGATGTAGATATCACGGCCCTCTAATTCCAGAGGTGTATAAGGCTTGACCGATTCGATGCGTGGCACATTGCTATCGATGGTAAACATAGGTATGATCTCTACCAGCCCACCAATAGCCACCAACACAAGGCTGAGGAGCAACATCTGGATGGGGCGCCGTTCAATCCAGCGGTGCCAATATCCATCGCTATGGCCTGCTACGCGCACACGCGCTGGCGCCTCTGCAGCCTCTTCACCAACAAATGAGCCCTGCTGTGCCGTCTTCCATAGATTATACACCATGATGAACGCCCCCGTCAAGTAGAGCGTGCCGCCAAAAGCGCGCATGCCGTACATGGGCAAGATCTGCGTAACTGTATCGAGGAAGTTGCCGTATTTCAGGATGCCTTCCGGCAAAAACTGTTTCCACATCAAGCTCTGTGTCCATCCAGCCCAATACATGGGAATGACGTAGAACAAAATGCCAAGCGTAGCAATCCAGAAATGTGTGTTGGCCAACTTTACCGAATGCAATTTCGTATTGTATAGGCGCGGAATGAGCCAATACAACGCGCCAAAAGTCAGCATGCCATTCCAGCCCAGCGTGCCCACATGCACGTGGCCAATTGTCCAATCGGTAAAGTGGCTAATGGCATTTACGCTCTTGACCGAAAGCATCGGCCCTTCAAAAGTAGCCATCCCATACGCCGTCACGGCCACCACCATAAACTTCAAAATTGGGTCTTGCCGCACGCGATCCCATGCCCCCCGCAAGGTGAGCAAGCCATTGAGCATGCCACCCCAAGAAGGGGCAATCAGCATCACGGAAAAGACTGTACCCAACGACTGTGCCCAGTCGGGAAGTGCCGTATAGAGCAAGTGGTGGGGGCCCGCCCAGATGTAGATAAAGATCAACGCCCAGAAGTGAATAATAGACAGCTTGTAGCTGTACACTGGCCGGTTGGCAGCCTTAGGGACGAAGTAATACATCAACCCCAGATAGGGCGTAGTAAGGAAGAAAGCCACCGCATTGTGACCGTACCACCACTGCACCAGGGCATCTTGTACACCTGCAAAGACGGGATAGCTCTTCCAAAAGCTCACAGGAACCTCGAGGTTATTACCTATGTGCAGCATGGTGACCGTCACCCAAGTAGCGATATAGAACCAGATAGCCACATAGAGATGCTCCTCACGCCGCTTGAGGATCGTACCAAACATGTTGATACCGAAGATAACCCAAACCAACGCAATGAGGATGTCGATAGGCCATTCCAACTCGGCATATTCATGTGAGCTGGTAATACCCATTGGCAGCGTTAGTGCCGCCAACACAATGATGAGCTGCCACCCCCAGAAGTGAAGGTTACTCAGCAAATCGCTGTACATGCGCGTCTTTAACAGACGCTGAAGGGAGTAGTACACACCCATAAATATGCCGTTGCCCACAAAAGCAAAGATCGCTGCATTGGTATGCAGTGGCCGGATGCGGCCAAATGTCGTGTAAGGAAGCTCTAGGTTCAGGCTTGGAAACACCAATTCGAGGGCAAGCCACAGGCCCACGATCATGCCTACTGCTCCCCACACCGTCGTGGCAATGGCGAACTTGCGCACGATGCCATTGTCGTAGTAAAACTTTTCTACCTGGCTCATAAGGACTTGGTTTTTAATTGGACTGTTGTTTTGTTTCCCCATGATCCGCATCGTCTAGTAGGATGCGTACTGATGGCGTATAATCGTCGTCGTACTGACCTGAACGCACCGCCCAGATAAATGCACCCAAAAAGATGAGCGCAATAAAGAAGCTGGCACCTATCAGCAAAATCATGATCTTCATAACCGAATAATTTTGAGCAAAGAAGCAGCACAAGCACAGCGTAGCAGATGAGCCTGATCAACACCTACACTGACTTTTATCATTTTTACGTCAGGGCCCGTGCTAGTCCTTGGGCCATAATCCCATACGCCAAGCGATGTAGGTCGTCATGCCTACGCCAAATACGACGATAGTTACAGAACTGGCAGGCATCAACACTGCAGCTATGACTGGCGAGAGCAACGCGCGCAAGGCAAAACTCTGCCCAATCACATTGTACAGCGCGGCCACTCCATAGGCTTTAAATACCGAACGCACTGCGCGTTGAGCATAGCGATAGTGCTGGGGCAAAGCTGGCAAGCAGCTGGCATCCAAAATGGCATCGCTGGCAGGTGTAAAGTGCGTGATATCTTCAGCCACAGCTATACCCACATCAGCTTGGCGCAATGCGGCCGCATCGTTGAGACCATCACCCAACATCAACACCTTGTGCCCACGTGCTTGCAAGTACTCGATAAAGGCCAGTTTGTCTTCGGGATTTTGCTCAAAAGCCATATGGCTTTCGCCAAAAAGCTCCGACAAGTGCGCCGCCTCTTGTGCCCGATCGCCGGAGAGCAACCACACCGCTTTGCCTTGTTTTTTGAAAAAAGACACCACCTGCTCGAAGCCTGCGCGCCACTCAGGTTTGAATACAAACCGCCCCTTTACTTCATCGCCTATGCGCAACCACACTTCTGAAGCTGAACGCGAACTTGCTCCCACAAAATAGGCCTGGCCCAAGCGCAGAGACACGCCATTCACAATGCCTTCAATGCCCTTGCCCTTTTCTTCTCGAAACTGTTGCACGACTACCTCCCCTGGATGACCCATTACTTCCACAATACGCCGACTCATAGGATGGGCCGACTGAGCTGCTAGGGCGGCTACTTGCCGTCGCTCATCGGCCGACAAAGGCTGGCCCACATAGTGCATGGTAGCCTTGCGCGTAGTGGTGAGCGTGCCTGTCTTGTCGAATATCACAGCCGTGATCCCCTTCAGCCGCTCGATAACTGTAGTATCTTTTAAGTACAAGCCATTTCGGCCGAGGATGCGCATGGCATTGCCAAAAGTGAAAGGTATAGCTAGTGCCACAGCACAAGGGCAAGCAATGATAAGCACGGCAGTAAAGGCATCAATAGCTGCATGTACATCGCGTGGCCACCACCACACAAGAGCCCCCACAGCCAATAGTAACACCACTGCAGTAAACCACTTACCCACGCTGTCGGCCAGCTGTTCGGTTTTTAGTTGGGTTTGTTTGTGAGCGTACTGCTGTTCTTGCCACAAGCGCGTCAGGTAGCTCTGTGCCACATGTTTCGTCAAGATCACTTCTACGGATCCGCCCATCTGGCGTGCTCCTGCAAACACCTTTTCTCCTGGCGCTGCAGGCTGAGGCTCAGCTTCACCCGTGACAAAGCTGTAATCGAAATATCCCTCCCCCTTGTCCAAAATCCCATCGGCAGGCACTAGCTCCCCATGGCGAATGCGAATGCGCTGGCCAGGTACTAACTTGCGAATGGGCACACTGCGTTCCTCACCTTGCTCGATCAAGGTAGCAGCCAGTGGCAACCAAGACTTGTAGTCGCGATCAAAAGACAACTGCTGCCATGTCTTCTGCTGATACCATTTGCCCACAAGCAGAAAAAACACCAGGCCTGCCAAGCTATCGAAGTAGCCAGGACCTTGCTGAGCAAGCACCTCAAAAGTACTGCGACCAAAAAGTGTCAGCATGCCCAAGGAAATGGGTACATCTATATTGAGCTGTCCCATGCGCAATCCTTGCCAGGCAGACCGCAGATAATCCAATCCCGAATACGCCAATACCGGGATACTCAACAACAGGTTGATATAGCCAAAAATCCAAACCCAACCTCGATGACTCGCCACATCTAATCCCAAATATTCCGGAAAGCTGAGCAACATCACATTGCCAAAGGCAAAACCCGCCACCCCAATCTGGTACAGCAGCCGGCGCGAATTGCCTCGCTCACCCCCCTTTTCGGCTGTAGCTAATCGAATAGCCGGCGGATAACCCACCGTAGCCAACAACTCGACAATTTGCCGCAAACTGATCTGACGTGGGTCAAAACTTACGGCCAACTCTTTGCGCATGAAATGCACGCGTGAGTGGAGAATGCCTTCGCGCAAGCGATACAAGTGTTCCAACAGCCATATGCACGAAGCACAATGTATTTGGGGCAAGTGGAGCGTCACTTTGGCTAAGGTAGGACTGCGAAACTCGAGCAGCGATTCGATCACCTCCTCGTCATCCAAAAATTCATATCGCTCTTGTCGGCGGCCCTTGAGCGAGATGCCCGGCTGGGCATCCAGCTCGTAGTAGCGACACATATCTTTGTCTTGAAGTAACTGATAGACCATGCTGCAGCCCCTACAGCAAAAACACTTGCCATTGTATTGGATGGGATGCGCTCCACAGGGCTCCCCACAATGGTAGCACTGTACATCACTTCTTACAGATTTATCAGGGCCTGCAAGTAAAGATTTGTGTGGTGTGAGGGCAGTCATTAGCTTAGTATTTGCACAAATGTGCGTCGCCTACACATGCCATGAATTGCGCTATGTCAAGACAAAAGTTGATTTTTATCAGCTGGAGAATGCCTACAGGCTCTAATTCCGCCGTGTATACCTTTTGTCATTCATTTTACATTTATTACTTTAGCAGCATGATTGACCATTTTTTTCATCAAAACAAAGCATTATGAAAAGCCTGAAGTTGATTTTTGGTTCTGTCCTCATGGCCGGTGCACTGTTCGCCATGGTCGCCTGCAACGGCGGCAACGAAGGTGCAGAAGAAGCCACTGAAGAAACCATGGAACAGGCAGAAGCTGCCCAACCTGAAGAAGAAGCTACCGCTCCTGCCCCTGACACTACTGCTCAAGCAGATACTGCTTCTCATGACAGTATGAAAGAAGGCAACCATCACGACGACATGGATGGGCACAGCCATGAGAATGGTCACGAAGACAGCCACTAAAAGAAACCACTACGGGTTTTACCCGAGCCCCGTCTGAATGTAAGTGTTTGGACGGGGCTTTTTTTTGTGCCCTACATCCTCCTACCTTTACCCATTGTAAAAGTTTCACTTGCTTCACCACCAATCTCTATGCCTATGCGCCTCATCCTTGCCTGTGGTATACTGTTGCTTGCGCTTCCAGGTGTAGCTCAAGGCACAGCTGAGGTGCGCCGATACGACAACGACACACACGTGTTAGCTCCCTCCTTCAGCTATGGCGGCCACGTCCCGGCTGGTGATCTAGCTACTCGCTTTGGTCCCAATCTCACCTTTGGCGTAGGCATCGAGTGGCTTAGCCAAAGCAACTGGTTTTTTGGCCTACACTACAACTACCTTTTTGGACAACAGGTAAAAGAAGACCCACTCAGCATCTTGCGCGATGCCGACGGCAACATTCCAGGCGAAAATGGCGAACCCTCATTTGTTGCGCTACGACAACGCGGCTTTGCGTCGGGCATTCATGTAGGCCGCCTCATCACGCGTTCCACACAGGCACGCGCGGGCTTGCGCATAGAAGGGGGCATCGGTATACTACAACACAAAATCCGAATACAAGAAGACCCTCAGTCATTTGTGGCGCTAGTATATGGCGAGTATAAAAAGGGATGGGACCGCATGGCCAATGGCATATCACTCAGGCAATTCGTTGGCTGGCAAGTACTCAGCCAAAATCGCCGCATCAACTTCTACGCAGGTGTCGAAATAGAAGAAGCATTTACGCGCAGCCGACGTAGCTATGACTTTGCACAAATGAGGCCATTACGAGAAAAACGCTTCGACATGCTGATTGGGCTACGCGCCGGCTGGATCATGCCATTCTACATTCATGAAAACACTGAAGAAATTTATTATTGATTGGATATATCAGTGGAGCATCAGGGCCTACGTGTGGGCCATCAAAGTAGTTGCCCCCTTTCACGATAAAGCACGATTGTGGGTGCAGGGTCGCCGCCACAATGTGGCTCGGTTAAACCGTTTGCCGAAAGGCAAGCCCGTAGTATGGATGCACTGTGCCTCTCTGGGCGAGTTTGAGCAAGGCCGCCCACTCATCGAAGCTATTCGCACAGCACATCCCTCTGTGGCTATTTTACTCACTTTTTTTTCGCCTTCGGGCTTTGAATTGCGCAAAGACTATCCACATGCTGATGTAGTGGCCTACTTGCCCCCAGACTTGCCCCAAGCAGTACAGCAGTTCCTCGACACAGTGCGCCCCTCACTAGCGCTGTTTGTCAAATACGAGTTTTGGCGCAATTACCTCCAGGGCCTGCACCAACGCCAAATACCCACTATACTCGTCTCAGCACGCTTTCACCCTGGGCAAATCTTTTTTAAGCCCTGGGGCGGTGCCTTTCGCCAAATGCTCCACTGGTTTACCCACATCTTCGTACAAGATGCCCAATCTAAACAGCGACTCGAGCACATAGGTGTCACTGCTGTGAGTGTAGCGGGCGACACGCGAGTAGACCGCGTAGCAGCTATTGCCGCCCAACCTACCGCTATACCTGCAGCCGCGCGGTTTCGAGCAAGTGCCACACATTTGCTCATCTGTGGCAGTACTTGGCCCACCGACGAAAAGGTGCTGGCTCCCCTGCTCAACCATTTGCCGAAAGGCTGGAAGGCCATCATAGCTCCTCATGAAACCGATGAAGGCCACATCCATGGGCTTTGTGGCCGTTTGAAAGTGCCGTATCTGCGCTATAGCCAACTGCATCAGCACACCGACTTGGCACCAATACACATACTCATCATCGACAATGTGGGCATGTTGTCGCATTTGTACCAATACGGGCATATTGCTTACATCGGTGGTGGATTTGGCAAAGGCATTCACAATACGCTGGAGCCCATGGCGTTTGGCCTACCCGTGTTGTTTGGCCCTCACTACCGAGGTTTTGCAGAGGCAGAATACTTAGTAGCCTCGGGCGGCGGCCGCAGTGTTTGCAATAGTACGGCGTTGCAGCGCGCCTTTGCTAAATGGCTTGTCCCACAAGCCTGGCAACAGGCTTCCCAAAGTGCCCAACACTATATCGAGGTAAATACAGGTGCCAGCATGCGTATCTTGCAACGCCTTGAGCCCCTACTACAGAATTCCCATACCTTTGCACCATGAATCATGCAATGAGCGAGTTGTTCGAAAGGATGCGCCAGTTCAAAGTGCTGGTATTGGGTGACGTCATGATCGATCGCTACGTGTTAGGGCATGTTTCGCGCGTGTCGCCAGAAGCCCCCGTGCCTGTCGTGCATTTTCAAAAAGAAGAAAACCGATTGGGAGGCGCTGCCAACGTAGCACTTAACATCGCCGCCATGGGCGCCACCCCACTCTTGGTAAGCCTCATTGGCCACGATGCGTATGGCACCCAGTTTTTGCACTTACTACCTCAAGCAAGCATTGCCCCACATGGCATCGTGTCGAGCCATCATCGGCGCACTACTGTCAAAACACGTGTCATTGCTCAGGGACAACACTTGCTGCGCATCGATCGCGAAGACACGCACCCACTCAACCAAGAGGAAGAAGCCCACATTTTGGCCCACCTCCAACAACTCTTAAAAGCCGAGTCTCCTGATGTGCTGATCCTCCAAGACTACAACAAGGGGCTGCTCACACCCAAGGTGATTGAACAAACCATACAATGGTGCCGTGCTCGGCAAATTCCCACGGCTGTAGATCCCAAACGACATAACTTTTTTGCCTTTCGGCAAACGACGCTCTTCAAGCCCAACCTAAAAGAAGTGTCCGATGCATTGGGATGGGCCGTACAACCCACGCTCACCGATCTGGCCCAAGCAAGCCAGCAGTTGCGCCAACAGCTCGATCACCACATTACGCTCATTACCCTTTCGGAAAAAGGCATCTTTTTCGACGATGGCAAAGAGATGGGTATCCTACCAGCCCACCCTCGCGACATTGCCGACGTATGTGGTGCCGGCGACACAGTGATCAGCATCGCCACGCTTGCATTGGCTGCAGGCCTATCTGTATCGCAAATAGCTCTATTGGCCAATTTGGCTGGCGGGCAAGTATGCGAACGCGTAGGTGTGGTACCCGTAGAAGCTCAACGGCTCATGCACGAATGGACGCAGGCTTTTGCTCCTCAGCGCACTTCCTGACTTTTCCTTTACTATTGCCCATTGCGTGCCGCCAGCACCCGGCGCACGAAGGCTTGTGCCGTACCTGGATTGACTGGTGCAATCTCGTACACTTGCCCATCCCCCATCTTGATAAGGCGATCTTTGTCCTTCATATTGATCACCTCGTCGTTGAAAGTCGCATTGTTGGACACTACGTTGAGCACCCCATCGCGAAAGCCGAAAAAGTAATAGTAGCCTGATGGAGCCTCTATGTAAATATAAAGGCGGTCTTTGCCATTTGTCGGCATTTTGAACTCCACGTACCCCTTGATGCGCCTATTAAACATCTCACCAGCAATGCTCACCAGTCCCAATTTGTCTTCCAAAGAGACAAAAGACTGGTAGTCAGGATCCCATCGCAAGGGGATCTTACTAAACAGAAAGGTATAATCATTGAGCTTTTTAGGCAACTGGAGGGTACCTCCCGCCAGATTGGTTATGGATTCCTTTATACTTTTATCTGTATGGGGAAACAAGTTAGCGATAGCCCGTTGATAAAAGGCAATATCTTTTGCATACACGACATATTCCGCATTGAAACTCTGCGATTGGAAGTCGAGCAGCAAGATACGCAACAAATTGTCGGGCAAAATCAGGTGCACACCGGCCATTGCCTGCGCACGAACCTCTTCAAAGCCCGTAGTGAGCCCAAGAGTTGAGTCGAGCACCTCGCCGCTAAATTTCGTCTGAATCACACCTGCCGCATCTACACTGATAAACTCCAGCCCAGAGCCCAATGCCAGTTTGCCGCTTCCCTCTACCTTCCGGTTTTTGTTGTAATACACCAGCATATTACCTGTAAGCGCATTGCCCAACACGCGCGCCGAATCGCCCAGGACAAACCGGTCGAGCGACTTTTCGTAGCGCAACACACCTTGTACTGGAAGTATAGGCCTATCGCGACGAAAGTAGAGTGGCATCATGATGCGGGGATAGACATGGCCGGTCTCTTTGCTGAGGAAAAAGCCTGAATACAGCGGCTGCCCCTCATAGTTCTTGGGTACCTCGAAAGGCAATATGAGATTGTTGCGGTCGGCCTCACAATTGATGTAAAACCAATGTCGGGCTGGTAAAGTGGAAGACTCAAGGCGAGCAAAGCCCTCGAACTTGAGCAAAGGCTTCTCCGCACTCAGTGAAATAGTACCAAAATATTCGACATGGTCGCCCATGAAAAACTGATCTTCAGGTTTAATTTGCGTAGTAGCTCGCGTGACACTAGCTTTTTCGCTCATGCGCCCCTTGCCCACGCGCGTGCCTGTGATTCGCTCAAACCAGATCTCCTGCTCATGCCCCGGTACATTGTACTCGTAAAAGCCCTTAGCACGATATTCTTTGCGGCCCAGAATGCGTACTTCAGCGCGATTGATCACGTGATATTTACTTGTCGTATCAGCTACAATACGTGCATTGTTGAGCAGGCTCATGCGCCCACCGGGTTCTATCACGATGCGCCCACTGTCGGGATACACAAAGGCATCAGAAGTGATGATCCAGGGCACACCCTCTACTTGTAGTAGGTTGGAACGCAAGTCGTAGCGTGCCGCCTTTCCTTGAAAGTGCAAGGAGTCTTGCTCAGGATGTGTGCTCACAAAATGCCCCAAGCGCCCCTGAGTAGCTTTGAAGGTAATGGTATGGCCCGCCATGTCCCAGTCGAACTCGTTGAAAGAAGTAGTATATTGATTATAGGGCAAGGTGGTGGTGAGCAATTCGGCATTAGCGCGAAACTGCCCCAGCTGCTGGTCAAAATCGACTATGCCATTGAGGTTATCGGTTTGCAAGGCAATTGCATCGGCATCGAAGGCGCGTATGCGCACATTAGTTGTATCAGCTTTTGCCGAAAAGGCGCCAAAGCTGAACAAGCGCGAGTACATACTGGCTTTGCCCCAGTCAAAAGTGCCTCGCCCCTTGAGGCCATCCGGCGTTAGGATAAGTGTGCCATCGAGGAAATGCGTGCCTGTGCGGTATAGCTCAAAAGGCGCTTCTTCGCTGCGCACGTACATACTGTCGAGCCAGGGGTGCCAGTCGATTTTGACGTCATAGCCGCGCACCTGCGGGATCTCCACCGGTCCAGTGCGCTCTTCATCCATATTGAAGCGCTCAGCCGAGGCCAGTAGCTGTTTGGGCTTGAATATGATATCTTTAGAGTCTATACGCGCATTGAGATAGCTAATCACGCCTTTACCCAAAAACCCCTGATTGCTTAGACTCAACTCACCACTGTAGTGTCCTTTTCCCAAATAGGCGGGAAAGCCTTCATCAGGTGTGCGCGATTGAAAGCCCAAAGAGCGATCTGATTGCAGTACGAGAGTTTCCTCAAAGTCGGGGAATATGTGTGCCGACACTAAGGTACCTGGAAATGCCAAGTATTGGGGTTTGAGTTGATCCAGATCGTTGAGATGAAAAGGGTTGAGCTTGAAGTAAAACGAATCGCGCACATAGGCGCCATCAAACAAATCGGGCCAATCGTAGAAAACGAAGGCGGGTCGATCTGTATGCAAAGACGGAAAGGTAGGGATGTCCTCTCTTCCCGATTTGTTGTGGGGGGCATCGATGAGCAAATCTCCGCCCAAGTACTCGATACGCGAAGCTATGCTCACTGCTTCGGGCTTGCCGTCGCGATCCACGCGACCAGTAGGCAAAAACAAATCCAGATAACGAATGGAATCCAGATGAATGCTAAAAGGCTCGTATTCGAAGTGAAAATCCTTACCTGTAAACACAGCAAACCCAGCAAACAAACGGCCATCGAAGTCCATATTGCGGTTCTCCAACAAGGTGATGCGCTGGTTTGTCGGTTTGAGCCCCACGCGTTGGCGTTTGCTAAACTGTACATGCGTGATGCCATTAGCCACCAAGCGACCATCACACAAGCTCATCAGGCCATTGGGTTGACGCGTATCGGAGTGCAAGCGCAGCCAGTCGTGATCTACCTCACCTTTGTGGGCCTTTGCATAGTGAAAGATCTTTTCCTGCAAATAGACCAACTCCTTGTCCGAGTCATAGCGCACAAAACCTTCTGCAGCCAACTCAAACAGCAAAGTACGTATGTTGTCTACAGTGTAATTGGGGTTGAGGCGCTGGGCCAAGCTACCGGCTCGAAGTACGCGCTGGCCCGTTTCATTGTATACTGCCTGAATAAGCGCCAACGGGTTGAAGTCGGCAATGCGTTGTAGGCGACGATACTCTACAGGATCGAAATAGTGATAAGATTCAAATACAGCAGGGCGTGGTGCTTGTGCCAAGGCCAGCTTCTTGGCACCAATAAAAACTGAGTCGGCAGCAAAATTGGCATCGAGATGCTCTACATCAATGCGTATCCGATGGTAGCTATCGCTAAATGGGTTGCGATCGCTACCTCGCTTGCCACGACGCAAACTCAACAAGCGCTTAGGTATTTCGTAGCGTATATTGACCGAGGGGTGGAAGATAGAATCAGCACCAAAGTAAATAGACACTTGCACTTGCTCGCCCGTAATGCGCTCCTGGTCCCTAATGACAAACAACTGAGCCAGCCCCCGAAAGCGCTTCACTTGATCGAGGTTAAAAATCAACACCTCTGCAGGCAGCTCTTCCGTGCCCGTACCGTAAATAGTCATGCCTTCCAAGCGAATGCCGCCGCGATAGCGTATCCCTTCGCCAAAATTATCTACGCGCAACATGTGCTCATAAGACTCAAATGAAGGGTAGAGCCCTCGATTGTCCTTACCGATGCGCAAGACTTTGTCGCGGAAGGTACCCTTTACCTTTAGCGAACCAAAAAATTTCGGATAGTGCAAGGCCACATCTTGCGCTTCATATAGCGCTTTGGTTACATCTACTTCGTATTGAACCAATGTGACGTACAGTGATTCGGGATCTAGGCCATATCGGGCCCAGCTCACACGGCCGTTTTGTCCTTGCCAAACTTGTTCGTCCGGATAGTAAACGCCACCCGTAGACTCGATCACAATTGAATCCTTGCCTTGTAAAGCGATGAGATCTGTCTTTGGAATTTCCACTACTGGCTGTGTACCATTGAGCGACATATGCCACTTGTCCGTAGTCACTTTCCACGTCACGCGGCCACTGCGCAGAGCACCTTGCGCAAAAAAGTCAAGGCTAAACTCCAAAAAGCGCTGATAGGGCTTAAAACGCCTATTTTGCACGCGCTGCAACAAGGTGTCGAGCAGATCGTGCCATTCTTGTATGCGGTTACCAGCTTGTGTGGTGCCCTTGATATGCATCAACGCATTGAGGTAGGTGCGAAAATAGGGCGTGGGGCCCATGCCCTTTTGCCGCATAGCGTTAGCGGTAGACATAATGCGTTTGGCTTCATCGGGTTCGAAATAGCCCGAGAGCCAAAGCTTACCAAAATCTTTAGCTAAAGCCATCAAGGTGGGATTGCCAGTCTGTATTAACCATCCTTCAACTGTATTCCAGAAAGGCCCCGGCTCGCAAGGCCACTCTCCAGCATCTTGGGCCTCGAGTGTAGGCACAGATGCGAGCAAGGAAAAGACGAGTAGGCAAATGCGCGTGTTCATCGAATGGCGTTTTTTGAGGGTTTCCATATGTGGGATATGAGAAGGTTCAGCTTGGCGACAGCTCCATACAAAGCCATTTGCCCCTGCTATTGCGGAACTCTACTGCAAAGCCGTGTGTGGCCGCTGCTTCGAGCAAGCGAGCTTCATCTTGTTCGAGTATACCTGATACGAGCAGGCGGCTATGAGGGCTCATGCGCCGCTTCAACGCAGGCAGAGAAGCTAAAATTACATTGCGATTGATGTTGGCCAAAATCAGGTCGAAAACTTGCTGGGGCACATCGCATAGCGTGCCGTGGATGGCATAAATGCACTGTGATACGCCATTACGCGCCGCATTTTCTACAGTGCTCTCCCATGCAGGCTGTGCTACGTCTACTGCGACGACGGGGTCGGCACCACGCATAGCCGCTAAAATGGCCAACACGCCAGTACCACATCCATAATCGAGTACGGATCGCTGGGCTAGCTCCCAATGAGCCATGCGATCCAACATCATCCAAGTGGTTTCATGATGGCCAGTGCCAAAGGCCATCTTGGGTTCGATAATTACTTCATGCGCTACCTCCGTTATAGGATCGTGGAACGGTGCGCGCACTGCACAAAATCGCCGTACGATGACGGGATCGAAATTGGCTTCCCACACCGCATTCCAGTTTTGCGCTGGCACGTGCTGTACTGTCCATTCGAAAGCGATCCGTGCACGCCAATCCTCCAAACTGCGTTCTACTGCTTTGCGCGGAATACTTATAGGCAACCAAGCGTGCAGCACACCTGCTTCCTCTGCAAAGGACTCAAAAGGCAAACTACTACACAAGCCCAGTAAAGCTTCCAGTAGGTCCGCTGCTTCAGGTTTGATGCGATATTCCCAATAATCCATGAACACTTCACTTTTTCTCATCGGCAGGTAAAGGCGAAGGCCGAACTACTCGTCATTGCTGCCAAAACCTCAAAGTAGCCGGTGCAACACCTATTGCTGGATTGAGCCGTATATCTGGAAAGGCAGCGCGTATGCCCATCCTGATCATAGCCAAGTGGTGTACTGCATGGTCGTGCACAAACATCAGCTCACGCCCCACGGTAGAAGAAACTACTGGTCGCTGTACCTCAGAGTCGATACTCAAAAAATCGGCACGAACCAATATGGTCTGATGCTCGTCAGCATCTTCAAATGCCTCGATCAACTTGGCCAATACAGCTCGTGCTTGCGTCGGTTCGCATTCCAAATGTGCATCACGCGTGCGGGCTGCATAATCAACAGGAGCGTTTTGAGCTACATCGCGTAGCAGGCACTGTGCGAAATCTATGATATGCCGAAAGTGTTGGCCTAAGGTAGATCCACCAAACACAGCCAAAGGACAAGTATATGCTTGTGGCGACAATTGTGCCAACAGCTGGTCCATTTGCCCGAATACTACGCGAAGGCCTTCAATGCAGTTCATCATCAGAAAATCTTCTCTCTAAACAAATCACTTGTATCGCAAATACACTCGCCCAAGCCATGCCCATATAGCTCATTCATGATATTAGCCAGCAAAAAGAAGCATTTTTAGACAAAGTGACAAGATCCAATACCCTTTCAGATTATAGCTTACGCAAAAACGAGCAAGTCATTTGCTTCATTTGTCATCAAAATCTTTTAAAGATATACAGATACGCAACTCAAAGAAGTATTTTCCCAATTTACAACCAAGTGCATGCATTATCATTGCATCCATGAGTAGCCTTCATCTACATTTTGGCTTGCAATACGACCATATTATTGCTCCGCGCCCATTAGAAGAAAGTGGCGTTTTGTATGCAGGCCCCCAACGGTTGTTACTCTGGCTGGAACAGCGACTGGGTCTGGCCGGACATGCCGACGACAACGACCATCTGCGCATTGCCTCATGGCGCAGCTTATTGGAACACTACCTTGCGCGTCGAGATGATGTGTGGTATCGCGCTTCTTTTGAGGCCGACCCACTAGCCACTGCTGCCGATCTGCTCAGCAAACGCGACGAGCTGATAGGTGCAGGGTGGTCGTTCCGACCGACCTCCGACATGCCCAATCGCCTGCGCGTATGGGCCGAATTGGAGCAACTTCACCGAGAAGGTAAAGCGGGGGCACTTCCCCCAGGTCGATCCGACCGACTCGAAGTAGTCATAGCAGCACTGCAAGCAAGGAACGCTTGCCCCTTTGCCTCTATCACATTAGCTGAGCCCATATCTTTATTGCCACCTGCCTGGCAACGCCTATTTGGGTTGTGGCCCGATCGATGTCGTATTCACTCCTTGCCCAAGCCCCAACCCACTACGGATCTGGGGCGCTGGCAGCTACGGCTTTTGGGGCAATCGGCGCACGATGGGCCACAAAAGCAAAACCTACAAGGTGATGGCTCACTGCTGATCTTGCGCAGCCGTCGTGCACGCGACGCAGCGGCATTTTGGGCTGTAGTACTGCGCCGCAATGCAGCACTGCGCCCATTGATGGTCGTCACGGCCGATGATCGCATGCTCGATACGGCCTTGGTACGAGAAGGGTTGCCCGGCATGGGCATACCTTCGAGTTCGCAGGCACGCCCTCCCCTCCAATTGCTCAAGTTGGCCATGGCCTTCTTGTGGGAGCCCATCCAGGTAGAGCGCCTGTTGGAATTTGTCAGCCTGCCCATCAAACCCCTGGACGAAGCCCTAAGCCTACACATCGCGCGTCACTTTTCCACCCGACCAGGCATCGAAGGCCCTGAATGGCAAGCTACCATCAATCAGTTTTTCAAAAAAGCAGAAGCCATTAGGCCTACGGAAATAACTCATTTGCGCAGCCAGTTTCAGTTTTGGTTTGCGCGCAAGCGCTATGCAGCACATCAAGAAGCTCCTTTAGCCGATGCGAAAAGTTTGTACGACTACATCCAACAATGGGCGCAGCACAGCTTGCGCCAACAAGCCAACCGCTATCCATCGCTGTTCATATTGGCCCAACAAGCTCGAAAAGTAAGCGAGCTACTAGAGCTATGGCCCAAACGCTCCATTACACAGCTGGAGCTGGAACGCATCGTACGCACCATTTTCGAACCTGCCCCTGCCTCTTTCCAGCCTGAAGAAGCCGGCCATTTGCCCTGGGTAAGCCATCCAGGTGCCGTTTGTGGCCCTATCGATGAAGTATGTTGGTGGAATTTCGTCGAGTTTGAGCCCAGCTGGTTTTTTGACTCCTGGACACGCGCCGAACGCCAATATTTGGCTGCACAAGGGGTATGCCCCACCACCCCACAACAACAGAACGCACGCCAGATCTTTCACCGCACGCGCCCTGTACTTTGGGCCCGCCGTCGAGTAATACTCATCATACCCGATGAGGTAGATGGCCAGCCTACTTTGCCCCACCCGCTGTGGAGCGAATTGACAGCTACATTTGACCAAATGGAAACGATCACTGCCCACACCGATGCACCCCATGCGTGGCGCCCACACATAGCACTACCTTCACTCCAACCTATCGCTTCGTGCCCTCTGCCCCAGCCAGTGGCACGCATACATTTCCGCCCTGTGTGTCCACCCGAGCGCCCCGTAGAGTCATTGAGTAGCCTCGAAACGCTGTGCTATTATCCTCATATTTGGCTATTTCGCTACTGGCTCGAATTAGAAAGTGCTCCCTTGTTACACATCGTCGATCGCGACAAGCTCATGGGCAACTTAGCACACCGCCTTTTCGAACAGCTCTTGGCACAAAAGGACGTACTGAAATGGTCGCACAACCAGCTCAGTAGCTGGATCGAAGACCGTCTGGCACGGCTAATGCGTCAAGAGGCAGTCAGCCTCCTGCAATACGGCTGTGAGCCCGAAAGAATCGCATTGCAGCACCACCTCAGTACAGCTGCCTGGCGCTTACTGGACCATTTGCGTCACAACGGTTGGCAAATTGCAGCTACCGAACAGCCACTACAAGGCCCCTTTGCCGATATCGAGCTACGTGGTGTGGCTGATCTCGTGTTGCAAAGAGGATCGGAATGGGCAGTAATCGACCTGAAGTGGAGTGGCAAAACTTTCCGAATCCAGCAGCTCAAAAACCAGGAAGATCTGCAACTGACCTGTTATGCTCGCCTCGTCACTGCCGGTAAAGGATTTGCGCACAGCGCTTATTTCATCCTCAAACAGGGCGTACTCTTGTGTCGAGATAAACACGCCTTTGCGCACGCCCACATCGTGGGTAATGACAGCAGAAATGACCAACAGATCAAAGCCGAAATTTGGCAAAAAATGGAACACACCTGGCGCTGGCGGATGGCACAACTATCCCAAGGCTTGCTCGAAATTCGCACCGAAGCCACCAAAGATGAACTAGATCGCCACCCAGACCTCGTAGATGACAGATTTGACGCCATGTCATTGCTCGAAATGAAATCCACCGACCCACCCTTCGATGACTACAAAGTGCTCATTGGATTGGTCGAATAATTATGCTTACGCCATCATATCCAGCAAGTATAGAATCAGAACGACCACTAACACGAGCACTCCCAAACTCAGCAACAGGTTGGCCAACCAATTGATAATGGGCAAAAACAAACCCAAAATGAGTAACAATACACCTACCAAGACCAACATTAAGGCCAGCCGCACGCCCTCTCGATAGCTATTGCTTGATGATGGCGACAAAGCACGTTTCACTTTTTTGTGTAATTGCCGCAAGCGCTTGTAAACACGTACCTTGTGGCGTTGAATTTTTGCTAAATGTACTCGATGCTCTTTCGGCACAAACTGTACTTCAGCCGCATGAGTACGCAACCTATGGACTGCTATCGAAGAAGGGAGGTATATCCCCATTCCTACCACACATAGCAATAACCATCTTGTGACGATCCAATAATTCATCAGCTCGAAATTTTGCAGCACAAAATTCAAAGACCCTTATCCTTCTTGTCCAGACATTCGAATTGATTTCGAAAAAAGTCAATTTCAAAGACCTCGTAGTCCTCGTATCCCGTCGACCAATACACCCGGATGCGATCGATCTCAGCCTGACGCAACTTTTTCTCAGTTTGTGCATCAATGTTGTATTGAGGGGAATAGACCCAAGCCTGGCGCCGCTCATTCCACTTACCGCGCTCCAACACATTGTTGACCAATCGGATCACTTGGCCATTGAGCAAGACAATGTCTAGCCGACTACCTTTTGGCAGATGCCCAAATGCTTGAGGTGCCGCTTTACTCGCTACGGCAATATCCAATACGAGAAAGCGGTATCCTCCTGTGATGGCAGCCAGATGGCCATATGCTTCCAGGTAGTTTTTACCACGCATGATCTTGCGTAAGCCCGAAGGGGTATGGGCAAACAGCAATTGCGGTTTGACGTCGCGACGCAGTGTACCCGAGACTTCATCTCGGCCCTCGTAAAGGTAGGCACATGGTGGCTTAGGTGGGTACAACACCACGTCATGCTCCGGACGATATTGGGCATAAATGTGCACTGTAGGCTTGTGGGTTGCTTCTTCCTGATGCAATGGGAGTAACTTGCGCTCGTCTTCTTCGAGCCAAGTACGCCACTTCTTGGAATCGCTGCGCAATAAGCGCCCCAATTCATCGAGCTCTTTTTCGAGTTGACGCAACCTGTCGGCCAATTCTCCGTAGTGTGCTTTGGCTGCTTCGAAAGCCTCTTCTACTTTGCGCCGATCTTTTTTCGATGCGTGCTCACTTGATCGCAAGAGTACGAGCTGTTGTCGTGCTTCCTTACGCTCTTGCTCTGCTTGTGCCAATTGACGTAGCAGCTCAGTTTGTATGCGCCGTTTATCACGCCAGCTCATCACCAACTTCTGATAGGCTTCTTTGGTGAGTAGTTCCTCACGAGCAGGTACCTCTACCTGTGGCTGATCCGACAGTTGCACCTCATCTAAAGCAATAGGGTTGCCGTCTTTGTCGTACAGCGTATTGTTGCCCAAAGGATCGTTGAAGTAGCGCCACGAACCATCGGGATATACGATTATCTTTTCTCCTTTGTCATTCGTACGCAGTTCTTGGGCTACTCCTACCGGCATCGAACTAATCAATAGGCCAGCCCACATGATCAATATGAAATACATACGGCTACCTTGTCGCATTTCCTTCATTGGCTATGGGTTTGTCACAAAGTAGTACTGTTCTTTTTACACAAGCAGCAACAATCATTTGCACACGAGCGATTATTCCCTTCAATAAGATACTTCAACCTTCTCACCTCAACAATGAAAGATCCAATACCCTTCCCTTTGATTAGTTTGTATTTTGGCGCATGCCATTTAAGTCGTACTGCTTGACTCGTCAAACACTTCCGCTATGAAAAAGTCATTTTTCCTCTTTACTGCCTGCACGCTCTTGCCACTGTACGCGTGCCAAAATACGCACAAAGAGCAAGACATGTTCAAACCCATCAAAGTGCAATATCCACAAACGCGCCAAGACACCACAGTAATAGACGATTATTTTGGCACCTTAGTACCCGATCCTTATCGTTGGTTAGAAGATGACTATGCACCTGAGGTAAAAGAATGGGTCGCACAACAGAACGAAGTGACTTTTCGCTACCTAAGCCAAATCCCCTTTAGGCAAACTATCGAACAACGCCTGCGCCAGCTGTGGAACTACGAACGCTACTCCACACCCGATTACGAAGGCGGATATTACTACTATTTCAAAAACGACGGGCTGCAAGATCAAAGCGTATTGTATCGGCAAGCGGGGCTCCAAGCTCAAGCCGAGTTGGTACTCGACCCCAACACCTTTAGCACCGACGGCACTGTGTCTTTGGGTGGTATTAGTTTCAACCGATCTGGACAACTGCTGGCTTATCAGGTGTCGGAGTCGGGATCTGACTGGCGCAAAATCTTGGTGCGCGATTTGGTTCAAGGCAAAGACCTCGCCGACACACTTCGGTGGGTTAAGTTTTCGGGCATGGCCTGGGCCGGCGACGGTTTCTTTTACGCTCGTTACCCTGAGCCTGAAGCACATACTTACACAGGCCGCAACGAGTTTCATCAAGTATACTACCACAAAATAGGTACACCCCAAGAAGAAGACCAGCTTGTCTTTGCCGATCACACACATCCGATGCGTTTGTTTGGCGTAACCACCACACGTGATGAGCGTTTTCTGGTGCTGAGCATCGCCGAATCAACTAGTGGCAATGCACTGTACTTTAGATACTTACACAAACAAGACCCTAACTTCCAACCCATTGTCGAGGAAATAGCCGACGATTACGTGCTAGTCGATCACGTAGGAGATGAACTACTCATACTCACCAATAACGAAGCAGACAATTGGCGCCTCATTGCCGTAAATGTGCACCAGCCACAACGCCCCCACTGGCGCGATGTGATCCCAGAAGGGGAAGATGTCTTGCGCGATGTAGTCCTGGCTGGTGGCAAGCTCGTAGCCCATTACATCCACAATGCAGCCAGCCAGTTGAAAATCTTTGATCTCAACGGCCAACAACTGGCTGAAATAGCTCTACCGCACATCGGCACTGTGAGGAGCATTAGCGGCGAGCCCGATAGATCCGAGCTCTTTTACAGCTTCACTTCCTTCACACGGCCTACTACAATCTATCGCTACGACCTACAGACGCAGCAACACGAAGTGTGGAAAGCCCCCAAGATAGATTTTGACAGCGATGCTTACATCACAAAGCAAGTGTGGTATACCAGCAAAGACGGCACACGCGTCCCCATGTTCATTACCCATAAAAAGGGGCTCAAGCTCGATGGCAAACGCCCCACGCTGCTGTATGGCTATGGCGGCTTTGACATCAGCATCTTGCCTTCATTCTACGTGCCACGCCTAGTCGTGCTCGAAAATGACGGGGTATATGCTGTGGCCAACATACGGGGTGGTGGTGAGTTTGGCAAAGAGTGGCACCTTGCCGGCACTAAAGAACGCAAACAGAACGTGTTCGACGACTTTATCGCCGCAGCCGAATACCTAATCCAAAACCGTTATACTTCTCCACAATACTTGGCTATAGAAGGGCGCAGTAACGGCGGGCTACTCGTAGGCGCCGTCATGACGCAACGCCCCGACTTATTCAAAGTGGCCTTTCCCGGTGTAGGTGTACTCGACATGCTGCGCTATCACCTTTTCACCATTGGTGCAGCTTGGGCTACCGACTATGGTCGAAGTGACGATCCCAAGATGTTTCCCTATCTGTATGCCTATTCACCTGTACACAACGTCAAGCCTGCAAAATACCCCGCCACATTGGTCACCACCGCCGATCACGACGATCGCGTAGTGCCTGCCCATAGTTTCAAATTCATTGCTGCACTCCAAGCCAATCAACAGGGCCCCGACCCCGTCTTAATCCGCATAGAGACCAAAGCAGGGCATGGTGCAGGCGTCCCCATTAGCAAGCGCATTCAAGAAGAGACCGACAAGCTGGCTTTTATGTTTTACAATATGAAAGTACCCATACAATACACAGCAGCAAGCGAACGCAACAAATCCAAGCAAAAACTTGGACATTAGCCACTTATAGGTCAAGCATGCCTGACGAGAAGTACTATGGAATTGCTCTTTTTGATCAAAATTGGCTTTTTGCCCGTACGCATCTGGGATGTGTTGGACATTCTCATCGTATCCTATACCCTGTACAAGCTCTACCAATTGTTGCGGGGCAGTATTGGCTTTCAAATTCTGTTAGGCGTATTCGTATTCTTTGGGCTATGGTGGCTGGTAGGAATGCTGGAAATGAGCCTTACTGGGCTCATTCTTCAGCAATTTTTCAATGTAGGTGTGCTGGCTTTCATCATCATTTTCCAACCTGAGGTGCGACGTTTTCTGTTGATGCTGGGTAGCACTGCCTTTGGGCGGCAACCGCGCTGGCTACAGGGCTGGATCGAAGTCGATCACAAGGATGCACCTGAGCGCCTGCGCAATGTCCAGGAAATAAAAGCAGCTATTTTGCGCATGAGTCGCCATAAAGTGGGTAGTTTGATCGTACTTTCACACGGCGTAGCACTGGAAAACATCACCACCTCTTATGTGCCCTTAGATGCACGCATCTCTAGTGACTTGCTCGAAAGCATCTTTTTTAAGGACAACCCACTACACGACGGTGCAGTGGTGATCAATCAAGGGCGAATAGTAGCTGCGCGCTGCATTTTGCCCAATTCCGAACGCCCTGATTTGCCCAAAACAGCAGGTTTGCGCCATCGGGCAGCTGTAGGCGTCACTGAGCGTGCCCAGGTGTTGGCTATCATCACCTCGGAAGAGACAGGATCTATTTCGTACGCATGGCAAGGTGAGCTACACCGCCGCATCAGTGAAGAACGCCTCACAGAACTACTCAATCAACACGTAGACTGAACCTGAACCTATGGCATACTGCCACTACACTTGTGGCATACCAAATTTTTGAAAACCAAATTCAAAACCTTCTTTCAATGGAAAAAACACAAGCATACATCCAACAGCACAAACAGCGATTTTTGGAAGAATTATTTGAGTTGTTGCGCATCCCTTCGATCAGTGCTGATCCTACCTATGCAGAAGACGTCAAGCGCTGCGCGGAAAAAGTAGCGGACTTTTTGCGTGCTGCTGATGCCGACAACGTAGAGGTCATCCCCACTAAGGGGCACCCCATTGTGTATGGGGAAAAGATCATTGATGATACCAAGCCCACAGTACTCGTCTATGGGCACTACGACGTGCAACCCCCCGATCCGCTTGAGTTGTGGGAGTCGCCGCCTTTTGAGCCCGTCATCAAAAAAACAGAGCTACACCCCGATGGTGCCATTTTCGCGCGCGGTGCCTGCGACGATAAAGGGCAGATGTTTATGCACATCAAAGCATTCGAAGCACTACACGCCACCGGCGAGCTACCCTGCAACGTCAAGTTTATGCTGGAAGGCGAAGAAGAAGTAGGCTCCGACAATCTGGGCATATTTTGCGAAAGCAACAAAGAAAAGCTCGCCTGCGACTGCGTGTTGCTATCCGACACCTCTATGATCGCCAACGACGTACCCTCCATCACGGTAGGGCTGCGCGGATTGAGCTATGTGGAAGTGGAACTCACTGGCCCCAACCGCGACCTGCATTCGGGCGTATATGGCGGTGCGGTAGCCAACCCCATCAATGTCTTGGCACGAATGATTGCCTCATTGCACGACGAAGAAGGACGCATCACTATCCCCGGCTTCTACGATGAGGTGGAAGAGGTAGACCCCGAAGAACGCACATTGCTCAATCAGGCGCCCTTCGACGTAGATGCCTATATGGCTGACCTGGGCGTTCAGGCCTTATTCGGCGAGCCCGACTACACGCCCATAGAGCGCACTACCATCCGCCCCTCGCTCGACGTCAATGGCATCTGGGGTGGCTACACAGGCGAAGGAGCTAAGACAGTCCTACCTTCCAAAGCATACGCCAAGATCAGTATGCGCCTGGTACCCTACCAGCAGTCCGACCAAATCACCAAGCTATTCAGCGAGCACTTCGTACAGATCGCACCGCCTTCGGTAAAGGTGAAAGTGACACCGCACCATGGTGGTGAGCCCGCTGTAGTACCGCGCAACACCCCCGAATACCAGGCGGCTCACCAGGCTATGAAGCAGACATTTGGAAAAGATCCACTGCCAATGCGCAGCGGCGGCAGCATCCCTATCGTAGCACTGTTTGAAAAAGTGTTGGGCGTCAAAAGCGTACTGCTGGGCTTTGGTTTAGATAGCGATGCCATTCACTCGCCCAACGAACACTATGGCTTGTTTAACTTCTACAAGGGTATCGAGACTATTCCGTGGTTCCACAAATTCTACGCAGAAATGAAGCGCTAATCACCTCCCTCTGTGGGCCGGCGAAGGAGTCCTCAGCCGGCCCATTCTCAACAAACCGCTACCTATGCCATTTATAGAAGTGATCCCCTACGAAAAAGCCGAAGGCGAGTTAAAACAGATATATGGCCAGCTCATCGAGGCGCGCGGCAAGCTCGCTGCCGTACATACGATCCAAAGTCTCAACCCGCCCACGATCGTAGCCCATATGGATTTATACCTGAAAGTCATGTTTGGCAAATCACCGTTGCGGCGCTACCAACGCGAAATGATGGCTGTTGTCGTTTCCGCAGCCAACAATTGCTCTTATTGCGTACGCCATCACGCCCAAGCTCTCAACTTGCATTGGAAAGACAGCCAAAAGGTGGACCAACTCATTGATGATTATCGCCGTCTTCCTATGAAACAAGAAGATCAGCTATTGTGCGAGCTGGCAGAAAAGCTCACACTCGACCCAGCCTTCGATGGTAAAGAAAAACTACTCGACAAGTTGAAATTGCTGGGCCTGACTGACAGAGCCCTACTCGACGCCACGCTCGTCATTGCCTATTTCAACTTTGTCAACCGCATCGTATTGGGGCTAGGTGTAGCACTTGAAGCTGATGGCGGTAGTGGATACAAGTACTGAACCCAATTCTCTACACTCAATAACTCGCGCACATGTTACTCCGCATATGGCTGTGCTGGATATTGGTATGGACAGGGTGCCAGTCACCAGATACTCCTCCTCACGCCACCACCGACCCATTCGATTGGCAAGGGCATCGCGGGGCCCGAGGGTTACTACCCGAAAACACCATTCCCGCTTTTCTCAAAGCACTCGAGCTGGGCATGACCACACTCGAACTCGACTTGGCGGTGAGTGCTGACAGCCAGCTAATTGTATCACATGAGCCTTGGCTTTCGCCAAAAATTTGCCGCAAGGCCGATGGTACGCCTCTATCCCCGCCTGATACCGCTTGGAACATCTACCACATGCCAGCCGATGCGCTCCGACAATTCGATTGTGGCAGCTGGGGCCATCCCGACTTTCCAGAACAACAAGCCATGGCAGCTCACAAACCCACACTCGATGCTGTGGTATCAGCCGTACGCCAATGGTGTCATACCCATAATAAGCCCTTACCCCGCTTCAACATCGAAATAAAAAGCCGCCCCGAATGGGACGGCCATTTCACTCCCCCACCGAAGGTCTTTGTACATTTGGTATTGCAGGTACTCGAGCGGTTGTCCCTTTTGCAACACAGCAACATCCAATCTTTTGATCCGCGCGTGTTGCGCCATGTACGAACTATGGCTCCACAACTTCCCCTGGCTTTCCTAATCGATAGTGCGGGCACAGTAGCGCAACAGCTCGACAGACTAGGCTTTATCCCAGAAATTTACAGCCCATACTATAGACTCGTCACTGCTCATACAGTGAAGGCATGTCATGAGCGAGGCATGAAAATCATTCCCTGGACAGTAAATGATCCCGACCAAATGTGTGTCCTCATTCAATTAGGTGTAGACGGGCTCATTACAGACTACCCCAACAGAGCTGCTCAACTGTCATGCCGTTGACCAACAGCCCAAGCAGTGCCTGTGGAGCGTGCTATATGCATCCTTAGCTCACATAGGGGATGAATCTGCATCTTAGGTTTAAACATTTTTTAACGCAAGAAATCTCGTACAATCTATGACTGTTTGTCCTTCGAATAGTAGATTGCCGCTCATCATTGGTACATAATCGCGCCCTGCTCGTGCAGGTGACGTATTATTTTAGTAACCAAAAGGACCAAAGATGCTTGCAAAAAAGTTTTGGCTGGCTATTGCATTACTCGCCTGGTATGGTCAAGCACTATGGGCGTGGCAAGGGCATCGTATTGAAGTAAAGGTAACGGGTTTTGCACACGACACTCTTCTTTTGGGCTATTATTTGGGTGACAAGCAATATGTACGCGATACGACGGTACGTCGAGGTGCCCATTTTATCTTTGAAGGCCCTGATAGCTTACCGCCAGGGCTATACATGCTGGTATTTCCCCCTGAAAACCAGTTTGTACAATTTCTGATCGATGATCAAGACCAGCAGTTCGAGCTGCGCATGGATTTCAATGACTTGGCGCATAGTGTCAAAGTGAAGGGGTCCGCGCAAAACGAAGCTTTTCAACGCTATTTGTCGTTTCTGGAAAAGCAGCGCCTTAAAGCCGAAGAATTGCGCAAACAATTGGAAAGCGCTCCTTCGCAAGCACAAAAACAAGTACTGGAGACACAGCTAAAAGCCATCGATAAAGAAGTAAAGGCCTACCAACGCGCACAGATAGACAAGTTTCGCGGTACGTTATTCGCCAAATTTGTCGAAGCTAATTTGCCATTAGAAGTTCCAGAAATGGAGGAATCTGATGAACAAGATATTCAGTTCAAAAAATGGCAATGGGCCAAACAACACTATTTTGATCACATCGATTTGGCTGAACCCGGGTTATTGCGCACACCTTTTCTCCAACAGCGCATTGACTACTACATCGACAAGCTCATCGTACAACATCCAGACAGTATCAATCAAGCATTAGACAGCCTGTTGGCACGTATGCGCCCTGCACCCGAAACTTTTCAGTATTTTCTAGTGCATTTTCTCAACAAATATGCACGTAGCAAAGTGGTAGGTATGGATGCTGTATACGTACATTTAGCCCTCACCTATTATGCTACTGGTCAAGCACCATGGACTGATGAAGCCACTTTAGAAAAAATACTCGACAACGCCCGCAAGCTTGAGCCGCTACTTATTGGCAAAATTGCACCCGATATCCGAATGCAAACTCGCGAAGGACGATCCATTAGCCTACACGAGTTCGAAGCGCCTTACACGGTGCTGTTCTTTTGGGATCCCGACTGCGGGCATTGCAAAAAATCGATGCCCGATATGATCGACTTCTACCAACAATACAAAGACAAAGGCGTGGAAATTTTTGGCGTGTGCACCAAGTTTTACAACGAAGCAGATAAGTGCTGGAACTTTGTAGATGAAAAAGGCATTGGCATTTGGCTCAATACTATGGATCCTTACCATCGTTCAAAGTACAAAACGATCTACGACATCAGAAGTACCCCTCAGATATACGTATTGGACAAGGACAAGCGCATCCTGGTTAAGCGCATCGGAGCTAAGCAACTTCCCGAAGTGATAGAAAAGATTTTGTCCCAGCCACCACAGGCAACCGTACACTAAGCAATTCTCTCACAAAAGCTATGAGAAATGGAAAAGGGAAGGCACGCCCACATATACCTTCCCTTTTCATTACGATGAGCAACTAGCCGTCAAGGCCAGAACGCCTTGAGGCAAAGTAGTCAGCCCTCAGACAATTTCTTTTGCCACTAGATAGCGCTCAGCTTCAAGAGCCGCCATACAACCCGTGCCTGCAGCAGTTACAGCTTGACGATAGACTTTATCTTGTGCATCACCAGCCACATATACTCCTTCTACATTGGTAGCTGTACTATCGCATTTGGTTTTGATGTATCCAGTTTCATCCATCTCGAGCCAATCCTTGAACATGTCGGTATTGGGTTTATGGCCAATGGCTACAAAGAAGCCCTCTACGGGCAATACGGTCTTCTCACCGGTCTTGTTATTAACTACTCGGACACCTTCTACGGCATCCTCACCCAAGATTTCTTCAGCTTCTGTATTCCAATGCACGACGATATTGGGCGTATTCAGCACGCGTTGTTGCATGATCTTGCTGGCCCTCATCTGATCGCGTCGTACGAGCATGTGTACCTTGGGGCAGAGCTTGGCCAAGTAAGTAGCCTCTTCGGCGGCGGTATCGCCTCCACCTACAACGGCTACTTCCTTGCCTTTGAAGAAAAAGCCATCGCACACCGCACAAGCACTCACACCTTTGTTGAGCAAGCGCTGTTCCGACTCCAACCCCAGATATTTGGCACTGGCACCTGTAGCAATAATGACCGTATGTGCCAACACTTCTTCACCACCTTCAGTCCACAATTTGTGCACTGGACCGCTAAAATCTACCTTCTGAACGAGCTCATAACGTATCTGAGTGCCAAAGCGCTCGGCTTGCTTGCGAAAATCTTCCATCATCTGAGGCCCTGTAACGCCATCCGGATATCCAGGGAAGTTTTCCACGTCGGTAGTAGTCATGAGTTGGCCTCCGGGCTCTATACCCGTAAACAACACAGGCTCGAGATTGGCACGAGCAGCATAAATAGCTGCTGTATAGCCTGCCGGCCCCGAACCGATAATGACACATTTCAAAGGTGTATCTGCCATGTCTTTCGATTTTTTGGATTCTTAAATGTAGCCGAATACACAGGCAAAAGGCGTGCAAAGATACGCGTACAAGCCTTGGCGTTCTGTGACAGGTACGACATGTAGCAGCTCGCTGTTTGGCAAAAATGCATGTGCATTAAAGACCAAAGGCACTGCGAATTTCGTCGACCATATCGAGCTTTTCCCAAGTGAATGTCTCCACCTGTCGCGTTTGTCCCTGTGCATTTGTGATGTTTTTTTTACCGGGCTGGCGCCCCATATGGCCGTATGCAGCTGTTTCCTGGAAGATGGGATTTTTCAGGCCAAAGCGACGCACGATGGCAGCGGGTCGCAAGTCAAACAGCTCCAACAATTTTTGGGCAACTTGGCCATCCTTGAGACCAGGTACCTTACACGTGCCATATGTGTCGACATACAGCCCCACGGGCTCAGCCACACCTATCGCATAGGCTACTTGTACCAAGCACTGGTCAGCAAGGCCTGCAGCTACTACGTTCTTAGCAATGTGGCGCGTAGCATAAGCTGCAGAGCGATCCACTTTAGAAGCATCCTTGCCGCTAAAAGCCCCACCGCCATGGGCACCTTTGCCACCGTAAGTATCTACGATAATCTTTCGGCCCGTCAGGCCCGTATCGCCATGGGGCCCACCAATGACAAACTTGCCTGTAGGGTTGATGTGGTAGCGAATACCTTCGTGAAAGAGGGCTTGTACGCGTTCGGGCAATTGATCGATCACGCGTGGCATGAGGATGTGCTTGACGTCGTAGGCAATCTGATCGAGCATCTCGCGCTCCCCTGCAAAATCATCGTGTTGTGTAGAAAGCACAATGGTTTGAATCTTCTCTGGCCGATGATCGTCGCTATACTGAAGCGTCACTTGCGATTTAGCATCGGGCCGCAAGTATGTCATCTGTTGGCCAGCCTTGCGAATGGCAGCCAGCTCGCGCAACATCAGATGGGCGATCTCGAGTGCCAAGGGCATGTAGTTATCTGTTTCGTTGGTGGCATAACCGAACATCATGCCTTGATCGCCTGCCCCCTGTTCTTCTTCGGTCTTGCCCACATCGACGCCCATGGCAATATCAGGTGACTGCTCGTGGATGGCTGAAATGACGCCGCAAGAGTCGGCATCGAACATGTACTCGGATTTGGTATAGCCAATCTTGCGAATCACCTCACGTGCAATTTTCTGCACATCGACAAAGGCACGCGAGCGCACCTCGCCAGAGATAATGGCCAAGCCCGTAGTGACCAGCGTTTCACAAGCTACTTTCGAGTCAGGATCTTGCAACAAAAAGGCATCGAGAATGGCGTCAGAAATTTGGTCGGCAACTTTATCTGGATGGCCCTCGGAAACCGACTCCGAAGTAAATAGGTAAGACATAACATTTATTTATGGTCAACAAGTCCTTTTTGCCGAAAGGCAAATACATGCGTGTAGAATGACGTGCAAAGATAGAAATTGAAGGCAATCGGCCAATTGCCCATTCCCGCTGCTCATTTTATCTCACATACAAACATCTGTTGCCATCCTTTTTGGGTCTGCATCCATCCTTTGAGTACGTCACCTATCTGGACGGGCCCCACGCCGGCAGGCGTACCTGTATAGATCAAGTCTCCCACCGTCAAGCGAAAAAATTTCGACACGTATGTCAAGATGTCTGTAAAGGAAAAGATCATCTGGGCAGTATGCCCTTGTTGGACGATCTGGTCATTTCTCTCTAAACGGAAGGGAATGCCCTCGTCAAGATCTACTTGTTCGATAGGCACAAAAGGGCTGAGCACGGCAGAGTCGTCAAAGGCTTTAGCAATTTCCCATGGATAGCCCTTTTGCTTGCATTGAGCTTGTAGATCCCGTGCTGTGAAATCTATACCCAATGCAATGGCATCGAAGTAGGTGCGTGCGTACTGAGGTTGGATGTGACGGCCATTTTTGCAAATGCGCAGTACGACCTCCACTTCGTGATGGATATTTTTAGAAAATTCGGGATAGTAAAAAGGCTTGTTGTTGACCAACAGGGCCGTAGAAGGCTTCATGAACACTACGGGCTTGGTCGGTACGGGATTGTGCAACTCCTTGGCGTGATCTACATAGTTGCGCCCAATACAGATAATTTTCATAGCAACACAGTTTGCAAAAGCGCTCAAGCGGCGGCAAAGATTGCTTTTTTGAGCGCAACGCACAAATTGCGCCTATGGAACCTGCAAATAGGCAAAGGAAGCTCCTTTGGGCCAAGTTTGTGCCATGCGCGGCCCTTCCGCAATGAAGTAGTAGTGCAGGCCAGATACACCCTTCAAGGTGGTGCCCCAGAGGTAATCATTGGCTGCCTGATCGGCATGATGACCGTCGTCGTACATGCGCACATAGCGCCATGGATGGGAGGCATCTCGTCGCCATACTAGCCACATGGCTTGGGCTTGTGTGCAGTGGGCATTGGCCACAAAAGTGGAATCGTTGAGGCGAACTACTGCTGCTTCTGACAGCTCAGGTGGGGGAATCTTGAAAAGTGGATGAGCCAGAAGATAAGCACTGCGCGCTTCCATCAGTTCGCGTATGCCTATGACAGCACTATATCCTGCCTGGACGGTGGTATCCCAATTGCGCTCAAAAGCTTCAAAACTGTAAAGCTTATGCGAGTCGCGTCGTACTTCATCTCGGATCAGCTCTTGGATAGCTTGTGCACGCGTTTGATACCAACCATTGGCAAAGTTATCGTGCAAGATCGTCCAGATGTGCCCTAGATACACCTTTCGGAAAAGGGGACGCGCCAACAGCTTGACAACGAGGGGGCGATTGGGGTTGCGCGTCTTGTAATGCAAAAACGGACTGAGGTGTTGCAACTCCTCATTTGTCAATGGGCGATGCCTCAACCCATCAAAGCGAAAGCCGCCAAAACTGAGGTTCATATCCCATACTAAAGGCGTCATGAGGGTGTCAGGCGTTTGGAACAAGTAGTAGTTATGTGCCAATCGCCCCGTGTAGCTGTCCAAGTTGACCAACACCGTATTGAAGGCGAGCATCCACAGTGCGGCATCTACGTGCAGCACCGATTCGATGCGTTGTGGAGCGCGGTGCAGTACACGCGTCAGCTCGATGAGATCGTCCCAGCCCGATTTGCTTTTCAACTCATAGAGCCCTTCATAGCATTCGGCACGTTCGCCTAAGTACATCAACGAAGCCTTCTCATCGCCAGAAGGACAAGCGGACGGCCGCTCTTTCCACCACTCAGGGTCACATTTTACGAAAGTACCTCGATGTGTGCCGAAGTGCTCCTGGAGAAAGTGCTTGTCAATGGATTGGGTATTGTGATACAGCCCCAAGTATTCTCCATTAACCCATACCTTGGCAAAGTTGCATCGGGGTGCAGGCATATACTTGCGCGCAATTTCATAAGAGAGGATTTCGCGCAAAAAGGTGGGGTCGCGAAAGGAGTTGGATAACTTAAGTGTCGTCACGCCAGGCGCAAATTGCTGATCTTTGATCAGAAAATCCGCCTTGAGGTTAAAGGGAAGCTTCTTTTTTCCTGCCTTGCGCACGCTGTTGTACGAGCTATTGCCCTTGTAGCGAACTCCCACATTTTCATACCACTTGCCATCAATACTGACACGTGCTGGCAGGCGTTGCTTTTCCAATTTGAGGCTGTCTAAAAAGTGGTCCCAATCGGGCCGATCAAATTCAATGCGAATTTCCACAATGTGTTGGGGCGCGTATAAATCCGGTGTTTGTGCTACCACCGGAATGCGCACGTAAAAGAAAGCTGCTACAAAGAGCACAGCAATAGCACGTGTGCATCGATTAAAGGTCAAGGCCAATTCCACCATGTAGTTGGTTTTACTAACTAATTGAGCTCTTCGAGCGTAACGCGCAGCCCACCCCACATGTAAGAAGCAGGATAGAAGTTTACAGAAGCCACATTGCCCGCTTCGAGGAAGTATTCCAAAGCGTCTTGTCCATCTGGCGGCACGATCTCCAAGCCAAAGACGCCATCATGAGCTTTGCCATCTCCGTGGTGGCCATCGTCATACAGCTCGGCCACTTGCCACTGCATAGTAGGTGCAAAGCGGTACCACACGCGCACATAATCGGGCTTTTTGCCTACAGGTACCGTGAGTTGGAAAGTAGTGACGCGATCAGTAGAATAACGCTTGCGATGTGTAAACTGCACTTGACCAAATTGGGGCGGTATCACCCTTAAGGCCTCATGCTTGCGCAAAAAATTGCTTCTCGGCACCATGAGGCGCACCAGTCCTGGAATACGCGAATACTGGCCAATGGTTTTATTGAGGGCATTGTCAAAATCCTCCATGCTGTAATAGCGGCTAGGGTCGCGGGCATAGTCCTTTCGGATCAGACGGCGCAGCGCTTTGGCCCGATCCAGCCACTGGTTGTGCACAAAATGATCGTTGAGCACCACTTGCATGTGATGTACATAGCGATTGCGCCACTCGGGCTGTGCCAACAGGCTACTAATCAAGGGGCGGTTTGCATTGTCGCGGTGCAGCCACGGATCCAGCGTGACGAGCCGTTTGTTGGGCAAGTCCGAGCCATTGCCCACATTTTTATAGCTACCAAAGGCATAATTGAGTCTGCCCAAAATAGGTACAAACCGACCGGTGCTATCTTGATACAGCCAATAGTTGCGCGCCGGATGCCCCGAATAACTGTACAGATTGACCAAGACATTGTTAAAAGCGTGCATCCACAAGGCAGCATCCACATCCAATGTTGCTGCAATAGCTGCCTCATCTTTATTGCGCAAAACTGCAGCTAAATGCTTCAACGCATCCCATGCCTTACCATAGCGCGCTTCAAAATTGTACTGATAGCAAGCCAAAGATTCTTCATAAATCAGGGCTCCCACAGCCCCTTCAATGCATCCTCGAGGCATTTCCTCGGCATGTAGCTCACTGACTACAAAGCAAGCACGTTGATCTGTGCCAAAGTATTGGCGAAGAAAAACCTCGTCGATGGGCTGCACATTGACCATAAGTCCGTAAAAACCCGAGCCAATTGTGAGGCGAGCATAATTGGCCAATGGGGCTGGCATATACTGACGCGCAATTTCATAGCCCAATACCTGCCGCACCATGCTCGGATCTCTACGTGCATCGGACAAATAGAGGTTGCGATATCCCTGATAGTGTTGATCCGCTCTGACATAGTCCAACTGGATGTCAAAGCTATTGCGCTTTTGGCCCGCTCGAAACCCACGCGAAGCGTGGTAGCGCACCCCAACGTCTTCGTATCGCTGACCGTTGATTTCCACAGTGGCCAATAGCATCTCGTCGCCATTCACTCGCAGGCTGTCCAAAACATATTGCCAATCCACATCCTCAGGGAACACAATGCGGATATCCTGAATTTTTTCCGGATAGTAAAAATGCGAAGAATCGATAGAAAGGCGCTGAGCTATAGCGACATGGACTAAGCACACGGCGAAAGAAAGCAACAACAAACGGAGAAACACGCGGCACATATGGTTTGGTCTATTCGTATTGAAAAAAATATAGTTTATTGAGCCGTGCAATATTAAAAAAAACGACCGTGAGCCTTCCACCTCAAACCGAGAAAGTGTTCGGCACTTTGCAAAGCCCCCGCGGGCGCATCTACACCTGCACACACCTATTCTTTGCGACCACACTTAATTGAAAAGAAAATCTATACACTCAAATGGCCAACATTTCTGCAATGCGCAAAAGCTGTTCGCCAGGCTTTTTATGGGTAGAAATAGCCTCTTTCAAAGGAGTAAATGAGATCTTGTTATCCACCCATCCTACCATCACGTTGCGCTGGCCCTGAAGCAGCCCCTCTACAGCAGCCTGCCCCAATCGGCTGGCCAGCACCCGATCTTGAAAAGTAGGTGAACCGCCGCGTTGCATGTGTCCAATCACTGTTACGCGAATGTCGAAAAGGTCGATGCGCTCGCGCACTTGTTGGGCTACTTGTTGCGCATTACCCGTTTTGTTGCCCTCTGCCACCACGATGAGGTTGAACAACTTTTTGCGCTTAGCTGTGATTTTCAGCAATTGTACCAGCTCGTCGATAGAAGTTTCCTTTTCCGGAATGAGTGCCAGGCCTGCACCCACACCAATAGCTGTGTTAAGTGCAATAAGCCCCGAATTTCGCCCCATGACCTCTATGAAAAACAATCGATTATGCGATTCAGCTGTATCGCGAATCTTGTCTGCAGCCTCGATGGCTGTGTTGACAGCTGTGTCAAAGCCGATGGTCAGATCTGTGCCATACAGATCATTGTCAATTGTGCCGGGAATTCCTATAAAAGGTACGCCAAATTCGCTACTAAACACATGCGCTCCTGTAAAAGTGCCATTGCCACCAATAGCGATACAAGCATCGATGTTATAGGCCAGTAAGGACTCATAGGCCGACTGGCGGCCCTCTTTTGTGCGGAACCGCTCAGAGCGGGCCGTTTTCAAAATAGTCCCACCCCGATGCATGATATTGCCCACGTCTCGCTTTTCCATCAGCACAAAATCGCCATCGATCATACCTTCATAGCCCCTCATAATACCATATACGTGCAAATCGTAGTACGAAGCCGTACGCACCACTGCCCGCAAGGCTGCATTCATGCCAGGTGCATCACCACCTGAAGTAAACACTGCAATGCGCTTAATTTCCTTGCCATTCACCTGCATGCGCTTCGCTGTTTTTTCTCACACTGCTACAAAAACATCGAGCTAGCCACCCAGTCAGATTGCAGGGCGCACTTTTTGGTGAAACAATGCCAAACGCTCAATGGGCTTGCGCTCGATTACACCTACTGTCAACCCTCTGGCACGCAATGCCTCGACAAGCAGCTCGCGAAAGTGCCAAGCAATAGACCCTACAAAGTGCACAGGCAAGTAGTCTGCCCCTTTGTACTTGCGCACATGCCTGCGCAGAAACTCGTCAAAGCACGAGCGAACCAACCGGCGCACTACCGGATCCTTTTGATGAACCCCCAAAAACTTGGCAAAAGAGGCCAAATACACTGCAGGTGCTTCTCTGCGGTAAAGTTGATCTAAAACCTCTTTTCGCCCACCTGGCACCCAACGCGCCATCTCGCGTTCGAGGTGAGGAGGCAACTCGCGATAGAACCACTGGCGCAACAACTCCTTGCCTAGGTGCGACCCACTCCCCTCATCGCCCAACAGAAAGCCCAAATTTGTCACATTGTCTACCTCCCGATGCCCGTCAAACAAACAAGAGTTGCTTCCCGTACCCAAAATACACGCAATACCCGGCTGCGTACCACAAGTGGCCCTTGCTGCCCCCAATAAGTCGTGCTCCACCACCACCTGCGCATTGGGAAATAGCTGACGCAACGGCCGAGCAATTACCTCCTTGCGCTCTGGATCCCAACAACCACTGCCGTAATACCAGATGACCTGTATGCGATGAGCTGGCAAATGAGCGGAAAGATCTTCCTTGAGTGCAGCCAATATCGTCGCTTCCTCGTGATAATTGGGATTAAACCCTTGCGTACGCATCAACTGCACTTTACCCGCTCCTCCCAACAACGCCCAGTCAGCCTTCGTAGAACCACTATCAGCAACTAATATCATGTAAACTTCGCGTTTTGAGGCACTTTCCGCCTCCTATCGTACAGCCACGATCAATACAATGAGGCGAAGGTAAATCTTCCCCCACAAAAGTAGTGTATAACCAACACTAACAAATGCGCTTCAATCTTGGATGGAGAAAAAGAAATGATTTGTTTTTAAAACAAAAAGTTTTACCTTTGTACTTAAGATTCGAATTAAGAAAACAAAAAAATTCAAATCCATGATTCGATACACATACTCTCCTTATCAATCGAAAGGTGCCACAGCGTGGGCGCCCATGTCCGCTTCGGCAAGCATAAATCGTAGTTGGTTCCGACGGTATTGGTTTCACTTAGTGTTTGCGGGGTTGATTGGCTGGCTGGCCCTCCAAAAGCGCATACACATCACTATCGAAGTGACGCCTCGACATCACAACCTAACAACTACCAGCCAACGGGTAGAAGCGACCCTAACGCCCCAAGCACTTCAACGAGCTGACCGGCATGAGTACGCCAACGAAACATCGGCAAAGGCTTCCACTAGCTCAAGCCAAATATCCTCTACTCCGAGTAAGAAAAAATGGACAGCCGACGACTTTAGCAATCTGACCTTTGTGCTAGATCCCAGCTATGCCCAACGCAATGGCGTCCCTCAAGACATTGTCCAGCGCAAGCTCGATCACTGCAAGCGCTACATTGAGCGCTTTGCGCGCGTAGCCATTGCCGAGATGCACAAATTCGGAGTGCCTGCAAGTATCACTTTAGCACAAGCACTATTGGAGTCCGATGCGGGTAGCAGTCAGCTAGCGGTGGAATCAAACAATCATTTTGGCATTAAATGTCGCAGCAAGTGTCTCTCGTGTACCTGTCGCAATTACGCCGATGACGATCGCTACGATATGTTCCGCGTATTTCAGACCGCATGGGAGAGCTTTCGCGCTCATTCGCAGCTCATGCATGACAGCCGCTACCAACACCTATTGAAATTGGGCAAAGACTACCGCAAATGGGCAAAGGGGCTAGAGGATGCCGGCTACGCTACTGATCCGCAGTATGCCGAAAAGCTCGTACAAATCATCGAATTTTTTGATTTGTATCTGTTCGACCACTCCCCCACTGCCTGATTGTAATAAGATGTATGATAGTAAAAGGCGGTCCAAGTGCCGCCTTTTTTGCATTTTGCACTCAAAGCATTACGTCTTCGCGATCGAAGATACGTCCATCACGACAGTGAATAATACGCGCAGGAAACTGCTCTATGATGCGGTAATCGTGCGTGGCCAGCAAAACAGCAGTGCCTTGCTCTTTGTGCAACCGGCGCAATAGCAGTAAAATCTCATCTGAGGTATCTGGATCGAGGTTGCCCGTAGGTTCATCAGCTATGATGAGTTGCGGATTGTTGAGTAAGGCCCTCGCAATTACGACGCGCTGTTGTTCCCCCCCCGACAGCTCATGCGGATACTTATCGTCCACACCGGGCAAATCGACCCATTGGAGTACTGTGTGAATGCGCTCGCGACGCATATTAGCCTTTTGCCATCCTGTAGCGCGCAGCACAAAGTCGAGGTTGTCGTAGACACTTCTGTCTTCTAGAAGATGAAATTCTTGAAATACCATGCCGAGCTTGCGCCGAAGCAAGGGGATCGTTCGGCGATTGAGTTTTTTGAGATCAAACCCTGCTACCATTCCACTGCCTCCTGCCAACGGCAAGGCTGCATACAGTGCTTTGAGCAGCGTAGACTTTCCACTACCCGTCTTGCCAATCAGATAGACAAACTCGCCAGTGCCTATGCGCAAATTGACGTGTTGTAATACCAGGCGCCCCCCCTGCGCAATTGCAGCTTCAACCAATTGGACTATGTGTTGGGCTTCCATAACTTCCATTTTTGCCAAAGCAAAAAAAGATAAAGCACAAGTTCGAATAAAGAGCAGCCTTGCGCTCAGACAAATATTCTAAGCTACAACAAAATGCAGCGTACCATCCCATTTACACGCGTTTTACTCAATCGCGCTTGCGCAAAAAGACAAATCCATTCTTACGGCCAATGACTTGCAACTGGGGAAAGTGCGCTTGAATCGCCTCAATCCGATCTACCCTACTCACCACATAGAGCGGGCGAGGCAAGGTAGTGCGCATCAAGCTATCGAGTGGTATGCCGTGGACACTGTTATCTGGACGCACGCGACTGTAAAACAAATGGGCATAGCTCTTGAAACCTGCCGTAGTGACTGACACGTCTTTTCCCTGTAGTTGTTCGTAAAACTCAATAGCAGCCCGCTGGCTGTAGCCTTCTATGCGCTTGATCGTACCGATAATAGCCAGCTGGATGAAAAGAGTCGATGCCACCATTAAACCTAAAGCTGCCTGTGTTACATTCTTTTTTTGCCTTACAGCAAACCATGCCAAACCACACACCAACACTGCTGCAATACCTACTCCCTCCAGTACCGACCACTGCACTTGGGCCGACAAACTGGCCTGTGCGAAGGGATCCTTAGCAGCCAATTCCCTTAGCAGCTCGGGGTGCTGCCCCAACACGGGCAAAGCCACCATAGCCGAGGCCCACATTAGGCCAATAGCCCACAGCAACATCCGTTGCCAGGTGCACTGTGGCTCACCTTGCCACAAAGACCACGCCCCCAAAAAAGTAACCGGATAATAGGCCAGCGATGAATAGTGCACAATTTTGGACTTGACAATGGTAAACAACACCAGCACCACTACGAGTAATGCCACCATCCAACGCCACCAGTTGCGTTGAGCAGCGTCAAGTGGCTTTTGCCAAAGGGCACGTAGCGCAAAAACGGATATGGGGAAACACCCCACAAGCAACACGACAAAATGATAAGCCGGAAAGCCACCATGTCCCGCATCAGGTGTACTGAACAAGCGGTATTGGTACTTGATAAACTCAATGAAAAATTCGGGGCCATTTTTTGCCATTTCAATGCCAAACCACACGGCGGGAATCGCTGCTGCTACTACCGACCACACTGCAAAACGACCCCACAGCTGTTTGTGCCACAACAGACCACTCCACATGCCAAACAGGCCAAAAGTCACTGCACTGACCAACCACGCTACTGGCCCTTTAGTCAGTACAGCCAAGCCCAAACACAGGCTGCCTATCCACAAAGCGCGCCACGGATGGCGTTCGGCAAATGGCAAGTGCAACAAATCAGACACAGCACGAAGGAGAAAATACTGCCCCGCAAAGATGAACAGGTTGAACCAAGGATCAATAATGCCCGACTTAGCGTAAAAATGAGGCAACAACGCAGCTAGCCAAGCACCTGCCCACCACAAACCCAGCGAGCGAGCGCCCATTGCCTGCCCTATGTGCATCAACAAAGCCAGCGTAAATAGGCCAGCCACTGCATTGGGAAAACGCGCAGCATACTCGTTCACTCCCCACAACTGCATGCTCAGTGCCTGGAGCCAAAAGAAAAAAGGAGGTTTTTCATAAAATGGTCGAAAGCCAATCTGTACACGCAGATAGTCGCCCGACACGTACATTTCACGTGCGCACTCGGCAAAGTTGATCTCATCCCAATCGAATAGATGGACGCCACCCAAAAAGGGCAAAAACATCATAGCTCCCGCCAACAATATCCACCATTCGGCTTGCTGTGCAAATCTCATTTGGCCCATTTACGCAATTGATTGACAACAGCCCTCATGTCTTTGGGTAAGGGCGCCTCAAAGTGCATCCACTCCCCATTATGGGGATGTACAAAATGGAGTTGTTCGGCATGTAAGGCACTGCGCGCCAACAGTGGATGCTCCTCTTGCCCATGCCCCAGGCGATACGAACGTTTTACCTCAGAGAGATAAAAGGCATGACGACGACCATACAATCCATCTACTATAAGTGGATAGCCCAAAGCCTGAAAATGCACGCGCACCTGATGGGTGCGCCCCGTAAGGATCCAAGCACGCACTAAAGAGAAATGGCCCAGATATTCTACCACTTCATAACGCGTTTGCGCAGGCTTGCCCTTGCGCGAGACGACCACTCGCACGGGCTTGGAGTCCACCTGCATCAAGGGCTTATCGATGAGTCCTTCTGCCTGGTGCAGACGTCCCTCCACGATGGTGAGGTAGGCCTTTTTCACCTCACGGTGCTCAAACTGCAAAGACAAATGGCGATGTGCCTCCTCGTGTTTGGCCAATACCATTAGGCCACTAGTCTCTTTGTCGAGCCGATGTACGACAAACACGCGTGGATAACGACGCCGCATCAATTGATAGAGGTTGGGCTTCTCAGGCGCATATCGGTCGGGCACACTGAGCAAAAAGGGTGGCTTGCTGACCACCAATAAGTGCTCATCCTCGAATATTATCTGGGGTTTTTGCTTCATAATGCGAATTGTAAAATAAATAAGGGTTAAGTTAGTAGGCCTGCTGCAACTACAAGAGCGCAGACCTACTGCCCTAAATGAATGCGCAGCACATTTTTCAGATTGTAAATCAGTGGTACGGCCTGAGGCACATCTGTCTTAAGGCGATTGTCATAGGCTAATTGTCCTTCAACACGCAGGCTGAGCCGTTTGCTTATCTTGACATCGACAGCCGTTTGTACTGAGATACGCCAATCTCGCCAGTAGGTGAGCACAGGCTGGTAGTAGCAGGTGCCCGTCCACGACACCTGAGGCGAAATTTGGATCCGATAAGAAAAGTAGGTGTTTACACGTAGCTGTCGGTAAATGAGCGAAGTATCTTTAATTTCGTTGTACTCGCCCATTAAGGACAAGCCACCACTGGCCGTTTGTTGCTCCCGCGCCCACAACTTAGCACTTAAGCCCATGCCCCAGAGTGCTCGCATGCGAATGAGTTGGCGCTCGTTGTATTGCAGTTGCACAAACTGTTCCCATGCATGAGTGCGATCTACCCATTTACGCGCCACACGCAAGTGCACAAAGCCCTTATTGACAAAACGACTGCCGGCAACTTGCACCAAAGAGAAATTTTGCAAAAAAAGCCCATACCACTGCCCATGCACACGCTCGAAACGCACGCGCTCTGACACCGTCATGACCTGGCTGGTGTTCTGTACCAATTGAAGCCCCAAATCGATGGTTCCCGCTGAGCCTTTCTCCTCCCACTGAAGGCTGCGTTGATCTTCAATATTGACGATCTGTGCACGTAGCGGAATGCCTATTGCCACAATGGCAAGCCCAACAATAGTAACAAGCAACTCCAAGCGATGAAAGGATATGGCCATTCTTCCCCCAACTTTACATATAATTTGGACGCTCAGGCCCACTCAAGTGCATCTCCCGGCTTCTCTGGTAGTACAAAAGGCTCGTGCTCGAGATAGTTGCGCAAAAAGCCCGTCAGCACATTGAGTGCCATTTTAAAATGTGCATTGTTGTTGATGATCAGATCTGCTTCTTCTTTGTAAGGCTTGATGTACTTTTCATAGGTGGGCAACACGTGATGCTGATAGCGATACAACACATCGTCGAGCGGATAATTGCGTTCGATTCGATCACGCCGGATGCGCCGAATGAGCTTGAGATTATCTTTAGCGTGAAAATAGATTTTCAAATCCAGGCGTTTGCGAATCTTCTTGTAGTGCAATACAAACAGGCCCTCAATCACCAGAACTGGTGCAGGTCTGAATGCGAGTAAGCGTGCTTGCTTTTCCGGATTGTTGAACGTGTACTCCCGACGCTGAACCACCTCGCCTCGTATTAGCCGCTTAATGTCCTTGAGGAAGGCCTTTTTATCAATTGACTTGGGCAAATCGAAGTTTTTCACTCCGAAGGCATCCACTTCCTGGTTCTCTCGGGGCTTGTAGTAATCATCTTGTGAGATGATACACACCTCGTCTTCACTGAAGCGGTCGCGCAAGTGCTTGATAAAAGTAGTCTTACCACTACCGCTTCCACCCGTAATGCCAATAATAAATGGTCGTTGGCTCATGTCCTTTGGCCTTTTGGGCTGCAAAGTTAACACCTATACAGGGGCTTTTATTCACTTGAGCATTAAACAAATTTGACCTTTTGTTCTTGACTTCATCACGAAGTCGTATGGTCCCATCACGCACACATCCATCCGTTTTCTTCCAGTCGATCCCTCCATCTTTCAATTATGTCGGGGCTGCAGCAATTGGGCATGCCTCCAAAAACACAATACATGTTTACTTTTAGGCCTCGATTAGGCTACAAAAGGAAAAACCAATGGACATCGTCGTGAGTGTATTGCGCGGATTGCTGGGCATGGCAGCCTTATTGGGCATTTGCTATGCGCTTAGCGCAAACCGAAAAGCCATAGACTGGAAGCTGATTGGTGGTGGGATACTACTGCAGTTCTTACTTGCGGTAGGCATTTTAAACGTAAGCTTTGTCTCCACCTTTTTTCAATGGGTTGCTGATGGCTTTGTAGCCCTGCTCAGCTATACAGATAGAGGTGCTGCCTTTGTCTTTGGCGAGTGGCCTGATGAGACCTGGATTCAATCGATGGACTACAGCTCGAGCACTACACCTCAGTTAGTAGCGCACAAGGTAGGCTACATATTTGCCTTTCGGGTATTGCCTACGGTCGTGTTTTTCTCCGCTTTTTCGGCTATACTCTTTTACTTTGGCATCTTGCAAAAAATCATCGAAGGTTTTGCCTGGCTTTTGGGCCGATTCATGACCCTTTCTGGTGCAGAGAGCCTTGCAGCAGCTGCCAACGTGTTCATTGGTCAAACGGAAGCACCTTTAGTCATCCGCCCCTATTTGGAGCGCATGACCAAGTCTGAAATCTTGTGTCTGATGGTAGGCGGTATGGCGACCATTGCCGGAGGCGTATTTGCACTCTTCGTATCTCTTTTAGGGGACCAATACGCCATACATTTCCTCACGGCCTCTATTATTTCAGCTCCTGCCGCCATTGTAGCTGCCAAAATGCTGTATCCAGAAACCAACCTGGAAGCCATTCATCGCGATGCCACTATCCCCAAAGAACGGCTCGGCGCCAATGTACTCGATGCCATATCATTGGGCACCACTGATGGCGTACGCTTGGCCGTCAATGTAGGTGCGATGTTGTTGGTATTCATTGCACTCATTGCCTTGCTTAATGGCATTTTGGGCTGGGCCGGCGACCTCACTGGCCTTAACGAATGGATCGTCACGTCCACCAATGGGCGTTTTCAAGGGCTTAGCCTAGAATACCTCTTCGGGATACTCTTTGCTCCTTTTGCCTGGCTATTAGGAGTGCCTTCCAACGAAATACTCGTGGTAGGGCAACTTTTAGGTAAAAAGACTGCCATCAACGAAGTAGTAGCATATGTAGATCTGGCCTCCATTATGAAAGGAGAACTTGGAATTGACTTGTCGCACAAGTCGGTAATCATTGCTACTTACGCTCTGTGTGGATTTTCTAACTTTTCCTCCATTGGCATTCAAGTAGGTGGCATTGGCGCTTTGGCGCCTACTCAGCGCGAAACACTTACCGCTTTTGGTATCAAGGCACTCATTGGTGGGACGGTAGCCTGCTTTATGACGGCTATCGTAGCTGGTGTGTTGGTTGGATAATCCATTCCATATCTATATTTTTATAGATAATATCCACGTCATCATCTGTATCCAACATGAACAGATTGCACTTTCACTGCTGGTGGTTGCTCTTGCTGTACTCTTTATGGGGCTGCAAGCAACCTACTCCTTCAGACAAAGCTGACCTGATCCTTACCAACGGCCAAGTATACACCTTGCAAGCTGCTCAGCCATGGGCACAAGCTATTGCCATCAAGGGTGCCAATATTTTAGCAGTAGGCGATTCAGCTACCATTTTGAGCTACGCTACCGATAGCACCCGTATCGTTGACCTACGCGGCCAGTTCGTCATGCCAGGATTCATCGAAGGGCATGGGCATTTTTCAGCCTTGGGCAACAGCCTGATGAACCTCAACTTTCTCCAAGCACGCAGCTGGGGTGAAATCGTGGACATGGTCGCCCAGCGCGCCCAGCGCGCCCAGCCAGGCGAATGGATCAGTGGGCGCGGATGGCATCAAGAAAAATGGCTACAACCTCCCACCCCTCAAGTAGGTGGATACCCCTTACACCACAGTCTAAGCGCACGCACCCCATACAATCCCGTCATCTTGCGCCATGCCAGTGGTCACAGCCTTTTTGCCAACGAAGCAGCCATGCAAGCAGCTGGCGTCACTAAAGAAACTCCCGACCCGAAGGGGGGGCGCATCGTACGCGATGCGCAAGGCAACCCTATCGGAGTATTTGAAGAGCGCGCCATGGAGCTGATCACCCAAGCCTACCAACAATACCTAACTACCCTACCCAAAGAAAAGCGCCTCCAACAGTGGTACGAAGGCATCGAACGCGCACAACAAATCTGCTTGCGCAAAGGAGTGACCAGCTTTCAAGATGCAGGATCCTCTTTCGAAGAAATTGCTCGATACCGACAGATGGCTGCCCAGGGTAAACTTCAAGTACGCCTCTGGGCCATGCTACGCCATTCCTGCAAAGAGCTACAAGGACAGCTCGATGAATTTCCCATCATCGACGAAGGAGAAGGATTTTTCACCTGTAGAGCCATCAAGTCTGAATTGGATGGTGCCTTGGGGTCCTACGGTGCCTGGCTACTCGAGCCCTATCACGACAAACCGGGATTTAGCGGCCAGAACACTACCCCAATTGAAGAAGTCGCCTGTATCGCTCAGCTATGTGCCGAGCATCAGATGCAACTATGTGTACATGCTATCGGCGACCGAGCCAATAGAGTCTGGCTCGACTTGTGTGAAGAAATTTTCAAAGCACACCCCGAAGAAACTGATTGGAGATGGCGTAGCGAACACGCCCAGCACCTCCATCCCGACGACATTCCCCGATTCGCTCAGCTGGGCGTCATCGCTTCCATGCAAGCCATCCATTGCACATCCGATGCACCCTTCGTAGTCAAGCGACTGGGTCAATGGCGCGCACAGACAGGCGCTTATGCCTGGCGCGCACTACTCGACGCCGGCGCTGTAGTCACCAATGGCACTGACACGCCAGTAGAAGACGTAGACCCAATTGCGTCATTTTACGCTTCAGTCACCCGGCGCCGACCCGACAACGGCATGGTGTTCTTTGCCGAACAAGTCATGAGCCGCCAAGAGGCCATCTATGCCTACACCATGGCCAACGCTTATGCAGCCTTTGAGGAAGACAAAAAAGGCAGCCTCGAACCTGGAAAATATGCCGACTTGGTGGTATTGAGCCAAAATCTACTTCACTGCCCTACGGATAGTATACTGCACACCCGCGTACTGATGACTATAGTAGGTGGACAAATAAAATACACCCAAATGCCAGAAGGATAACACCACTACCCAGCACCTAATTCCCCCAGTCATGAAAGCAACACTACTGTTGTTTGCTATCGCAGCTATTGGACTTCCCTACACTACGCGTTCCCAAGAGTTATTCCCTCTATCAGCACATCAACTCATAGGTACAGGTGGCACGGGCAGGCCAGGATTGGCGGGATCCTTCGACAATCCCGCTGCCTTCAGTCAAATAGCCCGTACATCTATTCAGGTTTTTGGTGCAAGCCGCTTTATCGGCCTAGGATGGCAGGCCTCTTCTGCAGTCGTAGGGCTGCCTTTGGGTAAAATGCACATAGGACTCGCCGCACATGCACGTGGTGCTACTTACTTTCGCGAAACGGGCATTCGCCTCAGCTGGGCCAAACAACTGTCTAGATACACTGCCATCGGCCTACAAACTGGCTGGATCAGCCAGCGAGCGAATACTTACGAACCAGCCTATCGGCTAGATGCCACAATGGGCATTCAGTTCAAAGCATGGCCCCACGTGTATCTGGGCGCTGCTATTGGACAAATTCCTGGTTTCATCCAAACCGACTCTCCCACGCCTTCACTTAGCTTTGGCTGTTGGGCACAGCTACAAACTCACACAAAGTTCAATTTTTCCATTACACATTCACCTACCTTCGGTATTGACTGGCGTACGGGCATTCAATACCAGCTCACAAGCGCATGCACCCTCATGGGTGGGCTGAGCTATGCCGCTATGGCACAGCCAGCAATGGCCTTCAGCTGGACTTTTGCACAGGAATGGACCTTGCTCATCGCCACACAATATCACCCTCAACTGGGCTGGACACCTGCAATCGAGCTACAATTTGCCCAGTCTGATAAATAATCCCCCTATGTAAAAATGCAATTCCATGCACTACTGCCACACACCTACCCAAACAGCAATCCCATAAGATTTTCCGACCTTTATGCACCTTTCGGCAAAAACCAAAGTACGCTCCTGAAGCCTCCCTTAACTAAAGCAGCAATTTTGAACACGTAACTTCCACTTATGAGCGAACACAAGATCATCTTCTCCATGCAAGGAGTCTCTAAGACCTACCCTCCCAACGAGCAAGTGCTCAAAAACATCTGGCTTTTTTTTACGGCGCTAAAATCGGGGTATTAGACCCGAAAGGTGCCGGCAAAACGTAAGCATTCGACCAACCACCTCTCCTTCAGACCCCAAAAAGCTTATGGGTCGGGATTTAGCATGAGTGCTGAGCAAAGATTTTCCTGTGGGTTGAGGGGCAGGTCACTTATTCATTCATACCATTT